>FXBF010000699.1_pt1 | contig 11725 bp, 10 predicted proteins | sample 5335321 | NCBI WGS metagenome assembly FXBF01 (sample SAMEA103928391, study PRJEB20085) | sediment metagenome | isolation source: sediment | reverse complement strand
CGAAGAAAATGAGCGATCAATCGATCACCATTGACGCAATTTGGCTTCTGTTCGGGGTTTCGCAATCGGTCGGTTTGGTATTCGAAGGTGCGGTATGGATTCTTTCGGGCGTCGTCGCGTTTGCGATCTATAAACTTGCATTTTTGATTGGACTTCGAGTGATCGCCCGGGACACGGGGCAACGAAGTCCCACGCTCCTGCTCCTGCGAGTATTCGCTCTCGGCAAGCGCAGTGAAGCGTTGTACCGCACCCTTGCCACGCACTGGCGTCATGTTGGAAGCATGCAGCTTATTGCGGGACCCGATCTTGCGACCACCACCGTTGAGCCCCACGAGTTCCTGGGATTTCTGAGCGGGAAGCTCGGGCGCTTGTTCATCGGCAACAAAGAGACGCTTGATGAGAGATTGGCCGAGATGGACCTAAAGCCTGATTACGATGGGCGCTTCCGCGTCAACGACTTCTTTTGTCATGATGACACCTGGCCAGCGGTACTGTCACGACTGGTAATCGGAAGCGACACGGTGTTGATGGATCTTCGTGGATTTTCCCCGAACAATGCAGGATGTATTTTGGAGATAAACGAGCTCATAAACGTCGCATCACTTGAGCGCGTATTGTTAGTTATTGATGAGACCACCGACTTTCCGTTCCTGCAGAAGACCTTGCAGCAATCCTGCCGACAAATGAGTGCGAATTCACCGAACCTATTGCCAGAGGTACCGGAAGTGAAGCTGTTTCGCTTAGGCTCGCGCCACCCACGATATTACTCGCAGTTACTACGCTGGCTATGCGTGGCTGCTGAAGGCGGTAAGGCGCCGCAGCCCACGACGGGGTAGATACACAAGACCAAGAGTCTTTAGGCGTGTGACAATCCATGCATGAGCTGGTTACGGGGTCATGCTTGTATTTCGGGCCAGTACTAAGAAAAATTCCCTACTATCCTGTTAAAAGCAGGGCGCGCGAGGTGGGATATCGGCGTTCACACTGAAGACCTCGGGAGGGACATGATTCTCTTGCTGTAGCGGTCGACTCCATTCTAAAGTACGATTTCCCCGAGGAGTTTCATCGAGAATAGTGCTTTCTTGTCATGATAGCGCGAGGCAACGATTGCCATGCCGGAAAATGAACAACAAAAAGTATGTTTCGTGATCATGGGGTTCGGAGAGAAAACCGATTTCGAGCAGCAGAAAAAGTTTGATTTAGACAAGAGCTATCGCGTCGTCATAAAGAAGGCCGTGGAGAACGCCGGTCTAAAGTGTATTCGCGCTGACGATGTGATCCATTCGGGTGTAATTGACAAACCGATGTACGAGTATCTTCTGGATGCCGACGTTGTTGTAGCCGATTTATCCACCTCCAACGCCAATGCGATTTACGAGTTGGGCGTCCGGCATGCCTTACGTCCGCATACAACAATCGTGCTAGCAGAGGAGAATTTCAAGTTTCCCTTTGATATCGGTCACGTGCTCATACGGCAGTACCAGCACCTAGGGGCTGGTATCGATGCGGAGGAGGCCGAAAGGATTCGGGGTGAGCTGGAAAAGGCAATTAGCGAACTCCTTGACAAGAAACAGACGGATAGCCCTGTATACACGTTCCTTCCCAACCTGCGGCATCCGGCAAGGAATGACACCGGAGCAGGTGCGGAAGAGCTGCGCGTGGCGGTTTTCTCTGGGCTGCTTCACGATGTGCCCGTGGAGGATCAGGCCGTCGGTACGTTGATGGACCGTTTCCGTGAGGCAAGAGCAAGGTCAGATTTTCTGACAGCCAAGGATATCCTACAGGTTCTTCGAAAAAAACTGCCGAATGATCCGTTTATCATACAGCAACTGGCTCTTGCATCTTACAAGAGCGAACATCCAAATGCCGAGAGTGCGCTACAAGAAGCGCGTAAGATTCTCCGAGAACTCAAGCCCGGTACTACAAACGACCCGGAGACGCTGGGCCTTTGGGGGGCACTGCACAAGCGCCTGTGGGAGCTTGAGGGCGAACGGCAGCACCTCGATGAGGCAATCCGTACTTACGAAAAGGGATTCTTTCTCAAGGACGACTACTACAATGGTATCAATTTCTCTTTCCTCCTAAATGTACGTGCGTCAATTTCACAGGGACGAGACGCCATTGCCGACTTTGTACAAGCGGAAAGAGTGCGTCGTCGAGTGATCCAAATCTGTGAGGAACTGCTCAGGGCCGGAATCAAAGACGAGGAAGGTAAAGTTGATGCTCAGGACACGTTTTGGCTGAGAGCAACCCTGGTGGAGGCCTTCATAGGTATCGGTGAGCGGGATAAGGCAGAGGCGCTGAAGACAGCGGCTATAGCAGATGCTCCGGAAGCCTGGATGGCCGATACGATGAATGAGCAAATCGATAAGCTTCAGCGATTGCTGAGCAAGGTACCCTAGTATCCTGTTCTGATAGGACCATATACTAGTATCCTGTTCTGATAGGACCATATAGTAGATTGTGTTACTCCTGAGCGGTTGTTATCGGAGACACGATCGTAAGTTTACCTCTCGGGACTAGCCGAGTTTTTGGAGGTTGTTCGGTATGAAGGCATATGATCCTAAGCCTATAGATACCTCTGCTATCAGACTCTCGGATGACCTTCTAGAGCTAACGGAAAAGCTAGCGGAGAACGCGCATGATAACTGGGCAAAACTGCGTATGAGTGAAGGCTGGACGTGGGGAAGTGCTCGTGATGACGTTGGCAGAAAGCACCCAGATCTGGTTCCCTACGACGACTTGCCGGAGTCGGAGAAAGAGTATGACCGTAATGTGGCCATGGAAACTATAAAGGCTATTATCGCTTCGGGCTACAAAATAGAACGCACGTAGGGCGAGGCGAATCTGGTATGTGCAGGGGATCGGTCCTTATCGAAAGAGGCGCCGCGATGATTCTGCTACATATGTTATGGATACCGGACTATGCTCCAGGGGCGTCGCATCGACTTAATCATTGACACACTGCTCTCCCAACGGCTGACTGTCACCACCCTCGCTCGCGATGATAAGAAGTACGGGAGGCTGCTCCAGACTGCCTTTGTAAGGGGCGAGGACGAATTGTTCTACTGGGGCGTCGGCCCGCAGCTGAAGCGGGGCGACATCGTTGCCATGTATGTGCCGGACAGCAAATCTCTGCGACCCGAGGAACGCCAGAGGGTTCGACATCTCTATTCGGTTGCCGCGGACACACAGAGGGCATGGAAGGCGTTCGGATGGAATCAGGTAGTGTTCTTGTACAGGAGGGTTTCGCTCGTGTCGCCCCTCTACATAAATGAACTTCGCAAACTAAAGCCCCTCGGTCAGGCTCGGGCCAGCTTTCGCAATGCCGGTAAGACGCTTCACCCCTTGGGGCCAGAGGCTGCACGGGCGTTCTGGCGTCTTTTCTGGAGAAAGAACGCCGAACTGGCGGATCGCCTTGAGACCCGCCTTGTCTGCCGGCAGCCGACTGAGGTGGCTCGCGATGACGTGGCGATCTCGTATGCTAGTGAGGACCTGGGCTTCTCTCAAAAGCTGTATGACGTCTGCCTCTCCAAGGGTCTCCGCACATTCTATGGTACGTCCGCCGGAGTGCTCGATCGCGGAGGTCAACGGCGTTTGATTGCTCTGCTGCGGGAGGTCTTCGCCCAGGCCACCCTCCGGGTAGCCCTGCTTTCGCGTTACTACCTGAGTAAGCGCTGGCCTTTGCTGGAGCTGGCGGCGATGCTGGATGATCCCGACCGGGTCGTGGCGATCAGTGTCGATGGAACACGCCTGACAATGATCAACCGTAAGCTACTTGAAGCGCAATTGTCCAACAAGGTAGCCCACGCCTTGTCTGTTCAGCTCAACAAGTGCGCACGGGCCATCAATCATATCGATATCCGCTCGATGCGCACCACGCACCTCGTCGACAGGCTGGCAAAGCAGGTGTCGATGCTGCGATGATCGTGCGCGAGCGCAGATGGCATGGGATAGTGCGTGAGCAGCAGCGAGACGCGCGGACTGCGCCAGACCAAGTGTAAGAGGACGCACGATTGCGCACTCTAAGGCCAGAGGAGACCTAGCAATGAGTCAGGATACGGATAACGCGAAAAGAATTCTGCAAAACGAACTACCTGTCCCGCAATTAGCAGACCTAAAAGAGCTTGTTAGGGAACTCAAAGGCGACCTGGAGTTCGGTCTTGCGCGAAAGGTGCTGACCAAGGCCCGTGTACAGGAACCAGGCAACGCGTGGGTGATTCAGCAACTGGCGCTTTGTACTTATAAGGACGAGGAGCTTCTGGCGAGCACGCGCTTTGCGGATGCCTTGGCTTTGCTCGAGGAGATCGGACTGCGTGATCCGGAGCGCGCCATCAAGGAAAAACGTCTTGATCCAACCAGCTTACCGGAAACCCTGGCGCTGGGCGGTGCGGTATACAAGCGCATGTGGGAGCACGGTGGGCAGCTCGAGCATCTGCACCAGGCGTTCTTTTTCTATCGTGCCGCATGGGATCGCGACACCACGCAAGACAAGACCATAGACAAGGGATACGGGAGCGTTAACGCGGCATACATATTAGATCTGCTGGCCGCGAGGGCGACGACCATCGCCATACGCGCTGGCACCAAGCCGAAAGACGCGGCCGAGGCGAACGAGCTGCGCCAAAAGGCGCGCGCGCTGCGCGAAGCAATGGTGGCGATAGTTCCGAAGCTCGGGGAGAAGGACACAAGTCTTAAGAACCAATACTGGTATATCGTCACGCTGGCAGAAATCTACTTCGGCCTCGGGCAGTACGAGGAGGCCGGCAAGTGGCTGGCCCGCGCGCGGGAAGCCGAGACCAAGGAATGGGAGCGGCAGGCGACCTTCAAACAACTGGTTTCATTGGCTCGCTTGCATGGCTGCGAGCCGCCCTCGGAGGGCTTGGAGGTGAAGACCTGGCACCCCGCGTGGCAGGCGCTTCACGAGTTTTCGCAGGAAGACACCGAACCGGCGCTGTCGTGCTATCGCGGCAAGGTGGGATTAGCCCTCTCCGGCGGCGGTTTTCGCGCCTCCTTATTTCATCTTGGTGTGCTGGCCCGGTTGGCCGAGATGGACGTGCTGCGGGCCGTCGAGGCGCTATCTACCGTTTCCGGGGGCAGCATTGTCGGTGCTCACTATTATCTCGAGGTCCAAAAAGTCCTCCAAACGAGGAAGGACAAGAGCATCCGTCACGATGACTATATTGAAGTGGTTCACCGGGTGCAGGAGCGCTTTCTCGCTGGCGTCCAACGCAACCTACGCACACGCGCCTTGGCAAGCCTAGGTGCGAATTTCCGAATGATCTTCTCCAAGGAGTACTCACGCAGCCATCGACTCGGAGAGTTATATGAGGAAAACCTTTATACACGTATTGGGGAAAATGCGGAGCGCCGGACCGAACCGCGCACGATGCCGAAGCTACTTGTCAAACCCGCCGACCATACGGATAGCAGCCCCTTCAAACCGAAGTTTTCCAATTGGCGGCGGCGGGCCAAGGTACCGGTGTTGCTGCTGAACACCACGTCGCTCAACTCGGGTCATAGCTGGCATTTCACCGCGCGATGGATGGGTGAGCCGCCGGGGTCCATCGGCACGGAAATCGATGTCAACGAGCGCTATCGTCGCCTATGGTACGAGCAGGCACCCAAAGATGAACATAAGAATTATCGCCTTGGTTACGCAGTCGCGGCCTCCGCCTGTGTCCCCGGGCTCTTCGAGCCCTTAGCGCTTGAAGAGCTCTACCCCGAGCGCACCGTGCGGCTGGTGGATGGCGGGGTACACGATAATCAGGGTGTCGGAGCACTGTTGGACGAGGATTGCACTTTGGTGCTTTGCAGCGATGCATCGGGCCAGATGGAGGACAAGAAACGTCCCTCGAACAGTACTATCGGCGTCCCGTTACGCTCCAACAGCATCCTCATGGACCGGGTGCGCGAAGCCGAGTATCAGGATCTCCGCGCGCGCGTAGACAATCGGGCCTTGCAGGGGCTGTTTTTCATTCACACGAAGAAGGGCCTGGAGACGTTGCCGATCGACTGGATCGGCTGTCAGGATCCGACGGGGCCGCCTGATGAGGCTTCCGATACCACGGACTACGATGTCAACAAGGACCTGCAGCGCAAGCTCGCAGCGATCCGGACCGATTTGGACTCGTTCACGGAGGTGGAAGCGTACTCGCTGATGCTGAGCGGCTACCTCATGACCGAATATGAGTTCAAGGAGCTTGATAAACAACATAAGCGCGACGGTGAGCTAGGTACCTGGGGGGGGTTCGATATCGAGGCGCCGCGCGGCGACTGGCTTTTTCTCAAACTCGAAAGCCTAATTGGCCAACCGCGGGATAGCGCTGACGCGCGGCGGGCGGATCTTGGCAAGCAGCTCGAGGTGGGATCGTCCTTGGTCTTTAAGATCTGGAAGCTGAGCCCACTGCTGCGTTGGCTAAGCTGGGCTGGCGCCATCGCTGCAGCCGTCCTTCTCGTATGGTTCATCTACGCCTACTGGGACGTGCAGCTGCCCTTTCCCAGAGTCTCTGTCGGTGGTTTGACCATCTTCATTGTACTTTTAGTCGCCGGCATCGTATTCCCGCTTATCAACTGGCTGAATCCACAGAAAGCCGCGCGCGGCTACTTGCGTAAGGCACTTATCGCGGTGGCTGGATTTGTACTTACTAATATCCATCTGTCGGTTTTCGATCGCATGTTCATCAGGCGGGGTAAGCTGGAACGGTTGCTGAAGCTTAAATAGGGGGGGGCGGCGCCTGTCTCTATAACCGGAGCTCAATTTGTTAAGTCATGTTCATGACCGACCATAAGGTGTGCCTCGCCCTGACTCCACCGGAGCCTCGCAAGGCACATCTCAAGCTCTTCGAGCTTATGGGAGGCGAATTCGGGTTCGAGGTGCGCCGTTCCGTCGATCAGCGAGACCGAGTCAACGACATTCTACAGGCGAGCTTTCTGATCGCCGACCTCAGCGGCAACGATCCAGCGGTGCTTTATGATCTGGGCGTCGCACATACCTTCGGCAAGCGAGTCTTCCTCGTTACCGATCAGCTTGACACGCTTGCGTTCGACTTGGCCAGCAACCGCACGTGGGTGATCGATTCGTCCGCGGAAAACCAAGAGATCCGTCGAGCGATGGAGCAATTCCTCAGCACCCGCCAGACGATCGGACCTGTCCGACTCTTTCTGGGAAAGTACGCGTTCTTCGGAGAGAACCTGATCGTTCGCCGCTTCGGGGCCTTTCTCATCGATACCATGTTGATTGTGTCCTTGCTCGTCGTGGTGTTTCTGGTGTTCACACCGGCTGGTTACGACACAGTCATGGAGAAAATCGATTTCGTGATCGGTCAGCTCAAAACAAGCGGGGGTGACGCCGCGAATTTTGTTGAGACAGTGTTGGTTTCGGCGTTATACCTGTTTGCGGGATATCTCGCGGTCTTTACCTGGATCTTTGGTGCAACGGTAGGCCAACTATTAATGGGAATTCGAGTGGTCCAGGCCGATTACCGGCGGGCCTCGTTCGGGCAGGCCATAGGTCGTACCGTCCTGCTTTATCTTGTGCTCATTACCTTCGGCGCGGCATTTCTGTCGGCCATGGTGGGACCTGGATACCGCGCTGTCCATGACATCTTGTCTGGTACGATCGTCGTGCGAAGGCATCCGCTCTAGCTGCGGAGTATCGATGAACAAACCTCTTTGCATCGTGCTCATTCCGTTTGATTCATCAGGCGAGGAGCGCTTTACGATGTTGAAAGAGATCGGCGAGGAGTTAGGCTTCGAGACGCTCCGTGTGGCTCAGTACTACTCGTCTGGAATGATTCTTGAAGAAATCGTCCGCAGCATTCGCGACGCACATTTGGTCATCGCCGATCTAACCAGCAGCAATCCGAATGTTTACTACGAAGTCGGCATTGCCCACGCTCTCGGTAAACGGGTCTTTCTCACGACCGAAGATCGAGAAGCAATCCCTGTCGATCTTGGCAATGTTCAGATCTGCAAATTGGAGGTGACACGCACCGGTCGAGATCAGCTCCTGCGCGAGCTCAAGAAATTTCACGACACCCCCGGTACGCTCTCGCCCATTGGTCTTTTTACAGGCGGCACAGCAGTCGCCGGCCAAAGGTTGACCGCGAGGCGATTCGGCAGCTTGCTAAGCGATTTGCTCATATTAGGTATCCCGCTGGGCATATTGCTGGCCGCGGCCACTCTGACGTTCAAGTCCCCGGAGTGGCTTCCGGGATCCCTTTTCTTCGCTGGCTTCATCGCCTATCTTTTTCTGACAACCCTGCTTCTCGGTGCAAGCCCAGGACAGCGGATCTTAGGCCTTAAAGTAATTCGCCTTGATCGAACGCGGCCGTCTACATGGCAAAGCCTTTTCCGACCGATCGCCGGTCTCTTGAACTTCGTGTCTTTTGGGGTTGGCTTCCTTTGGGCGGTAAAGGCTCCTCGGTATCAGGCAGTCCACGACATCATCACGAGAACGCTCGTCGTCAAGCAGCGGTCGCCTGGGTTGGGTGGTATTCAGGCGGCTGATTAATAGCCGTAGCTGCATAGCTCATTAGTCCTTCAACTTCCTCCTATCTGGGAAAGCTCTTTCCCGTTCTCCCAAAGTAATTCGATCTCTACTATGCGATGGAAGGATTTTTCCATCAAAACTGGGTCATATCAGGCAGGTGGTGTTTTGATGCATCACAGCCATTTCGCTGCCGCCATGGTTGTTTTGGTTGCTGAGGTGATAATATTGTTCCAGGACATCTTCAGATAGGCACGATTTCTAAGGGAATGGACGCGTTGGATCAGCTGTTCTCGCGCCTCACCAAGTCCGCTAAAGAAGCACTTGGATACGCGGACGCGCTTAGGAAAAAGCGTAGCCTGCGGGAGGTGCACGTCGAGCATTTGCTTCAGGGACTTTACTATGCGAAAAAGCATGGACCCACACGCACAACCTTCGAAAATCTTTCCATCAGCCCGGACCAGTTGCAGAAGCGGTTGGCTGCGTCGGATTTAGACTCGCATCCGCTGCTGTCCAAGAAACCTGCAGCAGCAGACGGCTTGCCGGCATTCTCCGAACACGCACGCACCGCCCTCGAACTGGCCCAGGAGGTCGCCGATGCGGGCGGTGCGGCCAAGCTTAAGAGTCGCCATCTCCTGGCCGGTATCTTTGCCTTACCGAATTGCGAGGTCCCTAAAGCATTCCCCGAGATTGAGCCTAAAGTCGCCGATTTGGTGCCTGAGTTCCATGTAGTCAGGCGAAAAGCAGGTAAGTCCGCCGATGCGAGCGATATCTTCATCAGCTACAAGCGGGAAGAACGGCCAACAGCGCGCAAGCTGGCGGATGCGCTCGGAAGACAAGGTTGGAAAGTTTGGTGGGACCCTCAATTGCGAGCCGGTGAACGCTTGGATGACACGATCGAACGGGCGCTTGAGCGGACGAGGTGCGTCATTGTCTTGTGGTCACGACTGTCAGTGAGGTCCGAGTATATTAGGGACGAGGCGGGCTACGCACTGCGACGCAAGAAACTGGTTCCGGTAGCCATAGAAAACGTGAAACTTCCGTTTCGGTTTGAAGGTATTCAAACCGCATCACTCGCCGATTGGGACGGTTCCCAGGAGTCTCCAGCCTTTCGAAAATTGATAGAAGACGTCGCTGTCGTTCTTAGGGCTCGTTCGGTCTAGAAGCAAGCGCCGCCTAGTGACGTTGAGCGAGCCGCACCGAGACTGTATCTGGAATCAGACATGGTCCACATCGAGGGTGGTTTTTTTGAGATGGGCAGTCCTCAATCAGAGAAAGGTCACTATAAGAATGAGCGTCTGCACAGAGTCAACGTAGGCAACTTCGCGATTGGCAAGTACGCCGTGACCTTCGATGAGTACGACTTTTTCTGTGACACCATCGGCCACGCCAAGCCCGATGATGCCGGTTGAGGACGGCGTAGCCGGCCGGTGATCAATGTTAGCTGGCAGGATGCTGTGGCTTATACCAGATGGCTGTCGGAGCAGACCGGCAAGCGTTACAGACTGCCCACCGAAGCCGAATGGGAGTACGCTGCCCGCGCCGGCAAACAAACGACATACTGGTGGGGTCCCGAAATTGGTGAAGGCCAGGCGAACTACAAAGGCTGTGGCAGCCGATGGGGCAGTGAGCAAACGGTACGCGTGGGTTCCTTCAAGCCCGATTCCTGGAGCCTTTACGAGATGCTGGGCAACGTCTGGGAATGGGCGGCCTCGGCTTACACTGAGGACTATGAAGACGCCGAGCTTGAGTGCGTGAACGAAGAGTCCGAAGCCGAGCGTGTGATCCGGAGCAATTCCTGGGACAGCTTCCCGAGGCTCGTGCGCTCGGCTTCCCGGAACGGCTACTGGTCAGGTTGCCGCGACACCAACCTCGGCTTTCGCCTCGCCCAGGATCTTTAACTTTATGCTTTTTCCTTGACGCGCGTCGACGGTCACCTCGGCTTCGTCGGGCCAAGTTTCTCGGAGAGCAGATCCGCGATGGCTTGCTCATTGCTTCCCGCCATGATGCGATCCTCGTTTGGGGTGCTTCGACGTAGCACGATTTGCTTCTTTCTCGCTGTCTCCGGCTTCGCGAAGTACACGTCGGAGAAGAAGCCCCGGCCCTTGGATAGTCGGTCGTCTCCCGTGAAGTCGAAGTCGATCTCACCGATCCCCTCGAAGATGCGCGCTGGCGTATCCCGGTGATAGCCTTTCCAGAAGTAGTAAACCTTTCGCTCATCAATCCTGATACAGACGAAGTTGGTCTCCCAGGTCGCGGTGTACTTGCCATCGAGCCCGTAGGCGAGGCCCTTCATCCGAACGGAATTGACGTGGGGTTCCGGCGAGAGCTCGAAATAGCTCACGGCCGAGGCATCGTCCGGGGTGATGTACTCCCACCAGTGGCCGTGTAGCCGCTCGGCGGCGCGCTGCTGCTCGACCAGCACCTCGAGAGCCTGCTGGTTCGGTTTTGGGCGAGGCCCCTGTGCCTCGATGGCCCGCTTAATCTGGATAGCTGCCGCCCCCGCATCGACGGACGACATTCCCGAGTCCGATGTCCGATACTTGGCCATGTTGATGCCGGCCAGGTCCGAAGGGAGCTTGATCTCCTCCTCGCCCCGGACGATAAAGCAACGATCCCGCCCGAGTCTCCCGGTAAACAAGCCAAGCTCGAACATCACGTTGTCGCGGGGGCTGTCCAACGTTTCGTCCCTGCTGGTCGTTACGTCGTCGGGCGTGAGCACCAGCACGGCGAAATCTGCACGATCGAGTTCCTCCTCCAAGGACTCGATGTAGGTCCGGCTGAGCGCGAACACACCCTGACTCCAAAGCGCCGCGGCGAACTGCTCATCGAGTAGCACCTTTAGGGCCTCCCCGACCCGCTTGCCTTGCGAGGAGGAACCGATAAACACACGTAGACGTTTCGCCATAACTAGATCACGCCATTTGAATATGGCCGCGGGCCAGCGCCGATCTGTATCGTTTGGTGGCGCGCCGGGTGGAAAGCCCAATCACCGGCGCTCCGTTGCACATTCTGATCAACCGGGTGGTGTTTCTTCTCGCTTCGGCCGAGAGAAATGGGGACATGCTGCATTTTCTGCGAAAATTGACATCTGCGCATCTTAACTCGCGGAGGCAGAAGGCGGCAAGACATAAGACGGGTGTCATTTATCCTGTTTGGGGCGCGGCTGCTGTGTATCTTCGTCAACACGCGCTGCTATCCGCGGTCATGACAGATGATAAATAATGCATAGAC
>FXBF010000698.1_pt1 | contig 11731 bp, 13 predicted proteins | sample 5335321 | NCBI WGS metagenome assembly FXBF01 (sample SAMEA103928391, study PRJEB20085) | sediment metagenome | isolation source: sediment | reverse complement strand
ACACAATGTCGTGGTATGTACTCTGTGTTCCTGTTATCCCTGGCCGGTACTCGGCCTTCCTCCCACTTGGTACAAGAGTGCACCGTACCGTTCAAGGGTCGTTATTGATCCGCGGAGTGTTCTCGCTGAATTCGGCACCACGCTGGATGATGACGTAGAAGTCCGGGTCTGGGACAGCAGTGCGGAAGTCCGTTATCTGGTACTGCCTGAACGACCGCCAGGCACCGAAGATCTTAGCGAGGAAGAACTCGCGGAACTGGTCGACCGTGACGCCATGATCGGTGTCACCAAAATATCGACCCCATGACTGGCGATCGCCACGCCAGACCAGATATCGCTGAAATGCAGGCGCAATCGGCGCTTCCGCGGAAAAGCGGCGAGATGGTCTTTCAAAATGAATGGGAGCGCCGGGCGTTCGCCATTGCGGTGAGCTTGGCGGAGCAAGGCGTTTTTGAATGGAGCGAATTCCAACAACAACTAATAAGGGCCATTGCCAAGGCGGAACAGGACGATCCGCAAAACCCTGGTCGCGGCTATTACGAAAGCTGGCTGATAGCCATAGAGGCATTGCTTGCAGAAAAGAATCTCCTGGATGATGTCAGCCAAGCAGACGTGGGGATAGAACCACTCTAAGACGTCTGCTTTCGACGCGTAGGCGCCCGGTCGCCTCAAATGGCCTTACCGCCGTTCACGAAACCTGAATCCGGAATAAGATTGGAGGTACGACAGTGTTAAAAATACCTACCGTGGAACAAATTGCCTCAATCCTGAACACCTTTCAGATGACTGCGACCGACGACGATGTTGCGGAGTATCGTGATCTCGTTGAAGGATCGATTGCAGGTAATGCCGTAATCGATGATTTGGCGGACGAATCAGCGGCCCACGGCCATGCTGAGCGTGAGTGGCAGCGGCCGGTGGCTGCCGAAAATCCCTACAACGCCTGGTATGTACAAACGAATATTACGGAATCGGACAATGGTAGGCTCAAAGGCAAAACGGTTGCGATAAAAGACACCGTCTTCGTCGCCGGAGTCCCGATGATGGACGGCACGAAGATTCTCGATGGCTACACGCCGCCTGTGGATGCCACTATCGTCACTCGTATGCTCGGTGCAGGTGCGACGATCACCGGCAAGTCCGTGTGTGAAAATTACTGTTTCTCGGGAGGTAGCCACACATCGGATTCTGGTCCTGTGACTAATCCGCACAATGAATTGCACTCTGCCGGAGGGTCGTCATCTGGAAGTGCGGCACTAGTGGCAGGTGAAATGGTCGACATGGCTATAGGTTGTGATCAGGGCGGTTCAATCCGGATCCCTTCGTCGTACTGCGGAATTTGCGGCCTAAAGCCAACGCACGGACTTGTACCGTACACTGGAATTCTCGGCATGGGCCCGGCCATTGATCACGTAGGGCCGATGACCTCAAGCGTCCGGGACAATGCGTTGTTGCTCGAGATTATTGCCGGCGCCGACGGTCTCGACAGCCGGCAGTATAATCCACGCACAGAACCCTACACCGAAGCTATTGAGAAAGGTATCGAGGGTATACGGATTGGCGTCGTGCGCGAGGGTTTTGGTCATGAGATATCGGAAGATGATGTCGATGACAAAGTGCGCTCCGCAGCGAATCGTCTGGGAAAACTCGGCGCCAGTGTTACCGATATTTCGATACCGATGCACGCAGTGGGCGCTGCTATCGGCTTCTCGGTTATACAGTCCGCCATAGAGACAATGTTTCATCACGACGGCTGCCTGATCAGCCGACTGGATCCAGCGGTCGCAAGTGCGGTCGAGGCGCAGCGAACCTGGCGCACCCGCCCTGATGACCTCGCCGAAAACGTCAAGGTTATGCTGATCGCCTGTGAGTTTCTACGTCGGGAACACGGTTACGAATATGTGGCCAAGGGCACCAATCAGGTCAGACGGCTCCGCGCCGCCTACGACTCGGCGCTCGCCGAAGCCGACCTATTACTAATGCCGACAACTCCCATGAAGGCCACGACACTCCCGCCATCCGATGTCGATCGCGCAACGAGTCTGGAACTCGCATTCGCGCCGGTTACAAACACGATGCCCTTCGACAACACCCATCATCCGGCAATGTCCATACCGTGTGGCACGTGCAACGGGTTACCGGTCGGCATGATGCTCGTCGGCCGCCATTTTGATGAATCGACGATATACCGGGCGGCGCTTGCTTTCGAGGAACACGAGGATTGGCGGGCCTTGTAGTTAGTTGCGTGGCGTAATCTACTTGCTGTATACGCCGTCCAGCATTGTGCTGGTGTCGACCGTGCGGCAGTTCGGACAGGACAATTTTGAAAGATTGACAGAGCGCTTTTGGCCGTTGTGTGCCCGTCGCGGCGGTACGCTTCGGATCGATTGAATGACCGATCCCGGCGAAAGCGGCCTGTCGAAGTCGATCTGATCGGACAGTACCTGTACGGTCGGGTCTGAGCGATTACAACTAGTCCACCGATACTTCGATCGGCTTCGTTTCGGTCTGTTTCGTTTTCGGCAGATGGACTTTCAGCATGCCTTTATTGGTTTTGGCGGAGATCCTGGATTCATCCACATCGGATGGCAGCGTAAAGCTTCGTGAGAACCTGCCGTAAAAGTTCTCAATTCGATGCTGCTTTTCAGTCTCTTCGTCGATTTCCATTTGCCGTTCGCCGCTGATCGTCAGCATGCCGTTTTCGATCTCGATGTGAATGTCGTCTTTCTCTACTTCCGGCAACTCGGCCTTGATCAGGTACTCTTGTTTCGATTCGCTGATATCGGCCCTCGGGCGCCAGCTCAGATTCGTACGAAGCGCATCATTGTCCAGATTCACTAAATCCCTGTCGCTCAGCAGCCGATTGTAACGATCGAAAAAGCCTTCCATATCGCGGAACGGACTCCAACTAACCAGGTTCATGATATTCCCTCCATTACAGCCCGGGACGGGTCTAAAGCCCAGGATTGATCCGCTCATCCTTTCACAGCTGAAGGATGCGGAGAATCCGTAATTGCCACAGCCCCGTTACGGTGAAACGATGGGGCAATGAAGGCAATGATTCTCACTGCGACGGCGCCGCTTTCGGAAAACGGGCAGCCGTTGCAAATGGTCGATCTGGAAACGCCGGAGCCCGACGACGGACAAGTGCTTATCAAAATATCGGTATGCGGCGTATGCCATACGGAACTCGATGAAATCGAAGGCAGGACGGCGCCGCCGTCACTGCCCGTCGTGCCGGGCCACGAAGTCATTGGCCGCGTGGCCGCGCTCGGCAAGAATGCCTCCCGTTTCGCGGCAGGTGATCGCGTCGGTGTCGGCTGGATTTACTCATCGTCCGGTGACGCTGACGAGAACCTCAGCCCTGAATTCCGCGCAACCGGGCGGGACGTAAATGGTGGCTATGCCGAGTACATGGTCGTCGGCGAGGAATATGCCTATCCGGTTCCTGAGCAGTTTTCCGACGAAGAAGCGGCGCCTTTATTGTGCGCCGGCGGCGTCGGCTACCGAGCTCTGAAGCTCACCGGGATTTCGGATGGTGACTTGCTCGGACTGACCGGCTTCGGCGGCTCGGGTCATCTGGTCCTGCAAATGGCAAGACACCTGTATCCGGGCTCCAGAATCTTTGTCTTCGCGAGAAGCAGCAAGGAACGTGATTTTGCTCTGGAACTCGGCGCCGCGTGGAGCGGGGATACGGGTGACAGCCCGCCAGAGCCGCTACATGCCATCATCGACACAACGCCTGCCTGGCGACCCGTGCTCGAGGCGCTGGAGAATCTGCGCCCGGGAGGGCGTCTGGTCATCAATGCCATCAGGAAAGAGGCTGGCGACCAGGATCTGATGGCCGGCATCAGTTACGAGCGGCATCTGTGGCTCGAGAAAGAGGTGAAAAGCGTTGCCAATGTGACGAGTGCCGATCTGCGGGAATTTCTCCCGCTTGCGGGCGAGATACCGTTACGGCCGGAGGTCGAGGTATATCCTCTTCAGGCCGCAAACGAGGCGCTAAATGCACTTCAGTGCGGCAACGTCAGGGGTGCCAAAGTTTTGAAAATAGGACACTAGTACTCCGTCAAGGTGATATTGATGGGTTCAGCGAGTCGTGAAGCGGTTGACCGCAAGGCGCGCCTCGCCGGTAATGGCGCGTCCTTGCCAAGAGGCGCAACACCGCGGACGACCGCTTCACGGCTCGCCCGAAGGGAGCCACCCGGATAACCCAATACGGCGTTGCAGCCTTTGAAAAGGACATGCCATTTCCTGCAGCCTGCGCCTTGTCTTGGATGATCCGGGTGGCTCTGAACCCATCAATATCACCTTGACGGAGTACCAGGAGGGACTCTTAATTGACCTGTTTGCCACTTATCCGGTCATCGGGGCATCCTGAACATAAACCGATCTCAGAGGGGCAGTAAATGCAACGAGTGGCAAGGGAATGTTGCCTCCCGAATTGCTGAAAAAGGCGGTCATGGAGGATTTCGTACCGTCCCAACAGAGTAGCAATCCTGAGAGCTAGCCAGGAAGGCGAGTTCCCGGCGGGCGCAACCGCACGACGTTATACTTCGGTTGTATGGCTGACGATCTTGAGTGCTACCGCTGCGGTACGTCCCTGGCGGAATTGAGCCTGCCGCTATCGAGGCAGGACGAGTGTCCTTCCTGTTCTGTGTATTTGCACGTCTGCAAAATGTGTGAGTTCTACGATCCGGCTGTGCCTGCACAGTGCCGGGAAGACGACGCCGAGGAAGTTTTCGAGAAAGAAAAGCTTAATTTCTGCGAGTGGTTTAAGCCTGGGCACGACGTATTCGACGCAGCACGAGCAAAAGAAGAGGCAGGAGCGAAGGATGCGCTGGCAGCGTTGTTCGGTGACGGTGAGACGAACAAGCCCAGTGACGACGACATCAAGAGTGAAGCCGAGGAGCTGTTCAAGTAAGGCCATGAGTGTTGATCGACGACGTTTCCTGAAGCTTACCGGGGCAAGCCTTACGATGCCGGCAATCGGCGGGTGCGGCGGGCATGACAGGATTCCTGTCGACGGCGTGCCGCAGAGCGAATTCAACAAAAATTCGACTGCCGAGGAAGTTACCGAAGGCATGGACCTTAGCGGCAAGATCGCTGTGGTCACGGGCTGCAATTCCGGGATTGGCTACGAGACGATGCGGGTGCTTGCATTGCGCGGGGCTTACGTCATCGGTACGGGCCGTACTGTCGAGAAAGCGCAGGAGGCATGTTCGAGCGTCATCGGCAAAACCACACCGGTAGAACTGGAGTTATCGGACTTTGACTCTGTCGTGGCTTGCGCAGAGACCATTCGCTCCCTCAACTCACCGATCGATATGCTGATTTGCAACGCCGGCATGAGAGGGAGTAAGGAACGCGAACAGGTTTACGGGCTCGAGAAACACTTCGTCGTGAACCATCTCGGCCATTTCATTTTGGTTTACAACCTGCTGGAGCGTCTTTATGTGTCCTGGCAGGGCCGGGTCGTGGTCGTCGCAAGCAGGGCCGCTTATAGCAGCGCGCCCGAGGAGGGAATCGAATTCGGCAACCTGCGGGGCACCTCAAATTACAGCAGGAGCAGGGCATATGGGCATTCCAAGCTGGCCAACGTACTGTTTTCGCTGGAGCTTGCAAGGTTGCTGAAAGGTACGCGCATCACGTCGAATTCTTTACATCCAGGACTGATCAACACCGAAATCGACCGGACAGAGCCCGGGATTTACCAGTTCGCCTTCGGTGTCCTGACCGCGGTCGGCGGCAAGTCTATCGAACAAGGTGCTGCAACGACCTGCCATGTCGCGACGAGCCCGCAACTCGGTAACGTCAGCGGTCAGTACTTCGAAGACTGTAATGCCGTGACCGTGCTTGGCGACAATCACCTGCGCGATGCGGGGCAGGCGACACAATTGTGGCAGGTGTCAGAGACGCTAACGAAAGACTACCTCGACGAGATCGAAGCGCCGGACTGGGACGAATTCGAAAACGGCCTCAGAAAAAGGGCCAGGACCTGAGGATTGACGTATGACATCAATATCGTTGGTCGTTTCTGGTGTGCCGAGCAGGATTCTGCCGATCGATACGTTTGAGGCGTTTGGCGGCAATGCGCTGACCGACAAGGGCCGGGATCGTCGGCATTGCATGAGGGCTGAGCCTTGATCAATCACAAAGTTGTCAGGCCGCTGCTTGCGCTCACTGTGGGGCTGATACTGGCTTTGTATGCTTACCAGCGCGTTACCGATCCCGAGCCGGGGCTGCAGAGGGCCAGAGAAGAGGCGGTTGTCATCTCGGCGCGCGACATATTGCGGAGCTATGTGGCACCAGGGGCAGAATTGGAATTCGTCGATCCGGTGTCTCCGAACCGCAAAATCGGCAAGGCATATATCTACCCCGCCGCCGGGGGCTGGGAGGTTTCAGGGCACTATCGTCGCAACGAGGACGATGCATGGCACCCCTTCCTGATGTCGCTGAGCGGCGAGGCCGGGCTCGAATCCCTTGCCGTCAGGGATGCGAACGATCGCCTGATCGGCATGTCGGCACAGGACTCAAAATTCTCTGCTGTGCCGCCTTAAGCGACCCAGACGATCAGGCTTATCAAAGACGCGGCGTAAGCGAATCCAAGCACGATAACGCTTTTCTCGATCTCAAATTGTGGCTGTTCGTAAGTCATCGTTTGTCTCCTTCAAGATTTTTCCCGAGCCTCTATCCTGCTTGGTCGTCGCTATAAGGGCCTGAAGGATCCCTGACTCTTTGCTAAAGATGACCTGACGAAATTATGATCTTTGTCTGTATGACCCCAATTCAGTCGATTTTCGGTCTCCACACATCGAACATGGCAATAAAGCAGCACTCTTGCCTCAATCGGGGCATTCCAGCAGCCATTCTGGTGTAATGGATCGTCGGTGAGTTTGCCGGCATGGACCTGCGCGCCGGCTGTCGCTACGAGGGCCGTTTAGGCGGTTTCGGCAGCCCGCGCCTGTTGTTCGAGACTTTCCTGGCGCCACTCGAACACGTTCAGTTCGATGAACACGAAGGCGACGAGCCAAAGGAATGCGTCCCAGAAATCAACGAAGTCGCCTTTGACGCCCCAGTAAGTTGCTGCAAGCAGCAGCAGCGCATAGAGGATGAACTTGCTGGCATTGCTGACGCGCAGGATGCCGCCCTCGAGTTTGTTTGCTTCTTGCAAGCGAACGTCTATCTCCAACACGAACACGACCAGCAACCAGACGGCTGAGTTGATGACGTCCACCCATGCAAGGCGAATGATGTCTGTCAGACCCCTCGCGTCGACAACGGCCGTCATGCCCGAAAACTGATGAAACGTGCTCGCAGTCGACATTGACGCACAGTTTGCAGCAGTCAGCAGTTCATACTCGTCTAGGTCGACCGCATATGCCCACTGCCCGCCAGCCAGCGTGCAAAGATCGCTTACATTTGGCAGTGGCGTTGCGCCCAACAGAAAATTGAGTTTCGTCACATAGCCGTAAAACGAATAAACGATAAATGCGTAACAAACGGCCCTTAGCCCGTGCAAAGTCCAGGTCGTCCGTTTTGTGAACTGCTCGTCGTCGAGAACATAGGTCTCGAGCTCGAACATTAATAGAAGCACCACCCAGGCTGCGGTGTCGATGCTGGCGGCGAAGCCTTCGATGACATCCTGGAGCGCCACACCGCCGACAAATCGGTACGCGGCCGCCGCCCATTCCTCGGCGAAAAAGAGATAGACGTTGAACGCGAGAAGCGCATAAACAAAGTATTTAAACAGTCGATAGACGTTGTCGCGGCTGATATTCAAGGGCGCCTGTTGTTGTTCTTATACCAGCGGCTAATCCTATCAAATCGGCCCGATCGCGGCAGTTTGCGCAGTCTTCAGCAATTCATCAGGCAATGCTCAGGGTTTAATCAGGCTTCAAGGGTCGGGAAATAAGACAGTGCATCCACATTGATCGATCTCCGCTGCAAGGAGCAAATGATGGACGCAAGAAAAGCCCGCAATCTCAACGTTGTCTCAAATAACCACGGCGAGACTCCTTTTGACCGCGCTGCATTGGATACAGCAAGGCGCTGGAAACGGCTGAATCTGGACTCGGCACGGGCCGACCTATATCACCAGAGGGCGCGTGACAACGCTGCCCGGTACCGGAAAAATATCGAGTCCTACATAGGCACGGTGGATGTACCGGTCGGCCTGGCGGGACCGCTACGCATCAAGGGCCGGCACAGGACCAAAGACTATCAGGTGCCTCTTGCGACGACCGAGGCAGCCCTGGTCGCCTCATATAACCGTGGATCTCAGCTGATCACGGCTGCCGGTGGATGCAACGCCCGGGTAGTTGATCAGGCCGTGAGTCGCACGCCGATGTTTGCATTCGAGAGCGTGATCGACGCCGAGCGCTTCGCAAACTTTATCGCAGAGCACAGCGCCGAATTCAATTCCGTCGTGGCAAAAATTACTTCGCATGGACAACTGGTCAGCACGCGGGCTGTCGTCGAAGGAAATCACGTTTATCTCGATCTGCGTTTCAAGACCGGCGACGCGTCGGGCCAGAACATGGTGACCTTTGCTGCCGATGCCATTTGCAAGATCATACTAGGCCGTGCTCCTATTCAACCCGCGCATTGGTTTCTCGAGGCTAACTTTTCCGGGGACAAGAAAGCGACGTCGAAAACATTGGGTAGCGTTCGAGGCAAACGTGTTTGCTCCGATATCTGCATACCGTGCGAACTCGTTCGCGAGACTTTGCACACGACGCCGGAGCACATGGTGGACTACTGGTATGCGGGTGCGCTGGGAGGCGTCATGAGCGGCACAACCGGCATCCAGGGACACTTCGCGAATGGACTAACGGCACTTTATCTTGCCTGCGGCCAGGACGTCGCCTGCGTGGCGGAATCGGCGACCGGCATGACGCGTCTCGAGACGACGGCTGAGGGCGATCTTTATGCCAGCGTCACCTTGCCGAACATTATGGTCGGTACGGTCGGTGGCGGTACCGGACTACCCAGCGCCAAAGCTTGCCTGGATATTCTCGGCCTCTCGGGCCCCGGCAACAGCTCTGCGCTAGCAGAAGTCTGTGCCGCCATCGTATTGGCCGGCGAACTATCAATCATCGGGGCGTTCTGCTCCGGCGACTTTGCATTGGCTCACCGCTCATTGTCGCGTGGCGAGCCCATGAGCAGGAGTGAACATCATGACTAATCGTTGGTGGATCTATCAAAAGGAACGTTTTCCGATATTCGCTCACGGGCCGCTGATCGTGATTTTCTCCCTGGCAGTCATGCTGTTCTCGGCGCTGCAGCAGGAGCAGTTCGTACTGCCCGACATCATTCGAATCTCGGGCGCTGTCATCAGTACCTTGATTCTGTTTTTTCAGCTCCGCGTTGCCGACGAATTCAAGGATTTCGAGATCGACTTGAAATACAGACCGGAGCGACCGGTTCCCCGCGGTCTCGTGCAACTACAGGAACTCGCGACGCTCGCTTACCTTGGCGCTGCTATCCAATTTCTTATCGCATTGTTCGTCGATATCGGCCTTTTGCCGATTCTCACTGCGGTTTGGGCATACATGGCATTAATGACTAAAGAGTTCTTCGTGCCAGAGTGGCTACACCGAGGCAGAACCAATCGCCAGCGTGATCAATGATGACATATCGATTACAGATAAACGCGCGATGCGCGTGGGCGCCGGTCTACTGGTCGGCCGGCCCGTTACAGGCTGTAGGGTAAAAATCGTACCAGTCCGCAATGGAATCGCACTGGGACCTTTTTCGGAGGCTGAATTCGAATCATTAACACTACCCGACGGCGAGATCGGCGAGATTGTTGTCAGCGGCCGACATGTGCTCTCCGGCTGTGCCGATCCAGTCAGAATTCGGGAATCCAAGATCGAAGTCGGGCGAAAACGCTGGCATCGTACTGGTGACGCAGGATACTTCGACACGAAGGGCAGACTTTGGCTGGTCGGACGTTGTGCGGCCGTCATACGGGATACGCGGGGCATCGTTTATCCCTTCCAGGTTGAATACGCCGTCACCGCTGTCCGAGGTATCAGCCGTGCCGCTCTGATACCTGATCAGGGAAAACGCGTTCTAGTGCTCGAAACGTCGGCCAAGGAATTTACCTCGGACTGCGTCAAAGCCGCGAGATGTATAGCAGACAAACAGATTGACCGGATCGTTACAGTAAGGCGCATTCCGATGGACCGCCGTCACGACGCGAAAGTCGATTATCCGGCCCTGAAACGGGCGCTTGAAGGCCGCTCCACGAGGCTTCAGCTTTTTCTTGTGACAACGGCAACCCGACTGTTCCGGATCATTCGCGACCGCATCGAAGCGGTACAATTGCGTTATTCAGGTCGATAATGAAATCTGATATGCGAAACTGCGTATTCGCTACACCTGTTCAAGCTTCGTCCAATCGCATTATCGCGCGATTCCAAACTGTCCACCAAACCGGGGCAGGACCTCATAGTCGACATAGGTTCGCTGCATTCCTGGTCATATATAATCGGTTTCTATGGACAGCAACTTATTTGACGCAAGCAATCTGGTCATTGCGATAGAGGCCGTGACGGCGCTCGCGGTCGTAATCGGCATCATATTCGGCGTCATTCAACTCCGCCAGGCCATGCGCAATCGGCGCGACTATGCCGCCGTCGACATTGTTCGAACTGTGCAAACGCAAGAGGTCAGAATGGCAGTACGACAAATTTTTGACCTGCCGGAGGATGTTGATCCGGAGACGATTCGCAATGATAGTAGTTTGCTGGCGGCCGCTCTTGCGGTGGATAGCGCGTGCGAAATGTGGGGCTGCATGGTTTTTGAGGGCGTTGTTGACCATCGCTTACTCGACCGTATGGTTGGCGGCTGGGTACGGGGCACATGGATACGACTTCGGACGTGGGTGGAAGCTGAACGAGTAGAAACGCAAAACGTAAATGTAGGCGAATGGTGGCAATGGCTTTACGAACTGCTCGAGGCGGACCCGGATCCGGGAAAGAAAATAGGGGCCCACGTCGCGTATCGGAGAGGAAAAGCGCGGCAGTTCGGTCGATAGGTTTAAATTTCCACTTTGGATCGAAAGTGGAATTTCAAAATTGTGCGCTCCGCTCGATTCCGCTTCAGTGACGGCGCGTGCAACTCGCTATTTGCCGTCGCAGCCAGCTAACTCTTGAAGAATCCATTCGGTGAAACGTCTTTCCAGTCGTTCCATGCCGGAAAATGGTCCCGGTCGATAGTAGCGAGAGTTAACACCTTTCCAGTTATTCACAATAATTTTTTCATCGGCATGAGTCGTGATATCCCATAACCACATCAGCTCGGCGCGGTCATAGTCCTTACCTTCGACAGCGTCGCCTCTAACAAACCAGAAAATCCTGCATATGCAGTTCCCCTGATCGACGGGGCTGAAAACATAGCCGACGACATGATCGCTGTAAGCCAGAAAAAAAGTGAATGGGCCCAGCACGAAGTCTGATGCGCCGCCGTCATAGTCCTTCAGTTTGCCGAGAAGGGGAGCAACGGGTTCGCCGTTGCGGCTACCCGTCTTGTATCCTTCGAACAAGGCCGTACGGCTGTAACCGTATCCCTGCTCACCGGGTTTCGCCCAGGTATCGACGAAATCATGTTCGATTTCCTTTAGCCCACAGGCTGCCATCCGCTGCAGCATCGGCCCCTGAATACGATCCCGTTTCTGCGGATCGAGCATCAGGGTCTGCATCCTGGCGTAGTCGGGGTGGGCAGT
>FXBF010000697.1_pt1 | contig 11741 bp, 10 predicted proteins | sample 5335321 | NCBI WGS metagenome assembly FXBF01 (sample SAMEA103928391, study PRJEB20085) | sediment metagenome | isolation source: sediment | reverse complement strand
ATAGGCACTTGTAGTGCCTCCGTGAAATTATAACTCTTTGATATTAATATATTTCCTTCAGTGAACAGTCAAAGTCAGGATAAACTTTCTCATGACCTACCCTCCTCAATGTGGTTCTGTGGTTTTGGGTTCGTCCTCTACCATAACCCACGTGGTTGAGGATGGGCAGGTCAAAACATCCATTGAGCCGATGGGTCAATGGCTTGGTGGCACGCCGGGGCAAGAACAAAGCCACGGTAGCGCGGGCCAACAGACTGGCCCGTATTGGCTGGGCGGTGCTGATCGGGGCGGGGGCCTATCAACCCCGCTTGGCGCCGAGGGATCGAGGCGATTGAATGGAATGGAATTGGGGGCAGCTACTGCCCACAACCTGACACATTTTGTGAGAAACGAAAAGGAGATGATGACCTAAACGATTGCGTAGGCTTTGTCATGCGTGATGACACTACAGGTTAGACCGGCGTATTGAAAACCTGTTACACCCGGCGGTTTGAAAAGGCCGTTCTATCGAATAGGACGATACGCGCGAAAATCATCAAGGCCAGAGGAGATTTAGGGCTTGTTAAATAATAACCTGAACAATCATTAATGATTGCATCTAAATCGTATAATTCCATTCTCCGTGAAACTTGTGTGGTTTCAATTTCACGATGGCAAGCTCTTCGTCTGAAACCTTGATACTGCGAGGGTATTTCCTTTTGTCAAGCCGCGCCTTGACCCGTAAACCAGTACGCGTCTTGGTGGCGCCAATCAGATTCACGATGACCTCATGACTTATAAGTGGTTGGCCGCGCCAGTTCATGCTTATGAATGAAAACAGCCGGTGCTCGATCTTATTCCATTTGCTGGTACCCGGTGGGAAATGATACACCGTGATCTCCACGCCAGCCAGATCGGCCAGTGCCTGCAGCTCGCACTTCCAAAGCCGGGTGCGATAGCCGTTGCTGCCGCCGGAATCGGCGCATATCAACAGCTTCCGGGCCTGAGGGTACGCCCGTTTGCCCACCTGCATCCACCAACGGCGGATGCTCTCCACCGCAAACTCCGCGGTGTCGTTGTCACAGCCGACGTTCACCCAACCGCTGTCTTGTGCGATATCGTACACCCCGTACGGCACAGCCTTCGGCACCCCTGCCGGGAAATCGTGAACACTGGCGTTGCGCGGAGAGCCCTTCTTCCGCCACTCCTGGCCTTTGTTTGCGTACTGTCCTACAAGCTCCTTTTTCTTCGTGTCCACCGAGATCACCGGCCACTTGTGCTTCAAGTATCTCCGCACCTGCCTGTTGATGTAGTGAAACTGCTCATCGCGGTCCGGGTGCGAGGCCCCCTCAAGCGTTTTCGCGTTCGCTTGAAGACTGTAGCCCAATTCATGCAACAGATCCGCGACGGTGGGGTGGCTCACCGGGTAGCCGTTCCTGGTCAGTGCCGCGGCCAATTGGCGGGTGCTCTTGCACGTCCAGCGCAATGGCGAGCGCGGATCACCCCGCGTCACCGGATCCACCAGGCGCTCCAGCTCTTTGACAATCCGGGGGCTGTGGTCGACGATTCGGTATCGCCCTCCTCCAGGGCGGCGTACTGTACCACTGGCCTCCGCGCCTCGTTGCAACTCTTTCAGCCCACTGTGGATAGTCGTGCGTGATAACCCCGAGGCCAGAGCAACCTTCGATACGCCACCTCGGCCCAAGGCCAAGGCATCCGCTGCCGCCACTACACGCCGTTGGCGTTTATCCAATAACGCAAACGTCGCCTCGTATTTGGCTTGTAGATCTTGCTCGCTTATCACAAGTGATAGTTATACAAGCAATATCGTATTGTTCAAGTTATTATTTTACGAGCCCTAAGCATCCTCGTTAACAGGCCGGATATACGGCAGCAATCCTGTCCCTGTCATCGAGCAAACAGAGCCTTGCAAAACGGGAGGAGACCATATACGGGTGTATGAGGTCGGCCCGCTCATTTGCCCTAAATGCGCCAACGAGATGCGGGTGATCGCGGTGATCCACGACAGGAGTGTCATCCGGCAGATTCTGGAGCATTTGAAGCTGTACAATCCCTGCCTGCCAAGCCGTAGCCCGCCCGATGAAGACAGTTCGCCGAACTGGCCGGTGAACGCCCAACTGCCCGTGTAATACGTCCCCGTCCCCGATATCGCATCCTGTTCCTTTTGCTCTGATTGATGGTGGGTTCACACTTCCATCTTGTCAGAGCGGGGCAGGATGCTCTACCCTTCAAACTCCGGAAAAACTATCTCTCTCGCAACGAATTCGCTATATTTTTACCCACAAATTTTCCTGAACAGCCATTTTCAGCCTGTTCGGCTTGTTGATAGTCGGATTTTGGGCGGAAAATGGTTTTTCGGTATAGACAATGAATAGAGAATTGGACCAATGCAGTACCTGTTAATGGTTGGCGGATTATTGGCGGGGTGTTTTGCGGGTGTCACAGCGCTTGCGGACTATGAAGATTCCTCGGCGACGTATTACATCTATTTTGCAACAGAAGTGGAGAACAGTTACGCAAATACAAAATCCCAAACAACATTCGATTGTACACAAAAGATCTATGCTGTGATTGAGGCACAGGGATTGCCGAAGAAAAAGCACGCGCTAGAGGTTTACTGGATAAACCCCAGGGGGAAACGCCAGGAATATACGAACTTCGACTTTGTCGTCAACGACGACAAGCGAGTTGTCTGGGCCTGGCTCAAATTACACCGCCCGGCGGAAGCGATCCTGGATAGGGTGTTTCTTCAGAACCGGGCAGCGGGTATGGAGGATTTTTTGGGTCAGTGGACCGCCAAGTTCCACGTTGATGGCAGGCTGGTGAAGGAGGGATCGTTCACCGTGTATTGCTAGGAAGCCCAACGTGATCTTTGTAGATGTCTAGCTATAGACCTTTTGGGATGAGGAGGATGGAAATGAGAGAACTATTTATCGGTCGAGGCCCGCACTTTTACGCAGGCCTTTTTTTGTTTGACGGGCATTCGAAGTCACCCGCCGCGTAGAATGATAGTTGATACCAAGGGAATAATAACAATGCAAATAAAGACCATGTCATTGCCGTTATTTTTCCTTTCCACCCAGATAACTGCCTTTTTTCTGTTTCTGCTGATTCATTTTTATTCAATATCGGAAATAAATGAATTGCAAGAGTGGGTAATCTTTTGTGAGTTCTGGCTATTAGCAGTACCTGCTGCTATTTTACTTTCATTTATGCTTCGTCGGCTTGCGGAGAAACATGCCGGTAATGCTGACATTGTGCTCCGACCCTTATCTGTATCCTTGTCGATCATTCTTTTTCTTGCAACTTCTACAACAAGGCTCGCCGATGTGTTTTTGGCGCATAAAGCGGGCTGGTTGTTAACTGATACTTCTGGAATATGGTTGATGTATGGAATCCCCGGTTTGTTTATTGCTTCGTATATCGGGCTGACGCGCTACAGAAATATCGTCAATGCAGACGCGACTTGGTGGATCTTTACCGTTGTGGTTTTGAGCCTAATTTCCATTATCTTGCTCTCGGTCCCCGATATCAACAGAGCATCCTATCTATGGCAGGCGGCGATTATTTCGATGCTAGTGGCCCTACTTTTCCACAATAGGTTCACGTATTACGTTTGCAAACTTATAGGTGACGGCCCTAAAGACTGGATTTTTCTTGGCACAGTTTCACTTTTTGTCTTGAGCCCGCTGTTTGTCTATGACATCCACCACCATAACTTTCTGTTGGGCCCTACATTAGCCCTGATGCATGGCAAGACAGTATTGGTAGACACGTTTTCTCAATATGGCGTCCTTTTATTCTACTTTTTAAAGGGAGTATTCAGCCTGGAGATCATTCCATTCTCATATGGCGGGCTTGCGTTTGTTGTCATGTTCCTAAACTTTGCGCTGTATATATTTGTTTATATTTTGCTTCGCAAACTACTGCGCAGCCAATTCCTGGCCATGTTAGGACTTATTTCGGTTGTTGTGGCCAATTATTTTGCGGTCATTGTTACACCGTCCAACTTTCCGGCGACTGGGGCTTTGCGCTTCGGCCTGCCCTTTCTAATCTACCTGCCTTTTCTGCTTTTAAAAAAAGACAAGGTCACTAGTAATAATGTGTTTTATTTCCAATGTGTTATCGTTGGGATCGCGTCGATATGGAGTTTTGAAACGTTCTTCTATACCGCCATTGCCTTTGCAGCGTATGTCGTGTACAGAAATGCCCAAGTTCACCAAACCATGCGACCATGGATGCTGGCAGTAACAAAGCAAGCCGGTTTCAGTTTTCTGATGATTTTAATAGCGCACATTGGGTATGAAACCTTTGTGTTCTTTAAAACCGGTCAATGGGCGAGTTGGTCCACCTATTTTCTATATATCCTGAAATATAGTCCTAACGGGATGTTTTCTGTTTTACCCGTTCCTCGATTTGGGCCGTGGATATTCATAATGGTTATATTGATTGTATCGGTAATAGCTAGCCTATTCAGCCTAAAGCCATCCCGTGACAAAGAGGAAGGGTGGAAGTATTCGGTGATTTTTAGTTTGGCCGCAATGGGCATTGCGCAATCAACTTATTACCTTGGTAGATCGCACCCCAACAACCTCCTACATATCGTCATTCCAGTCATAATTAGTGGATTCTTTTGGATTCAATTCGTAGTATCCAGAAATAGGAAGCTCGGCAATATCTTGCTTTTTGTCACCTATGCGTTCATTGCCTCTGTGTTGATCGCCAGAGAAGGAAAAGTGAACTACAAAATGGAAATATCAACCATTAACCACCTATATAAAACCCTGACTAAACAGGCAAGTGTCTATTCCTTTGCTTGTGACCGTTGGACCTGCAATTTTCGCTATGCGGCACGTACGGCGAAAATGAGGCGGCTGGTTGATAAGTATTTGGCAAAAGACGAACGAATATTAATGTTCCTCTCTGGCGAAGAAACAACGGTGACAATGCTCGAACTGGGTAGAGCGCACTGGTTGCCAATCACGCATTTAGGCCAGGATATGTTAAATGTGAAAGTGATTGAACTTATTAAAACTAAGGCCAACGAGGTTGCTGCGGGGCGCTATATATTTAGGAAAAGATATATAGATGGAGCCTGGTTATTCAACGATATCCTGGGCCAATTGTGCAGTAAGTTTTATTGCCGGGTAGTTGAGAGCACGGAAGACGGCTTCGACGTTATCAAACTGGTTGAAAAGGATAACATGGCGACAAATGAGAATCGATCCTAGCTTAATCTGTGCACCTATCTTTCAGTTTTGATTTGTACGCCCATTGCGGTTAAATACCCGAGGCATGTTGGAATACATTAAACAATATATACCACCACCGCCTTACACGCGGCAAGACATAGGATTTTCCCTGTTACCTGTATTGGTGGCGGTGATCGTATTGATCATTGATCGTTACGGTTTGCAGCAATTATTCGTCAGCGAGTCCGGAAGCACTGTCTTCCATTATCGCTGGATTAGTATTGGGGATGCTAGCCGTGAAGAGCAGGTCAATTTTGCCTGGTGTGTTCGTGCACTACGGCGTGGCCTTTTCCATGGATTGGTTTGCACTCATACGGCTAGGCAGATTGATCTATTTGTTATAATTGAGTTGCCACCGGCATAAATATTAGTCACGTGGCCCTTGGAGTGGAACAATAATGTATTGTCAAAAAAAGTATAGACCATGCTAAAGCTCATAAGCTGGATAAAAAACAACCAACGACTGCGACTTCCGGCTCTTATCCTGATCTTGAGCGCCGGCATCCACCTGATCAACCTTGGCTATCCAGACTCTGTGGTATTTGATGAGGTATATTTCGGAAAATACGCTACATCTTATTGTTGTTCAGGAAAAAACTTTTTCACTTTTCACCCGCCCCATGGCATATTGTTAATTGCTGGGGCTGCCAAGCTCTTCGGTTACAAAGGCACAGTCGCGTTTAATAAGATTGGCCAGACCTATGGCGCGGAATCTCCGGTCGGGCTTAGGCTCGTCCCCGCATTATCGGGCACCGTGCTCCCTCTGATTCTATTTGTCTTGTTACGCCAACTCGGGGCATCTAATGCGGCCTCATTAATGGGCGCACTCCTGGTAATGTTCGACAACGCGATCATTTTGCAGTCACGTGTAATCGCACTGGACGCCCTTTTACTGCTGGCAATATTTTCCAGCCTAGCCTGCTTTATTGCAGCGACACGCGCATCAACTAAGGCCCACCGATGGGTGCTGGCGAGTGGCTGTCTTGCCGGACTGGCGACTGGTATCAAGTTTACGGGGCTCGTTGCAGTCGGTCTACCAGGTGTGATGACACTTATGATCGTATTGCGTGGATTTTCCCAGAAGAAATTGACCGATTGGACCGTAAAATGGGGAACATTCTTTGTAGGTTTTATTACTATTTATCTCGCCGGTTGGTACCTGCATTTTGCCTTGCTTACCCAACCCGGTACAGGCGATGCTTGGATGGTCGCATCCGGCAACTTTTTTGCGGATACAATACACCTGCATCAAAAGATGCTATCTGTAAACATCGGCCTTACTGCCACCCACCAGGACGGCAGTCCTTGGTGGACCTGGCCTATAATGCGAACGCCGGTCTACTATTGGGGCCAGGGAGATTCGGCGCTTTATCTAATCGGCAATCCAGTTATATGGTGGGGCATAGCGGTTCTGTTTGTTGCGGTATTAATCGACATAATCGACATCGGCCTCACCAGAATTACCCAAAAGCGAATTGACACAGCTAACAAGCAACCTTGTAATTATCTATGGTTACCTATTTTCGGATACGCTATCGCATTATTTCCATTGATTTGGGTTCCCCGCGTACTATTTATGTACCACTATCTAACCGCCCTCCTGTTTTCGATAATGGCTGCCGTGTTGTGGCTTGATTACGCGGGGTGGACAAACACGGGGGGAATTCTGCGACAACGAAAAAGCTACTACGCCGTGGCAGCACTCATAATTATCGGTTTCATTAGCCTGTTTCCTCTAACCTACGGCACCCAAGCCGGCTTTCAAACCGTACAATTCTGGTTCAAGTGGTTCCCCGGTTGGCGATGATCATGCGTGTTTAAAGGTTGGAACACGCTCCAGGCTGCCGCAACCCGCACCGGGGCCTTACCCGAATCTACTGCGATTCATGCCGGCACGACTGTCCGTTAGGTTTTTCCTGAAAGCCCCGTTATTTGCGCAAGTTGTCACCCGGGTCGGCTCCTGCTCTATCCCGACTGGGTCGAAAAAAACGTCCTTGTACTACTTCCAATTTTAACTTATGGACTCGGACTTGGGCTCGGACTTGACGATGCTCCCCCACTGCTTGTTCCGCCGCCATCGCCACTGCTACAGCCGGCGAACGCCAGAAGCGCAACTAAAGCTGCGCCCAATCCAATCTTGATTATGCTTAATCTAACCTTGTTCATTATTTGCCCTCCACCAATATTTTTTATGGGATTGACCCAAAAAATGCCAAGCCCCTGGTAGCTTATTTTATACCTCCACCCATCCTATTAGTCAACAATATTCTATTGTTTTGCCGCCCCAATAGCGGCACTGCTATTTAGGCATAACGCCAGGGAAGTGCATAAGGCAGGCGCTAATGGGCACTTCTATTAATTGTTAATTCCTTCTCCCGCGACACTTGTACATCCCTGTACATCGCCCTATCCCTCTCCTGGAGGTCGAGGGCATGTAAGTAGGTAGTGCCAAAATGCACCGGTATGCACCTTATTCATCTAGAGGCAATTGTATGATCTTGCCATTTCGTATCAGACTCTGCCGAATGAAATGCGGTCGTTGTTTCACTTCTTCGATAATCTTGCCCAAATACTCCCCCAGAACACTAATCCCTAGCAGATTGATTGAGCCGAAGAAAATTATCGACACCATTACTGTTGTGATCCCCTTGGGGGCGATATCCGGATAAAACAACTTAAGAAGCACGTGTATCACCGCCAATACCGCCGAGATCAGAAAGAGCACAACACCGGCAAAAGATAAAATATTGAGCGGAGTACTGCTAAACGAAAATATACCCTTTTTGGCCCACCCCAGGTTTTTAAGAAAGCTGTTGGTACTCCGACCAAACAACCGCTCAGGCCGCTTATAGTCAACGCCGGTTTGGCGGAATCCCACATAGGCGCGCAGTCCACGTAGAAAAATATCTCTCTCCTTGAACTGTAGAAGCCATTGTATCACACGCCGGTCGATCAGAGAGAAATCACCGGCATCGGGCGGGATCGCAATATAGCTGAATTTGTCAAATATGCGATAAAATATTTTATACATCGCCCCGAGATAGAATGGCATCTCGCGTCTGATGCGCCGGCCATATATGACGTCGTATCCTTCGCGCCACTTTTCAATGAACTGCTCAATCAGTTCCGGCGGGTCCTGAAGATCTCCATCCAGCAGGACACAAGCTTCCTTGCTTGCCACCTCCATGCCGCTACGAAACGCCGCTTGTGAACCAAAATTACGGGAATGACAGATTCCAACGACATGTGAATCTTCTTGCGACAATTCCCTGATTTTCTCAGTGGCATTATCCGGGCTCGAGTCATCGACAAAGATAATCTCGTAATCTACGCCCAATCGTTTGAAGGTATTTGTAAGGCGCTGATACATGATGGGGATGGCGGGTTCATCCTTGTATACCGCCACAATGGCAGAGACGCTGTTTTTTCCCGAATGCATCGGTTTCTTGGTGAGCGTAGAAAACGTGTGCTGTTTTGCAAAACTTGACCACCACTCGGCGGTCTTTTTCAGCCCATCTACAAGAGTGGTATTCGCTCGCCAACCTAGAATATTTTCCGCTTTACTGGGATCGGCATACCAGTCTTGCAGGTCCCAGGAACGTTTTTCCATAGTGCTGAATACGGGTTCCATCTTAATGTTGAATAAGGATTGTGCCACCGTGGCCATCTCGCGTATCGTTGTTTTGCGTCCACTGCCAATATTGAAAGATTCGCCGTATATATCGGGCCGTAGATTTCTTGCTGCCAAGACAAAGGCCTCGACCACGTCGCCGACATAAACGAAGTCTCGCGTCGTATCCGGATTAACAAAAGGTGGGAAAACCCCGCGAAGACCATGTTCGACAAGGTTCGGGAGCAGGCGCGAACTATCCTCATAGGGCCCGTAGACCGAATAGAGCCGTAGATTGACGCAGGGAAACCCTCGTTTCTTTCCCGCGAAGGCAATCATATGCGCCATCGCCGCTTTGGAGACCGCGTAATGGCTGTCCGGCACCAGTGGTGAGTCCTCTGGCGGGGCCGCCGCGTTAAGGCCATACTCCGATGAACTGCCCGCATGCACATAGGCACTGATCCGGCGCTCCGCCAACAGCTCAATCAGCGACACGCGTGCGTCGAAATTCGTGCGATAAATCCTATCGATATCATTCTCGAACGAATAGGCGCCGTAGGCACAAAGATCGAATACGGTCATCGGGCGTAACCGGTCCAGTAATCGCTGCATATCACCGGCAGCAAGGATATCCACCTCGATGACATATTCCGCGGCAACCCCCTCCAGTCGCAAAACAGGTGCCGCTTTAACGCCACCGTATACATCGTCCCTGTCTTTGAGCAGACGATGAAACAGATTGGCACCAATAAAGCCACCGGCGCCCAGCACTAGAATAGGACCGGGCAGTTCTTGGATGGGCTCAGCCAACGATCCGTTCCTGGTCATGCCGCCATCTCCACAACCGCCGCTCGAATCGCCTCTTTATCCAGACCGGATTCACTGCGGTGGAACCGCTGAGAACCATACTTACCGGATGGGTAACCTCGTGCACACAAATGCCGAAAAGCCTGCAACGTGATCCCCTGTTCCGCTGCCCACAGACACAATGCGCCACCGGCGCTGCCATGAACGGTATGTTCCTCAATCACACACAGCCTGCCTCGTTCACTCAGCGCCGCGCGCAGTGTCTCGGGAATCTGTGGGCGATTTAACGGTAATTCACTGAGCACCCAAAGATCCGGCCGCCAAGCCTCGGGCAGATTAGACAAGGCCTCAAAGGCCGAGCCGGCCAAGGGACCCACTGCGATGACGACAGGTCCTCCTCCGGTTAGTAGCGACCGCCAAGGCGCATAGGGGAATATCTCTATGCCATCCGGCAATTCATCACGGCCGAGACGAAGGTAGGCAGGTTGACCGCAAGCCTCCACTCGTTTAACGACTTTTTCGATGTCATCGCTAAAGGCTGGGATGAAGACTTGGATGTTTGGCAGGGTCAAAAGGGTGCCGTAATCCTCAAGGGCATGATGGGTCGCACCCATAACCCCGTAGGCGTAACCACCCCCATTGCCGATAATCTTAACGGGCAGATTATGCATGCTGACATCATTGCGGATCTGCTCGAAGGCCCGTGCGTAACAAAAAGGCGCTATACTGTAGACCCAGACATCCAGCCCCTCCATGGACAGTGCCGCGGCGACCGAGATCATATTTTGCTCCGCCACCCCGGCGTTGATAAAACGCTGCCCCATTGCATCGCGCAACGGCTCCAGTGCCATAAAGCCAAGATCGCCGGTCAGGAAGACGAAATCCTCCCGCTGAGCACGATCGACAAGTACTTGACAAAGACGGTTCCTCAAGACTGCTCTAGTTCTGTTAGCGCTCTGTGGTATTGATCGTCATTCATCGGCAGGTAATGCCATTCGAGACGATCTTGCATAAAAGATATGCCTTGGCCCTTGTGGGTGCGCATGATGATGACGGTGGGGCGGTCTACGGCGGCTGTCAATGCTCCGCGCAATGCCATCAGATCATGGCCATCCACTTCGTTCACTGCCAAATTTAATGCCGAAAACTTATCCGTTAATGGCTCTAAGGAGGCAATATCGGCGGTCTTGCCAAATCCCTGCAGGCCGTTGGCGTCCACCAGGATCATAAGCCGTGACAAATGATGATGAACCGCAAAGATAAGCGCCTCCCAGTTAGATCCTTCCTCCCACTCACCATCGGATGTCAAACAGTAAACGCGGCGAGCGGTACCCTGAAACCCGGCAGCCAGGGCGAGACCGGCGGCCAGGGAGACACCATGTCCGAGACTGCCGGTGCCGAACATGACCCCGTCGATGCCCTTGGGTGGGGGGTGGCCCGCCAGCGAGGTGTCATCGCGATGAAATGTGGTCAGATCCGCATCATCTAGACGCCCAAGCGACCAAAGGGTTACATAGAGTGCGCCCGCGGAGTGTCCCTTTGAAAGCACGAAGCGATCGTCAGGACCCATAATCTCGTGGTGGAGAACCATCATGGCATCCAGCGCCGACAGATTACCGCCCAGATGACCGGCATGACTTTCATAGTGCATTTGCAGCAGCCGTTTACGGGCGCGCCGAATGTCCGTAGAACTAATCTGCATCGGTGGTCTCGGGGAGGGGAATTACGCTCATCCTAGTTTAAATTAACATGCGGCAAGAAATCGAACAAACCCTGTTCCACACTAAAACACCACTAAAACATATGGATGGCTCATAAATGTTGGTTCTCACCTTTCCTGATTTATTCTTTGTCAGCGTTCCCGGCATTCGGCCGGCGTGGGGCGAACGTAATCAATGTATCGCCGGACTTCGGCTCGAGGGGCGTTTTCGCGGTGTTGAACAGGATATCCGATTCACCGCGCCGCACCAACATCAGGATCGCCTCCCGCGGACAGTCCCGCCTGTAGTCATCGTAGGTATAGCCGTCGGTGATCCGCGTCTTTTGGAACTCCCAGCCGTGATAAAAGCGCC
>FXBF010000696.1_pt1 | contig 11775 bp, 10 predicted proteins | sample 5335321 | NCBI WGS metagenome assembly FXBF01 (sample SAMEA103928391, study PRJEB20085) | sediment metagenome | isolation source: sediment | reverse complement strand
GTCCTGAGAGCACGATCTCCGCTGTGCTCACGCTAAGCCCGCGACAAGCCACCCTCACGGACTCGCGCGCATCCGCATCCGCGCGCTTTGCGCGTCTCTTCTATGCGCCCGCTGGCCTGCTGGCGCCAAGCGGGCGGCTGCGCGCCAGCGTCACACAGCTGAAGCTCGACCGCAGCGGTGTATTCGGAACGGCGCAGCTCTTTTGGGACGATGCCGGCAGCGATCTGGCCAGCGTCAACCCGCTCGGTAACTATCGCCTGGACGTGCGCGGTCAAGGTGAAAACGTACGCCTCGAGTTGGTGACCGTGCGCGGGGCGCTCGAGCTTGCTGGCCAGGGTAGTTGGCGGCCGCTCAAAGACGGGGCGCTACAGCTTAGCGGTTTCGCCCGTGCGCGTTCCCGCCAAAAAGAACTGCGACCGTTGCTTCAGCTCCTCGGTAGGGAACAGGGTGGGCGGTGGACCTTCGAGCTGCGCACGCAAGTACTATTGCGCGAGCTGCTGCCGCGCTGACTGATCGGTCAATACGTAACGGATGTTTCTCTTTTATAATTATATACTTATCGTTACTTTCGAAAGTAACTTATGAGCTCGAGGGCACGTCCCCACCCCGCCTACGCCGCCATTCAGGTCGGGCAGCGCCCTAGCACGCGCCGCACCGGCGCGAACGTCCGCCGATGTACCGGGCTGACACCTAAGGTCTCGAGCGCCAACAAATGTGCCGCTGTCGGGTAGCCCTTGTGCTGCGAAAACCCGTAGCCCGGAAACATCTTGTCGAGCGCCCGCATCTCCCCATCACGCGTCACCTTGGCGATTATCGATGCGGCCTGCACCGGCGCGAGCGTGGCATCGCCTTTGACCACCGTCTTCACAGCACAGGCTAAAGGCGGTGCCCGATTTCCGTCTATCAATGCCAGGTCCGGTACGATGCCCAACGCCTCGATGGCGCGGCGCATAGCGAGCAGGCTCGCTTGCAAGATATTCAACCGGTCGATGTCGGCGACGCCCACGCGCCCGACCGCCCAGTACAGCGCCCGCTGTTTGATCTGTTGTGCCAGCACCAGCCGCCGCTGCGGCGCCAGCACCTTAGAGTCCGCAAGGCCTTCGATGCGCTTCTCGCCATCGAGAATCACGGCCGCCGCCACGACGGGTCCCGCCAACGGACCGCGCCCGGCCTCGTCCACACCCGCCACTAACACCTCACGCTCGCTTGTCGCCCACTCTTTTCGGCTCCATACCGGGTTTCGTGCTGCGGTCCTGACCGTCCGGCGCCATATCCTCCTGCTGCGACCGCCGCCCCTGTTTCAACGCCACCCCGGGCGCTTGCCGCTGTGCGTGCAACACTCCGATCACGGCATCGGCCGCTCGTTCGTTAGCATTTCTACGCAGCTGTCTGTGAATACCGCGCAAGGCCTCGACCACCGATTCCGCTTTTTCGGGATTGCGCAGATAGTACTCGATCTTTTTCCCGAGCCTGTCCGGTGTCGCATCCCTTTGTATCAGCTCCGGTACAATCTCACAGCCGGCAAGATTGTTCGGTAATGAGTACAACTTGATCCGAACGAAGCGCTTTAGCAACAGGTAGCTCAAAAACGAGAGCTTATACGTGACGACCATGACTCGCTCTAGCAGCGCGGCCTCGAGCGTGGCTGTCCCCGATGCCAGCAACACGATGTCCGCCGCGGCCATCGCATCACGCGAGTGGCCGTCGAGCAGTGTGATGGGAAGCTCCTGCGCTTTGTTTCTCCTGATCGCCGTCTGAAAGATCTCGCGCGTCTCGCCACTCGCGAAAGGCGCTACAAATCGAAGTCCGCTGTTGCGCCGCTGCAACCACATCGCGGTCCTGATAAACAGATCTGAGTGCCGCATAAGCTCACTCTTACGGCTGCCTGGCAGCAGCGCCACAATTGTTGTATCCACCGGCAACTTTAATAGCCTGCGATATCTCCCGCGATCGATCTGCTCCTCTATTTCGTCCGCCAGTGGGTGGCCCACGTAGGTCACGGGCAGCTTATGCTCCTCGTAATAGCGCGCCTCAAACGGGAACAGGGTCAACATGTGGTCCACGGCCTTCTTGATTTTATGTATACGATAGCCGCGCCACGCCCACACCGTAGGGCTCACGTAATGGACCGTCGCGATGCCTGCGGCCTTCAAGCGTTTCTCCAGCCCCAGATTGAAATCAGGAACGTCGATTCCGATAAACAGGTCAGGTGGGTCGCTGAGAAAATGCTTGATGAGATCACTGCGCATCCAACGAATCTGCGGAAATTTGCCGAAGGCCTCCATCAAACCAATGATCGACAACCACTCCATGGGGAACATTCCCTTGCAACCTTCCGCCTCCATGCGATCACCGCAAACCCCCTCGAAGCGCACGTTCGGGATCCGCTTCTTCAGCGCCTTCATCAAACCGGCTCCCAACACGTCGCCGGACACCTCCCCCGCGATTACGCCGATTCTTACTGGTGGGTCCTGTCCAGCCACGCTAGCGAATGATGCCCCGCTCGGAAGACTTGATGAACGCGATGAGATTTTCAACTTCCGCCTGCCCGGCGGCCTGCGCCTCGAGCGTCGCCACCGCGTCATCGAGCTTCAGTCCGGATTTGTAGATAAGCTTATAGGCATCACGCAGGGCCGTGATCGCCTCTGCCGGGAACGCCCTGCGCTTCAGTCCACGAACGTTGATCCCGTAAGGGACCGCCGTGTTGCCGTACGAAAGAATGTAGGGCGGGATATCTTTAAACGTGATCGTCGCGATCCCGGTCATGCAGTGCACGCCGAGACGGCAAAACTGATGAACGCCGGTGAAACCACCGAGAAAGGCGTAGTTCCCTACCGACACGTGGCCCGCCAGGCTCGCGCAGTTGGCGAAGATGGTATGGTCGCCGACGCGGCAGTCGTGGGCGACGTGGACATATCCCATAAAAAAGTTGTCGCTACCGATCCGCGTCACACTGAGGCCGTCTGCAGTACCCCTGTTCAGGCTGCAGTACTCCCGGATAACGTTGCGGTCACCGATCTCTAGCCGCGTAGGCTCGCCGCCATAGCCGACATGCTGTGGAGCCTCGCCGATAGAGCTGTACTGATATATCTTGTTGTCCCGGCCGATCCGGGTCGAGCCACTGATAACAACGTGCGGTCCAATCCATGTGTTGTCACCTATTTCTACGTTGGCACCGATAACCGAGAACGGGCCGACATGCACGCCCTGCCCAAGCTCAGCGGCGCGATCGACGATCGCTTGCGGGTGGATCACGCAGTGAGTTCCCGGTAGGTGCTCATGATCTCTGCGCTGACGCATAACATCTCACCGACGTGGGCAGTGGCCTCGAACTTCCATATCGTCTTCATCCTGCGTGCCACCGACACCGTAAGCCTCAGCTGGTCCCCCGGCTCAACCGGATGCCGAAAACGGGCCTTGTCGATCCCCACCAGATAGATCACGCCGCTGTCGTCGGGAGCGATGTCGTGGCTCTTGAACGTAAGAATACCGCATGCCTGCGCCATGGCCTCAAGCACCAACACACCCGGCATGACGGGATGATGTGGAAAATGTCCCTGGAAAAAGGGCTCATTGATGGTCACGTTCTTTATGGCAGTCAGTAAGCGCTCCTTTTCGTACTCGACAACGCGATCAATTAGAAGAAACGGATACCGGTGCGGAAGATACTCCAAGACCTTGCCAATATTGAGGTCGTTCAATTTTTCCTCGCTTCAGTAAGCTGTCCTACTTTCTGTTCCAACGCCCGCAAACGGCGGGCCATCTCATCGAGATTCAGGAATCGCAGAAAATTACGCCCCCATTGCCTTGCGGGCCCTGCTTTCATGCTCGACGAATAGGTGCCGGATTCGGTGATCGACGCTATCACGAGCGATTGTGCGGTGATGTGCACATCATCCGCCACTTCCAAATGATCGATTACGCCGGCCTGACCGCCAATGGTACAACGTTTTCCAATGCGCGTGCTGCCCGCTATCCCCACGCATGCCGCCATCGCGGTGTGCTCGCCGATGCGCACGTTGTGTCCGATATGAACCAGGTTATCCAGCTTGACGCCACTCTCGAGCACTGTATCGTCGAGCGCCCCGCGGTCAATGGTGGTGTTGGCGCCGATCTCGACATTATCGCCAATGCGGACACGCCCCAATTGCGGCACCTTTACCCACTCCACGCCCTCCTGCACGAATCCGAAACCGTCTGCACCGATGACGACGCCCGGGTGGACAGTGCAACACTCGCCGATGGAACACTCGTAACTGACCACGACGTTGGCCAGCAATCGGCTTTGCGCGCCGATCACCGTGCGCGTTCCGACGTAACACCCGGGGCCTATAAAAACATCGCGATTGACGACCGCCTCCGCCTCTATTACGGTATGGGCCCCGATGCAAGCACCGTCGGCGATGCTCGCGCTACCATCAACGACCGCGGTCGGGTGCACGCCTGGAACCACCGGCACACCGGGGTTCAGTAGTTTTGCAATTCGCGTGAAACAAAGTCGTGGGTTTCTTACGATCAATGCGTTGCCGGGGAACCGCCTAGCATCGTGTCCCGTCAAGATGACGGCCCCTGCGGGGGTACTGGCAAGCGCTGCGTAGTATTTCCTGCTCGCCACATAACTGATATCGCGCGGTCCGGCGCGCTCAAGCGTCGCAACACCGTCTATTTCTACGTTCGGGTCACCTCGAACCAGACCATCACATTCTCGCGCCAGCTCGCCCAGCTTAATCGTCACTGATTCTTGGGCTCCCCGCCGAGCTTCTTCAACACCTGCTCAGTGATGTCTATCTTTCCGCTCGCGTAAATTGTCCCTTCATGAATAATCAGATCGTATTTCTCCTGCTTGGCGATTTCCACGATTACTTTTTTCACCAGCTTTTGCAGCGCGGCCAGCTCCTCATTTCTGCGCATGTTGTAGTCTTCCCTGAACTCCTGAGTAGCACGTTTAAGATCACGTTTGAGTACTCGGAGTTCGCGTTCCTTCGTAAGTCTGTCGGAGTCTTGCATGACCAAGGCGTTTTTTTCGAGATCTTCCTCCATTTTCCTGATTTTGTCCTGCGCCGCGACGAGTTTCTTATCACGCGGGCTAAACTCCGATTGCAGTTTTTTCAGTGCGGCCGCTCCTTGTGGTGCCTGCTCGATCACCTTGATCGCATTGACGTAGCCGATCTTGATCTCTGCCGCTGTCGCCGGACCCGCAGCAAACCCGATACCGGATAGCAGTAGACTCGAGAATATCGTGTTGATAACCGCTTTCTTTTTCAAGGTTGGCTCCTATGCCGCTTATCTGAGCGGGACTCCGAGCGAGAACTGCACGGGCTCTGTCTGGTCCCCCGGCTGATCGTTCAACGGCGCCGCTATGCTGATGGCCAGCGGACCCACCGGGCTGAACCAATTAAACGCTAATCCCATGGAGTAACGCAACTCCCCGAAATCCACGGTTTCGCCGGGGCTGTCCAGGCCCGGCCCGAATGCCTGGCCGCCGTCCAGAAACAGGCTCAGGCGCTGCGATTGATTCCCCGGCTTGGCCCCGGGCAGCGGGAAAATATACTCCGCATTGAGCAGCACGCGCTGGTCGCCGCCGATGGGGTCAAACGGCGGTGCGGTGTCCTTGGGGCCCAGCGTGCGCGACTTGTAGCCGCGCACCGAGCGGGTGCCGCCAGCAAAGAAGTTCTGGTAAAACGGCAATGACTCGGTCGATCCGTAGCCGTCGCCGACGCTTACCTCGCCTTTGACGCGCACGGTCTTGCTGCCGCCCAACGGGAAGTAACGTGACCCCGTGTAACTCAGTTTGTAATACTCCAGCTCGCTGCCGGGCACGCTGGCTTCCCCGATCACGCGTTGCAATCCACCACGGGTCGGAAAGAAGGCCCGATTGAGGGTGTCCTGCGCCCACGATAAGGTTGTTCTCAGCACGGTGTTGGCGGTTCCGTTCGCCTCCACAAAGTCTTGCGCCACCTGCGCGCTCTCAGGGCCGATAGTGATTTCCGTGCGGTCGATGTCGAAACCCAGGTTGATGCTGCGAATCTCGCTTATAGGAATACCGAAAAACGTACCGACACTACGTGTGTTCGTCTGATACGCACCGATATTCAGCGACGCCGTATCGACATCGGTAAATACGAACCGGAAGCCACGGCTCACGCCCGACTTCCTCCAATAGGGGTTAACGTATCGCACCCGTACCAGCGTATTAGCCTTGCTGGTATCCAGACTGATGGACAATTCCTTGCCCGTGCCGAACAGGTTCGACTCGGTGATGCTACCATTAAATACAATGCCATCCGAGTCCGAGAAACCCACGCCGAATAGCAGATTACCCGTCAGGCGTTCCTTAACGGTGACGTTGACATCCACCTGATCGGGGCTTCCCGGGACCGGTGGTGTTTCGATATTGACCGAGTCGAAAAAACCCGTCCTTTGCAACCGCTCTCGTGAGCGCTGGATCTTTGCGGTCGAATACCACGCGCCTTCGAGCTGGCGCATTTCGCGCCGCAGGACGTTGTCGCGCGTCGATGAGTTTCCGGAAAAAGTGACCCGGCGCACATACACGCGCTTTCCCGGATCGACAAAAAACGTAAAGGCGACAGTCGCTTTTTCCTTGTCGACGTCCGGTATCGCATTCACGTTTGCGAACGCGTACCCTTCGTTTCCGAGGATATCCGTAATGGCATTGGTGATATCTGTAATGCGCTTGCGCGAGAAGACATCACCAGACCTCACTGTTATCAACTGCTCGAGCTCCGCCTTGGGGACAACGAACTCGCCCTCCAGCTTGACATCCGATATCGTGAACTTCTTCCCCTCGAAGATGTTTATCGTTATATAGATCTGCTCTTTGTCTGGGGTTATGGTGACCTGTGTGGACTCGATATCGAACTCGAGATAGCCCTGGTCCTGGTACAGGTTGCGTAGCCGTTCGAGGTCACCCACAAGCTCTTGTCGCGAGTATCGATTCTTCCTGCCGAACAGGCCGCCTTTGGTCTGCAAGTTGAAAAGCTTCAAGAGCTCTTTTTTCTTGAACTGACGGTTACCGACAATATCGATCTCCTGGATCTTCGCAGTTCTGCCTTCCGAGATGTCCAGATCCACAGATACGCGATTGCGTTCCAGTGGGGTCACGGTGGGTTTGATTTTCACGGCGTAACGACCTCGCGCGAAGTACAAGCGTTCCAGCTCCTGCTGAATCTGCTCGAGCAACGAGCGGTTGAACACGCGACCCTCCACAAAGCCCACGTCACGCAGACTCTGTTTCAGGTCCTTTTCGGAGAGCTCCTTGGTGCCAGTGATATTGATGCTGGCGATCGCCGGCCGTTCGACGACCGTAACGATTAAAACATCGCCCTCGCGCTCGAGTCGTACGTCTTTGAAGAACCCCGTCTTGAAAAGCGCACGGATCGCCTCCTGTGCTCTTTTCTCCGTGAGCGTATCTCCGACTTTCAGGGGCAGATAATTGAATACCGTGCCCGGCGCGATCCGCTGCCCACCCTCAACGCGAATATCCTTGACGACGAACGGCTCGACGGCACTCACGGATGACACGTAGAAGGCGCATATGAGCAGCGCCACAACGACTCTATGCATTCTTCTCCTAGTGAGTGCAAAATGCAGAGAAGGATTACTGGAAAATTCTTGTAAAATCGTTGTAAAAGGCCAACACCATCAGTCCGATAAGTACCAGTATTCCGAACTGCTGCCCCCAGATCATGACGCGCTCGGATACTGGGCTCCCTTTTACGGCCTCGATGAAATAGTACAACAGATGACCTCCGTCCAATATCGGTATCGGCAACAGGTTAAGCACCCCCAGGCTGATGCTGACTACCGCCAGAAACATGACGAAGCGATCGAGGCCCATCCTGGCGCTGTCCCCGGCGTATTGGGCAATGGTAATAGGCCCGCTGATGTTCTTCGCCGAGACCTCGAACTTAAGCATCTTAAACAGCATCTCGGCCGTCAGCGCCGACATAGACCAGGTGCTGGCCGCCCCCTGAACGAGGGCCTGGATCGGTCCATAACGCACGCGCACACGCATCTCGGGTGGAAGCTCGGTAAATCGCGGGCGAATCTTGATCTGCCCGATCGTGCGCCCATCGCGCTCGACCGGCTGCGGCGTCACGTCGAACGCCATGATCTCGCCCCCACGATCGACCGTGATTCGAATTTCTTCACCGGGTCTCGCGCTGACACCGGCGACGACGTCCTGCCAGGACTCAATGCGCTTATCACCGACCTTAACGATCTTATCGCCAAGCTGTAGCCCGGCGGCACGCGCCGGCCCGTCGCCCAACATCCCGATCTCCGGCAAAATCTCGGGAATATAACCATATAGTCCGAGCCCTCGTTCCAGTAACCCTGCGTTGACCTCGCTGACCGGGAGTTCTGCGAAATCCAAAACGCGAGTCTGCACCTGCCCATCCGGGTCGCGTACTACGACACGCACGCTCTCGCCGTTCAACGCACGGCGAAACAGCAGCAGGCGTCGATGACTCCAGCTAAGCACCTCTTTGCCATCAACCGACAAAAGCTCATCGCCTGCGCGAAAACCCGCCTTTTCAGCGATCGACCCTTCCACTACCTTGCCGACAACAGGCTTGATACCGTCAATGCCGCTCATATACAAAAACGAGTAGGCCAGCACCGCAAACAGAAAGTTGAACAACGGCCCGGCTACGACTACCGCAGTGCGCTTGGGAATGGATTGGCGATTGAATGCGCGATGCTTCTCGGCCTCTGGAACATCTCCTTCGGTCTCATCGAGCATCTTGACGTAGCCGCCCAGCGGTAACGCGGCAACAACCAACTCCGTTTGATCTGCACCGAAACGGCGCGTCCACAGCGGTTTTCCGAACCCTATGGAGAACCTCAACACCTTGACTCCCACTCTCCGTGCGACCCAGTAGTGTCCGAATTCGTGCACCACGATCAGGATGCCAAGCGCCACGACAAAGGCAATAATGGTGTAAAGCAAATCGATCACTGCAATCTTCTCACCGGTCGATAGTGAAGCTGCGCGATAAAACGGTCGGCCGCAGCCCGTGCCTCCGCGTCGTCACGCAAGACGATGTCGAGATCCGTATCGGGGCTCACGTTCACCTCGGCGAGCGTGCGTTCGATCACCCACGGAATGTCAGTAAACCCGATTCCGTTATCCAGGAAGGCCGCAACGGCGATCTCGTTGGCCGCATTGAGTATCGCCGGTGCAGTCCCTCCGGCGCGCGCCGCATCGGTAGCCAGTTGCAGACACGGAAAGCGCGTGAAGTCCGGTTCCTCGAAATCCAACCGCGCCACGTCGAGGAAGTCGAGACTCTTTACCCCAGAATCAATCCGATCCGGCCATGCCAACGCGTAGGCGATGGGCGTACGCATATCCGGATTACCCAGCTGCGCCAGCACGGAACCGTCTTTATATTCCACCATTGAATGCAGCACACTTTGCGGATGAATCAGTATCTGGATGCAATCAGGATCACAGCTAAACAAACGACAAGCCTCAATCATTTCCAGGCCCTTGTTCATCAAGGTTGCCGAGTCCACCGAGATCTTGCGACCCATATCCCAGTTCGGATGGGCGCATGCCTGCTCCGGTGTGACGTTCACCAGATCGGCCGGCTCGGCCTCGCGAAACGGGCCGCCTGAGCACGTCAACAATATCTTGCGCACCGTCGTATGGCCGCTTCCGGTCGTGTATCCAGCCGGCATGCACTGGAAGATCGCGTTGTGCTCGCTGTCTATCGGCAGCAGCTCGGCACCAGAGTGGCGGGCCTCGCGAATAAATATGTTACCGGACATCACCAGCGGCTCTTTGTTCGCCAGCAACACGCGTTTGCCGGCGCGCACGGCTGCCAGCGTTGGCTGTAACCCGGCCGCCCCGACGATCGCGGCCATTACGATATCGACCTCGTCGAGTGTCGCGACCTGCTCCAGTGCCGCCGACCCCGATAGCACTTGCGTGCGCAGCCCGGCAGCCGTGATCTTCTCGCGCAGGCGGATCGCTGCCTCGTGGTCCAGCATGACCGCCTTGCCTGCTTGCGTCTGTCGACATTGCTCCAACAGGCGGTCGACCTGAGTATTGGCGGTCAGCGCAACCACGCGAAACCGGCCGGGATGCCGCAAAACGACATCCAACGTGCTTACGCCGATCGACCCGGTCGAGCCCAGTACCGTAACCCCTCGGGGGGAACCGCGGGCTCCATCGCTGATTTTTTCTTCACTCACGCCTGTGCATCCAGAAAAAACGTCCATACCAGTGCAAAAGCTGGAGCTGCCGACGTCAGCGCATCGATGCGATCAAGCACGCCGCCGTGACCGGGTAATCCGCTGCCGCTGTCTTTGACTTTTGCCAAACGTTTGAGCTTGCTCTCCACGAGATCGCCAACCACGGAGAAACACACGACCAGCACGCCCATCAGGATCCATACCAGCAGCGCGCGACCGCCCAGGCCCCACAGTATTGTCCCACAAATATAGGCCAGCACCATAACGCCCACGACCGCGCCGGCAACGCCCTCGACCGTCTTACCCGGGCTCACGCGCGGAGCAAGCTTGGTCTTACCCCAGGCTCGCCCGACGAAGTAGGCACTGCTGTCGGCGACCCATACGAGCACCAGCACGTACAAGATCGCTGCGGGACGAATCGGATCCGAGTCGTACAAATAGACGGCGGCTAACCAGGCCGGCAGCAGCACCACCATGCCGGCCAGCAGTCTCCCCGCGACCGACTGGAATATCCCGCTTGCGTCCTGCGGATGACGTACGAGATCCACAAGTGCCCACATCCACCACAGCACTGCAACCCCGGCGATCGCAAGGGCGTATGTTGTATCGCGACTCGCCATCGAAAGCGCTAGCACACTCGCTACCGCTAGCACCAGAACATAGGATATCCGTTCACTCGTACGCGTCAGCCCGGAGAGCGCCGCCCACTCCCACCCCGCCGCCAGCACAATTACCCCCAGGAATCCAGCGAGCCAACGCGACGGCAGGTAAAACAGCGCCCCGACGACCAGCGCTAATAAGAGCAGCGCCGTAATTACACGCTGCTTAAGCGCGCCGGGCGGCTTCGACTTGCTCACCAGTCAGCCCGAACCGACGCTGGCGCCCCACATAGGAGGCGAGCGCCAGATCAAATTGCCCATGGTCAAAGTCAGGCCACAGCACCGGTGTGAAATACAGCTCCGTGTATGCAAGTTGCCACAACAGAAAGTTGCTAATCCGTTGCTCACCTCCGGTACGGATGAACAGATCCGGATCAGGGGCGCCGTGCATGCTCAGGTGCATCTCGATGCGCTCGGGAGTAATCGCATCGACGTCGGTTCCGTCTTGGAGTGCGCGTCGCGCAAGCTCCGCACATGCCTGTGCGATGTCCCAGCGCCCGCCGTAGTTCGCGGCGATCGACAGCACCAGCGAGGAGTTATTCTTCGTCATTGTTTGCGCGCGCTCTATTCTAGCTGCTACCTTAGGACCGAACCGTTCGATATCACCGATCACGCGAAATCGAATATTATTCTTGTGCAGCTTGGTGATCTCTTCCTCGAGCGCGCTTATGAACAGCTCGATAAGCGATTTGACCTCTCTCTTGGGTCTGCGCCAGTTTTCGCTGCTAAATGCGAAAAGCGTCAAAAAAGAAATACCTTTATCGCCACAGGCCTTAACGAGCTCGCGTACGCGTTCCACCCCCTTGGAATGCCCGGCAATCCGTGGTAAGTGACGCTGCGTTGCCCAGCGCCCGTTGCCATCCATGATTACCGCCACATGCCGCGGCAGATTGGCACC
>FXBF010000695.1_pt1 | contig 11782 bp, 11 predicted proteins | sample 5335321 | NCBI WGS metagenome assembly FXBF01 (sample SAMEA103928391, study PRJEB20085) | sediment metagenome | isolation source: sediment | reverse complement strand
GATGCGGCTTTTTCGCTCAACCCGGCCTATCATATCCTGGTCGTCCATTTCCCGGTCGCGCTTTGGATGGTCGCCTATCTGTTCATCCTGTTCCGCACCTTCTCCAACTCAGAGCTGGCGGTGCGGCTGCAGAAGTCGGTCTGGCCGCTGATCTTCCTGGGCTCGCTGGCCGGCATCGTGGCCTACGGTTTGGGGCTTCTGATTTACCCCTGGTCGGCGATCACCGAATCTCCGCTCGGGCGCAACCACATCATGCTGGCGACCTGGACGCTGTCCTATTGGATCGTGATGGGGGTGATCGGCTACCGGTTCCGGCGCTATCTCTTCGAGGGCGCGCAGCGCTGGATCACATTCGTGCTGGCCACCATCGGCGCGATGGTGGTGACGATCACGGGCACCCTGGGCGGATCGCTGGCTGGGACGCCCTCGCTCGTGACCAAGGGCCTCGGGCTGATCGGCTGGAACGTCTACATGACCTTCTACCTTCCGACCTGGATGCTCATCCTCTATGGCACCGGCGCCCTTCTGCTGGTGGCAATCGGTTTCTACGGGCGGCGCAGGAGTGTTTGATGTCCTGCTCTCCCGCGCCGGCCTGTTCTGACGAGAGCCGGAATGAGGCGGCCCGGCCCGGCGCCCGGGGCACGATTGCGGGAGGGGCGGTATGGACCGGCGAATGAACGTCAACACGTGGTACGTGATCCTGGCGGTGTTCGGGATCATTCTTATGCAGAATTTGTGGTCTCAGGCACAGCACGTCGAGACGATCCCCTATAGCGAGTTCGAGCAGTATCTCGAGCAAGGCCGTCTGAGCGAGGTGACGATCACCTCGCAATACATCCGGGGAACGGTGAAGGGCGACGCGGGGGCGTCGCCCCAGCACGTCGTCGCCAATCGGGTCGATCCGGCGCTTGCCGAACGCCTCGAAGGATACGGCGTGCCGTTCTCAGCGGCCAGGGAAAACACGTTTCTCGGCAACCTGATGTCCTGGCTGCTGCCGATGCTGCTGTTCTTCGCCGTTTGGATGTTCCTGGTACGGCGGATAGCCGAGAAACAGGGAATGGGCGGGGGCTTCATGTCGGTCGGCAAGAGCAAGGCCAAGATCTATGTCGAAAGCGACACGAAGGTCACTTTCGAGGACGTCGCCGGAGTCGACGAGGCCAAAGCCGAGCTCGAGGAGATCGTGGCCTTCCTGAAAGAGCCGAGAGGCTACGGCCGGCTCGGAGCGCGCATGCCCAAGGGCGTGCTCCTGGTGGGACCGCCGGGCACCGGCAAGACGCTCCTGGCTCGGGCGGTCGCCGGCGAGGCCGGCGTGCCGTTCTTCTCGATCAGCGGCTCCGAGTTCGTGGAAATGTTCGTGGGTGTCGGCGCCGCCCGGGTGCGGGACCTGTTCGAGCAGGCGCGCAAGCAAGCGCCGACGATCATTTTCATCGACGAGCTCGACGCACTGGGCCGGGCCCGCGGCGCCTATCCCGGCATGGGGGGGCACGACGAGAAGGAGCAGACCCTCAATCAGTTGCTCTCGGAGCTCGACGGATTCGATTCGCGCGAAGGCCTGGTGCTGCTGGCGGCGACCAACCGCCCCGAGATCCTCGATCCCGCTCTGCTGCGGGCGGGACGGTTCGACCGCCAGGTGCTGGTCGACCGGCCGGACAAGATTGGTCGTATCGCGATCCTGAGCGTGCATTTGAACAAGGCCCGGATAGGCGACGACATCGAGGTGGAGCAGGTGGCGGCGCTCACCCCGGGTTTCAGCGGGGCCGATCTCGCCAACCTGATCAACGAAGCGGCTCTGCTCGCCACGCGGCGGGGCGCTGAGACGGTTGCGCTCGACGACTTCACCCAGGCGATCGAACGCATTATTGCCGGTCTGGAGAAGAAGAACCGGCTCCTGAATCCGAACGAGCGCAAGGTTGTCGCGTATCACGAGATGGGTCATGCGCTGGTCGCCATGTCGCTTCCCGGAACGGATGTTGTCCACAAAGTCTCGATCATCCCGCGGGGCATCGGCGCGCTCGGCTACACCATTCAGCGGCCGACCGAGGACCGCTTCCTGATGAGCCGGGGCGAGCAAGATGGCCGTGCTGCTGGGCGGCCGCGCAGCGGAAACGGTGGTGTTCGACGAAATCTCCACCGGCGCTACCGACGATCTCGCCAAAGCGACCGACATCGCGCGCAACATGGTCACCCGCTTCGGCATGGTCGAATCGCTTGGACAGATCGCCTACGAAAACGAGCCCCAGCGTTTCCTGGAACCGATGCCGGTGCCGGGTGGTCCTGAGCGCCGCTACAGCGAGGAGACCGCGCGCAAGATCGACGATGCGGTGCGTGATCTGATCGACAAGGCGTTCGAGAAAGCGATGACCATCCTCGGGGAGAAGCGCTCGACGCTCGACGCCACCGCCGAAGCGTTACTGCAAAAAGAGACGCTGGGCGGCGACGAACTGAGCGGCCTCATCGAAGATCAGGGACCCGGATCGGATGGCTCCATCGACGTCGCTGCCGCTTCGGTTCGCGATGCCTGAGGATGTGCGCGTCGCGCCGTCATATCGATTTCCACGCGCGCGCCGCGGGCGAGTCCGGTGACCCCGATACAGGTTCTCGCCGGGCGCCGATCGACGGGGAAGTAACTCGCGTAGGTCTCGTTCATTCCCGCGTAGTCTTCTTCGAAGTGCGTGAGGTAGGCACGCACCTGGAGAACGTGCTCGAGGCCGAGGTCGAGGCCCTGCAGCACGATTATCAGGTTGTCCATGACCCGGCGCGTCTGGGCTTGCACGCCGTCGGGCAGAGGCTTGCTGTCGTCGTCGGGGTCTGTGGGCATCTGACCGGTGAGGAAAACCCAGCCGTCGCTCTCGACCGCGTGACTGAAAGGGGCGACCGGGGTCGGCGCATTGCTCAAGCGATGGAACTGCGGGGTGGACATGGATAGGACTCCTCGGGAGCTATTGAATCACGATCAGCAGTTGCGTCTTGTCGCGAATGATGTCGACGGCAATGGTGCGCCCGGTTCCTCGCAGGGCACGGCTCAAGTCTTCGACGCTGCGCACGCGCTCGCGGTTGATGGCGACGACGACGTCGCCGGGGCGGATGTTGTTGTGCCACGCGCGACTGTTGCGCTCCACGTCGGCAACGACCACGCCACCAATTTGATCGTAGAGTGGATGCTCGCGCCCCATTGCCTGGAACACGGCGCCGGAGAGCTGCGGTACAGACTCGCTGCCGGCATAGGTCACTTTTTCCACCGTGGCCACGCGTACCCGAATGTTCTTGCGCGTGCCGTTGCGTACCACCGTCACGGACACCTCACCACCCACACGCACGAGCCCGACGCGGTTTCGCAGATCGGCCGCGCTCGCCACTTCGATGCCGTCCACCGCCACCACCACATCACCGGCGGCGATGCCGGCCTCCTCGGCCGGCGAATTCGGTTCGACGCGGGTGATAATGGCACCACGGGTGATGTCGAGATCGAGCGCTTCGGAAAGCTCGGGCGTCAGGTCCTGGATGCGTACGCCGAGTCGGCCCCGGCGGACCTCTCCGAATTCGGCCAGCTGTTCGACCACCGACCGCGCCATGTTGCTCGGCACGGCGAATCCGATGCCGACGTTACCGCCGGACGGGCCGATGATGGCACTGTTGATGCCGATGAGCTCACCCTTGAGATTGATCAGCGCACCGCCGGAGTTACCGGGATTGATGGAGGCGTCGGTCTGGATGAAATCCTCGTAGCCCTGGATATTGAGTCCGGTGCGCCCGAGAGCGCTGACGATGCCCGAGGTCACGGTCTGGCCGAGCCCGAAGGGATTGCCGATGGCGATCACGAAATCGCCGACTTCCAGTGCCTCGGAATCCCCGAGCTTGAGCTCCGTCAAGCCCTCCGGTGCCACCTTCAGGAGCGCGATATCGGTGCCCGGGTCGCTGCCCACCAGTTGCGCCGAGAGCTTGCGCCCGTCTTTCAGCGTGACGACGATCTCCTCGGCGTCCTTGATAACGTGGTCGTTGGTAAGCACATAGCCGCGCCGGGCGTCGATGACCACCCCGGAGCCGGCGCTCAGCTGCGGCCGCTGCTGGGGCTGCTCGAGGAAGTCCTCGAAGAATCGGCGGAAGAAGGGGTCACGCATCAGCGGGTTCTGGCTCGCCGGCGTCGTCACCCGCACCGAGATATTGACCACCGCCGGCGTCACTTCACGCAGCAACGGTGCCAGGGTCGGAATTCCGTCCTTGCTGGGCAGTGGCAACGTGGCTGCGCCGGCAGCCGCCGACAGCACCAGCAACAAAGCCAGCAGGATACGGCAGAATCTGCGGTCATTGCTCGTCATGGTCGTTCCACTATCGGCTATCCGCGGGATTTTTCAAGACCGGTCGCGGTCTGATGAGTTCTGATCAGACTTGAAATCATGCCCCAGATCCCTATATTGCGCATACCCGCTCCCGGGGGTGCGGCCGGCCCGTGGTGGGATCCTGGCCGGTCGCAGAAAAAAGCATCGACCGCGAGCCGTCCTGGATTAACGAATGTTAAGCTGACGATGCCTGGTGGGAGCCGCTAGGCTAGGGACTTGTTTCGGAATTTTCGCCCATGATCGAAATCAGGAATCTGAGCAAACGCTTCGGCGAGCTGGTCGCGGTGGACGACGTGTCGTTCCAGGTCGCGCGCGGCGACGTGCTCGGCTTTCTCGGCCCCAATGGGGCGGGCAAATCGACCACGATGAAGATGATCACGGGATTCATCGCCCCCGACGCCGGCAGCGTCGTGGTAGGCGGTGACGACATCTCGCTCAATCCCGTGGAGGTCAAGCGGCGCGTCGGTTATCTCCCGGAGGGTGCGCCCCTCTACGGCGATATGACGGTGAGGGGATTTCTCGGATTCGTCGCCGAGATCCGCGGCTATCGTGGTGCGGAGCGACAGAAACGACTGGATCGTGTCGTCGATCTCGTGAGCCTGGGCTCGGTGCTCGACCAGACCATCGAGACGCTCTCCAAGGGCTTCAAACGCCGCGTCGGTCTCGCCCAGGCGATGATCCACGACCCGGACGTGCTGATTCTCGACGAGCCAACCGACGGCCTCGACCCGAACCAGAAGCACGAGGTGCGCAAGCTCATCCGCGGCATGGCAGAGGACAAGGTGATCGTGCTTTCGACGCACATCCTCGAAGAGGTGGACGCGGTGTGCAATCGCGCGATTATCATCGCCGAAGGGCGCATCGTTTCCGACGGCACGCCCGCGGAGCTCGAGGCGCGCTCGAGGTTTCACAACGCCGTCAGCATTACGGTGCGCGCAAGCGCGGCCAATGGAATACGCGACGAGCTCGCAAGCCTTCCCGATGTGCGCGGCGTCGACGTGCTGGAAGGGAACGACGGGCGCATTCGCTTTCAGGTATTTCCCAAAGGCGACGCGATACTCATCGAAGAGGTGGGTCGCATGGTGCGCGAGCGGGGCTGGAAGATCGAGGAGCTGCGTTTGGAACGCGGTCAACTCGACGAAGTGTTCCGCCGCGTGACACTGGGCGAAGGCGCTTCGGAGTGACGGCATGAATCATATCGTCACCATCTTCAAGCGGGAGTTCGTGAGTTACTTCGCCACCCCCATCGCCTATGTGTTTCTGGCCATCTTCGTTTTTCTGGGCGGCATCTTCACCTTTTACATGGGTAACTTTTTCGATCGCGGTCAGGCGGATCTTCAGCCTTTCTTCCAGTTTCATCCGTGGCTCTATCTGTTCCTGATTCCGGCGCTCGCCATGCGCCTGTGGGCGGAGGAGCGCCGTGGCGGCACCATCGAGCTGCTGCTGACGTTGCCGGTGACGATTCCCCAGACCGTGCTGGGTAAGTTCTTTGCGGCCTGGGCGTTCACCGGCATCGCGCTGCTGCTGACCTTCCCCATCTGGATCACGGTCAACTATCTGGGGGATCCGGACAACGGCGCAATCCTCGCGAGCTACCTCGGCAGCTTCTTGATGGCCGGCGCGTTTCTCGCCATCGGTGCCTGCGTGTCCTCGCTGACCCGCAATCAGGTCATCGCCTTCGTCGTCAGTGCGGTCGTGAGCCTGGGTTTCGTCCTCAGCGGGTTTCCGCTGGTGCTCGATTTCTTCAGTGCCTGGGCGCCGGACTTTCTGGTGCAGGCGGTGAGCTCCTTCAGCTTCCTGAATCACTTCAACGCCATCACCGAGGGCGTCATCGAGTTGCGGGACATCGTGTTCTTCGTTTCCCTGATCCTATTCTGGCTGTTCGCCAACGCAGTCGTCATCGACCTCAAGAAAGCGGACTGACAGGAACGAGGCATGACGATGAATACCAAGGCACTATCCATAGCAGGACTGGTCGTAGCACTGGTGCTACTGTTCGCCGTGAATATTCTGAGTAACACCGTGTTCACCGCAGCGCGGGTGGATCTCACCGAGAATCGCTTGTTCACGCTCTCCGAAGGCACCCGCAACATCCTCGCGGGACTGAAAGAGCCGATTACCATCCGGCTGTATCTTTCCGAGCGCCTGGCCCGGAATCTGCCCGCAATCAACAGTTACGCGACGCGCATCAAGGGATTGCTGGACGAGTACCAGCGCGCCTCCGATGGAATGGTCGAGGTACGCATTATCGACCCCGAACCTTTCTCGGAGGAGGAAGACCGTGCCGTGGGTTACGGATTGAGCGGCGTGCCTCTGAGTGGCGGTGACGAGAAACTCTACATGGGACTGGTGGGCACCAACTCCGTCGATGACGAGGACATCATTCCCTTTCTCAGCACCAGCCGCGAGTCCTTCATCGAGTACGACATCACGCGCATGGTGTACAACCTGTCGAGTCCCGAGCTTCCGGTCATCGGTCTGCTGAGCAGCCTTCCCATCAATGGCATGGGGCCCCGGGCGGCGTTGCGTGGCCTGACCGCCCCCGCGTGGACGGCGATGGAGCAGGTGGACAAGCTCTTCGAGGTAAAGACCATCGAGACCGACGCCACGCAGATCCCGGAAAAGGTGGATGTTCTGCTGCTGGTGCATCCGAAGGGGCTCAGCGACAGCACTCTTTATGCCATCGACCAGTTCGTGCTCGGCGGAGGACGGGCGCTGGTCTTCATCGATCCCTATTCCGAAAGCGAGCAGGCACCGCCGCAGGCCATACCCGGGCTGCCGGCGTCGCGGAGCTCCGAGCTCGAGAAGCTGCTCACCGCATGGGGCGTGGAATCCGAGCCGGGAAAGGTAGTGGGCGACCTGCAGCTCGCCGCCAAGGTGCGTATGCAGCGCGCGCAGCAGATTCTAACCATCGACTATCCTGTCTGGCTCAACGTGCTGCCGGATTTCTTCGACCCGGACGACACCGTGACCGCCGAGCTCGGCAACATCACCTTCGCGACGCCGGGTTATCTTCAGCCGTTGGAGAACGCCACGACAACGTTCCGGCCGCTCATCGAGACCACCGAGAATGCCGCGCTCTTCGACGCAACGCGGTTCCTGGATCCCAATGCCGATCCTCAGGATCTGTTGCGCGACTACGTGGTGATAGGGAATCCCATGGTGCTGGCGGCTCGCATCGAAGGGCCGGTGAAAACCGCCTTTCCCGACGGAGCGCCGCCTGTCGAAGCCAAGGGTGACGATGCGGCGGCCGGCTCGGACAGCAACAAGGACGAGGGCGCCGAAAACGAGCCGCGCGAGCACCTCGCCGAATCCAGGGATGACGTCAACGTCATCGTGGTCGCCGACACGGACGTTCTGGCGGATCGCTTCTGGGTACAGGTGCAGGACTTCCTCGGCAGCCGTATCGCCATTCCCAGTGCCGCAAACGGCGCCTTCATGGTGAACGCACTCGATAATCTGGTGGGCAGTAACGACCTCATCAGCGTGCGCAACCGCGGCAGCTTCATTCGTCCGTTCCAGCGCGTCAATGCGATTCGCCGGGACGCGGAGTTCGAGTTCCGGCAGAAGGAGCAGGAACTCATGCAGCGCCTCGACGAGACCGAGCAGCGTCTGGTGGAACTCGAGAAGGCCAAGCAGGATGGCGAGAGCAGTATGATCCTGAGTCCCGAGCAGCAACAGGAGCTGGTGAGTTTCCGCCAGGAAAAGGTGGCCATCCGAAAGGACCTGCGTGAAGTGCGCCGAAACTTGCGCCGTGACATCGATAGACTGGATGCACGCCTCAAGTTCGTCAACATCGCGCTGGTGCCGATTCTGATCGGTATCGGTGGGCTGGCTGCCGGCCTGTGGCGCACCCGTCGGCGCCGATACCACGCCGTCGCACCGGCTCGTTGAACGCAACGCCGAATAGAATATGCGCAGCAAGGCTCTACTCGTACTGATATTGCTGACCGTGGCAGTCGCGGTCGCGGCGCTGATGGCACGCAAGGACACGGGCGACGTCGCAGGCGCCGGCGAACCGCTGTTCCCGGCGATGCTGGATAACATCAACGATATTACGACCGTGGTTGGCGTCGGCGCCGGCGAGACCTTCACGCTTGTCCGCGATGGTGGTCGGTGGGTGGTGTCCGAGAAGCAGGGCTTTCCCGCGGATCAAGACAACGCCCGCCAGCTGATTATCGGTACGGCTCGTCTGAAGCGCATCGAGCCCAAGACCAGCAACCCGGACCTGTACGAGAAGATCGGCCTGGATGACATTCGCGCCGAGGACGGCAACGCCGTGCAGTACAGTTTCAAGAACGCCGCCGGCGACACCCTCGCCGAGATCATCATCGGCAACAGCCGGCTCGGGCGTGCCGATCCGCAGACCAACGAGTACTTCGTACGCGAACCGGCTGTGCCACAGACGTGGCTTGTCGAGGGTAAACTGCCCGATGCCGTCGGCGTCATCGACTGGCTCGACAGCAGCGTGCTCAGCATAGAGCGCGACCGCGTACGCCAGGTGACGGTACAGCATCCCGACGGTGCCGTGGTGACCGTAGTTAAGAAAAAGCCGTCTCAGGATACCTTCGATTTGCTCGACCTTCCCGAGGGTATGGAACTCGAATCCAAGTGGAAGCTCAGCGATCTCGGCCGCTCGCTGGCAAGCCTGGACATGGCGGACGTGATGCCCGCCTCGCAGGCGAGCGTTCCCGATGACGGTCTGAAGGTGGAGATGACCACCTTCGACGGATTGCGCGTGATTCTGCGAAGCGTGAAAGACGGTGATCGCACATTGGCGCGAGTTCAGGCATTTTTCGACGAGTCGCTGGTAGCATCGGAGTTTCAGCCCGGCGGCGAGCAGGCCGAGGGTGAGAGCGAGTCTCTTCTCGCCGCCGACGCGGTGCGCGAAGAAGTGACAAGGCTCAATGAGGACTGGCAGAAGTGGGTGTACGTGATTCCTGACTATCGCGCCGACTACATGGCGATTAGGAAAGAGGACATGATCAAGGCGCCGGAGAAAAAGGAAGCGAGCTAGAATTCAACTCAGTAGAATATATGCTTGCCGATTCTCGCGACGCGTCGCTTCCCCCGCGACCAGCGCGGCCGAATATACTTCGAGTGATAGAAGAGCGCGCCTTCGACCCTGGGCTCCGCTTGCTGATCGTACACTTCCTCGGCAATTCTCCACGCTCGCTCCCAGATTTTCCCATCGACGGGCGCGATCAAATCGAGCTCCGTCCACGAGAACGCACTCACATCGCGTTTCCGGATGACGTCGAAGTTCGCCTGATAAACTACTTCGAATTCGGGTGAGGGAATTCGGACTGGTTGGCAACTCGCGAATCGGGTGTCGGTCTCATCAGCCATCGGAGCCGGCCTTGGCCGGCTCCGATGCCTGGTTGCCGATAATTGGCTTATACTTCCTGCGTACGACGACATCGAAGGAACCGGATTCATGAACATCACACGCAAGACAACACTAATTCGCCTCTTAGGGATCGCCTTCACCCTGGCTGTTCTGCACCTGCCGGGCGTGGCCCGGGCTGCGGGGGCGAGCGCCGAACCCGAGCTGGATCCCCCCCAGGGCAGCCGCCAGGACATGATCGGCGATCTGGTCCTGCAGCGCCCCTTCGGTCTCGCCAACACCGTGGTGGGCATCGGTGTGTGGGTCGTGTCACTGCCGTTCACCATCTTCAGCGGCAGCACGGGGGATGCCGGGGTGAAGCTCATCGCCGAGCCGGGTGCCCATACCTTTACGCGGCCGCTGGGCTATCCGGAGCCGATTCGCCCGGACAATTAACTACCACACGGGCCTTATGACTGATTCGACGCCTTGGCTGGCCGGGGCAGTAACGCCATGACCACGGTTACCATCATCTTCGCTCTGTGGGTCGTTTTCGCCCTGACTCACATCGTTCTCTCCAGTAATCCACTGCGCCCGCGGGCCGTGCGGCTGTTCGGCGAGCGATTGTTTCAGGGGCTCTACTCTCTCGTGGCCTTCGCGATCTTTGTGCCCCTGGTCATGGTGTATTCCGGCCACAATGATGCAGGCCCGCTGCTATGGTTCATCGAGCCGAACCTGGTCATCGATATCATTGCGCGCGTCGGCAATACCATCGCCGTGATGCTGGTGGTGGCAGGGCTGTTCCGTCCCAGCCCGACGGGCGTAACCGGAACTCCGACTCGAAAACCCCGCGGCGTGCAGCGTATTACCCGCCACCCGATCTTCATGGGCGTCGTGTTGTGGGCTCTCATGCATTTGCTTGTGAACGGCTTCGCATCCGATGTGGTCTTTTTCGGTGGCTTCGTGATCTTCGGGCTGCTGGGAAGCTGGCATCAGGACTACAGGCAGAAGGCGCTGCCCGACGGCGCCTACGCGAAATTCTGCGAGCAAAGTCCTTTTCTGCCGTTCACCGGTGGCGGCGTTTACAAAGGACTGCGGGAAATCGGTGTCCTGCCCATCGTCGTCGGCTTGCTGGCCGCAGGTCTTCTGCGCTATTTTCATGCTGGCCTTTTCGGCTGAAGCCCGCGCCCGTGAGATGGCCCGGGAATTGCGCCAGCGTTACGCCGCGTCTGGACGCGCCGAATAGTGAACTACACTATGGATTGTGAAAGTGCTCGTGGTGATCGTCTTGGTGGCCGTTGCGGCAGGGGCTTACACTATTTATCGTAACCCCACCGTCGTGAATCCGCTGGTTGAAGGTACGCCGCTGGAGCGCGCGGTACGGGATACACTCGGTACGACGCGGCTCTACAAATGGCGTGATGCCAAGGGGACCGTGCAGATCACCGATGAGCCCCCGCCAGAGGGGACAAAGTTCGAGAAGTTAGACTATCAAAACGATGCAAATGTGGTACCTTCGGTACCCGGAAAAACTATTAAAAAGAATTAGAAAAGGGGCCGTTAAGCACTAGTTTCCCAGTATCCGCCGCCCGGGGCGTGCGGCACAGTTCACATTCCGGCCTCCGGGTGCCGCGCAAAACCAATAGACTGGTCGCAGTGAGTCGCATGCGGCGTCTGGGTTTGCCGCATCGTGCTAGTCTGCAAAGCTAGGGGAGCTGTCCGTAATGGCTACGACAGAGCAGGGGACCACACACCGGCACGAGGAGCAGATGGACAAACTGCGCATCGGCAACGGTCGGATTCAGGCGGCTCCCCTGGGACCGCCGCTGCCCGATGATGCCGGGATCAGTTCTGAGGCCGACCAAACAACGCCCGACCCGACAGGCGCATTACTGGCTCCGGGTCTGCGCCGAAATTTCATCATTCCACCCAAGGAGCGTGCCTTGGAGTGTATCGCCGTGCTGTCCAATCTGGCACGCCACAACCTCGGTACGTCGCAAAGGAATCTGCACGCCGCCCGACGCGCGGAAAACGAAAAAGAACTCGCCCACTGGAAGTGGGAATCGCTTCACTGGCTGCGTCGCTGCGGCAAGTGGAGCAACCACAAGCGCAAGGTAGA
>FXBF010000694.1_pt1 | contig 11794 bp, 5 predicted proteins | sample 5335321 | NCBI WGS metagenome assembly FXBF01 (sample SAMEA103928391, study PRJEB20085) | sediment metagenome | isolation source: sediment | reverse complement strand
TCATCCTGATTCGCATTTTTCACCAGCTTTTTACTGCGGCGGCCCAATGGCCCGGTGCCGAATCTATTCGTTTGATTTCCTCATCCGTGAGTAATCTGTGAGTTCACACCCCTTAGTATGCAACTTAGCATCCGTAAAAGTTTTCCTCGTCCCGCACAAGAATGAAGGTCGTCATGCGTACTTATGTAATTCGAATTTACCGCCAAGACCTTGACAACCAGGAAAACATGGTGGGAAGGATCGAGGACGTGGAGAGCGGGGATGAAAGAACCTTCAACACCACCACCGAACTCCTGGATGTCATTAAAGGTGTTGGCGGAATGACTGGAAAAGAACCGCGTATTGCGGGCTCGAAATGAGAAATGGCGCACGCGAAAGGGAGGTCGGCGGTCTAGCACCGCGAGCGTCACCATAGGAAAAAATTAGGGGAGGAATATCGTGCGACTAACGAATATGACAATAAAACTGATCTCATTGTTCGTGGGTGGGTACTTTTCGGCCGCGGTATCCGCCGCGACGGTGTGGGCACCCACCAGCACCGATATAGACACCACTGACATCGGTTGGGCGCTAAGTTTGTGGGTTCCATTCCCGACTGGTGATTTTGCCGTCTTCGACGACGACGATCCCACCTTCAGCGGCGGCGAAGGTAATCATCTGCACCTGGATAACCTGGACCAGATGCTCTTCACCGATCTGGGTGGTAACTGGCAAGTGGAAAATTCCGCCGGCGCCACCATGGTCCTGAGCGGCTCTTCCCGCTTCCTGCTGGCCGAAGGCGGTGACACCAGCCCTTGGGCGGGCGATATCAGTTACACGCAGATAGGGCTGGACACCTATTGGGTCGCATTTCCGGGAGGTGCCGTCATCCAGGGCGTGGATATGGTCCCGGCAGCAAGTTCGCATATGTCCTCGGTGCCGCTGCCGGCTGCGACGTGGTTGTTCGGGTCGGGGTTGCTCGGTCTGCTCGGGATTGCAAGGCGTAAGCAGGCGTCGTAATGGTCGCAGTATCAACAACACAATGGCAGAGCTTTGCTGCTTCTACTTGGCGCGTAGCGAATGATTTCTCGGATTCGGATGTCCGGCAAGAGTTGCTCCAAATAACTAGAGAGGAAGCGTATTGCGAGTTCGAAATGATAAATGGTGCACCCGAAGGGAGCTCGGCAGTTGGCACCGCGAGCGTCACCATAGAAAAAAATTAGGGGAGGAATATCGTGCGACTAACAAATTTAACAATAAAACTGATCTCATTGTTCGTGGGTGGGTGCTTTTCGGCCGCGGTATCCGCCGCGACGGTGTGGGAACCCACCAGCACCGATGTAGACACCACTGACATCGGCTGGTTGCTGGGCATGTTGTCGATTTCAACGCCTTTCCTGAATGGTGATTTTGCCATCTTCGACGACGACAATCCCGCCTTCAGCGGCGTCGAAGGCAATCATCTGCACCTGGATAATATGGATGAGGTGCGCTTCACCGATCTGGGTAGTAACTGGCAAGTGGAAAATGCCGCCGCCGTCACCATGGTCCTCAGCGGCCCCCCCCGCTTCCTGCTGGCCGAAGGCGATGACACCAGCGGCTGGGCGGGCGATACCGGCTACACGCAGACAGGGCTGGACACCTACTGGGTCGAATTCCCGGGAGGTGCCGTCATCCAGGGCGGGGATATGACCCCGGTGCAGGGCGTGGATACGGCCCCGGTGCCGCTGCCGGGGGCGCTGGTGTTTTTTCTGTCGGGAATTGGCGTAACAGGATTGTTGGGTCTGCGCCGCCGCAGGAACAGATTCATGGAAGCGTATTTTCCGGTGGCATCCAAATAAATTGAGAACAGCTATTGATTTGGCAAGGGAGGCTGATTGTATGAAAAGGCGTGATTTTCTAAAAACGGTAAGCACTATGACGTTAGTTGGTTTATCGACAGCCACTGTTAGTGGAGTGAGTCGGATTTCTATACACAAACGTATTTTTGTGCAAGAGCTGGCGCCCGGTTCTAGCCACGAATTGACAATGAAGATTCAATCCGAGCCCGGTGATGTTATTACAGTGAGGCCCCGTAATCGTTACGACGAGTTCCTGTTGCAATGCTATATACGGGATTACGAAAACGTTGTGGTGAGCATATATAACCAGACGTCTTATCCCGTCACCCGGAATATCGACTTCGATATTGTTCTGCTCAAGGCTTGAAGTCCACCTCACCACGTGTGATGTCATATTGGTCCATGTTGAGACTAGCAAGAGAATCCGTGATTGGGCGGCGTAAAGTGAAACCTGTAACGTCCGGCATGGCTGCAGGCATCTGTGGGATTCTGGGTCTCGCCGTTGTTAGCATGGCGATGGCGGAACTCCCTGTGCCGCGGGGTTTTAATCACGCCGACTGGGTCTCCTCCGGAAGAGTGGATCCATTGCCGGCAAATATCGGCAATACCCTGAATATCAATCAGCGTAGCGATAAGGCGGTGCTGAACTGGCAAAGTTTCAACATCGGCCGGGATAATACCGTTAACTTCAATCAGCCTTCTTCCGATGCGGTGGCCCTGAATCGGATATTCGATAACAGCCCCAGCCGCATATTCGGTGTATTGAATGCCAACGGACAGGTATTTCTCATTAACCAAAACGGTATCCTGTTTGGCGAAGGTTCCCAGATCAATACCCACACCTTGGTGGCCTCCACCCTGGATATCAGTGATGAGGTTTTCGAAGACGGCATCCTGACTGCACTGCAAAAAGAACAGGCGGCGTTTACCGCCTTTGAAGATGGCAGTGGCAACATCCGCATCGAAGCCGGCGCGGAACTGCGTTCTGCGGAAGGCGGGCGGATCATGATCATCGCCCCGGAAGTGGAAAACCGGGGGTTGATTCAAACACCCGAGGGACAAACCTTGCTGGTTGCCGGCGAGAAGGTTTATCTACAGGCCAGCGGTGACCCCAATCTTCGTGGCCTGTTGGTGGAAGTGGACTCCGGCGGCAGGGTTCGCAATCTGGGAGAGATCATAGCCCAACGGGGCAACGCCACGTTGCTTGGTCTGGCCGTTAATCAGCAAGGCCGGGTGTCCGCCACCACCACCGTGAGCAATAACGGGTCCATTCGATTGGTTGCCCGGGATACCCCCGAACTGGTGACCCAATTTAGTGTAGTCAGCGCCAATGCTACGAATACCGGTACGGTGACATTAGGTCCCGGTAGCCGCACCGAGGTATTGCCGGAACTGGATGCTGCAGACACGGCGGTGGACGACCAGCCTCAGTTTCCTTCCCTGGTGGAAGTTACCGGTGGTGTTGTTCACATGGAAGTGAATAGCCGCATTACCGCGCCGGGTGGACACGTAACCCTCGATGCCCTGGCCGATCCACGGGTAAACGTGGTTGCGCCCCAAGTGCCCATTCCCCGGGATGACAGTGTGCGGGTGCAACTGGATCCCGGCAGCCGCATCGATGTATCGGGCAGTGAAGTCAGCCTGCCCATGGAACGCAACCAGATCGATGTGGAACTGCGTGGTAACGAACTGCGGGACTCGCCGTTGCAAAGGGACGGGGTATTACGGGGAGAAACCGTCACCGTTGATATTCGCAAGGGCACGCCGCTGGCGGACATCTCCGGGGCATTGGCTACCGTACCCCGCTCCGTGGCTGAGCGAACCGCAGCAGGCGGTACGGTAAAAATTGAATCGGAAGGGGATATCGTGTTCCAGGAGGGCTCCGCCATCGATGTATCCGGTGGTGTAGTGAACTTTGCAGAGGGATTCATCGATACCACGAAACTGATCGCTGATGGAAAGTTCGTGGATATCTCTGATGCGGATCCAGATCGGATCTATACAGGAATCCTGAAGCCCCACAGTAAAGAGTTCGAACGGGCCGGCAATACCAAGACCACGGTAATCCTCGGATTTACAGAGGCCCCGAGTTTTGAAGAGGCATACCAGGAGGGCCGGGATGCGGGTACCGCGCAATTTGCGGCCCCGGGCATGGCGCTGGACGGCGAACTGGTAGGCCGGACTGTCAGTGGCAAGTTTCAGCGTGACCCGGAAACCAAGCCTCGCGGTGGCAGGTTGATCATAGGATCTGAGGAATTCTCCGGAGTGAGTGGTGGCCCGGACTTCCGTGCGCCCAATGTAAACTTCACTGAAGACAGCGCTATTAGTCGCGTCGCAGTGGACGAGGTGCTACCCACGAGTGATGACAATCAACTGGATTTGCGCGAGCACTTAGACTTGTCCACGGATTTTATCGAAGCGGGGGGGTTTGATCGGGTCGCGGTTTTCAGCAATGGCGCTATTTCGACGCGACCAAGGGTGTTGGTGGGAGACACAGTGCGCTTGGGACCCGGTGTTCCACTGAACTTGGATCCGGGTGGAGAGATTTCTTTTACCGCCGAAGCCATAGAAATAGGAGCAGATGTAACGATACCCGGCGGTGCCTTGGACGCCACAGTTACCGTGACGAATACCGATGCCTCTGTGTTGGCAAGTGAGACCCGGGAGTCCGGGCCGACACTGGAGGTAGGGGATGGAGTCCGCTTCAATATGTCCGGGCTATGGACCAATGACATACCGGAATCCGGTAATGGGGCGGGCATTGCACCAACATTCATTGATGGTGGCCGGGTAAGTCTGACTACCGCGCCGGATGGGGCGACCTTATCGATTGGTTCTGATGTAAGTTTCAATGTCTCCGGTGGCGCCTGGTTGCAGGCCGATGGAAAACTCCAGGATGGTGTTGGCGGTGACATAACACTTGCCACCGAGGGTAGCTTTTCCACGGTTGAATTCCGTGGCGGTCCTAGTTTCGAAAGTTATGGATTGGAAACTGGCGGCCGCCTTACATTGCGATTTAATGAATTGCGCATCGACGGCCGGCAGGAAACCAATAACCTGGCGCGTCAGAAAACCCTTTGGAATCGCGGACAGGTTGCTCAGCGTGAAACGGACCCGGATACTTTAGAGGTCACCATAACCCCGTTCCAAGCCCCGGCCTTCCTTGTTTCCGAAGGCGGCTTTTCCCGCTATGAGTTCATTGCCAATGACGGGGACCTGCTTGTTGAACCCGGTTCCAACCTTTTCCTGCGCATGCGTAACCGCGTCCTGGAACTGGCCGCCAACAATCCCCCCAGTGGTGCCGACATTGCAGGCTTTAGTATTATTGATTTGCTCCCCCAAGCTTTTCGCAAAGCTTCCAGTTTGCTGCTAGGCGCCGGGACGTCCAATAATTCTGGGGGCAGTGATCTGCGCATCGGTTCCGGTGCGGAGATCATTACCGATCCTGGCGGCGAGATTGTTCTGACTACCGCCCCTGGCGGAACAAGTTTACATGTGGATGGTTTGTTACAAGCCCCTGCTGGAGGTATCGAACTGATATTGGCAAGGGCCAGTGAACAGGACTTCAGTGATGCGCATATGGTATGGCTAGGCCCCAATGCGGAAATCAATGCCACGGGAGCCGTGCGCCCTGAAATCAATGACCAGGGTTTCCATTTTGGTGAAGTATTGGATGCCGGTACCGTTGCAATCAGTTCCAGTGGCTTTCTGGTAATCGACAAGAATGCAAGTATCGATGTCTCCGGGACCACCGCAAGTCTGGATGTGGGTCAATTGCCGGCCATGGATAACACGCAAGACGGTGCCGGCTTGCTGCCCGTACGCAAAACGGTAGCCGGTGCCGCGGGAACGATTAGTTTGGCAGCGGGCGAAGGCATTATTTTGGACGGTAAGTTGACCGGTACCGGTGCGAATGGCACGGCTGGTCCCAGTCACGGCGGCTCATTACAAATCACCGTCGATCAGGCATTACGGGGTAATACCGGTAATGCAAGTGGCTTTTCGGTTGTGGAACAAAGGATATTGGTTGGTCCAAGGCAGCAAGCCCGGCTACCCAGCGGGTGGCGACCTGGTGATGAATTAGAAGAGGCGGAGTTCAACGGTATTGCAGTCGTTGCCGCCCCCCAAGTGGCAATAGGTGGTTTCGACGCTTTACAACTAAGCAGTCCCGCTGGTGTTGTAGAGTTCCAGGAAGATACGGAACTGAAGCTGTCCCGGTCCATAGCCATCGAAGCGCCCATCATTCGTGGTGTTGCTGACGCGCAGCTTCTATTGGAAGCTCCCTATGTGGCGTTAGGTTCCTCTGCCTCCAGTACCCAGACGGTGAGTGACGGGGATGCCACATTTACAGTGGAGACGGATCTTTTGGACCTGGTGGGTTCCACTACGTTGCAGGGTATTACTGACACCTTGTTATCCAGTAGCGGAGATATTCGCACCCCGGGTGCTTCGAGTCTTTTCGGAGAATTTGTTACCGCGGGGCGTTTGCAACTACGCGCCGATCAGATCTACCCCACCACTTTGTCGGAGTTCACGTTCACGGCGTTGACCACCGATGACGTCCTGGGCCGGATTCAGGTGAAACCCGGTGGAGCGCCGGGTCCGGTGTTATCGGCTGGTGGCAAGCTCCGGCTGATCGCCGACGAAATTCTGCAGGATGGTGTACTGAAGGCCCCGCTGGGAGATATTACTTTAGAAGCGAAAAACCAACTTTCACTGACCCGCGGCAGTCTAACTTCCACCGCCGGTGAAGAGCAGACCGTATTGTTTGGCCGCACCGTAAATGATGTGGATTGGCTGTACTCTCTAACGGGAAGCACTGTCGGAGCTATCGAGATATTTACAGATGTGATTTCCAACGTCCCGGAGAAAAGAATCGCTTTGAACGGTGCCTCGGTGCAGATTGAGCCGGGGGCAACCATCGATCTATCCGGGGGCGGTGATCTGCTGGCCTATGAATTTGTCCCCGGACCCGGTGGCTCCGTCGATGCCTTGCGAGCTAACAACGCCCAGGGTCTTTTTGTCGTGTTACCGGAGCTGCAATCGCAGTATGCGCCTTTGGATCCCCAAGAGTACATCGGTTGGGATATAACTCCCGGGGATAGTATCTTCTTGTCCGGCGGCGGCGGTCTACCGGCCGGCGAGTATCCTTTGTTGCCTGCCCGTTACGCATTACTGCCGGGGGCGTTTCTGGTTCGCCGGGAAAGTGGTTTCCGTGACCTGCAGTTAGGCCAATCTGCCTCACTGATCGATGGTACCCCAGTGGTGGCCGGGTATCGGGTGGCCCAGGGTGCAGGTACCCGGGATGGACGAAATCAAGGTTTCTCCATTCGGCAAGGTTCCTATGCCCGGGAACTTTCGGAATATCGGGAAAACCTGTTGACGGATTTCCTCAATAATCGGACGGCTGCCTTGGATATCCCGCTACCTCGTACCCCGGCGGATGCGGGTGCTTTAGCAATCAGTGCGGAACGTGCCATTGACCTGGGCGGTACCTTGCGTACGGATCAATCGCAGGCCCGAGGCGCATTGGTGGATATCGTGGCAAATCGACTTGCGGTAGTGGATACGCTCAAACCTTCCATTGATGCCGTGCAATTACTGGCCGCCGACGTGAATCAATTGGGTGCTGAGAGCCTGTTACTAGGGGGAGTGCGGCAAAACACCGACGGGGGTCAACTCATAGATGTAGGCGCTCAGTCTTTGTTAATTGACGAAGGTGTACAACTGTCCTTGCCGGAGTTGTCATTGGCGGCCTTGGACCATATTGAGATCGGTGCTAATGCATTCCTCCATGGCACTGGTCGTGTACCGGAGTTAGCGGCCCCACTAACATTCGACGGCGACAGTGCCTTCCTGCGGGTGTCCGCCGGGTCACAAGCCCCGTCGATTCAACGTGATAATGCGCTATCCGCCGGCGGGTCCATTACCATCCAAGCGGGGGCTAAGATAGGCGCGGACCAATCCATGATCCTTGATGCCAGTGGCGATATCGATCTATCGGGCCAGCTGGACATCGCCGACGGGTCCTTGTATTTGGGTTCATCCCGGATTGTATTCGGCGTCGATGCCGATGCCGATGATGGCCTTTCCATCAACCAAACCATACTGTCGGGTCTTACCCGTCTTAAGGAACTTACCCTAAGCAGCCTGGGAACATTGGACTGGTTTGCCAGTGCCACCATAAGGGCCGACCGGGTGAATGTGGAAGGGGCGGGAATGGTAAGCCATCTTTCTGATGGTCAACAGGCCAGTATCCGAGCTGATGTTGTCCGCTTCGCGAATCCGCAAGGGATTTCGATGAATGACCAAGCTGGAGCAAGCGTTGGAACATTTGTGGTGGATGCGGACACCGTGGAATTAGGGGCTGGACAGTTTGGTAATGCCGGCTTCTCCGTATCCAGCATTACCGCCCGGGATGAAATCCGCGCCACAGCATCTGGCGGATTCAATTCCAGCGGAGACATTACGCTATCCAGTGCCCTGATCACCGCTGATAGTGGTGTCGATACCAGCATCACTACCGACGGCGACGTAGTCATTGGTACATCCGGTGGTAAGGTCCCCGATCAATTGGATTCGCTAGGTGCGAAAATTCGTGTCGAAGGAACAAACATACTCCACCAGGGTAACATTCTGCTGCCCTCCGGAAATGTGAACTTTCATGCTTTGCAGAATGTGAGCGTGGCAAATGGTGGTTCCATCAACGTGGCCGGCATCACCTTGCAGTTCGATGATCTAGACGTGCCTACCCCGGGAGGCCGGATCGATCTCATTGCCGGATTGGGTGATCTATCTATAGATACTGGTGCTTTGTTGAATGTCTCCTCCGGCGAATCCGGTGGGAATGCCGGCGCCATAACCATGCAAGCCCGTGAGGGTGTCGCAACAGTAACAGGGACGTTACTGGGTCTGGCAAATTCGCGGGAGCGGGGCGGCAGGCTGGTGGTTGATGCCGGGACATTGCATGGCGGACTAACTGGATTAAGTGAAACCCTGGATCAGGCAGGTTTCACTGCACAACAACATGTTCGTGTGGGTTCGGGAGATCTGGTCTTGGAACCGGAACAAACCCTGTCGGCTCGGGACATACAGCTGGTGGCGGATAGCGGCGGCATCGATATTGCCGGCCACATCGATAGCAGCGCGTCGAAGGGTGGAAAAGTCGGGATCTGGGCAAGGGACGATATTACCCTGACCGGTTCAGTGGATACCCATGCCACCGAATCCGGGGAGGGCGCCGGTTTCGTGGAGATCGGTACATCTGAGGGATTCATCTCATTGAATAGCGGTGGTCGCATTGATGTTTCCGGTGCTACCGAATCAACTGCTGGAGAACTCAGGATTCGTGCACCTCGTACGGATACAGGCACACAGGTGGCGTCACTGGCTGCTGACATTGTTGGTGCCGATCGAATTGAGTTAGAGGTCTTTGCCACCTACGACGCAGAAACCATCGATAGTGCGCTGCAAACATTAATCCGTGGGCAAACAGATAGCTTCATGGACAATGCCGGTACCATACGTACCGGCTTGGATCGTGCCCAGGATGACAGTTTCCACCTGATGCCCGGTGTCGAGATCCGTTCAGAAACCAATCTAACCGTCACGGAGGACTGGGATTTTTCCGGTTGGCGGTTTTGGAACGGTATTGGAACGTCTGGCGCCGATAACGTTACGGAACCAGGTGTGCTGATCCTGCGCGCGGCAGACGACTTAATTATCTCATCGGTGCTTAGTGACGGCTTTACCAACGTCGCTCCTGACGCGCAACTGTTAAACGACGACTCCTGGAGCTACCGTCTTGGGGCGGGTTCTGACCTCGAAAGCGCATTGCCCCTCGGACTCCAAAGTATCGAATTTCTTGATGGTACAGGTAATGTTGTGTTGGAAGGTGGCAGTCAAGTGCGCACCGGCACCGGGGATATCCGGATTGCAGCGGGTGGCGATATTCGGCTTAGCGATGTTTCCTCAGTAATCTATACCGCTGGAATCTCTAGTGGCAGCGAGCTGGATCAGTTGCTCTTAAATAGTGAACTAGGTCTCGCGCCTCGCAAGTATCTACCCATAAACGGTGGTGATCTGAGTTTACATGCGCAAGGCGACGTTATAGGCCCCGGCAGTACAACCGATTCGACGCAATTTGTTGCTGAGTGGTTAAAGCGCCAGCAGGCATTGGAGGCGAGAACCGAATTTGTTTTTCCCGTTGGAATTGTGGAACTACCACCGGAACCCTTTGGTTGGTGGATCGATTATGGGGCGTTCCGGCAAAATCTAGCCGCCTTTGGTGGCGGTAATCTATCTGTGCGAGCAGGTGGTGACGTAGTGCGGTTGTCTGCCGCAACCCCAACCACAGGGTTGTTTAATGCAGCGGGTAATGAAGAGGTCCATTTTGGCGCAGGTGCTCTTGAGATCCGTGCCGGTGGCGACATCCAGAGCGGTATCTTTGTAGTAGGAGACGGGTCCGGGGTAGTGGAAGCCGGTGGAGAATTGGGTGCAGGCCGGTTCACCAGCGAAGGCGTGCCAATATATTCCGTATTTGGGATTATGGAAGGACAATTTGATGTGCAAGCCCGCAAAGACGCGTTGATCCAGAGTGTCTTTAATCCAACAGTGCTTGATTTATTGTCAGGCGCTGAACCGCTTTTTTACACCTATGGACCCGGCAGCGGCGCGCGTATTCGATCCCTGACCGGGGATGTGCTGATCGATACAGGGCAATCCATTACCGATAGTACGATATCTTCTTTTGACAGGTCGCTAAACAAGGTTCTCAGTACCTATCCCGGCACTATGGAACTGTTGGCTGATCAAGGGAGCATTACCTTCGCGCAGGTTTTTGGAACCAGCGAGGAGATCCGCTTGTTTCCGGCCCCCGCAGGTAATCTTCAGATGCTGGCCAGTCAAGACGTAGTGCTTGGTGCTTCGATCACAATGTTAGATGTGGGGCCCGAACTGATTCCACGCGCTACCAACCCCGCCTCCGACGGCAACCGGGCATCATTACTTGATTTCGCGTTGAACCATAGTGATCCGCCGATACATCTCGATGATCCACAACCGGTGCGTATTGTTGCCAACAATGGCGACGTCAATGGTGGTGGTCGGCGCACCCGCTTGTCCAAGCCTGCAATAATCAGCGCCGGCCGCGATCTGCGGAATCTCTGGATTCAAGGGCAAAACTTGCGGGATACGGATGTGACCAGATTGCAGGCCGGTCGGGATCTGGTACTTACTAATGTGACAGAGGGTATCAGTGTTGGTGGTCCCGGCCGATTGGAGGTTATTACCGGCAGAGATATCAACCTCGGGGCTTCCTTTGGGCTGGAGACCAGCGGCAACCTAGTTAACCCAGCGCTTCCCGAACAAGGTGCCGACATAACGGTGCTGGCGGGAGTCGATTCAACATTAGATTTTGCCTCGTTGCTGGAATTCAGCGATTACTTTGCCGTGGAGAGCCGCCGTGACCAGTTCACGGAATTGCTGCGCGGTGTAACCAGTGACGAGGCCTTGAGCACTACTGCCGCCCTGGTCGCCTTTACCGAGTTGGATGAAAGTGAGCAGTTTGATTTGTTGGAAACCCTTGGTCTTCCCACAGGCTATAACAGCGTCGTGGAAGATTATTTTGCATCCATTGATGCCTTTCAGATAACCCTTCGTGAATTCACGAAGGAAACCTCGGGAGCTTCCCGGCTAACCACTGCGGAGGCCCTGGAGGTGTTCCGTCAGTTGTCCGACGAGCAACAACATAAACTTGCACTAGATGCGTTCTTCAGCGAACTGGCATGGGCCGGTAGAGCCAGTGCCGGTCGTGGACCGGATCGCTATCAGCGGGGCTTTGGTTCGATTGAAGCTTTGTTTCCCGATGACGATTACGACGGGGATGTAAGTCTATTCCTGAGTAAAATCTATACCCTGGACGGTGGCGACATCAATCTATTGGTACCCGGTGGGTTAGTGAACGTAGGACTAGC
>FXBF010000693.1_pt1 | contig 11795 bp, 12 predicted proteins | sample 5335321 | NCBI WGS metagenome assembly FXBF01 (sample SAMEA103928391, study PRJEB20085) | sediment metagenome | isolation source: sediment | reverse complement strand
CGTGAACCATAAATAGGTAGTTATCCACTGACACATGGGGAAAAGAACGCCGCTGTACGATAAGCATATCGAGATGGACGCGAAGATGGTGGACTTCCAGGGTTGGGAAATGCCGGTCCATTACGGCTCGCAGATCGAAGAACATCACCTGGTCCGAAGGGATGCGGGCATGTTTGATGTCTCGCATATGACGATCATCGATTTGAAGGGCGGGGGCGTACGCGCCTACCTGCGCATCCTCCTTGCAAATAACGTGGATAAACTGGATGCCCCCGGCAAGGCCTTGTATTCCTGCATGCTAAACTCCCACGGTGGGGTGATAGACGATCTGATCGTGTATAACATGGATGAACGCTGGTTTCGCCTGGTACTCAATAGCGCGACCCGTGATAGGAATCTTTCCTGGATTGGCGTCACGGCCAAAGAATCGCAAAACGTTGCCATAGCGGAGTGCACCGACCTTGCCATGATCGCCGTACAGGGACCGAATGCCCGGGAAAACGTCTTTGCGGCGCTAGGTGAAGGCGCTCGGGCGGTCGCCGATTCCTTGGGCCATTTCAACGCGGTCAGTATTGGTAACTTGGTCATTGCCCGTACCGGCTATACCGGTGAGGACGGTTTTGAGATCATGCTGCCAAACAAGGCTGCGCCGTATACCTGGCAGACGCTTTTTGATGCAGGTGTGCGACCCATCGGGCTCGGCGCCCGCGACACCTTGCGACTTGAGGCGGGGATGAACCTGTACGGCGCCGACATGGATGAGACCATCAGTCCCTTGCAGTCAGGCCTCGCCTGGACGGTGGCCTGGGAGCCCGAAGACCGGGCGTTCATCGGCCGGGAGGCGTTAGAGAAGGAGAAGAAGAATGGCCCGCAACGAAACCTTGTTGGATTAGTGCTTGAAGGCAAAGGTGTGCTGCGCGGGCACCAAAAGGTCGCTTGCGACGGACTTAGCGATGGGGAGGTGACCAGCGGTAGTTTCTCCCCCACTCTGGGAAAGTCTATCGCGTTGGCACGACTGTCGGCTAAAGTGGGGATCGGGGAAAACTGTTATGTCGAAATCCGGGGCAAGGCGGTGAACGCGCGGGTAGTGCGGTATCCCTTTGTGCGCCACGGGAAAAGCTGTATCAATTAAGGCTGGATGGATTATTTCAGGGGGATGAAAATATGAACAACGTACCGCAGAACGTGAAATACACAAAGAACCATGAATGGGCCAGGCAATTACCTGATGGCAATATTGAAGTTGGGATTACCGACCACGCCCAGGATCTATTGGGGGACATGGTATACGTGGAACCGCCCAAGGCAGGGGCCAGAGTTACTGCCGGTAAAGAATGTGCGGTGGTGGAGTCGGTCAAGGCCGCATCGGATATCTATGCGCCAGTGAGCGGTGAAATCGCCGCTGTCAACACTGAACTTGTTGACGCCCCGGAAAAGGTGAATAAGGATCCCTACGGTGAGGGGTGGATGTTTCGCATCAAACCCGACAATCAATCCGAGTTCGGCGAACTGTTGGACGGCGACGCCTATCAAGCAGTCATCGCATCGGAACAAGAATAAAAATACGATATTTTCATGGCGCCTTGGCGGCGCAGAAACCGGATCTGGTTAATGCCGTTCATCCCCCATACAAACACCGATGTAAGGGCCATGCTCGAGGCCGTCGGCGTAGCGTCGATCGATGGGCTGTTCGATGAAATTCCACGGGAGCTGCGTTGCGGTGAACTCACTGAGGTGCCGCCCGCGATAGGCGAGTTGGAGGTCACTCGACTTATGCAGGAACGGGCGGAACGGGACGGGCGCTATATAAACTTCATCGGCGCCGGCGCCTATGAGCACCACATCCCGGCAGCCGTGTGGGAGATTGTTACCCGGGGTGAACTGTACAGCGCCTACACGCCGTACCAGGCCGAGGCCAGTCAGGGGACTTTACAGGCCATCTATGAATACCAGACCATGATGGCGAGCTTGACAGGCATGGATGTATCCAACGCCTCCCTATATGAAGGCGCCTCCGCGCTTGCGGAGGCGGTACTGATGGCGGTACGGGCGCATAAGAAGGCGCGACGCGTCTTAATGCCGCAGACCGTGCACCCGATCTACCGCGAGGTGGTTCGCACCATCGTTCACAACCAGGCGATCGAGCTTATTGAGCTGCCGTTTGATCCGCAAGGCGGCCACACCCCGACCGAAGCGCTTGAGGCATATAAAGGTCGCGAGTTCGCCGCGTTAGTAGTTCCACAGCCCAACTTTTTCGGCGTGCTCGAATCGGCGGATGAACTGACCGATTGGGGCCATGCCAACGGGGGTTTGGTTATCGGACTCGTTAATCCTGTTTCCCTCGCGTTGCTTAAACCGCCGGGCGAATGGGGGGGGTTAGGCGCCGACATCGCTGCGGGCGAAGGACAGCCTCTGGGTGCGCCGTTATCCTCCGGTGGCCCCTATTTCGGTTTCATGTGCTGCAAACAGCAATATGTACGGCAGATGCCCGGCCGTATTGTTGGCCGCACCGTCGACGTTGCCGGTAAGCCGGGCTTTGTCTTAACCCTCCAGGCCCGGGAACAGCACATCCGTCGCTCCAAGGCGACCTCGAATATCTGTACCAATCAGGGCCTGTTGGCGACCGCAGCGACCATTCATATGGCGCTATTGGGTCCGGACGGGTTGGAGCGTGTGGCACGTCAATGTCACGCGAACGCCTTAGCGTTGATTGAGAAACTGACCGCGATTGAAGGGGTCGATCGGATATTCAATCGTCCGATCTTTCATGAAACCGCGCTGAGGCTCAACGCACCGGTGGCCGATGTTCTGCGCGCATTGGAGTCGCAAGCCATCATCGGTGGCTTCGAGCTTAAGCGGTATTACCCGGAATTAGGCGACGCCGTACTTGTTTGTGCCACTGAAACCCGTACCGCGCAAGACGTGCAGCGCTATGTCCAGCAGTTGGAGCGCATCATCAGCAAGCGCCGGCTTGATCCACCATGTGCAAAGAAAGTGTATTGATTGAGAGCGATCTTTCGCCATGCTGATATTTGAACTCTCGCAAAAAGGTCGCCGCAACGCTTCGCAGGCACCGCTCGACGTCACCGCAATTGAGGATATCCCAGAACGATTGTTGCGTAAGCAAAAACCGTTGTTGCCCGAGGTCTCGGAGATGCAGGCGGTGCGGCATTACACCAGGCTTAGCCAGAAGAACTTTTCCATCGATACTCACTTCTACCCGCTGGGCTCGTGCACGATGAAGTACAATCCGCGGGCCTGCAACCGGTTGGCGATGCTGCCCCAGTTTTTGGCGCGTCACCCTTCGGCGCCGGCCAGCACCGGCCAGGCGTTCCTCGCCTGCATGCATGAGCTGCAGGAGATATTGAAAGACATCACGGGCATGAAGGGCGTGTCGCTCGCACCGCTGGCGGGTGCGCAGGGCGAATTCGCCGGCGTGGCGATGATCCGCGCCTATCACGAATCGCGCGGCGACGGGGCACGAACCGAGATGTTAGTGCCCGACACGGCCCACGGCACCAACCCGGCGACGGCGGTGATGTGCGGCTATACCGTCAAGGAGATCCCCACGGACGAGAAGGGGGACGTGGACGTGGAGGCCCTAAAGGACACCGTCGGGCCGCAGACCGCGGGGTTGATGCTGACCAACCCCTCCACCCTCGGTGTGTTTGAACGCCGTATTATGGACATCGCCAGAACCGTGCATGATGCAGGGGGGCTGCTCTATTACGACGGCGCCAACCTCAATGCCATCCTCGGCAAGGTCAAGCCCGGAGATATGGGATTTGATGTGATCCACGTCAACCTGCACAAGACCTTTTCCACGCCGCACGGCGGCGGCGGACCCGGTGCCGGTCCAGTCGGTGTGAACGAACGATTACTGCCGTTCCTGCCAACGCCCATTGTTGGCTCCCGGCACGGTGAGTACTGCTGGTTGGCGGAGGCCGACCTTCCGCAGTCCATAGGCCGTCTTTCCGCACACATGGGCAATGCCGGCGTGTTGTTGCGTGCGTACGTGTATGCCCGGCTGTTAGGGCGCGAGGGCATGCATCGAGTGGCAGAGTATTCCACCCTGAACGCGAATTACATGATGGCGCAGATGAAAGCAAGGGGTTTCGAGCCGGCCTATCCAACTCGCCGCGCCGCGCATGAATTTATTGTGACGTTAAAGGAGATCAAGCGAAATACCGGCGTCACCGCAATGGATGTGGCCAAGCGACTTCTTGATAAGGGTTATCATGCGCCGACGATATACTTTCCGTTGCTGGTACCGGAGTGTTTTTTGATTGAACCCACGGAGACGGAGAGCAAGGAGGAGCTGGATGGTTTTATTGTCGCAATGCAGGAAATTGCTGAAGAGGCAAGAAGCGATCCCAAGATGGTCATGGGTGCGCCGTACACCACGCCGGTGCAACGGCTTGATGACGTCAAGGCGGCACGGGAACCGGACCTTGTGTGGCGCCCGGGTGCGAAGGTTTAGAGCCCCTCACAAAGCGATGCCCGGTGGAGTAAGGTAACCGAGACATAAGACAGAATGGGAGACCAAAAGAGTCAAGGGATCGTTCGGATCGTCAAGGCCTTTGGATACTCGGTGAATGGCCTGAAGGCCGTGTTCCGCAACGAACAGGCCTTTCGTCAAGAACTCGGGTTCTTTGTCATCCTCGCTCCGCTCGGCGCCTGGCTGGGGCAAGGCGGCATTGAGCGGGCGCTGCTGATCGGCAGCCTGTTCCTCGTTTTAGTTGTTGAACTGTTAAACTCCAGTATCGAGGCCTTAGTAGACCGGGTCGGCAGGGAGCGGCACGAGCTGTCGGGTAGGGCGAAGGATGCGGGTTCGGCGGCGGTGCTGATCGCCATTGTCAATGTATTTGTGGTCTGGGGCGTGGTTCTTATTTTTTAACTCGCGAAAAATTTCTATAGTAATTAACAGACAAGGAAATAGCCATGGCAGTACTGGTATGCGGTTCGTTCGCCTACGACACCATCATGGTGTTTCCGGATAAGTTCAAACATCACATCCTTCCCGAGAAGGTGCACATCCTGAATGTGTCGTTTATGGTGCCCGAGATGCGGCGCGAGTTTGGCGGTTGCGCCGGCAATATCGCCTACAACCTGCATCTTTTAGGTGATGACGTATTACCTATGGGTACTGTCGGCAAGGACTTCGCGCCGTACGGCGAATGGCTGGAAAAGTGTGGTGTCAGCCTCAAGCACGTGACGGTTATTGAGGATACCTATACGGCGCAGGCCTTCATTACGACGGATCTGGATGACAACCAGATCACGGCATTCCACCCCGGTGCCATGTCCCACGCCCACGTCAATAAGGTGAGTGATGCCGAAAACGTTGGTTTAGGTATCGTCTCACCGGACGGTCGCGATGGGATGATCGAACATGCGCAGCAGTTTGCAGAGGCCGGTGTCCCTTTCGTCTTCGATCCCGGCCAGGGATTGCCTATGTTTAACAGCGACGAATTGAAGACGTTTCTGGATCAGGCGACATACCTCAGCGTAAATGACTATGAATGCCAGTTGTTGCAGGAGAAGACGGGCTTGTCGCTCAGGCAGATCGCCGGGCGCGTGCAGGGGATGGTTGTGACCAAGGGCGGTGAGGGATCGGAGATCCACGTGAACGGCAAGATGAATGACATTCCGACCGCCAAGACCCGGAAACTTGTGGATCCTACCGGCTGCGGTGACGCTTATCGCGGCGGTCTGTTGTACGGAATCGCCCGTGACATGGACTGGGAAACTACCGGCCGCATCGCCTCACTGATGGGCGCGATCAAGATCGAAAAACACGGCACCCAAAACCACCGCATCGGCAACGCGGAGTTCGGGGAGCGGTTTAAGGAAAGCTTCGGATATAGCTTGTAGTCAATATTTGCGCGGGGGTCGGGGCGACCGTTCCCTCGCTTCATTCACCTTCAAGCTGCGTTCGCCAAATTCGGTACCGTTGAGTGCCTCGATGGCTTCATCGGCCCCGTTATCCATCTCCACAAAGCCAAAACCGCGGGGCCGGCCGGTATCGCGATCCGTAATTAGTTTGACTGATTGGACGCTACCATGCCGCTCAAATAGTTCGCGAATCTCTGTCTCTGATGCGCTGAAGGGTAGGTTGCCAACATAAATCGTCTTCGCCATCGATCGACACTCCAACTTATTCTTTAACAAGAACCTAAGTCAAAACACACGGACCAGGCTGTTCGCGCAGCTCAATCTTATCGTGCCATCTATGGCTCCGCTCAATGCAATAGCGGCGCGCCTTGTTCGTCCATATACCGCGACCACCGATGATGCTGTGCGAGTCACCTGGTCCTCCCTAATGTGCTGTAACTTCTGCGCTCCTCAATATCCCCCTACCACCTTTCGGTCCGAAACCGGGCGTCACAGGGCCTTTGAGTAAAAGCATATGCAGGGGCGTAAATGATATGTCACCTATGCCGAACCTTGCCTACAGCGCTGCTAAAAGTAACACAAGAAGGCCGTGAAATACCAACACTTCAAGGTAGAAAAATTAAGTAAATCCACAAAAGTTTTTATATTAGGGGCTCTAATAAACTTTATTTCAGAGCATCTTGTTTAGTACCGGTATGCATTATAGGGAATGGATTTGGGGTAAACGGTCCAGGCGTTGACCCGCCCTTTCAGGAAGACGACATCCTTGGCAATGTACTCTCTATAAAGGTAACGGGGCTCGTCGATGTATCGCCAAGTGTCTGTCTTTCTGTCATACCATCTTATCGGTTCATAATAGGTTTGCGTTCTCGTCCGGGTATAGATCCACGTCTCCATGCGGCCGCGGGAGCTTTCGGTCAGGGCCTTGTGGCTGGGCCGACCCCAGGCGATATAGACCTCTTCCGTCGTGAATCCCACCTTGATCCGCCCTTGTCGGATAAGGTTTTGATGTACCGCCGGCAGAGACCGAAAATAGGCATAGTTTCGTTCAATGCGTTTTTGGGTGGTTTCGCAGGCGATAAGCGCCAACGTGATGAGCGCAACAAGTACTAAAACCCTCGCGATCATTTTTAACTCAGTCCAGGATCCGTGAGGTGTAACCGAAACGACGTCACGGATTCACGTCAGTGATATCAATGAGCTACCGGCCGGTGCCGGGTTTTTTGAGTTGCTCACGCAGCCAATCGCCCAACCACTCCATTGCCTTGGAGGTCGCCTCTTCTTTCAACGACTTCGATTCAGTCTCTTCAGTCCCTTCGGCAGGAGTCGTTCCGGCTGCTGCTGAGTCGGCCGGCGCGGAAGTATCCGGCGTGCCGCTAGGGACGGTGGTATCGAGTGGCTGGTCGCCGGGGCTCGTCGAGATGCCGAGATAGGCCAGCGGAAATGCCAGGGTAAAACTCCTATGCGACCAGTCAGGCTGTTCATCTTCCACCTGGACGGTTATATCCTCCAGCGTCCCTTCGGCCCCGCCCAGGTATCCGAATCTCCCCCCCGTCATCTCATACACCTGTTTGCGGCTGGTATTCACCTTCCAATAGAAGTCGGTCCAAGAGTTGTGGCGCAGGTGGTAAAGATACGGTTGGAGTCGTCGGACCTCCCAGTTTTCACCGGAAGACAGCAGGCTCCCGCCGTGGCTGATCGATAGCGTTGCGCCGGCGTTCTCATAAGTGAGATAGACGTTTTCACTGCTGGTCGCTGTGTAATCCGCCGGCAGGTCTGAGGCGCTGGGCTGCTCGACGGAAAGATCGCTGGCAGGACCGGCCGCCGTTGGCATCCCCGTCGTGGTCACTTCCGCCGCCACCTTTGTGACCTGGATCTGCCCGGATTCCCCGGCGAAGCGGACGGCAATGGTCCCGGGGAATGGTCGATCATAGTTAAAACGGATGGTCTTGCCGAGGCCGCGGCTTATCTTCTTGGTTTCGACAACCTCGCCGTTGTACAGCCACTCCGCCTTGAGTCGCGAGAGGATGGTGTTATAGGTGACGGCCACCTCGCCAATCTGACCCTGCGCTGCAGTTGAAAGCGCGAGGACCTTGCCGACGTCGAGTGACTCGCCGGCCCGGTAGAGGCGCTTGTGTTCCTGAGTAAACGTTTCGGCATTGGCGGTCTCGGAAGGTATTCCCAGAAGGGACACCGCAAGCACAAAGAGTCCCGCGGTGATAAAGAACAGTGAATCTTTGTTTTCGCTCTTCATGGCCTCACCTCCACAAACGCCGTTGCTACGTTGCGCAAGAGTTACTCATGTCCGTTATTTCGTGAGATAGGATGGATGTAGTGAGCGGCTCTCACTGCGTCTTATATCTTCCGCATCGAGGTAAAATACCCACCGGCCCGATCGGGCCGGTGGGCGGCCTAAGGGATAAGGGATAGGAAATTTCATCCAAATTTCATCCCGCTGCACGGCAACAATCCGCTCGTTTGACGCGGCCTCGGGGCATTATCCGCCTGCGCGGCGCGCCGATCAACCTACGGCCAGCCCCAGGCGGGGCCTCACAGGCCTTGCAGAGATGTGACCGAGCGACGAAAGCTGCCGCGGACTCCGCCGCCGGGTGGCGATCGGACTAAGGCGTCGGCGACACCGCTCAAGCGACATCGGGAACGGGACAGTATTCGAGAGGGGGCAGATTATCACCGGTGGTCTCTACTACGTATAACTCTCTGGAGTCTCAGTTTAAAAATAGCCGTTCTTGTTTCTCTTTTAGTTTCCCGCCTGCCAATTTTGAGCTTTGTTATGTATGTGCCTGGCTTCATCTTAAACCCACTATTACTAAAATATGAATACCCGCCTTTTTCAGGGAGACTAACATCGCGCTTGACAGCGATTAACTCTTCCCGTGAGCGGTTCGCTTCCCTGTACCAAATTTCTATGTCTCCAACAGCAGATCTTTTGCAAGCAACGTATACATAAAAGTTAACCCGACTTCCTGGCGAGAACGCTGTCGGGCGAGTATCCAGCAACTCAATTACACAGCCACCAGGCATGGGTCCCTTTCCTCTTTTACTGGGAATTACTTCATCCTGCCCGGCTGCGATATTAACGCTTAGCCCCAAAATTTCTGTTGTCAAAATGAATAAAACTTTCCTTAACATCTTCGTCTCCTCCAAAGAAAAGAGATAAGGGATAAAGTGATCAGGGAATCCCTTTTTACAAAATATACATTCTCCGCACTCGAAGAAGCCGTGGTTTTGGGCGCGTCCACCAACCGCCCACCCAGCGCGCCAACCCACACAGGTGGGTTGCCACGATGTTTACCTTATAATCCCGTACACGGCAAGGGGGAAACGATGAAAAAGGCTGCCCTCTGGCCGCGGGAATCCCTCGGCTCCGGCAGCGGCACCGGGCGCAGACCGTGTTCGTTAGGCGATATCGGGGACGGGAACGTATTCGATGGGGAGTTGAGCGAGCCGTCAGGTAGCGGCAAGCGCCGCAACCTGACAGCAACTTATCATCTCACCGGTTTGCAATCACCGCTACCGAATGAGCCCAAGCATGAGCCAGCGCCTCCGTTTGCCGTACAGTCGACCGAAGCGGCATTTCCGAGGGTGTCACCGCAGAGGCCGCCCGTCACGTTACCGTCATCGTCCTGGCTTGTCTGACATTCGCCCTTATCCGTGCCGGTCTTAAGCTCAAATGTGCTGCCGCTTGCACAACTCACTGTTATAGAAGAAAGCATAACACCAGGTGACCCGGACCCAGGTTGTACCACCCTCGGGCCGACAGTCGCTGGCCCGATTCTTGTAGCGGGTGTCGATAGATTCACTTTTACTTTGCCGCCCTTGGGAAGCCGAGTCCCGGGTCCAGGGCGTTGGCCTTTGACGACCGTTCCACGTCCTGTGAACTCAGGCCTGAGACCAATCTTTTTTAGGGTTTTCTCAACATTTGCGCGAGACATCCCAAGCAACCTGGGAACCCTCACCATGTTTCCTTGTTTCCTTGTTTCTTTGGGGCCTATTATCGCGGACGGTCCTTTCCGTGGTTGTCTTTTCTCTAATAAATTAGAGCTTCCAAATGGTGTCCGGACGCCTTTCGGTGGTTGTCTTCTCTCTATTGCATCAGGCCCTCCGAATTCACCACATCCACTGCCGGTGCAAACACATCTGCTGCCTTCTGAGCAGCTAACAGAAGCGGTCCCCGTATCACCACTAAGTGTACAAACAAAGGTAGCGGCACTCACATTTGATACTGTGCCGCCCCCAGACCTACAGTTTGTTTTCCTGGACTTGTTGTCATTTACTTCTGCATAGGATTGACCCATCATTCCAATGAAAAAAAACAATAAGAAAATTGTGACTCCAGTTTTAATTTTCTCTCTCATGTTATTCCTCCTTTTAAAGTCTTAAGTATTGTCAAAGGCTCTCTTAAATCCCATTAATTGTCTCTTTTCTACTCCGGTCCTGTTTCACCCCCTTTCTTATCTCTTTTGTATGTATGCACAAGCTAACTTTTTTTCTTCCTCCTATTCCAAAAAATTTGCGCCGAGCCTTGACAGGGGGTTATTGAGGCAATTTCGGACAGGTGACCCGCACACAATTTCGGTTACCCTCCTTGTCTTTCGAGCATACCCAACACGTAGTCCTCGAGCCCCCGAGTGCTCCTCCGATGGCTTTGCCCGCAAAAATCGCGAAACGAGTCCTAACCCCTGTTTCTTGTTATTTCAGACCATCCACTGCGCGCGGACGCGTCCGTTGTGATACACGCCAACGCCCGCTATACGCGGCCGTCCAGCTCGGCGATCGTCACTTCCACGGGTGGCCCTTGACCACCCCTGTATCAGTCGTGCCACCTGTGGCCCCGCGCTGCTTTTCACCTAACTTCCTGCTTGGGGGCGTTACTGCCTGCTGTCCTGCCGCCGGGGCCGCTGGCGGCTCCTCGCGGCTCCCCCCCACAAAAAGTTTTCTAGATGCATCGACGTCTCCCTCGCCGACGCAGCAAGCCGCTGCCGGGCATGGGGAGCATGACGTATCCGCTTTCGGCTTGACCTGCATGGGCATCATGGGCTGTTGCTTCACCTTGGGCGGCTCACCCATTACCACAGTAGGCATCAGAGCTATAGCACTTGCAAATAGTGTTACTGCTGCAAATGCAATCAGTACTTTCGACTTTTTCATTTTTCCTTTCCTCCTTTTGTATGCCACGTAATTGTACATGGTATGGAGCTTCATGCCCCTTGAGTTATTCGATTGAACCTTCCAGCACAGTAACCAATTCTGTACCCGATTTTGCCCTGGCCCAGGCAGGACCGACGAATGTTGGGTTTCTTCTTTCCTTAACACTGTCGCTAAACGGATTACTACTAAGTCTGGCAATTCTGAGGTCGCATCGATACCGATTGGCATCGGCTGAATTTTTACCCTGCTGTACGTTAAATTTAATGGTAACCGTACCGGATCGGCTACCGTTGGATGTACTGAGCGGCCTGCTACTTTTCCTTCCAATTGGCATGGACCCCTGGTATACAGAGCAGCTCACAATGGGTCTTGTCCTGGGTAACAGATTGGATACGTTCAAGTTTACCTTGAAGGTAAAGTCTTCGGCATTGGCGGTTCCTGCGGCCGTAAAACTTAAAAGAAAAACAATAAGCAATCCTACGATACTTTGTCTTTTCATCTCGACCTCCTTTTAATGTATGTGTTGTCATTCGTCATCGGGGATTGACTCCCGTCATCGTCAGTCCACCGGAAGGTATAATGGTTCGTGGAGAAAAACCGGCGCCGGTCATTGTCAGGGTCAAGGCTGGTGAAATGACTTTTGATTCCTCGCGTATACCTGTCATTTTAAGTTCACCATTAGGTGTAATCGTCTGCGGAGAAGTGCCGATGCCCGTCATGGTAAGTACACC
>FXBF010000692.1_pt1 | contig 11795 bp, 11 predicted proteins | sample 5335321 | NCBI WGS metagenome assembly FXBF01 (sample SAMEA103928391, study PRJEB20085) | sediment metagenome | isolation source: sediment | reverse complement strand
CAGGATTCCCAGTCCGGTGAGTTTGATGCCGTAGGCAACCCGGTCGACGGTCATCACCCGGACCTTTTGCGCAACCTGCTCCAGGAGTTCGGCGAACTTGATGGCGTATTCGTGCATCTGTAGCCAGGTTAGTTGTGATTCGACGTGTTCCTGCGAGTCGGGATCATTCGTCAATGTGAATCAGGGCACAGGTGGGTAGTTCGACGAAAGCGACGGGAGTGTTTTCGTCGAGCGGAGCGGCCGTCGGTACCGCGACGAGATAAGGAGTCTCGGGGTCCAGGCCGTAGGACTCCGCTTCGGCAAATGTGATTTCGCCCAAGGTTTCGTAGTCATCGAGACCGGCACGGCCGATACACGCCGAGTACTGATCGGCAATCGGCTCTTGATCGTTCTCCGGAGCGGCAAGGGCGGTGTTGAACTGCCCGGAACGGACCCGTGACGCATTCTCTCTGAAGAACTCGACGACCGGATCAGCAACGTCCGCTGCACCGTCACCGGCGTCGTCCGCCAATGAGGGTGCTTCGGCGCCCTTATCCGCCCCTTCGTCCGCCTGAACGGTTCCTCCGTTGGCAAACGTCGACTCGCTACCGGACTCCTGTGCCGATCCCAACCGTTCGAGAGAAGCATCCTCACTCGAAAACGCACCGGTGTTGAGGACCGCAATGAGGCCAACCACGACGAACAGGCCAGCAGCAGCGTACGACCACCGGTAATACCAGGGTGTGGTCTTCTGAGCGACACCCGGCCGGGCGCTCAGCGCGGTCCAGATGTCACGGTGCAGCGCCGCCTTCTCAATGTCGGTCAGTTCTGCTGAAGGCACGGATGCGAGTGCATCGAGAGCCGTCTTCTGAGCCTCATACTCGGAGCGGGCCTTTTGTGACGACTCGATGAGGGCGCGTGCCTCGGTCTCGTCCTCGAGACTTCCCTCGGCGAGAGCGATGATCAACTCGATCTCGTGTTTACGCATGCAATCCTTTTGATGTTCTCATATCGCGTTTTGGTTCCCCAGATGTTGGGCCAGAAGACGTCTCCCCCGAAACACTCGGGACTTCATCGTCCCGACGGGTACACCCAGCGTCTGGGCGGCGTCCGGGAGTGACATACCTTCGATGTCGGAGAGGACTATGGCGCTTCGGAATTCTGGCGGGAGCGAAGCAAGGGCCTCCTGAAGCTCTGGTCGGAGGGCGGCGGCTTCGACGGCTTCGTGCGCGGTGTGATCGGCGGGGTCGAGATGCTCAGGCATTGGTTCCGAGCGGCGCCGTTTCTGCTTTCTCAGCTGGTCGTAGCAAGTGTTGACCGCGATGCGATACACCCAAGTGCCAAAGGTGGACTTGCCTTCGAACTGGTGAGCTTTGCGAAACGCGGTGAGGAAGGTCTCCTGGGTGGCGTCGAGAGCCTTTTCCCTGTCTCCCATGATGCGGAGACACACGGAGAAAACCCGATCCTCATGGGCTTTCATGACCTCTGTGAAGGCCTCGTGATCCCCGTCGGCAACACGCGCCAGGAGTACGGCGTCCTGGGCTGCTGTGGTCACGGCAGGAATCGTACTTCCGATATCGACGCGTGGTACGTCCCATCGGCTTGACGGGGCAAGTCGGTCAGCCACACCATCCAGAAGCCACTTTCACGTGGAGGAAGGTCGAAGAACATCGCTCCGGGAGGAGCCTGAGCACCTGCTATCCGTGCCCACTCATCGAGTTGTGGGTAGAAGGCGTCGGACCAGTAGATCTCGAATCGAGTCCCGACGCTAAGTCCGATCAGTTGTATTCGGGCGGGGGTTCCTCTCATGGTGAAGGTCACCCCCACACCGGGCTTGATCCCCGCAAGAGGGTCCTGATAGCGCTCGGTCTGCCAGGAAGTCGTGATGTCACCATCCACCAGATTGGCCACCGAATCGTCGTTCTCACCCCCGCCCCCAAAAGGGTCAAAAGTGGCGGCGTTCTGGATGGCTACGTCACCGACAGGTGCTGTGGTCGATGGGAGCGGCTCGGTGGTCGTTACCGACAGCGTCGTAGTCGTGACCGGGGCTGGGAGGATGGGCTCACCTCCGCCGCTAACGACCCGTCCGAGGGCCACCAGGCCGATGGCCACGACCACAAGGACGATCGCCGAGATGATGAGACGCCGGGAGGCAACCCGCGGCTCGGCAACCGGCGAGCGGGGAGTGGGTGCAGCGATCAGAGCTTTCTCGAACTCCGAGGCCGCGAGGTCGCCCGACTGACCAGAGCGAAGGATACGATCGATGGTCCTGGAGAGACCGTCGATTCGCTCAGATGGTGGTGGACCACCCGGCGGTGACCCTGTGAGGGCCGACTCGAGAGCCGCGGCGAGGCTTCTCACATCGCCGCCGGCATCGGCGCGAGGCTCTCTTCCGAACGCGCCGAGCTTCGCCGCGTGCCCTGCCGAATAGGAAATGGCGGAGAGATCGACAGCCCCATGTGTCGCGTCGATCGCATGGAGTGCGGCTAGTGCGCCCGCGAGACCGGCGGCGTTGGGCAAGAAGTCAGGTAGCTCGATTGGATGCGACGCGTCGACCCGATCGGCCACCGAGGAGCCCCCGGTCCATTCAGAGACCGAGTAGGCGCCACCATCCACTTCGGCTACGGCAAAAACTCGTGCCAGATGTGGGTGGGCGACCTTGGCGGCGTCACCAGTCTGGTCAACGAACTGTTTCCGTCTCTTCGACGTCGTTTCGGGCCCGAGGCTCCGGACCAATACTGGTCGATCCAAGGAGGTGTCCGTCGCCAGCCACTCCTCGATGTCGCCATCGCGGCCTAGACGCATCTCGAGCTTGAACCTGTCGGGTATGGCAGCCGGCATTGCTGCTAGGACTCGTATCGGAGGATTCGAAGAGCGGCGCCGGTGAGAACGAACCCCTCTTTCGAGTACAAGCGCCGGGCGTGGACATTCTCTTCGCGGACATTGAGAACCATTGTCTGTGCCGCCGTTCTTCGCGCCCAAGCGAGCGCTGCCCTCACCAGATCGGAACCGATGTTCTTGCCGCTGTGTTCGGGATGAACAGCGATGCGTTGCAAGTAGGAGACGTTCCACTGAGCACCCACGATTGCGTACCCGACGGTCTCGGTGTCGCCAACGGTTAGGACCACCGACCGTGTGGTCGAAGCCATGGCCTCCATCAATCCGGCGAGGCTCATTCGCCAGAATCCCTGGAAGGCGAGGCGATCGATTTCCATGATGGCGTCCCAGTTGGGCGTCCTGGACTCGACGACGGGCGTGGTCGGACCCGACCTGTTCGATGTCACGGAGCGCTCCATCACATTGAGGTGAAAGGCTTCTTCATACCCGCACTTCTTCCAGATCCGAGTCGATGACGGGTACAAAGCGGGCGAATACACGGAGGCTTGACTCAGATCCACCAGATCCTCTGATGCAGCCGCGAGAAAATCATGACTTCCCCGGGCGAGTCTGAGAAAGGCATCGGATGTCTCGTCGTTCCATGGCCTGGCATTGGCTCGAGCCCACCCCCTGGAAAGTGTGACGGGTGCGGGCCAACCACCTTCGATACGGAGCCGTGGTGACATGTGTGGGAGAGTACGACCATGCAGGTTGTTGTTGCGAGCCACCCGTCGGCGTTGGAGCACGACACAGGCCGCAATCATCCGGAGTGTCCCGATCGGGTTCTGGCGGTTCGTCGGGGGGTTGATGGATGCGGTCTCGACATCATCGATATTGAGTCCCCAGAAATCCAGCGGAGCCAGCTCGCCGTTGTCCACGACGCCTCCTACATCGAGATGATCGAGATGTTCTGCTCGCTGAGTGGAGGAGCCCTCGATATGGACACCGTCGTGTCCGAGCAATCGTGGCAGGCCGCCCTGACCGCGGCTGGGGGTGTGTGGGCGCTCGTCGAGGAGTTGAGGGTACGGTCCGATGCGACCGGCTTCGCGATCTCGAGACCGCCAGGCCACCACGCTCTTCGCGACCGGGCCATGGGGTTCTGTCTGTTCAACAACATCGCCGTATCAGCGGCCTTGCTGCGTTCGTATGGGGAGAAGGTGGCGATTCTCGACTGGGACGTCCACCACGGAAACGGAACTCAGTCGATGCTCAGTGACGACCCTGGGGTGTTGTACGTGTCGATTCACCAGGATCCGTTCTATCCGTTTGACGGCCATATCCAGGACATCGATGCAGGTGAAGCAAAGGGCACCACCGTCAACATCCCGGTGCCGGCGGGTACCGCGGGCGATGTCTATCGCCGGGCGTGGGGAGAGCTTGTGATTCCCGTTGTGAAGCAGTTCGAACCCGACTGGGTGCTCATCAGCGCCGGATTCGATGGCCACGCCGACGACTCGCTGGCGGAGCTTCAGCTCAAGTCGGACGACTTCGGCTGGCTGGCGGCGACTGTGGCCGAAATCCATCCGGTGAACCGGGTGGTGGCCACTCTGGAGGGTGGTTACGACCTGGAGGCGCTCCAACAGTCCACGATTGCAACTCTCATGGGTCTGGCAGGCATTGCTCCGATATCCGATGAGACAGGAGTTTCGCCTGCAGCCGCCGGGCCCGCCGTGGATAAAGCGGCACAAGAGATCGCACGTCACTGGAAGGTGTGACCCGAACCTCAGATTCCTGGCTATTTGTGCGACACACCACCTGCAACGCATACCTCACTGACAGGTTTGAAGGTCCCTTTTCATCCTCAACCTCGTGGTGAATCCGCCGATAACCAACTGGGACTTACACGGGAAACTATGGAAAACAACATTGATGATCTCCTCGGCCGAGCTGTCGGCGTAGGAGCGTCCGACGTCCATCTCAAAGTTGGGTCAGCGCCCATCGTGCGAATAGATGGCGAACTGCGGAGGCTGGACGGCATGGAGCCACTACGTCCATCCGATACTCAGGCCTATGCCGAGGGCATATTCACTCCGAAAGCCGCTGATGACTTCAAAGCTGTCGGTACCGCCGATTTTGCATATGGGAAGCATGAGATAGGACGATTCCGCGTGACGGCGTTCAGGCAGCGTGGCTCGGTCTCGATGGTTCTGCGGAGTGTTGTGCCCGGGTCCAAGACCATCGCCGAACTGGGGTTGCCCCGAATCGTCGAGAAAATCGCCGCAGCCAAATCCGGGCTCGTTCTCGTGACCGGTCGATCCGGATCCGGCAAGACCACAACCATTTCTTCGATGCTCGACTGGATCAACTCCAATCGGGGAGCGGCCATTCTCACGGTCGAGGATCCAATCGAAGTCCTCCACCCTGACAAGCGCTCGGTCGTCGTCCAGCGCGAAGTCGGGGTCGACACGCCCAACCTGGCAGAGGCCGTCCGGGGGGCCATGCGTCACGACACAGATGTGATCATGGTGTCCGAGCTATCCGATCCCGAAACGGCCCGGGTAGCCATCGACGCCGCCGAGACCGGGCATCTGGTCATCTCTTCGATGCGCACCACCGACCCGGCCGAGACTGTCAGTCGGTTGGTGTCGATGTTTCCTGACTCACAAAAGGCCGTGATCCGGAGCCAACTTGCTGCTCAGTTGCAGGCGATCATCAGCCAGATTCTGATTGAGACATCGGACTCTGGCGTGACCCTTGCCTGTGAGGTCCTCACGAACAACGAGAGATCACAGGAGTGGATCATGGGTGGCGAGGAGGCGTCCTTCCTTGTCGAAGTGATCAAGGACAGCGGTTTTCATGGGATGCAGACCTTCGATCAAGCGCTGCTCAAGCATGTTGTCGACCGGACGGTTGAGATCGACTCTGCGATACCTCACGCACGCAACTCCCACGAGATGAAGGCAAAGGCCCAGGCCGCCGGCATCTCGGTCTGACCCACAACCAATCGTTCTCAGATAGGTTCGGCACCGATAACCTGCCAGACCGTGATCCCCAAGCGGCTCGAATTCCTCACATCCGCGGACCTCCCACCCGCACAGCTCAATGAGATCTTCAAAAAGGCCGGTGAGGAGCTTTACCTGGTGGGCGGATCGGTAAGGGACGCGTTTCTCGAACGCCCCCTGGAGGACTTCGATTTCGCGACAAGTGCCCGCCCCGAAGTGGTAGCCAAGCTGTTGGAGGGATGGGCTACCGCTGTCTACAAGGTGGGGGAGACGTTCGGGACCATTGCAGCCCGGAAGGATGACCACACGGTTGAGATAACGACCTTCAGGAGCGAGGTATACCGCGACGACTCACGCAAACCCGTCGTTACCTATTCCGACAACATCGAGACAGATCTGAGCCGCAGAGACTTCACGGTCAATGCGGTAGCCCTTTCGATGGCCGAACTCGAGCCCGTCGACCCGTATGGAGGTCTTGGCGATCTGGCGGCCATGTTGCTGAAGACACCTCTCGATCCTGAGGTCTCCTTCGGGGACGACCCGTTGAGGATGCTCCGCCTTTTTCGGTTTCAGGCCATGCTTGATTTCGCGCCCGAAGAATCGGCCGTGGCTGCCGTGCGTAAGATGGCGAAGCGACTGGAGATCATCTCGGCAGAGAGGATCAGGGACGAGCTATCGAAGCTGTTGCTGGCTCCAGCGCCCGGTAAGGCGCTACACATGGTTGTGGCCACCGGTCTTGCGGATCATTTTCTTCCTGAGTTACCCCTGCTCGCCATGGAGCAGGATCCGATGCACAAACACAAAGACGTTCTTGCCCACACCTTTGCTGTCGTCGACAAGGCATCGCCTGATCTCGTACTTCGGTTGGCCGCTCTCCTGCACGATGTCGGCAAGCCCGATACCCGCGAGTACGGACCTCGCGGCGTGACCTTCCATCATCATGAGGTGGTCGGTGCGCGATTGAGCCGACGTCGTCTCAAGGCACTCCGCTATCCGAAGGGTGTTGTCGACGATGTCAGCCAGCTCATCTTCCTTCACCTGAGACCGCACACCCTCAAACTGGGCTGGACCGATTCGGCGGTCCGGCGTTATGTGCGGGACGCCGGTGATCTTCTCGACAGACTCAACGAGCTGGTGCGATGTGATGTCACCACGGCCAATCAGCGTAGGGAAACGGCGATTCAGTCACGTATCGACGAGTTGGAGGAGAGGATCCTCGATCTGTCTGCACGCGAGGAATTGGCGAAACTGCGGCCGCCGCTCGACGGCAATCAGATAATGACCTACTTGAGTATCGAACCCGGTCCTCAGGTTGGCGTGATCATGGACATTCTGCTCGAGAAGCGCATCGATGACGGCCCCTACTCGGCAGAGGAGGCGTATCGGATCGTCAGAGAGTGGGCCATCGGCAACGGCGTCCCCGACCCCGGTGTTGCGACTCCCTAGGTGCGATGATTCTGGTAGTCATCCCGGCAGTTGTTTTGGCAGCGGTGTCCCTCGCAGCCTTCGCCGGGCGATGGGTCTGGTGGCTGGACATCCTCGCCAACTTCCGGGCGCAATACGTGGTGGGCTTGATCATCCTGGGCCTGATTGTGCTGATGTCCAAGTGGCGGCGGATTGGTTATGGAGTTCTGACCGTCGCCGCGATCAATCTGGTGTTTGTTCTTCCTCTCTATGCAGGGTCACCCGGTCAGGCCGTCCCCGACTTGCCCTCGCTGCGTGTGATGTCGTTCAACCTTCTTTCGACGAACCAGAACTACTCGGAAGTGATCGAGTACATCAGAGCGGTCGACCCCGATCTTGTGTTGTTATACGAGGCCAGCCGACCCTGGGAGGTGGCGGTCGAGTCAGCCGACCTGGATTACGAGGTGATCCGTCCGCGCTCTGACAACCTCATTTTCGGAACTCTGGTGATGGTTCGAGGCGAGGAGGTGGAGGCGATCTCCTATGGGTTCGCAGAATCTCAGCCTCGTGCGGTTTCAATCAAGTACCGGCCGACCGGTTGGCCCGAGGGAATCAATGTCCTTTCGACTCACCCGCTGGCACCGACCGAAAAGCGACGTGCGAAGCTCAGAGACGCCCAACTCGAGTTTGCGGCGGATTGGGCATCGGAACAAGAGGGGGCGTTCATGGTCGTCGGCGACTTCAACGCAACACCGTGGTCGTGGCCTTTCCGCAACCTCATGGCTAACGCACCACTGCGCAATTCCCAACTAGGTTTTGGGTTGCAACCGAGTTTTCCCAGCACATCGGCGTTTCTCTTGAGGGTTCCTATCGATCACCTTCTTCAGAGCGACTCCCTATCAGTCGTGGATCGCCGTCTCGGCCCACCGATGGGATCAGACCACTTCCCGCTCGTCGTCGATCTCCAGTTCGCCCCCTGAAGCGAACCTCAGGTTCCACCGACTCGAATATGAGTCAAATCAGCTCATCCTGGTGGGCTAGTGGTCCGTCGCCCAAATAGCTACGCGGTCTCACCGGCCCTCGACGCCCCTGGCGGCGTCCTCCGCCTCGACGCATCTCGCCGATGCGCCTTCGTTGTGCGTCCTGGCCAGATGACGCCGATGACTCGGTGACACCGCGGCATCAATTGAGCGACACACCACTAGCAACACTTCACTAGGTAACTTCTCGTTCATGTCCGACCGATATGCGGAGCACCGCCGCCGTCTGGCCACTGAGATCGGCCCCGAAACCCTCGCCGTCATTCCGGCTGCGACCGAGGTCATTCGCAACCACGACGTTCCCCACCAGTTCCGCCAAGACTCCGCCTTTTGGTACCTGACAGGATTCGACGAGCCGGACGCCGTCGCGGTGATCGCACCGGGCCACGAAGACGGCGACTTCTCCCTTTTCGTGAGGCCAAAGGATCCGGCCACGGAGGTCTGGACAGGAATCAGGGCCGGGAAAGAGGGTGCCCGCGAGCGATTCGGCGCCGATGCTGCATATGAGATCGGCGAACTGGACTCGGTGGTTGGCCGTCTGATGGTCGGCCGTGAGGTGCTCTGGTACACGGCCGGCAATGACAAGTTCGACGCGCGCATTACCTCCATAATTGGCCAAGCAAGATCGCACCGTGAGCGCTTCGGTGGTGTTGTCCCCTCGTCGGTGCAAGACGTCTCAGTTCCGTTGGGCGAGATGATGCTGTTCAAAAGCAATGACGAGGCGGAGAGCCTCAGACAGGCCTGTCACCTCAGCGCCGATGGTCATATCGAGGCGATGCGATTCGCTCAGTCAGGTATGTGGGAATACCAGGTCCAGGCCGCCCTCGAGTACTACTGGCGTCTTGGTGGGTCACGGCGAAACGGTTACGGATCGATCGTGGCGTCCGGGGCGAACGCATGCATCCTCCACTACGAGGAGAACGCCGATCAGATCGGCGAGGACGATCTCGTTCTGATCGATGCAGCCGCCGAGATAGATGGGTACTCGGCGGATATCACCCGGACATTCCCTGCAAGCGGCAAGTTCACCGGACCGCAAAAAGCGCTCTATGAGGTGGTGCTCGCGGCCGAGAAGGAAGGGGTCGAGATGTCGGCCCCCGGATCAACGATGCGTGGCATTCATGACGAGGCCACCAGGATTCTCACCGAGGGAATGGTCGACCTCGGGCTTCTCCCTCTGCGGGTCGAGGAGTCACTCGCCATGCATCACTACAGCGAGTTCTACATGCATGGCACAGGTCACTGGCTCGGCCTCGACGTGCACGACCGGGGGAGCTACCGGGTCGATGGCCAACCCAGGCCGCTCGAGCCAGGCATGTCATACACAGTGGAGCCCGGGCTTTACGTGGCTCCGGACAAGGGTGAGATCGAGCTGACCCTTCTCGAGTACGACCTCGACGAGTGGAATGAACGCCGGATTCGTCTCGGACCGTCAGCCGCCTCAGCGAGAGAAGCCGAAGAGAAAGAGAACGCCGAGACGATCACACACCAGGTTCCGAGGGAGTTTCTCGGGATAGGTGTCCGCGTCGAGGATGACATGTACATCACGGCTGACGGCCATGAGAACATGACGTCTTCGGTTCCGTCCGAGATCGACGACGTTGAAGCCATGTGCGCCGAGCAGTCGTTGCTTCCACGCAACTAACAAGCTTGTTTCAGGTCGTCGCCGGGATGGCGTAAAGCCAGATTGCCATGAAATGTAGGACACTCGCCGTGATCACGAGGACGTGGAATAGCTCGTGGTACGAGAAGCTCCTGGGTAAGAGTTTGGGCCATTTGGTCAGGAAGATCACGGCCCCGACCGTGTAAAGGAGGCCTCCGAGGAGGATCAGCACCAGGGCGCCCAACCCGAGCTCATCGACGATCCCTGGCACCCAGGCGAGCGCTATCCATCCCATGGAAAGCTGGAGTGACACCGAGAGCCAGGTCTTGACATTCGGAAGCAGGGATTTCAGAACAATCCCGGTCGCCGCGATGACCCAAAGCACGCTCAGACCGACCGCCAGGGCCACACCGTCGAGGACGGCTATGGCGACGGGAGTGAAGGTGCCGGCCACGACCAGATAGATCATTGAGTGATCGACTCTCTGCAGTCGAGTCTTCCACGCCTTGCCCCAAGGGATGGAGTGATAGAGCGACGAAACGGTGTACATCACCAGCAAGGCCAGACCGAAAACCAGGGCGCCTACCAGAGCCGCTGCACTTCCCCAGGCGCGGATGATCAGGAATACAAGGCCTACGACAGTCGCGACAGCAGCGCCGCCGTGGAGGAACCCTCTGATGGGGTTCTGCATTTTTCCGAGCGTGAGTCGGTCCATTGAGAGCAGGTTATTCGCATTCTCGCCAGTACGATGAACCACCGTGACGACCTTCGGTCTTCTCTATCGAATCTACGAGCGACGCCTCAGCGCCGAACTTGATCGTGGTCGTCTGCCACAGCACATCGGGGTGGTGCTCGACGGGCATCGACGGTATGCCCGCGAGGAAGGTCTTGCGTCGTACACAGAGTCATATCGGGTGGGTATGGGCCGTTTCGCGGATTTTCTGGGTTGGGCCAGCGAGTTCGATATCCCGGTTGTCACCGCGTGGCTCCTCTCCAAGGAGAATCTCTCCCGCCCTCCCGATGAGCTCGACTCCTATTTCGAAGTTCTCATTGAGCTCTTTGGCCGGCTCCCCGAGCTTTGTGAAGACTACGACATGGCGATCAAGTTCATCGGCAGCCTCGACCTGCTGCCAGATCATCTGGTCTCTGCAGCGAAGAGCGCGGAGGAAGCACACCCGAAGGGCTCGCGGCGTCTCAATCTTGCGATGGGCTACGGGGGACGCCAGGAGATCGTCGACGCGGCGAAAGATCTCGTCGCTGAACTCGTGGAGAAAGGTGTTCCCGAGGATGAGCTCGTGAGTCAGATCAGCTCAGACGCCCTTGCCGCCCACATGTACTCGGCGGACTTGCCCGATCCCGACCTGTTGATCCGCACCTCGGGTGAGTCTCGTCTATCCGGGTTCTTGCTGTGGCAGTCGGCGTACGCCGAGTTTGTTTTTGTCGACGTCAACTGGCCGGCGTTCCGCCATGTCGACTTCCTTCGCGCTCTTCGCGACTTCGCCGGCAGAAGTCGCCGCTTCGGTCAATAACCAGATAGCTCTTCGTCTCTCCGGCGGTGGGGTTAGCGTCGGAGTGTGCAAACAGATGTTGCAACCCTCGTCGATCAAATGAGACGTCATTACGACGACGGCTGTTTTGCATGCGGCCGTGAGAATCCTCTTGGTCTTCATCTCGATGGGTTTTCCCTGGACGACGGGCTGGTGAGCGCCCGCTTCGATCCTCGAGCGGAATACCGGGGTGCGGGCACCTCGCTTCATGGAGGCGTGGCGGCGACGGCACTTGACGAGATGCTGGTATGGGCAGGCATCCTCGATTTGAGGGTGATGTCTGTTACCGGAAAAATGGACCTCAAATACCGATTGCCCGTTCATGTGACCGACCCGATTCTGGTGCGGGCGCGAGTCGATGAGCGCCGGGGGAGACGACTCCTTACTTCAGGAGAGCTGCTGG
>FXBF010000691.1_pt1 | contig 11818 bp, 9 predicted proteins | sample 5335321 | NCBI WGS metagenome assembly FXBF01 (sample SAMEA103928391, study PRJEB20085) | sediment metagenome | isolation source: sediment | reverse complement strand
CCGGCGCGAGACTCGACGGAAGCGGCGTATCGACGCGCGTCACGGAAAAAACCACTGCAAGAGTGACCCCGACGCTCAACAGCAGCACCAGCCCGATCAACCGTGCCTTGTCGCTCATGAAAAGCGGTCCCGGTATTTGTTGTACAAGGCGTTCATGCTGAGCATGAGCAGTCCGACACCGATGAACACGACGCCGCGAAGTCCGAGATTGGTTTGTGCCATATCGATGATGAGAAGACGAATGACGCTCGCTGCGAAGCCGGCCAAGGCCATGTATCGAAAGTGACTCTCTCGTAAGACCAAACTCAGGGCGGACACAACGAACGCCTCAGCGGACCAGAGCAATGTCAGAAGGGCTGCCTCAAAGCGCCAATAGAAGAACAATGCTACCCCGACGAAAAACGGATAGTACAGCCAGAGGTGTTGTCGCTTTGCGATGGCCTTGCTCCAGCCGGCGAGGTTGACGAGGTGACGCGGGAACGCGACCTTCCCCAATCCCAGTCGTCGGGACGTCGTGGCGAGAAAGAGAACCTGAAGAGCGATCGCAAGACCTCCGGTGAATCCCGGATGCTCGTACCATCGTGGTGATGGTGTAGAGAATCCTGAGGTGACGATGACGAGGTCGAGAATCGAGATCCAGTAGAAGAGCAACGCGTAAAATCCAAATCGGCTGTCAAATCCCTCGATGACCCGTCTGGCTCCAGCCAGCAATGCGATACCGATCCAGAACAGAGGTCTCCACGGCGGCGCTATCTCGACGACCGTGACGACCGCGACAAATGCGAGCGCTAGCTCGAGAAACAGTGGGTGAACGGCCCGCCAACTCCCGTGGCTCGCCAGATCATCCGTCGGACGGAATAGCCACCAAAAACCGACAACCGCCAACGCGTACCCCTCGATGACGGCACGAACCGGAACCGGCCCCCAATACACCTGCGTTTGGAGTACCACCAAGGTGTACGCACCGGCGAAGAACGCGAGGTAAGCGTATCCGATGTGCAACAGAGGTGCGATATGTCGACGGCTCGAGCGGTTTGCGAGTTCCAGTGTCAGTAAGGACAAGCTGAGCCACACAACGCCGGGGACAAGCGAAGACACGGGCTGGAGAAGCGTGTAGGTCGCGATGGCAACCGTGATACCCAGAAGATAGATCGCCGTGTGTCGCAGGAAGTGGCCGACGCCGTCACGGGATGCAAACGCCACGGCCGCCGCACTTGCCAATACGAGTGGGCCTAGGTGGTACAACAGTTGATCCAAGGCTGGAGAGGGATGTTGTGAGTAGAGCGTAACCCACGCGATCAGATGGGCGGGGACGATGGTCAGCCAGGCCGCAACCGATAGGCCGGAGCTAGACCATCGGCGCGCCATGAGGACCCAGGCGGCGGTCGCCCCAAAACCGGCCGGCGTCACCCACCGGCCGCCGACCAGATTGATGAGGGCGGCAGTTGCGATGATACCGACGCCGGCGCCCAACAGCGAGATGCGCTCTGGGCCCGAGGGTTCTAAGGAACCGTACAGCCGGACGGAATCGAACCTTTCACCGCGTACCCGAACCAGGTACAGATGTACGACGGCCCCTAAAAGGGCGCCGACGAGCAACAGCACTGCATTCTGGTTTCGGACGGTTTGGTCGGGATCGAGCGCCGCCACGCCGGACACTGCCAGAACGGCTGCCGACACGTGGACCAGGTAGATACCGGTTCTCTCCAACAGCTCTTCGTCTTCGTCGATTCCAATCTTGAGGTAGAGGGCCGTTTGGAGAAAGACGACTGCCGGCACGAGCAGCCAGTGGTACACGAACGGATAAAATGAGATCACGCCGACCAGTGCGAGCGCCTGGGCGATCAAGGTATCGGTCAGATATAGCCAGCGAATCCCAAGCGACCGCCCGTGTCTGGCGAGGAAAAACACGACCACAGCGGCGCCGAGGAGTGTCACGCCCCGCATGGGTGTGTTGCCCACATACACGGCCAGAGCGGTTCCCAGCATGGCCCAGTTTCCAAGGTGAACCAGGAATGGAAGGGTCTCGATCCGTTCGGATGCGTATGTCTTGCGGTAATGCATGAGCGCGACGAACACGCCGACCGTAATCGCCGAGATTACGCCGATGACCCGTGTCGTGAGGTCGGCTGTCGCTGCGAAGGCGGCACCGTACCACGTCACGTGGAACAGGGCGAACGCTGCCAAGGTGACCAAGGTGTGGAGGTCCCACCGAGTCCGATACGCCATCGCGATTCCTGCGGCGGCGACCACGGTGGCAAGTGCAATGGCAACCTCTGATTGCGGCACGAGCGTCAGCGGGATGAGGCTCAATACCACGTGCAACGACGCGAATGCTTGTTTGCCGGTGGCATGTGCAACGTAGAGGTTTGCGGCCACACCGAGGATCAGGATGCCGAGCGCCGGTGCCAGGGAGGTGACCCACTGGAGCCCTGGTATCGCGCTCGACGCAAAGCTGGCAAAAAGGAATACCGCGGCGCCGGCACTGCGTAACCATTGGCTCAACGCCTCCCACCGCTCCTTGCGGGCTAAGACGTATGAGCCCGCGCCAAGCCCCGCCGCTGCCGCCACGATCATCAGCGAGCGGTAGAACGGCGACATCCGCAGGCCCGTGTAGCCGCCGATGAAGGTGATGCCGGCGACGAGCACGGCGGCTCCCAAGATGCCGGTCCAGTTCTCGATGACTTGTTTCTCGATCCGATTCCAGCGCTCCTGAAACGGCGACGGTTGGCGCACGCGTGGCTCGGTGGCTCGACTCCTGGCCCCCGCCCCCACCGATGTTGGCTTGCGCGCAGCGCGCGTGGGGGTGGAAAGTGACTGAACGATCAGGTCGGGATGGAGGTGGGGATCGGTCGTGGTTACCGACTCGTCCGCGTCGGGTGGGGTGTCACGCTCGGATTCGGTGACCGAAACGGCACCGACCTCCTCAGGTTCGTCGATTTGATCGCCCGCCAGGATCGGCGGTTCCTCGCGTGCATCCGGGGCGGGTTCCGCTGTCGCCGTTGGCTCTGAGCCAATTTGGCGCACCCAGCCCTCGACGTTCTTGATCCGCTTCTCGAGTTGGCTGAGACGGCGATCGGGTGCAATCCGTTCCGTGCTACCGACCTGCTTTTCGATATTGGCGAGGCGTTTCGCGACCTTTCTGTATAACCAAACCGCGATGATGATGAACAGGAGGCCAAAGAAGTCCAACGGTCCACCTCCCCAGGTTGTCCGCACAGGAGTTTCAGTCGGCCCTCCCAAAGTAGAGCTGGGTGAGTGGACCGTCCAGGGAGCCTGATGTGGTGATCCACCCGCTGGTGTGGTGGTCCACCCGCTGCTTGCGCTCTGATCCGGGGGCCGATCAGCGGCCGCGAGCCGATCGCGCGGCCGGGATCAGGCACGGCCGGGGCCTCCAGCCGACACGCGCGCACCCCAGGACACAGCTTCAATCACCGATACACATCACGTCGGTGTCCGACTTTGACGATGACGACGACGGACTCGGTATCGTCGACAGAGTAGAGAACTCGGTAGTGCCCTTGACGGAGGCGGGACTTCTCCCGGCCGGAGAGCTTCTCACAGCCAGGATGGCGCGGTTCCTTTGCAAGTCCTCGGATCTTCGCGACCAGGCGCTTGCGGTCCTTCAGTGAGATGGCTTCGAGTTCCTTGGCCGCGGAGGGCTTGATCTGCAGCCTATAGTTTGCCACGGCGCTTCAGATCCTTGAGCACGTCCTCAAAATCGAGGTTCGGCTCCTTGGCCCGAGCTTCGAACGCGGCGAGGTCGTCAGCATCCTCAACGAGGCTAAGGCGCACGGCCGCGTTGACGAGCTCAGACACGCTCTGTTCGGTTTGTACAGCCTTGACCCGAAGCGCTCTGTGCAGACCAGGATCGAAGTAAACGGTGGCTCGTTTCGGTTTTGCCATGAGAGAAACATGGCGTCTTAACGTTTTAACGTCAAGACGTTATGACGTTAGATATACCGCCTGGTCACAGCGACGGGAAAGTCTTCGTCGCACGGGAGTACGGTCGGTTTATGTTAGACGGTAGTCCTGCGCAGCTCCCAAAGCCCGGAGCCTGACCATGAGAGTCCTGTCGGTGAACGTCTCGCTCCCCAAGATCGTCGAGTACAAACGCGATAGAGTGGAGACCGGCATCTTCAAGGAGCCGGTCGCTGACCGTTTGATGGTCCGCAAGCTCAACCTCGATGGTGACCGGCAAGCGGACCTCCGCGTCCACGGCGGCGAGAACAAGGCGGTCTACGTCTACTCCATCGAGAACTACGAGTACTGGAAGCTCGAGTTGGGACGCGACGATTTCAACTACGGACAGTTCGGGGAGAATCTCACCGTCGAGGGGATGACCGACGACGTGGTTCGCATCGGCGACGTCTTCAGTGTCGGTGGTGCTTCCGTTCAGGTGACGCAACCCCGCCTACCCTGTTACAAGCTGGCCATCAAGATGGAGAATCCGAAGTTTCTGAAGCTTTTCCTGGCCAGCCGCCGCACGGGGTTTTATCTCCGCGTGCTGGAAGAGGGCGATGTCGGGGCCGGCGACGAGTTCGAACTCATCGAGCGCGACCCCGAGCCGCTCACGGTCGAGGAGACCGTTAACCTGTCCTATTTCGATCGGGACAACCTCGAGCGTGCCCAGGCAGCACTTCGCGTGAAGGCCCTCGTTCCGGGGTGGCGCGAAGGGTTCGAAGAGCGGCTACGGAAAGCGGGCATCGCCGCGGGGTCCGAGCGGACCCTGGACGACTGCTGTGGGCCGTCTGCTTGACCTCGGAAACGACATGATCGCTCGAACGTCGACAACAGGAGATTAGGCGATGAAAACGCTCATTTGTCCGTACTGCGGTTGTTCCCTGGTCAGGCTAGGAGTTAGCAAAGAGAAGGCGGCGACGTACAGTTTCGACGGCGCCGAATACTACTTCTGCTGCAAGGACTGCGCTGACGAGTTCGCCGCTGACCCCGAGCAACACCTCCGGCGAACGAAGGATCTGGTGGTATGCCCAACCTGCTTGGCAGAAAAAACACCAGAGTTGACCTTCACGTTCGAGTATGCGGGGCAGGAAGTCCCCTATTGCGGTTGTCCCTATTGCCGAGAGGTGTTCCTGAAGGCTCCTGATTACTACATCAAGCGCTTGGAGGGCACAGAGGCGACGGAGGGGGTTGGCGATTTCATCCGTGTAGGTTCGGATCGCGGTGCTGTCACGCCCATCTCGCGGGGAGACGGCGACTTTGACCTGCTCATCGTCGGCGGTGGGTCGGCGGGTTTCGGCGCGGCGATCAAGGGAGCGGAACTGGGCGCCCGGGTGGCGATGGCCGAGTTCGGCACCTTGGGGGGGACCTGTGTGAACGTGGGGTGTGTCCCGTCAAAGACCTTGATCCGCGCGGCCGAAGCGAACCACCGCCGCACCCATCACCCGTTTCAGGGCATTGCCGCCACGAACGGCCAGCCGGATTGGCCGGTTGTGCGGGACCATAAAGACGCACTGGTCACCGGGATGCGTGAGACGAAGTATCGCGACGTGTTGCGCTCGTACGAAGCGGTGACCCTGTTCGAGCAACGGGCAACGGTGACATCCGGCAATTCCGTTACACTCGCCGATGGGCGACAAATCACCGCTGGCAAACTCGTGATCACCACCGGGGCATCTCCCTGGGCCGCGCCGATACCCGGACTCGCCGAGGCGGGGTATCTGGACAGCACCTCGGCCATGGCCCTGGACACGCTGCCGTCCTCGCTGATCGTGATCGGAGCCAGCGCCGTCGGGCTCGAGCTGGCGCAGATGTTCTTGCGACTCGGGGTGCGGGTGACGCTACTCGAGGCGTTACCACGAATCGTCCCTGGCGAGGACCCGGCAATCGGGAACGCGCTGGCCGAGTATCTCGCGGATGAGGGAATGGAGATCCACGCAGGGGTGACGATCGAGGCCGTCGAGCGGAACGGGAGTTACACGGTACGCTTCAGCCAGGACGACCGCGCCGGCACCGCGACGGCCGAGCAACTCTTGGTGGCCACCGGCCGGCGCGCCAACACCAAGGGGTTCGGACTCGATGGTGTCGGTGTAACCCTTGGCAAGAGGGGCGAGGTCGTGGTGAACGAGTACCTGCAGACTGCGAATCGCGATATCTACGCGGCCGGTGACGTTACGGGCGAGCCGATGTTCGTGTACGTCGCGGCCTACGGCGGGACGACGGCTGCTGAGAATGCCCTGACGGGCAATGCGCGGCCGTTCGATCTCACGGCACTACCCAAGGTCACGTTCACGGATCCGCAGGTGGCCTCAGTGGGGTTCACTGAAGAGGAGATCCGGGCGCAGGGGGCGGAGCCGGTTGCCGCGGAGTTGCCGCTGGAGCACGTGCCCCGCGCGCTTGCGGCGCGCGACACGCGTGGTTTCGTAAAGCTCGTGGCCGACGCCGGCACACGAAAGATCGTCGGCGCCCACATCCTGGCCTCGGAGGCGGGCGAGATGATTACAGAACTAGCGCTCGCCGTCCAGTTCGGACTCACGATCGAGAACCTGACATCCGCGTTCCACCCCTACCTGACCCTGTCCGAGGGGATCAAGCTTGCGGCGCAGACGTTCGACAAGGATGTGTCGAAGCTATCGTGCTGTGCAGGATAGGATACACGGGTCCGGGGGTGGTACTGCCACATGGCGTATCGATTTCGGAGGCGATATCGGTTCCGTTGGCCTCGTTGGTGTTTGGGAGGCGGTGCGCTAAAGTCGGAGCGGCAGATTGACGCTGAAAGGAGAAGATGAACATGGACAAACAGACCGACTACCGTGGGTTCACGATCGTAGCTCACCCGCAGCAGCTAGACGCTCCGATCCCGTGGAGCGTAGACATCAACCTCATCGCCCGCAACTTCGACGGGACGATCGAGATGCGAGACTATTCCGCCGAAGAGACCTTTCCCACCGAAGAGGAAGCGATCGCGGCTTGCTTCAAATTCGGGCAACAGATCATTGATGGTGAGTATCCGGGGTTGGAACCACCACCGCGCCATTAGGCCAGGTCTCCCAGCTCCTCGCCCCGGGCATTGTTGAACAATTGATTGGCTGCCGCGGATGTGCCTAAAACGGCTTGACGAACCCTTGACGGTCGTGAGGTAACGTCGGTGCAACTCGAGACGGTAGCACCTCATGCATCGCATAGTTCTCTTTGTCGCGACCGTGGCGCTGGCAGGACCCACGCTGCTGGCAGCGCAAGCGCACGACAGCATCGCCCGTGGAAGCCACATTCGCCTTTCGGTTCCCGCTCTCTCGGGAGATCTCATTACCGGCACGGTCATCGCCATCGACGACCGCCGAATTCTTTTCAGACCAGACGACGCACGAGTATTTCGGGGCGACTCGCTGTCGGTGCAGTCCTCGGACATCCAATCCATTCAGGTCAACCGCGGGCCTCGAGCTCGCTGGCCCGGCACCTTGGGGTATGGCGTAGTTGGGTCTCTGGTGGGCGCCGCGAGCGGGGCATTGATTTGGCCACTGGTTTCGTCCTCTGCCTGCTTACCGCAGGACGTTGCGGCAGAAAGTGCCAAGGGGTGTTTCGAGGCCCTCGTCGACGGCGGCAAGCGGCGAGACGGCGCACTGATGTTCGGTGCGGCCGGCGCAGTCATCGGTGCGGTCGTCGGGTACCTCACGTCCGGCCCACGCTGGGAAAACATCGGTGGTGAGAGCGTATCTCTGACGATCACGCCGAATGTGAGCGGGGTGAGGATCAAGACCGCGATCCGGTTCTAAACACACGTCGCCGGAGAGCCGGAACGGGAGTAGATTAGCTACGCAGTCGAGGGACGGCGTCCGTTTGTGGCGCCGAGTTCCTCGAACGCCCCGTTCAGCCGTTGCATCACGATTCACCACCGAGTAAAACGCATCATGCGCGAAAGTTGGGGAAGCCGCTCCGCATACCGCATACGAATTTCAATGCGACGGTCATGAGTTTCAAGATCGGCATCGATGTCGGCGGCACGTTCACCGACCTGTTCTTATGGTCGTCGGACGACGGCGTTGAGACATACAAGACGCTCTCCACACCGGAGGATCCGTCGATCGGCGTGCTCAACGGATTGCGCGCGATCGCGGGAGTGCACGAGTTGACGGTTGAGGATCTGGCCCGTCAGATCACCACCATCGTTCACGGCACCACCGTCACGACCAACGCCACTCTCACGAGGTCTGGCGCCAGGACCGCTCTCATCACAACCGAAGGCGTGCGCGATGCGCTCGAGATGCGGAGAGGGATCCGCGAGGAGCAATACAACAACCGGTTTCGGAACGTGGTGCCGCTGATTCCGCGCCACGCGCGCATAACGGTGCGGGGACGCCTGGACTACCGGGGAGAGGAAATCGAGCCGCTGGATCTCGCAGGTGTCCGAAGAGCAGCGCGCTCGCTCGAGGCGGACGGACATGAGGCGATCGCTATTTGCTTCATGAATGCATTTGCCAACGCGGCCCACGAGCGGGCCGCCGCCGAGGTCGTGAAGGCTGAGCTACCCGATGCGTACCTGAGCGTCTCCTCCGAGGTTTTGCCCACGGTGCGGTTCTACAACCGCGTCTCGACCACCGCGATCAACGCGTACCTTGGTCCCATTCTGCGCGACTACCTCGAGAGCTTGACGTCGAAGCTCACTGCGATCGGCTTTGCCGGCGTGCTCCTGATCATGCAGTCGAGCGGGGGTGTGGCCCCTCCGGACGTGATCCGCAAACTGCCTGCGGCGACGCTGCTCAGCGGCCCCGCCGGCGGGCCCCGCGCCGCCGTGGCCTCCACCCGGCCGCACGGTCACGACAGCTGCATCGTGGTCGACATGGGGGGCACCAGTTTCGACACTTCGCTGGTGCGTGAGGGCCAGGCGGCCATGAATACCGAAGGTGAGATCGATCGTCTGCGCATTGCCCTGCCCATGCTGGCGATCAGCACCATCGGGGCCGGGGGTGGCAGTATCGGCTGGCTCGATGCGGGTGGCCTCCTGCGGATGGGGCCGGAGTCGGCCGGCGCCTCGCCCGGTCCTGCCTGCTACGGGCGGGGTGGAAAGCGAGCCACCTGCACCGACGCAGACCTGATTCTCGGTTATCTCGACCCGCAGTACTTCGCGGGCGGCAAGATCCAGCTCGACGAGAGCCGTGCGCGCGACGCCATCACCGAGCACATAGCCAAGCCACTCGGCGTCGATGTCGAGGAGGCCGCCGCCGGCATGTACCGAGTGATCAACACCAACATGGCGCACGGCGTTCGCGAGGTCACCGTCAAACGCGGGGTCGACCCTCGGGAGTTTCCGATGGTGGTGGCCGGCGGAGCCGGCGCGCTGCACGGCTGCATGATCGCCCGCGAGCTGGATATCGGAACGCTGCTGGTCCCGAGCACCGCTTCAGTGTTGTGCGCCATGGGCATGCTGCTCTGCGATCTTCAACACGACTTCGTGCGTTCCTACGTTTGTCGGTTCGGAGATCTCGATATCGAGCGGTTGCGAATGCTGGTAGGCCAGATGATCTCTGAAGGCCGGGAGCAGCTGGGAATCGAGGGCGTGCCCGATGATCGCACCAACTATCAGATTGCGCTCGACCTCCGATACGTAAAACAGTATCATGAGGTGACCGTGGTGGTGGCTTTGCGGGCCGTCGAAGACGGTGATCTCGGTAGTATCGTCGACGCCTTCCATCGTGAGCACAACCGGTTGTATGGGTACGACCTTGCAGCGGAGGGAACGGATCTCGAGCTGATCAACGTGCGGGTGCGCGCCGTCGGCTACACCGATGCTCCCGACCTTCCCACTCTCCCCGTCGGGGGTGAGGACCCCAGCCACGCGCAGAAAGGCTCGCGCCGTGCTTATCTTGCGGAATCGGGCGCCTTCGCCGAGATCCCGGTCTTCGACGGTCACGTGCTCGAGGCCGGCAACGTGATCGACGGTCCCGGCCTGGTTGAGCGGACGGACACCACCATCTTTGTCAGCCAGTCCTATACCGCCGAGGTCGACCAACACGGAGGCTATCACATCACCAGGCGGGAGCACAGCTAGGCGTGTCCGGGCAGAGCATCGACAAAGTTCTCGTTTCTATCATCGGGCGTGCGCTCAAGACCATCACCGATGAGATGAGCATCAGCATGGAGAAGACCACGCGCTCGCCGATTCTCTGCGAGGCGCGGGACTTCGTCACTGGTCTCTACGATGCGGAAGGCCGCATGTTGGAGCAGACCGAGAACCTGCCGATCCTGAGCTTCTCGCTGGGCCCCGTATGCGCACACATCGCCGAGAAGTTCAGGGGCAATGTCTCTCCGGGCGATGCATTCATCCACAACGATGTCTTCACCCTCGGCAACCAGAACAATGATGTGGCGGTGTTCAAGCCGATTTTCGTTGGTGATCAGTTGGTGGCCTGGTCAGCCACCAAAGGCCACATGGCGGATATCGGTGGGGCCGTGCGCGGCGGCTACAACCCAGGTGCCACTGAGGTCTGGCAGGAGGCCTTGCGTATTCCCGCCGTCAAGGTCATCGAGGGTGGAAAGCTGCGCCAGGACGTTTGGGATCTCATCTTCGCCAACATCCGTCTGGACATCGTCGAGGAGGATATGCGGGCCGAGATCGGTGCCTGCACGGTCGGGGAGCGTCGCTTGATTTCGCTGATCGAGAAGTACGGCCTCGAGTGCTTCGAGACCCACAAGGCCCATCTGTTCGACGCCGCGAGGCAGATGATGGAAGCGGAGATTCGCTCAATCCCGAACGGCGTGTATCGCGGCGAGAGCACGGTCTACTACGACGGTCGGACCCCGGGTTCGGAATACAAGATACGGGTCGAGATCACCGTTCGAGACGACTCGATCACCTTCGACTACTCCAGTACCGACGCACAGACCAACGGCTTCGTCAACGGGACGTACACGTCGAGTGCCTCGGCCACCATCCTGACGTTGCTGCAGATGGTCAATCCGGACATTCCTCACAACCATGGGATGATCCAACCGATCGAGATCAAGATCCCTGAGGGAACGATCCTCAACGCTGCGTACCCGGCGGCGACGACTTTCGGAAATCACCTGTGCCCGCCCAACGCCGACGCCATCATCCGGGCGCTGGCGCCGGTCATCCCCGAGCGGGTCACCGCGGGTTGGAACCAACTGCTTTGCTCCCTGTCGACGGGCCGCGACACACGCCGGGATGACAGCTACGTGGATATCCTCTTCATGGGTCTCAAAGGCGGCTCCGGCGCCATGTCTGATTGCGATGGGTACGATCACATCGGGATGATCGATGCCTCGGGCGGCATTCTCGATCAGGACTATGAGATGTTCGAGCAGCAGACGCCGCATCTTCTCCTGAAGCACGAATATCTGACCGACTCCGCCGGCGCCGGCAAGCACCGGGGTGGACTCGGCGTCGAGACGTGCTATCGCGTTGGCGGTGAGGAGACGAACATGGTCACGTTCGGAGACGGTGATGTAGAGCCTGCCTTCGGCCTCTTCGGCGGCGGAGACGGAACGCTGAACCGGATCGAGCTCCGGTACCCGGACGGCTCGGTCTACCGGGCCACCAGCAAGGACCTGGTGACCGGCGTTCCCAGCGGTACGATCTACCGGCAGGAAGCGGGTGGGGGTGGTGGCTATGGCGATCCCAAGGAGCGGCCCGTTGAGGCCGTTGCGGCAGAGGTCCGCAACGGGATCGTCTCTGTCGAGGCCGCACGCGAGATCTACGGCGTGGCGTTGGATCCCGAGACGTCGGAGGTCGACGATGAAGAAACCAGAACGCTCAGAGGTGCCTAACGTATGGACCTTGCCCTGACTGAGCAGCAGCAAACCATTCAGCGAGTCTTCCGCGAGTTCGCCGAACGGGAGA
>FXBF010000690.1_pt1 | contig 11827 bp, 22 predicted proteins | sample 5335321 | NCBI WGS metagenome assembly FXBF01 (sample SAMEA103928391, study PRJEB20085) | sediment metagenome | isolation source: sediment | reverse complement strand
CCATCAAGGGCCGTGACCTCATTGTGCCGACTGATGTCGAGGTCGGTGTAGTGGTGTGGGTGGTTGACGGGATCGCTCACGCGGTAGCCAGCCACTCATCTAGTGGACGGAGCCCGTTGGGGTTGATAACCTTGCCATCCTTGCTGACCTTCCGCTTGGCCCAGTTCAGGCCAACCTCAACATCAGTCGGCACAGTGAGGTCACGGCCCTTGATGGTGATAGTCTCGCTCATGATCTTCTCCATAGCCATCGCGATGGGCTCAGCGTAGTCGATGGGAGCCTGCACGACGAGGGAGTCGTGGCCGTTGATAAGCAGCTGGGCCTTGTCAGGCAGGTCGAGCTGATCGTAGACGCGGACCTGGGCCCTGCCAGTCATATCACCAATGGTGCTTTGTGGTCCCTGGGCATAGACCTCGTTGAGGAATCGCTCGCTCCACCTGCCGAGGAACATCCGCTTGCGGCCGTACACGTTGGAGATTGTGCGGTCAGCTCGGATTTGGTCTCGGCATTCTTGCCACCAGATGCTCTTGATCTCAGGGTAGAGCATGAAGTAGCGTTGCTGGCTTATCGTGGCATCGGCAAGATTGATGCGTATGCCGGTGTCTTTGTAGTCAGCGTTGACGACTTCGACAAAGCGCGCTGGAGCCATCCCGTAGTTTGAAGCGTGAATGATTCGCTTTGCAGTGTAGCGTTGCGCAAAAGTGACACGGTCTGCAGGGATGTTGTAGAATCGTGAGGCATTCTCTGTATGCACATCGCGGGAGGGATCGAGGAACAGCTCGATCAGCGACAAGCACTCGGCGAGCCACGCCACCACGCGGGCCTCCGCCTGACTGTAGTCAACGCTGATGAGCACCATGCCAGGGTCGGCCACAAACATACTGCGTAGCCGAGGCGGCTGGTTTTGCATGTTAGTGCCGGTGCCATCGACATAGGTGCGTGAAGCGAGCCGGCCAGTACGGGTGCCCGTAATGTCCCATGTGCAGCGCATCCTGCCGTCGAGGCCTAGCGGCACGTCGAGGTAGCGTTCGATCATGTCGCGGCGTTCACGAATCTCTATGACAGCCTGCAGCGCAGGATGTGGGAAGCGCTGGGCAAGATCGGCGATGACGTATTTGTCAGCCGTTGGCGCGTCAGTCTTCTTGCTGCGCTTCTTGATAGGCATGCCGAGCTTCTCAAAGAGCAACCACTTCACGTCAGGTGATTTCACGTTTATTGATCGCTCAGCTATCCCATCTAGCACCGCTTGCAGCCGACCCACTTCCTCTTTGTACTTCTTGAGCATCCGCGTGCGCTCAGGCTTATCAATGAGGAAGCCTCGCCTCGACATGGCCATACAGGAGGGAACCATTGACATCTCATGCTCAAACGTAGCCGTTGTGCCAAAGTCGGCTAGGTCCTCAGCTTGCCTATCACGAATCTCCCGCGTGACTCCACCATCCCTACCGTTGTATTTGTAGAGTATGTTGATGTCACCCTTGAGGGACCAAGTCTTGCCGTCGTCCTTGTAGTAAGGCTCTCGGGTGAACCATGAGGTTTGGAATGCGAGTCCCTTGCGGATAGCCGGCTGAGTCGGCTTCTTCTTTCCCAACGCGACGAGGGTTTCCTCAAGACTGGAGGAGCACTCAGCATAGAGGGCGTGCATGCCTAGCATAGTGTCCCAGGCAAAGTTGGTGACTTCGACGCCGTGATAGGTCAACACAGGCATATCGAAGCCCACACCGTTCTGGAAGACCTTTGGGACTGGCGAGGAGAGAAGCATGGTGATCGTGGGCATGTGAGCAGTAGTCCAAGGGAGCACCATGATCCTATCGGCCCTGTCCGCAAAGCATATGCAGGAGGGCATCCACATCTGCGGGCCCTCATTAGCTTCTATGTCGATGGCGAGCCAGGAGGCTTGGAGCATTTCACCAGCGAGGCTATCGCGCTGGTCAGCGGGAGGGTCTACGATGATGTCACGCTGAGGCAGCACAAGATCAGGTGACTTCGCCTCCTCTGCCACTCTGGCTAGATCGCGCTCGATGAGGTATTTGTAGTCGTAGTGGTCACGGAATATGAAGGCTGGATGGTAGGAGCCGATCACCTTAAGGCCGGGCACAAGAGTAGACGCCAAGATGGAGCCCCGCCACTTGTCGATGCCAACATGATTAGTGAGTGCCCGGAGCGCGTGTGCGCCCATAGCGACGACCACGTTGGGGCGAAGCGCTTCGAGGTCAGCCTTCAGCTGCATCACACCAAGAATGTATTCAGGTCGGGGCTTAGGCCGAAGGAACCAGCCGAAGTCATTCTTGGGCGGACGGGTATGCGTGACGTTGGTGATGGAGCACTGATTGCGGTAGATGCTAGAGCGAGCCGAGAGCTCATTGAGCAGCTCACCGGAGGCACCAGAGAAGGGTATGCCGGATGCGTCCTCCTTCGCACCAGGCGCTTCGCCAACTACGGCAATCTTTGTGCCTGGTCGGAGCTCTTGGATGAGCCTCATGGGCTGGATACCCAAGACCGGCGGATACGACACAGACGATGTGAGACTAGCGTGTCAAATCTTGTCTCTGCTGCTGAAAGCATAAGCGCAACACACTCTTGCTGTTGCCGCCGTGTTCCGCCACCAATGCCGACAACAACAGCGGCAAACAGTATGAGTAGCCCGACTAAGATCGTACCAGCGATATCCCTCCCACCCAGTCTTCGTAGCCTTATCACACTACCCCACTAGTCGCGAGCAGCAGCTCACCATTCACGTAGTCGCGTGCGACTTCGAGCATGCTCTCCGCAGTGTCATCACTGGCGTCACGCTCAACGGTCACGCCGACCTTCAGGGGCTCATACTGCTTTACCTGCTTCGTGCGTTCGTAGTACACGCTCTTCACGATGGACATGTTAGTCTCCTGTGTAGGCACTGATCTTCTGAATAGCGGCAGCCCTGCGGCCTGGGTCGAGCTCGGTGCCGAAGTACTTGCGGCCTAGCGAAGCTGCTGCAGCAGGGCAGGAGCCGGAGCCGACGAAGAAGTCAGCGACGATCTCGCCTGGTATGGTGAGCCGGCGGATGAGCTCAGCATAGAGCTCGACGGGGCGCTCAACGAACAGTTCCTTCTCGGACGAGGTTAGAGGTGGCACGGTGATGACGTTGGGCTTGCCTCGCACAATCATTTCCGGCTCACCCTTCAGGCAATGCAGCGCCATGTCATAGCCGCGGGCAAAGTACCGGTCGGGCCGCGCTGTGTAGCACTTCCCGTCACTGCGATTCCAGATAATCGGCATCTCGTCGACGGTGAATCCCGCTTCACGGAATGTGAGCTTGCATCGCTCATACCATGTCGGCCCGAGAAACCATATGAGCCAGGCGTCCTTACGGAGTACTCGATACAGGTCCGGGATCATCGTCAGCAAGTGCTCGTATGCTGTTGTGTCATCGTCGTATGTTGAGCTGGAGGCTTCGCCTGCTTTGCGGGTATCAAGCTTTATCCCGAAGGGCGGGTCTGTGATGACAGCATGGAAGGTCCCGTCCGGCACATGCTTGATAATCTCCACGGCGTCACCAAGAAGGATACACTCTTCGATAGAAGCATATACCTCTGGTGTGTCGGCTACCTCTTTTGTGCGCAGCGCGGTCTTGGCCTTGTGGCTCATCCAAGAGAAAGCCTGTCGGGCTGACTTCGCCTGCTCAAGCTCAGGGAAGATTTGTACCATCTTGGCGTACTTGAGGCTGTCTGCCACCCGTGCCTGAGATGTGCCAGTTAGCTGCGCTGTGCGCCTCTGCGTCCAGTCGGGATCGCTGGCCATCCGCATTTTGTGGAGCTCGGCACGAGCCAGCTCCCTCTCCTGCCACTTCATGTCAAGGCGCTTGATGTTAGCCTCCAGCTCGATCTCACGCTGCTGGATAGCGTCCATCTCGTGGTTGAAGACAGCGCCAATCTGGGAATCGCCGTTGAGCTTGGCAGCAGACAGTCTGTGGAGACCATCGAGGAGGATGTAGCCGTCGCCGTCGCCGTCGGGGACTGGCTTCACGATGATAGGCTGAAGCTGCCCTACGGCGATGAAGGATTGAGCCAGCTCTTCGATGAAGGCGGGATCAGCCGACCGCCAGCGGGCCTCTACCGTGACTTCGTTTGGATCTATCCAATGACAGCCTTCTATGCTAGTGCTTGGCACCAATGACTCCTGGTGGAGGGACGATGTCGGGCCGAGCAATCAGCGGCTCGGAAAGATCAACTACCATGAAGCCATCTAGGGCGGTGGGCCACACTTGGACAGTTACTATGTGGCCGTCATCCGTCATGGACGTGAAGACAGCCTGCTTCTTGCCTTCTGTTGCTTCGCGGATAATGCGAGCGACCTCTTGGGGGCTAAGCTCGTCACTCTTCATTTGCAGCGAGCTGCCACCTTTGGTCATCAGTGTTACGCCATAAGGCATAGGTGTCTCCAGGACTGAGGCCAGGTATCCACACGTGGATAAGTGTGAATACCCAGCCCCTGAGTGTTTACTTCTTCAGGAAGTTCTTGAGCCGATCGCGCATATCATCGTCGTACATCTCCTGATCCATCACGACGAGGATTTCCTGACCGATGAGCGAGTCGGTGTCAAACGGCACTCTCTCGCCATTGCGGTACCGATCTGCGATCTCATCCATGTGGCAAGCGCGCAACAGCGCGTCGAAGCCTGAGGTGCCTTTGCCTTCAGTGACGAGGTAGGCCAAGCGCGTCTTGGTAACCGGCTTACCTTTCTCGTCTTTGGCAGATACCTCAATCTTCGGCACGATCATCGCGTTGCCGGCTTTGCTCTTGGTGGCCTCACACGAGACGATCTTGGCAGGATAGGTCCCCGGCTCAGTTGGGGTCAAATCCTCCATGTCGGCAGTGTTTGGCGTGATTACGGGCATGCTACTTCTCCTTGGCCTCTTGGGCCTGTGAAGTGTGCTGCTCCTTGATAGTGTCGAGAGCAGCTCTGATGGCATCATAGTCCCAAGCGATGCCGGAGGGGACGCCGAGGCGACTGCCTGCACTGCGCAAGCCATCAGCTTCAGTCTGAATGTAGCGCTCATACTCCATACCTACAGGCTTCGTCCGCATGAAGTAGACCTCATGAAACATCGCAGGGACAACCTGCTTCGACTGCCCTGTGAGTAGCGGATGTTGCGCGACGATGGAGCCTGCATCATTGTACTCATCCTTCTGGTGACAAACGAAGACTAGATGCTTTCCTGAGTCCTTCACCATCTGCACGAACTGCTCGACTTGTGAGCGCTCCGCACCATAGTCTTGCTTCTTCAGCACGACGAGACCATACTTTTTGGCCAGATCGTAGGTGTTGGACTTAGCGCCGGCAAAGCCCTTGTCGGCGAGGATCATAATGCCCTTGTACGCAGACGCTTTGGAGAGTGAGGTGCCGGAGTCGATGACCCAGGTATCGAAGCGGTCACGCTTACCGGGTCCCATCCACTCATCGAAGTATCTGCATGCTGCGTCGAAGGCATCGTGAGCCGTGGGCACTCCGTGTGCGTCAAACTTGTCACGGAATTGCTCATACTGAATGCTGCGAAGTCCGTACTTGGCCACGAAGTTGGGATTGCGCGCGGTGATGATGCCTCGGTCGAAGTCCATGAAGTTGGGTCGGGGAAACGTGAGCGCACCCCATGTCTTGCCAGACTTGTACGGGCCTACCACGAGCACCTGTACCGGCTCATTGTCGAGGATCATCTTGTCCGTTGTGGGACTCATACGTCTGGGTTGCCTCCCTTCTGCACAGCAGCGACTGCTGTCATGAACTTGCCATAGTCATATGGCGGATGTGCGTCGAGGTCAGCAGCAGGATTGGAGATGATGTCTGCGATCATATCGACCTCACGCGCAATGTCGACTGCCCGTTGATGCCCGAGGGCGATGAGCACATTGCGAGCCCTACGAAGCGTGACCACTCGTTCCATGCGTGTGTCGTCGTAGCCCCGCGGGATGACATCAGCTACCGCAGCCGCGTCACCAGCAGCGGGCTCTAGCTCGACCTCTGCGTGGCCGCGGCAGACTTCGGCTATGACAGAGGCTTGAGCATAATTGGCCGCATCGTAGTAGATCTTGAGCACAGCAATCCACGATGGCATCAGTCTCGGTCCTCATAATCCCAGCGGTCCTTGACATAGTACTGCTCAAGCACTTTCTGCTGGGTTGATGGGTCGAGGGCTGAGTGGACCTTATGGTAGTCACACCTGCCATATAGTGTGCAAGCAGACGTCCTCCAGGGCCACACGTCTAGCCGATCGTGCAGCCTAATCTCCATGCAGCCTGCCTGCACGTTGCTGAGCCACTGTGTGAAGTCGTCGCCACTGCGGGTGGTGAGTTCCCTCTTGAACTTGGTGGCCTGAGTCTTGTAGACTCCTATGGCGTTGATGATAGCACCAGCGACTCGCTGGCCTGACAGCTCCCTCGCGGCCCAAGCATAGCCCGTCATCTGGTTGTCAGGCTTGAACTGTAGGAAGTACTGGTCGCCAAGGCGGGATGTGCTCTTGTGGTCGACGACGTAGATTACGTCGTTCCATCCGGCCACGACGTCGATGATGCCGCCGTACTCAATGGGCTCTAGGTCACGCCCACACATGCCGCACGCAGTCTGCTCCAGCTTGGGCATGTCGAAGATGGAACATCTGTTGGATTGGATGACGCCTTCAGCGTCCGCCGACAGGCCACAAGGGAGGTAGAGTCCTGTGGCCAGCGTGAATGCCTTCTCGACAATAGGCGTGCCGGCGTCAGCGCCAAGCACGTTCCACGGTTCACGAGGGTATTCGTGAGTGTACTCCTGCATGACCGCAAGGCACTTGTCAAGAGTGCGGTAGTCATCGACGGGCGGCGAGTGATGCCAGCCTTCCTTGATAGCCTGCAAGGAGGCTACGAGATCGCTCGAGCGATACCACTCTGCAAGGCCGTAGTGCAGCGCTCCGCCGAAGCCAAGAGCTGGTGACTTGTCGCGGCTTGTGTAGTGCTGTCGAATGCGGAGATGGTACTTGACAGGGCACATCTCATGCATGGACAACGCAAAGTTGTCAATCCGCACTGAACACCTCTCGGTAGAGTTTGAGCAGCGATTGGTCAGCTGCGTCCATGCGCACGCGGACGCTATCGAGCTCCGTGAATGCCTCGTTCTCGGCGATCAGTGGAAGCATAGCGTCCAGGCCCGCTGCTACGCCTCGCACGCTGCTGCGGGCTCGGATGAGCGTGTCCAGCATGCCATCGAGGGTGTGCTTTGCGTCTGGGGCCTGCGGCTGCCTAAGCATCAGCTTTTCCATCAGCTACCTCCTGACGCTCGCGCGCCAATTCGACATTGATGAGTATCTCACTACGTGCTACCGTGCGGACCACATAGCGCTGCCTGCCATGTTTGCGCTCAAACACGAGAAGATTGACCTGCTCGTGCATAGCGAGCCAGACGGCTATGCAGAGGCTAGCCACAACGCTTGAGCCGCTCATGAGAAGGAAGTCATCCGCCGATGAGATACGTAGTGCCTCGGCTATCTCCTCAAGCATGCGCTGAGTCTGGAAGACAGGATAGTTGCCCGACGTGACGGGTACGAGGGCACCAAACTCTGTGGCGGCTTGGTAATCGTGGTCAGGATGAAGGTTCGTGATGTAGACGACACTCATGAGCTGGCAGCCGCCTTCCCGTTGTAGTAGGTCTCTAGCTGCTGCAGCGCATTGTTGAGTTCAATCTCAAGCCGGTTGGCGAGGAGCTTTGCCGCCAAGCCTGCTAACTGTGTTCGAGCAGCAACAGCCGTGTCGGCCATGCCGTCTGTGTTGCGCAGCGCGGCATCGCGAGTGACCTCTATGGCGTCGCGGAGAGCGATGACGTCTCGCATGATGCTGACGAACGAAGTGAGCGGCGAGGAAGAGAAGAGCTCCTCGACGCTTATCGGGATGTGTGCAGCAGCAGATTGTGTGGGCAACTAAGCCCCTTTGCGTGTGCGTTTGGGTACGGATCCTGCGAGGCGGTACGGCCTGTACCCTGAAGACGATGAACTGCTTCCGGAGACTCTACAAGGCCTTGGACCGTACCGCCGGACAGGCTCAGCCGGCTAGCATCGTCTGTACTTCCTCCTGCGAGATGTCGCCTGCTGCGATCTTGTCGAGCAACTCGGAGATCGAATCGCCCTCTTCTCCCATCGCCTCAGCTGCCCGCTTGGCAGCGCTCTTCGCGCGGGATACCGGAGTTGACTGGCCAGGCTGCCGTGAGCCAGGCTTGAAGTCGATCTGCGCCTGTGCAATCTCATCGTCGGTCTTGCCGGCGATCTTCATGCGACGAGCTGTGCCTTGGAAGGACACACGAAGCGATGTGCCGTCAAGCACGTTGACGATCCCAGCTTCGCCGTAGCGCTCGACAGCAGCATCGAGGGCTGTCCAGACCAAGATGGGCACGTTGCCCAGCGATGTGGCACCACGGTCAGTTCTGACCTCCTCGAACTCGAACCGTGCGCCTTCTGGGGCTGCTACTTCCATTGTGCTGCCTCCTAGGGGTTTGTGTTTCGCTGCATGGATTCTATCAAGGTTATGAATGATAACACATGGACGGGCTCTTGTCAAATTCGCAATCGAGTGGAGATGGTTCTTGCGGGGTATCCACGCCCCACGCGTGTCGAGGCCATCGGAGGATGGGGTTCATGGAGTGTGCCGCGCGCATCGCCCGTCTGGATCGAGCTCGTCCAAGAACTCTAAACACTCCGGCTCTGAGCAGAACGCGCACTCGTCACATACCCCAAAGTGAAAGTTGAGTGGGCTACCATCACGCCCATGAGTGCGGTGACAGTTGGTACACGTCCCGTCGGAGCCGGGGCGGATACGCTTGTGGGCTTCCTCCAACCCGTTAGCTAACTCATCGGGCGTAATCTCGATTCCTGCCTCCGCGATACTTTCGCGCAAGCGTAGTCCCTCACGCGTCAGTCGTTGCTCTCTCATCTTTCCTCCTTGGCCGCGAACTCGCGAAGCCACGCTAACGACGGGCTAGTCCACCGAGAGAGTTTATTCAACTCACGCCATCTCGCTTCCGCCCGGTCGAGGAAGTCCGTGATGGTCTGTTGCTCGGTGTTGGTCGCAAAGTAGATGTCCAGCAGAAACAAAAGTGCTTCACCATTATCCCCGTCACCACCAAATTTCCAGTCAAACTCGTCGTCATTTTCTGCGTCGATTTGCGCCAACGCTCCGGCTAACCGCTCTGACCTCGCGTCGTGCGGGACACATTGTTCCCAACGTCTCTCAACCTCGCCCATCTACTCCTCCAGTTTCGCCAGCAGGGCGCGGGCAACGATTGCAGCTGCTTCAATTTCTCCCGGCTCCGGTTCTTTGCCTGCTTTACCAACGCCGTGTGCAAGATGCGTCAGCCACTTCAGACTAACCGTTGCCTCATCCAGCAATGCAAGTAGCTCGTGGCGGTCGCGCTCGGCCTTGCTGAGATGGGCGAGCGGTTCGTTCGCTGGCCCGTCACCCGACGCAAGACGTTCTCGTTGATTGGCAAGCACTTCACGCCACGGGGTGATCTGGCCTGACGCCGCCTGTAGCTCGCCCTCGTGTAATCGTTCACTGCTGAAGCCGAGCGGGTCGCGGCTGCACGCTTCCATGTCCCGATCCCGCGCGGCTTCTAACCAATTTCGCACCCACGCTTCCGCATGACTGACCACACGATAACCGAGTGCCTTGGCCCCGTCCGGCATCGCATGCAGCAGGCCGCAGAAATCACTCTGGGTCAGCCCGTCGATCCACGACGTAACCGTCGTCCGCTCGTAGCCTGCGAGCACTTTAGCCGCGTGTTTCTCTGCGTCCGTCGCACTGAGCCCGTCGATGTCCACGAGGTAGCCCACGATGAACGCAGAAACGGCGACCCGCTTTCGCGTTAGAGCGTCAGTTGGCATTGTAGCTCATCTCCCGAATCGGGACGATTCTCGTTGAACAGCTTCAGCACGGCGGCAGACTCACGTGGATCGAGCACAGACAACAGGCAGCGACACCACAATTCGTCACGGTCACGTATGGCCTTCGCCTCGCGCACTCCGGGGCCGGGCTTGACCAACGGATCGCTGCCCCCACACTCCGTACAGGACGTGAGCGCGCGACCATGCCATTGCGTGCTACCGCAGTTGTTGCATGGTGTTTTCTCGCTCATCCCTCGCTCCTCTCCAGCAACCTCGCCAACGTGTCGCCCATCGGCTGCCACGCGCGTCTCTGCCACGCAAGGTGACACCCGTAAGCCTGATGATGTTTCCACCAACGCCCACAACACGAGCACCTGATCGGCGGGCCGTCCTGTTCGTGCGTCGTGCGGCGGCTAGTCACTGGTCCGCGCTCCTCTCCAGCAAACGAACCATATTCGTAAAGGCGACACCCTCATCATTGTCTATAAGACGGAGCAGCGCCCTTCCTGCCTCCCGCAGCGCAGCGTTCTCGCGCTCCAGCTCGCCAATCCTGTCGAACAGCACGCCAACCATTTGACGCTCGGCCAGGTGATCCTGTATCGGCTTACGCTCGAAGTGCTGACGGATTTCTCGCAGCCGCTCAAGCGTGGTGGGGTCGGTCATCGGACTCTCCGCAAGAACAGTCCGCCGCTCTCGGCATGATCTAGCATACCGGGGTGTTTGCGGTCTTCACGCTTGGCCTCTTTGCTCGTAGGTTTATACCATTCCCACTCAGGCGGCCCAACACCAACCGGCGGGCGGTAGAAAGACGACTGCGCCATCTCAGAGCATGAATCTTCCTTGCACCCTAACATGAACGGCGTTGTGCCCTTGTCCACATCCACCGTTACCGTCTGGTGACCATGCGGACAGGTGTAGCAGTTAATGCGGTCACCCATCTTTCCCTCCTCGCACCTGTGCGCGCTGGGCGGTGAAGGCTGCGTCGACTTCCATCGTCACGCCTTCGGCGTCTGCATCGGGATCGGCTTCCCTCCACGCAGCCTTTAGCGCCTCCGCAGTAGGCACTAGCAGCATGTCGGCAACGGCGTCAACGAGTTCCGCAGCCTCCCCCGCGTTCAACTCCATGCTCCAAGACGCACTCGCCTTTAGCACCGCTTCCACCGATCGCTCCCGTAGGTCGGTCATGGGTGATCATCCTCAACGGCTAAGAAGTTACGCTGCGTCCGCAAACTGTTGGTCCTTCGCAATTCTTGCGCCTATTGCCGCAAGGAAGTCATCTGCTTCGGCCACGTCTGCACCGACGTTCATCTCAGTCAAAACGACCGTAACGATCTCTCGCAATGCGATCAAGATGTCTTGTTCACTCGTGATCGGTTGCGTCGTAGGCAGATCGGCGACACTTGGCAGTAGCACAAGATCGGAACCGATCTGCCGCATCTGTGCATTCGTCAGATTGAAATTGACTTGCACTGCGACAATGAAACTGCGCAGGAAACGCGGGTAAGCGTAGCGTACAAGCACGTTCGGGATACCGAGCAGGGCCAGCACGATTGCATTGTTCATGATCCACCTCGTTAGTGTGTGATTCCAGCCCCAAAGAAGAATGCGATACCGAAACCTCATACTTCGTGGCCGCTCGCGATAGAACGTCCGTCATCCTTCAGCGCTACTACCCAACGGGACCTCACATACGTGGCGACCACTTCCTTCGACGGGATCGTACACGCGCGCATCGCGTAGAACCAACGCCCGTCGTCAAGCTCGAAGCGATCGCCCTTCTTCACGCGTAGCGGCCAGGCGCTGTAGTGTACCGTCACGACTACCGCCCGATCTCAGTCACGTCGCAATCGCTTCCCACAACGCGAGCAACGCGGCAAGATCGTCGTACACCGTCGATCCAAACCGACGTTCGGCCACACGACCGTAGTACGTCATCAGCCTTGCGA
>FXBF010000689.1_pt1 | contig 11830 bp, 15 predicted proteins | sample 5335321 | NCBI WGS metagenome assembly FXBF01 (sample SAMEA103928391, study PRJEB20085) | sediment metagenome | isolation source: sediment | reverse complement strand
CGACACAAATTAACCGGTCGAATAGACCTTGTCCGCCAGGACCTCGAGATCAACCTTTTCGCCATACCGGCTGATGCCGTGTGTGGCTTCGGCGACGAGTTCGGCGATTTTGTCACGGCCAGGTGAATCGGCGGCAATAAGTTCCGTCGCCTGGGCGATGAGTACGCACCGTTTCGTGATATCTTCCTGCTCCTGGTTCTTGGCGTGGGAGCTGCCGGTGTCATAGCCCCGGGACGTGAGCCATTCCATACCTTCGACCGCCTTGACCTCTTCGGAGAGTTGCTGCCGAATCTTCTGGGCCGAGGCTGCGGTACGATCGGCATTGGTTAGCCAGCCCTGACTCCAGGCACAATAGTCCTCGCTGCTGCTGATATTGCCGGTAGCTGCGACGGCAAATGCCAGTTTTTGTTCCAGGCTGACCACCGGTGCCGCCACCTCCTTGACGGTGGTATAGGCCTGGGGATTTTTAACATCCACACCGACAGTCCAGGTCTGGAGCACAAACAGGCGGCTGCTCGTCGATAGGTCTTTAGGTGACTCGATGACAGCGAGGAGCGGGGAATCTGCCCCATGGTTGACGACCTGGGCCATCGGGTCACTACTTTCTTCGGTTGCCGGATGAATAAACTTACCTGCTTTCATCTGCGTGTGTTTAACGGTAAAACCGTCTTTATCGGTTAAGACATACTTTTTCATCTGATATAACCCCCGGTCTACGACCTGGAAATACGTGAGCGCCATCCGTAAGCGTGTCTATGTTCCTTTCAATGTTGCAGGATTTATGCCGGAAATTGTTGATATTTGTCGGCTATCGGCCATGGATTCGCCGGTGCCGGTGGAATACTGTTGTTTTTCAATAAGTTATAAATTTCAGTGGTTTGGAGACAGGGAAACAGATACTGAGATGGCCGTCGCTCACCTGCCGCAGTGGGGGGGGCTAATGGCCGCGGCCCGAGGCGATAGCACCGCTTTTTCAAGGGTGGTTGGGGATGATCCACCCCAGATGGTAAACTGCCGACCTACATAATAGGTATAACGCGTGATACCAGCACGCCAACTCTGCCAGTAGGTTTAAATATGGCCGGTCATAGCAAGTGGGCCAATATCCGCTACCGCAAGGGCGCCCAAGACGCCAAGCGCGGGAAACATTTCACTAAATTGATGCGTGTGATTACGGTCTCGGCCCGGATGGGCGGCGGCGATCCCAGCGCCAACACGCGGCTGCGTGCGGCCATCGACAGGGCCATGGGGCAGAATATGCCCAAGGACAATATCGAGCGCGCGATCAAGCGCGGTACCGGCGAGCTGGAGGGGGTGAACTACGAGGATGTTCGCTATGAAGGCTATGGCCCGGGGGGTGTCGCCGTGTTAGTGGACTGCATGACCGATAATCGCCAACGCACGGTGTCAGCGGTGCGTCACGCCTTCAGCAAGTATGGCGGTAATCTCGGTACCGATGGCTCGGTCGCCTATCTCTTTCAAAAGCAGGGGGTGTTGTCTTTCCCCGAGGGAAGTGACGAAGAGGCCATTATGGAGGCGGCGCTGGACGCCGGCGCCGAGGACGTCATCACCGATGAAGACGGCAGCATCGAGGTCATTACGGCACCGGGCCAGTTTCACCAGGTGCTTGAGGCCATGAAACAGAACGGTCACAATCCGGAACTGGCCGAGGTCAGTCTACGGGCGGCGACCAGCGTGACCTTGTCGATAAGCGATGCCGAGACCATGCTCAAGTTGCTGGATGCCCTGGAGGACCTGGACGATGTGCAGAATGTCTATTCCAATGCGGATTTTCCGGATGAACTATTACAGCAAGCGGCGAGTTGATACTTATTAATAGGACAATAACAATCTGATGCGTATTTTGGGCATTGATCCCGGTTTCCGGATCACCGGTTTCGGTGTACTCAATGTCTTACGCAATGGCAAGCTGAATTATATTGCCAGCGGTTGTATCCGCGCCAAATCGGGTGGCTTATCAGAGCGCATCAAGATAATCTACGACGGTGTGGCGGAGATAATTGACGATTACAACCCGGATGTGATGGCGATCGAGAAGATCTTTGTCGCCCACAATGCCGATTCGGCCCTCAAACTCGGACAGGCGCGGGGTGCCGCCATCTGTGCCGGAGTCAATGAAAACCTGAATATCTCGGAATATACGGCCTTACAGATCAAGCGTGCCGTTGTCGGTACCGGCACCGCCCGCAAGCCGCAGATCCAGCATATGGTCAAGGCCATACTGGTCTTGTCGGACACGCCCCAGGTCGATGCCGCCGATGCCCTGGCCTGCGCCATCTGCCATGCCCATCATACCGTCGGCCGGCAGGCGCTGACACTCGCCCGGGAGCGGCGACTGCGGGTGGTGCGATGATCGGCCGGATCAGCGGCACCTTGCTGCAGAAAGAGCCCCCGGTCTTGCTGGTCGATACCGGTGGTGTCGCCTATGAGCTCTCGGCGCCGATGAGTACGTTCTACGATCTGCCGGCAGTAGGGGAGAAGGTGACACTCCATACCCACCTGGTGGTCCGTGAAGACGCCCAACTGCTCTATGGTTTCAGTCGCGATTCCCAACGCCGGTTGTTCCGTGGCCTGCTTAAAATAAGCGGTATCGGGCCGCGCGTGGCGCTGGCGCTATTATCCGGTCTCAGCGACCGGGAACTGGTGGCCTGTATCGCCCGGGAGGATGTCAGCCGGATCACACAGGTACCGGGCATTGGCCGCAAGACCGCTGAGCGCCTGATTGTCGAGATGCGCGATAAAATCCCGGAAGGCCTGGAACGGACCGGGCTGTCCGGTGATGACAATACCGTACCGGTAAAAGACGCCGTTGGCGAGGCGGTCAGCGCCCTGGTCGCGCTCGGTTATAAACCGATCGAGGCCAACCGGGCGATATGCAGTGTAACCACCAAGGGCTTGAAATCGGATGAGATCATCCGTGAGGCCTTACGGACAATGACGGGGTAGGCGATGATCGAAACCGACAGGCTGATATCGGCCCAGCACAGCGAAGACAGCGAAGAGGTGCGATTCGAACAGAATCTGCGCCCGACAACCCTGCTGGAATATATCGGTCAGCCGCATGTCCACGAGCAGATGGAGGTATTCGTCGCTGCCGCCCGCAAACGTCAGGAGCCGCTGGATCATGTCCTGCTGTTTGGCCCGCCGGGTCTCGGCAAGACCACCCTGGCGCATGTAATCAGCCATGAACTGGGGACTAACCTGCGCCAGACATCCGGGCCGGTGGTGGAGCGCGCCGGTGACCTGGCCGCCATCCTCACCAATCTGCAGCCGAACGATGTCCTGTTTATCGATGAGATTCACCGGCTCAATCCGGCGGTGGAAGAGATCCTCTATCCGGCGATGGAGGATTACCAGATCGATATCATTATCGGTGAGGGCCCGGCAGCCAGGTCGATCAAGCTCGATATACCGCCTTTTACCCTCATCGGCGCCACGACTCGGGCCGGGTTGTTGACGTCACCATTGCGTGATCGCTTTGGCATCGTCCTGCGGCTGGAATTCTATAATGATGCGGAACTGGCGAAGATCGTTAAACGTTCCGCCGGCATACTGGGAGTAAAATCGGAACAGGCGGGAATCAAGGCGATCTCGGGCCGGTCGCGCGGCACCCCGCGTATCGCCAATCGCCTTTTGCGCCGTGCCCGGGATTACGCTGAAATCAAGGGCAAGGGGGTGCTCACGGGGGAGATGGCTAAAGCCGCGTTGAAGATGTTGAATGTCGATGAACAGGGGCTGGATACGCTGGATCGCCGGTTTTTGCAGATCCTGATTGAAAAGTTCCAGGGCGGGCCGACCGGTATCGATAGTCTGGCGGTGGCCATCAGCGAGGAACGTGGGACCATCGAAGACATCATCGAACCGTTTCTGATCCAGCAGGGCCTCATCGTCCGCACGTCCCGTGGCCGCCTGGCGACCCCCAATGCCTGGCGGCACCTGGGGCTGCAAGCGCCAGAGAAGCAGGATAGCCTGCAACAGGAGATCTTCCAGGGCGATTAACCCCAGACAGCAATTGTAACGTTCGTTTTCATATTAATGGCCAGGGATTTTTCTATACCTATTCGCGTCTACTATGAGGATACCGACGCCGGTGGTGTTGTCTATTACGCCAATTATCTGAAATTCATGGAAAGGGCACGTACGGAATGGTTACGCTCGCTTGGGTTTGAGCAAGATGAAATGAAGGTAAGCGATGGTGTTCTGTTTGCCGTACGCTCGGCGAATCTGGATTTTATTCATCCGGCTCACTTTAATGATAAGCTGCAGGTTAGCCTGCAAATCAGTAAACGGGGCAAGGCAAGTCTGGAAATTAATCAAGTCGTGTCGAAAAACAACACTGCATTGTGCGTTGGTGAGATCAAGATAGCCTGTATTGCCGCAGCGACATTCAGCCCCTGTCCTATCCCCGCCAATATCGGCAAACAAATAGATGATTGGATATAGCATTAGTGATGATAGCCGCAATTGATAGTACCTCCCTCATGTCATTATTAAAAATCGACTCGGTGATGATCAGGGCCGTGATGATTATATTGGTATTGGCCTCGGTGATATCCTGGACGATGATCTTCCGGAAATGGTTCTCGCTTAAAACAACTACTATCTTAGCCAACCGTTTCGAGAAGCGCTTCTGGTCAGGTACAAACCTGAATCAAATGTATAGTGAATATTCCAAAAGAGATGCGACGCCAACGGGCATGGCCGGAATATTTGTAGATGGTTATCGCGAATATCGGCGCCTCGAACAACATAATACCAAACCACAGGATATTTTAGAGGGCGTACAGCGGGCAATGCGTGTATCGCTCTCACGCGAAACAGATTTTCTAGAGACCCATCTTTCATTCCTGGCGACAGTGGGCTCAACCAGCCCATATATCGGTTTGTTTGGAACGGTTTGGGGGATCATGGATGCCATCCGTAAGTTTTCAGACGTCGGCGTACCGACAATCGGGACGGTCGCTCCTGATATCTCTGATGCCTTGATCGCGACAGCCATGGGCCTGTTTGCGGCGATCCCGGCGGTAATCGCCTATAACCGTTACTCTAACGATGTTGAGCGCCTGCTTAACCGTTACGAGATATTTACCGAGGAATTTATCAGTATTGTGCAGCGGCAGACACTGAAATCAAGGGCGTAGCTATGCGCCGGCAAAGGCATTACAAAAAACGTCTGATGAGCGAGATCAATGTAGTTCCTTACATAGATGTCATGTTGGTGCTGCTGATTATTTTTATGATCACCACCCCGTTGCTGACGCAGGGCGTTAAGGTGGATCTGCCAAATGCATTCTCGAAGCCCATCAAACAGCAGAAAGTCGAAGATATCGTTGTGACAGTGGACGCCAAGGGCATTTTTTATTTCGATAATCGCAGGATCTCGGCCAATGCCCTGAGGACCAAGGTCAAAAAGACCCTGCGCCTGGAACCGAGAACACCGGTGTTTGTACGCGGTGATAAAAAGGTTGCCTATGGCAGGATCATAGAGGCGATGACGATACTGCAAGAAGCCGGAGCACCCAGCGTAGGTCTGATAACCCAGCCACGCTACAAGAAACGAAGGTGAAACATCGACGACGTCAACTCGGCAGTACCCTAAAATCGCTGGTTTACTCATTACTGGTCCATATTTTTGTCCTGGTGATTGCGGGTGTCAGTCTCAGCTGGTCCATAGCGCAGGTAAAACAGGAAGGTCAGGTCATCATCGCCAGGGTGATCACGGAACTGCCAACGCCGAAGGAGAAGGTCTCTAAGCGGCAGGAAAAACCGGCCAAGCCCAGGAAGAAGAAAAAAACCAAGAAGAGATCTATCAAAACACCGAGCAAGAAATATTTGCAAAAAAAGGCCGCTGAAAAGCGGAGCAGGGAGGATAAAGTCGATCTGGCGCGGCGACTGCAGGCGGAGGCGAGGGAGCGGGAACAGGCGGCCCGGCAGCGGCGGATCGATGGGGCCGTCGATGAATATATCCCCTTGATCCGGCAGAAGGTACAGAATAACTGGATCAAGCCCGCAGGCTGGAAAAAAGGGGTAATATGTGTCGTCAATGTACGCCTGGTGCCCAGCGGTGAGGTGCTCTCGGTGCGGGTGGTAAAGTCCTGCGGCAGTACCATCTTTGACCGGTCGGTGGAGAATGCCGTCTTCAAGGCCTCGCCTTTACCGGTTCCCGGCGACAAGGATATTTTTGAGATAAAATTCAGAAATCTCAATCTGAGGTTTAATCCAATTGGTTAGGCGTGTCATATGGTAAAAAGATTTAGAGTCGTTATTGCCCTCACATTGATGTTTCACAGTGTGATAGCGCATGCAATCCTGACAATCGAAATCACCCAGGGGGTCGATGCCGGTTTGCCGGTTGCCGTGGTTCCCTTCAGCTGGGAAGGGCAGGATCGGCCGCCCCATAATGTGTCAGAGATTATCCAGGCGGATCTCGCCCGTAGCGGCAGGTTTTCAGTCATCCCGCGTAAAGATTATCTTTCCACACCGTTTGCACACAAGGATGTTGTATTCAAGGACTGGCGTCTGGTAAAGGCGGAGGGGCTGGTCATCGGGAGTGTGCGTCAGCTCGGCCCGGGAAAATACCAGATCGAATTCCGTCTTTATGATGTCTTCAAGAAGAAACAGTTGGCCGGTTTTCGTTATACAGTGAGCGAGAAATATCTGCGTAAGGTCGCCCATCAAATCAGCGATATCGTTTATGAAAAATTGACTGGCGAGCCAGGCGCCTTTAATACCCGTATCGCCTATATCACCAGGGAAAAAACCGGTAACAAACGGCCCATGTTTAATCTGAAGATCGCCGATTCAGATGGTTATAATCCGATTTCACTGGTACGTTCCAGACAGCCATTGATGTCCCCGGCCTGGTCCCGGGATGGCAGCAGAATCGCCTATGTCTCTTTCGAACATAAACGTTCCAAGGTATTTATCCAGACCATCAGTGATGGCAAGCGTAAGCTTATCGCTGAGTTCAGTGGTATAAACAGCGCCCCGGCTTTCTCGCCGGATGGCAGGCGGATAGCATTGACCCTGTCGAAGGATGGGAATGCCGAGATCTATGTGATGGACCTCGCCACCAGGTCGTTCAGACGTATCACCCGCAATCCGGCGATCGATACTGAACCGGCCTGGTCACCGGACGGAAAAAAAATTATCTTTACCTCCGACCGGGCGGGCAGCCCCCAGGTCTATCAAGTCAATAATGACGGCAGCGATTTGCAAAGGCTGACGTTTGAGGGCAGTTATAATGCCCGCCCTTCCTACGCAATTAATGGCAAGACACTGACCCTGGTGACCCGCCGCGAAGGCCGTTACCATATTGCGGTACTGGATATGGAGAATAGCGAGATGCAGGTTGTTACTGATACCTATCTCGATGAATCGCCCAGTTTTGCCCCGAATGGCCGTATGATCCTCTATGCTACCGAGGTGGGTGGACGCGGGGTACTGGCATCGGTATCTTCGGATGGTCGGGTTCGGCAATTGTTCAAATTCCGGGATGGTGATGTCAGGGAACCGGCCTGGTCGCCTTATAATCAAGAACTTCAATACAAGGAGTAATCCTATGAGAGTTGCATCAAGAGTACTAATTATATTTCTGGTCGCGTTCGGGCTTGCCGCCTGTCAAGCTACCAAGAGGACCACTGCCGTAGATGACGATGTCTCAACATCAGGGACCGGTGATGAAGGTGTCACCCAGGCCGATCTGTTAGCCAAGAAACGGGTGCATTTCGCATTTGACAGTGCCGAAATTGACGAAGAGTCACGACAGATTATCGAGGCCCATGCTACCTATTTAATGGACAACTCGGAAATCAAGGTCAGGCTCGAGGGCCATGCTGACGAACGCGGGACCCGTGAATACAACCTGGCGCTGGGTGAACGGCGGGCCAAGGCGGTGAAACGGGTTATGTCGGTGCTGGGCGTGGGTTCGGGCCGGATTAAGGTCGTGACCTATGGCGAAGAGAAGCCCCTGGATGAAGGCCATGACTTGGCTGCCTGGAGAAAGAACCGGCGTGTGGAAATCGTTTACTGAATTCGGATTGGTCATGAAACCATACTGCCTAATCGGAATAGCTGGTTTTTACTTAACGACAATGATGCTTCCTCTACCCGTAGAGGCAGATCGCTATTCTGGCCGGCGGGCAGTCCGTTCATCTGCAATTGCAACAACCGGGGCAAGTAGTACGGCAACGCAGAAGACCGTGGTTGATCTGCTCTTGCAGATCGACCGCCTTCAGCAACAGGTGCGGAAATTACGCAATGATGTCGAGGTGTTGAATTTTGAAATCAAACGCCTGAAAAAACGGCAGCAGGCATTACTGGAGGATATTGATCGCCGGGTCTCGGTACTGGAACGGGGTGGCGTAACTGTGAAAAAGCCCTCAACGAAGCGGGGACAAACAACTAAATCTACCAATCGTGTATCGGCAAAACGCCCACCGGCAAGCAACAGCACCGCAGAATATAAACAATATGATGTCGCTTTCAACCTGATGCGACAGGGTTATTATACGCGAGCGGCAAAGGCCTTCCGGCAATTCATCGCCAGGTATCCTGACAGCACGCTTGCCGGTAATGCCCAATATTGGCTGGGAGAAGCCAATTATTATGTGCGCAATTTCAAAAAGGCATTGCTTGAATTTAGAAAAGTCATCGACACATATCCCCGTAGTCAGAAGGTCAGCGATGCCTGGTTAAAAATCGGGTATACCTATTATGAAATTGGTGATCTGAAGCGATCACGACAGGCCCTGACCGAAGTCATCCGCCGCTACCCGAATACAGCCAATGCCAAGTCCGCACAAGTTCGATTAAACAGGTTGAAGCGGAAAGGACGCTAGTACCATGTCCGACGCAGGCGCCGATCGTGTCCAGCAGACCGATCGCTCGCGGCTGCGTATCACCGAAATCTTCTTCTCCCTGCAGGGTGAGTCCCGCACCGTCGGTTATCCGACGATATTCATCCGCCTGACGGGTTGCCCTTTACGTTGTGGCTATTGCGACACTGAATATGCCTTTCAGGGAGGAAAATGGATGACGCTGGTCGAAATCATGAATGAGGCAGGCAACTACCAGACAGAGTTTGTGACAGTTACCGGTGGTGAACCACTGGCCCAACGCCCCTGCCGGGAATTGTTGAACAGCTTGTGCGACAGTAATTACCGGGTATCGCTCGAGACCAGCGGTGCCGTCGATATCAGCGATATTGACGAGCGCGTCCACATCGTCATGGACCTGAAGACACCGGGTTCGGGTGAAGAAAGCAAGAATATGGTCAGCAATCTCGAACTCCTGAAAACGAATGACGAGATTAAATTCGTCATTGCCGATCGCAATGATTACGAATGGAGCAAGGCCAGGATCAAGGAATATCGGCTTATCGATCGTTGCGAGATCCTGCTTTCTCCTGTCTACGGAAAACTGACGCCTCGCCTGCTTGCCGACTGGATTCTGGCAGACCAATTACGCGTGCGGTTGCAGGTCCAGCTCCATAAATTACTCTGGGGCGATGATCCGGGACACTAATGGGCGGAGCGAGGGGCGATATTGATGCCGTGGTATTGGTCTCCGGGGGACTGGACTCGGCGACGGCCCTGGCAATGGCTATTAAGGACGGTTATCGTTGCCATGCCCTGACGTTTGATTATGGTCAGCGCCATCGGCTGGAACTGGGAGCGGCAGAACGGGTGGTCGCATCGCTGGGCGTTGTCGAGCATCGGATGGTGAAACTGGACCTGACCTGGATGGGAGGGTCGGCCTTGACGGACCCTGACATACCCGTGCCCGAGAAAACTGACTCCGGCATACCAGTCACTTATGTCCCGGCACGAAATACAATTTTTCTGGCCATCGCCCTGGGTTGGGCCGAGGTCTTAAAGGCTGAGCATATCTTTATTGGGGTTAATGCCGTTGATTATTCCGGTTACCCCGACTGCCGCCCGGATTTTATCGCTGCTTTTGAGGCCATGGCGACTGTGGCCACCCGTGCCGGTGTCGACAGCAAACCCCTGACCATCCATACCCCATTGATCCAGCTCAGCAAGGCCGAGATTATCCATACCGGTACTAGGCTTGGCGTCGATTTTTCCCTGACCTTGTCTTGCTATAATCCTGCCGCTAGCGGTCAGGCTTGTGGCCGTTGCGATTCCTGCCGTTTACGCGCCGAGGGTTTTGAAACAGCCGGTATCGCTGACCCGACCCGCTATCAGCGATAGCCTGTGCGCATGGCGGTGGCAGTTTTTACTCAACCCGGGCACAATAGCCGCCCATCGCTACCTGGACCAAGGAATAATCCCATTTCCGCTGGCGTTTTTTTCCTGGTCACGGTTTTGGCAAGTACATGGATGGGGGTGGCTGTAGGCTGCTGACGACCGACGGTGAGAGAGCGAATAGTATTTAATTTGGAGGCTGTAAATGACGATTCATAACTGGGTTTTATTGAGCATTTTTGTTACTGCGATGGTGATGGGGGCCGTTGTCTTAAAGACCAATTTCTGTACCATGGGGTCAGTGTCTGACTGGGTCAATATGGGTGATAAGGGCCGGCTCCGTGCCTGGTTGCTGGCCATCGGGGTTGCCATACTCGGGCTTGTGTTGATGGAGGCTAGTGGACTGGTTAAATGGCCGGCCGATAGCGCTTTACTCTTCCCGCCTTACCGTACTGCTAACTTTGCCTGGTTGCGTTATGTCCTTGGTGGTTTGCTCTTCGGGGTCGGCATGACCCTCGGCAGCGGTTGCGCGAACAGAACCCTGGTCCGTATTGGCGGTGGAAACCTCAAGTCGGTAGTCGTACTTATTATTGCCGCTTTTTTTGCCTACCTAATGTTGTGGACGGATTTATTCGAGATTCTCTTTATGAGCTGGATACGGCCGACAATCGTCGATCTGGCGGTCAGGGATATCAATAGCCAGGAACTGGCCGATATCGTCGGTGGTGTTGTCGGCATGAAATCGACGGCAACCCTGCACACGGTCCTCGGGCTGGCAATCGGCGCCGGCGTCTTGTGGTTTGTATTCAAGTCGCGTGATTTTCGCAACAACTTCGACAATATCCTTGCCGGGCTGGTCATCGGCCTGGCGGTACTGATCGGTTGGTATGTTACCGGTGGATCGATTGGTGTAGCCTGGAGGGACTGGGCCGACTTTGCCGATACACCGCCGAGCCGGGTACTGGTCCAGTCCTACACCTTTGTCAGCCCCATGGGGGATAGCACCCGTTATCTGTTGCACCCGACACTGATAGAAAATATCAATTTTGGTATTATGGCCCTGTCAGGCGTCATTGCTGGGTCCTTTCTCTATGCTGTCATCAGTCGTAAATTCCGGTTGGAGTGGTTTGCCTCATTCAGAGATTTCTTCAACCATGTAATCGGTGCAATACTGATTGGGACCGGTGGTGTGCTCGCCATGGGCTGCACTATCGGTCAGGGCGTGACAGGTGTCTCAACCTTGGCCTTGGGCTCATTTCTAGCATTCTTCTCATTTATTGTGGGTAGTGCCGTGACGATGAAAGTACAATACTACATGATGGATGAACAGAATTTCTTTCAGGCGCTTGGGTCCGGCATCAGGGATCTCTCCACCTTAAGAATGACCACCCTCTAATACTTGGCCAATATCCCCTTGCCTCCAAGCAAGGTGAGGGGATATTTGACAGTCGAATCGAAGGTCGGGATAATCCCGCGCTTCCTAAAGATGTTTATTTGTTTTTCCTAGTCTCTAGAAACTAGAGACTAGGTAAAAAATAGGGGGCAATGATTCCGTTTCCAGGGGGATGGCTATTTGTCTTTTTTCTTGTATTTTCCTAGTT
>FXBF010000688.1_pt1 | contig 11830 bp, 11 predicted proteins | sample 5335321 | NCBI WGS metagenome assembly FXBF01 (sample SAMEA103928391, study PRJEB20085) | sediment metagenome | isolation source: sediment | reverse complement strand
GTAAATACTCTGTTACTTCATTCCATTCATTAAGTCTTTGATAAACTGTATCAAGAAGTCCACTAATTATTACTTTTGTCCCATGTGGGTGATCAATTACACCGTCTAATGACTTCTCTATGTACACAGAATCTTCAAGAACTTTCTCTAAATATAATTCAGGTGAGAGTCCTTTTTTTCTTCTTGCTTGTTCTTTAGATAATTCGTGACGGATTTTTTTAAAATTAAATGTTAATTTATGTTCATGTCCTTTTTTGAATTTTGTATAAATAAGAGCGTTATTGCAAAGGTTAAAAGCACTGTAAATCCCTATACCCCTGAATCCTACATTTTCAATCGGATTTTTATCGGAAATTCCGAGACGAATAGCATTCCGTGTAATTTCTTCGGTCATTCCCGTACCATTATCCTCAATCGTTATCGTATCAGGCGTTATTTTTATAAACATCTCTGAAGCTTCAGCATCAATTGAATTCTGTATGTATTCTCTCAACGTATCGAAAGTATCCCGATAGAGGCCTGTAGTAAGGATGGCCAAAAGCTCAGCCCCAATATCTTTTTTGCCAAATCTTATTTTATTTGCCATGATTCATCATAATATTTGAGTTTCACCGAAAAAATCAACTTGGTCGGCAACTCTAATATCTGTTTTCATTCCTAATAAAATCAGAAAGTTAACCCCTCTTGCCCGAAAATTGCCAAAAGTAACATCACTGCAAATCATTATACCAAGCTCCTTACTACAATACAATTTTATATGTTAAAACAAGCAGTTCCTAAAAAATTTGAAAAGACGCCAGATCTTCGGTCTGGCGTTATATTTGCCTGCAAATTGCCTGCAGAGTTGATCGATTTTGAGTGATATTGACTGATTTGTAAGGTTTCGATATACTACTAAGTACTGTAAATCATTGATTTTTGGGGAGTGGTGTAGGGGTAACACGGCAGATTCTGGTTCTGCTTTCAGGGGTTCGAATCCTCTCTCCCCAGTTTTATTTTCTGCCCGCCTGTCATTCCTGAATTGATCAGGAATCCAGTTCTTCTACATACCAAAGTCATTGGGATCAGGTCTTGTATCTTGCAGAAATGCACAATGTGAATTGCAAGAAACAAGACCCTACTTGCCCTTTAAAGGTAGTGGTTTGTTAAAGACTTTTTTGATGATGAATAGTGTAAAAGTCTAAAAGCCTTCTGATCATTTTTTGGTATTGGATATGATGTCTCTTAGCCTCTTTCTTGAAAAAGTCAACGCTTGCCTTACTCAGAGTTATAGTGATTTTCACATTATCTTCTTTAAATACCAATTCTTCAGGGGGAGGAAGAAAATCATTAACTACCCTTATATCACCCAACGGTTCATTAGTGTATCTAATTTTTGTTTTCATATATCTTTTTCCCTTTCCGCCAGTAATCGGCGCCGAATATACGAATTATATTTTTCCTATATGTAAAACGTGCTGTCATGATTCCATCTTTTACTTTGCCAAAACAATAATACCGCTTTTCTTTACCACTATGGCTTAGATCTTCTGCTATAATACGATTGGGATCGGCGAAGGCATATTGAGCCATCTCAAAATATGGCAACTTGTTCAAGCTCTTTGATTGAATGGATAGATTTAAGCTCTTTCTTGTACTGTTTTTGGGCTTCTTCAATATCGTAAAGCGTTTGTAAATTCATCCAGAACTCAGCAGGTACAGCAAAAAACTTCCCGAGTTTTACAGCAGTCTCTGCTGTGATGCTTCTTTTCCCTTTGATAATCTGGCTTAATCTCGTTTGTGAAAGACTGGTATCCTTTGATAAACGATAGACAGATATGCCCATCGGTTCCAGGAATTCCCCCTTGAGAACTTCTCCTGGATGAATATTTTTTAGATGTCTCATAATATTATCTCCTTTTTTTAATAGTAATCCGTTATTTCAACATTATAAGCATTTCGGTTTTGCCATCTGAAACATATACGCCATTGATCATTTATTCTGATACTCCACTGACCCTTTCTATTCCCTTTAAGAAGTTCAAGTCTGTTCCTTGGTGGAATTTTTAATGTTTCAAGCATTGTAGCAGCAGAGACCATTCTGAGTTTTCGCCTTGCAAGATTATGAAGATTAGTTGGGAGTTTTATTTTCTTTGAAAAACTCCCCTTCCATATAAGCCAGATTTCCTCATCTCCGAATGATACTATCATATTACGATAGTATCGAATGGCAAAAGCAATTGTCAAGAGGATTAACTTGAGAAGCAGGCAGCATTGGATGAAGCCGAGCAACGGTCCGAGGCCGCCTGCGAGGTGGACTCGATTTAATAAATAATCTTGCTCTTATGTTCCAGGCTTAACAACCTTACGTTCTTAACTGAAGGCTCTATCAACTCAGCCCTAAGGCTTTCAATCTGACTTTTAAAATCTGTAAGCAGCTTGACAGGAACTGATTTTCCCCTTGGAAGAGCTATCTTTAATGGATTAACGTATTTACTGTAACGCTTGATGCTGTAATGCAAATGGGGGCCGGTGGAAAGACCCGTGCTGCCAACATACCCTATAATCTCACCCTGGCTGACTTTTTTCCCTTTTCTTATTCCCTTTTTTATCCTTGAGAGATGTCCATAGTATGTCTCATAGCCATTAGGATGTTTGATTATTACGGTTTTACCTAACTGCCCCTTCCAGCCAGTGTACTTGACAGTGCCGCTGCCTGCTGTTGAGACAGATGTTCCCCGGGGCGCAGCATAATCTACACCAAGGTGCGGCCTTTTTATTTTCAGGATAGGATGCTCTCTTTTATAATTGAAACCTGAACTTATATATTTGAATCTAATAGGAGACCTGAGGAGAGCCTTTTTGAGGGAATCCCCTTTAGTGTCATAGTAGTCAGTTTTTCCATCTACCTCATACCTATAAGCCTCATAGGTCTTTCCATTATTTAAAAATTTTACAGCAACTATATTGCCATATCTCTTAAAAATCCCATCAAGCCATAGTTCTTCTACAAGTAACCTGTAACTGTCACCTTCTCTGAGTTCCGTTACAAAGTCAATTTCATATTCAAAGATCTCTGCAAGGTTATAGGCTAAAAGGAGATGTTCCCGGCTGTCACCAGCCGAATTGCTAAGATTATCCTTTATGGTTCCCTGAATAAGTGATGATCGTTTGTCATAAGGCACCCTCACCTTTTTAGCAATAAAGCTATCCTGTTCTTTTATTACCTCTATATATTGAAAGTCATCTATCGAGTATCTAAAGCTCTTTATCTCTTCTCTGGTAGAATCGTCGAGCCTAAGGGTAGTTATTAAATAAGCATGGGAAGGTTTTACCTTCGCAAGATTATAGACCTTCTTTGACGCACTTGTAATTTCGTAAAGAGTTTGTAAGTCAAGTCCATGTTTTTTAAAGATATCGAAGAGCGTCTCACGCTCTTTTACAGACCCTGTTATTTTTTTAACCTCAGGGGAAGTAAGAGATGCAGGAGATCCTGGCAGGTCATTTGGGTTTTCTCGCCTGGAAAGACTATTGAGATAAATGGCAAAAAGAAATATCAAAATAAGGGATAAACCGATCTGCGTTTTCTTCATTGCGATATTATAATTGTGCCCCGGCTGCTATTACAAGAAAAAATCGAATAGGTATATATTCCTATGAGAAATGCGCTTATACCTGCTTTCACGTAGTCCTGTACCCGAAGTAGTGAACTCGTAGTCCTATACCCCATGTGGTTTAGGGCAGTAGTTCATTACAAGTGGTATAGATGTATCTTGCATAATTATGGTAATTGTTTTCTAACGTACTCAAGAAATCTTTCACAGTCTTTTAAGACTTTTTCGGATTCAGATCTATAAACCAATCTTTCTTCATATTCAGCCATGTTTTTTATACGGAGTATTCTGACAAGTCTATTTGCATTGGTATTTATTTCTTCATCACCTGCTTTAATAGTCTTAAAAAGATTCACAGCATCGTTGTGACTTTCTCCCGCATGGCGCTTGCCCAAAAAATACACACAAATAGCATCACACGCCGCAATGCAAGAATGAATAGAGTTGATAGTGGCTGCATTCCATTCTTGGATAGAAAAGGAATTTTTTGCTGCGTGGGAGCACTCTTCCGCCCGTTCAAGGTAGTTAGTATATAGTGACTTCGTAACATCTCTTGACCTGAATTTGGGTGTCATAACTTATCCTTGTCCCCCTGTTTTCTTTACGTGCCTCTGCGTCTCACAACGCAAGACGTGGCAGCAGGTGAAAACAAAGTCCCCCGTGTTTCCTTGTGGAAACAAGGAAGGGGGAAAGAAGGGGGGCCTTTCTTTTCAGGAAAGAGTTCAAGTCCCTTATTAATTTCAGAGATAACCTTTAAATTTTTCTTTTGTTTCATTTCCCATTCTGTTAAGATATAAGGAGCAAGTCTATTTCCATAAACTTCAAAACATATATTTGATAATTTCTCTATTTGGGGCTCCAGCTTCTGTTTGCTTTGTTTATCTTTAACTAATACAAAGAGGTCTATGTCACTATTTGCCCTTTCAGAATCTTTTGCTATGGAGCCAAATAAAACTACCCTTTTAATCAGAGTTTTAGGCAAATTTCTTAATAGTATCTTTTTTAGATCTTCTACAGGGTCTTTGATGCCTGAAACACCGTTAATCAATTCGGATAAAACCCTAAAAGCATAACTTTTGCGATTTGTTCTCCATAGATGAGCCTTTCCGATAGTTACAAAGTCTATAAAATTAATATCAGCGAGTTCTCGCATAGTTCTATTTACACTCATATGAGAAACTTTTAGAACAGAGGCTATCTCCCTCTCACTCATAGAAACTTCGTGAGTCAGCAGGAATTTTATAATTTTTACCTTTGTCTTTGAATTTAGTACATCTAACAGGGAGATGTTAAATTTCATTTCAGCTCCTTTGTAACATATCTGTTACAAGTGTAACATATATAAAATATTTGTCAAGAAATTTCTAATGTATTTAGAAGCTTTCGCTTTGTCCCGTACCCGATACTTCGTAGTTTACCGGGTATGTCCCGTTGGTGCGAAGCAACTTTACGGGAAATCGAGTTTATGCTGAGTCCTTCAACTGGATTCAGGATAAATCTTGTCGAATGAATTTATGCTGAGTTTAGCCTTTGATCGAGCAGTTCGTCCTGAGCTCACTGTCGAAGCCTCAGTCGAGGTCTCAAAGTATTCTTTTTAATGGGCGACATCTGGTAGATCTGTTTTTCATAGTCGCGGACCTTGGATTGTTTGGCGGGGTTTTCCAAATAGTCGTCGTCTTTGGTGATAGAGAGGATTTGGTCAAGTCTTCATTTTTTTTATTCGTACACCTTCGGGTGAAATAATAACAAGATTTTCATAAATATCTTTTTCATGCAATGTCTCATAAAATCTTTTGAATATCAAAAGTGTTTCATCAACGGTTCGTTTATAAATTTTAACAACAATAATTCCTCCGCATTTTTCTGGAAGGAAACGGAATAGCCTTGAAAAATCTTTATCCATTGTGATGATTGTACGTTTTTCTTTACAAGCCCTTTGATAGGCCTCATCATCGGAAATGCCTGATAAGCCTGCGTCTCTTATGCTAAGCACATCATTGCCGAGATTCTTTAGATAGTCGATAATGGGTTCAAAAAGATTTTCATTGGCAAACATCTTCATGCAGTAACCCCGGCTTCTTCATCAGCAAGAACTGCGGCATAGTTCAAACAAGCCCTGATATCTTCATCAGTGATATTTGGATATGCCTTCTTAATCCCCTCAAAACTTTCTCCGGCAGCAAGCAAGTCAAGTATAATGTGTACGGGTATCCTCGTTTCCTTTATACATGGCTTCCCACTGCAAATTTTTGGATCACTCACTATTTGCTCAATTAATTTCCTCATGTCACAAACGCCTTTCAGTTTTAAAATCATTGTCATCAATGAGCTGCGTGATGCCCACATAGTTATTATACCTTAAATCAAACACCAACCTCGTCAAGTTTCACTCTTTACCCTCCACTCTATGAGTCATAGACAATCTTAATCTCCTCCGGTGTAAGGAACCTTTTATCCCGCCTGTTGGAGCCCCGTATGAGACGGAATTAATCTGCCTGAGGCGGATAAACTCTGCGGAAATCCCGACATGTCGGGACCCTGTTGCTTATGCTTTACGGAGTTGTTCAAGAAACTTTACGGGAAATTGAGTTTATGCTGAGCATAGTCGAAACACAAAAACCTGTCCTGAGATTTTCGAAGGATTATTTTAAAATGGGGGCGGCGTGAAAATTTTTATAAAGTGTATTTGATTTTAAAAGTAGTTATTTAGCAAGGCACACGAATGGGATTTTTTCTTAGAACGGTTTACCGAAATATCCGGATTCCTGGTTTTTCTTCCAAGTCTCAAGAGTAACTGGCTGATAATTTTTGGCTGCTAATTCAATTATTTTGTGAATAATTTGAACTACGGATCTTTTTGCTTTTCCATTTTCAAATTCATTCTCAGATTTGGATAAAATAGGGTCAAACAATACTTGCAATAGTTTTGGCTTTGATAAATCATATCCTACTTTTTCTTTGAAAAGCATGCTTAATAGGTCGCCTCCTTTAGCATCAAATCGTTCTTCACAATCTGCTATTTCTTTCGTCTTAAATACATATCTTTGTTCACACAACTCTGTCATTGCTTGTGCAATTTCATTATGATTAAAATTATCAAACTCGATATTCTTATTCCAAACATGAATATACTCATCTTTAGTAACTGTTCGTTTTGGATAATACTTAGAAGGTTGCTTGCTCAGACGCTTTTTAATTTGAAGGACACGACCTTCTTTATCCAGAACAAGAAAGACAATGGTTTGTCTATTATGATATGCATCAATAAATTTTTCCAATGCACCATACCTGTCAACTCTCTTTTTACCCGTGAAACCTCCAACACCTTGAATATTTACAACTTCTATTCCTAATCGTGGGAAAGGACATCCAAACAGCCTTTCTGCAAGAAGAGGAAACTGCTCAGCCTCCCCATTACCTTCTACGGCTAGGATTAACTTTGGTCTTGGATTAAGATGGTATTGGTTTGTGAGAAATTCCAGATATTGCATCTCGTTTTGTGTAACACCTTCTCCATAAAACTTATCTTTTCTCCATCCCCGTGATTCATCAGGTGGATGTAATTTATCTCCTGTTAAATCTTCATAAAACAAACGCAACATGTATTCCATAGAATAAAGAGTTTGAGCAAGCAAAGCCTTCCCTTTTAATTTCATTTTCTTCTCCACTGAAACAAAACTTATTAACCCATACCATTGTTCTAAAGGATCAGCAAACTTCGCATCTATGACAATTAGTTCATGGAGTCGTTTTAGTTGATCTGTATCAATACCAATATCATTAAGTACCGCTTTTGCATTCCAGTTATGGCAATATTCGTACCAGTCCCAGTTGTAATAATGGCTTGGAATTGATAAGCGTAATGATCGACGATCTGATAGAGTCTTCGGAAAATATCGATTAGATATAATTTGGCTAATTGTTATAATGGTCTCTCCTCGCACACCACGTTCCCGAATGCTATCGACTCTTACTGTAAACCATTCAGAAATCTGATGTGTTATTTTATCAATATCTTTTTTACTATATGTTGCCCACCATCCCGCATTTATATCCATTTTTGTGGATTCAACCAAGTTATAGAGGGAATAACATTGAAAAATTGAATAAAAACTTTCTATTTGTCTATAACCTTCATTGTCTATGAACGTATTCCATTTCTGGAATGGTCGAGAAAATGGCTCCCATAAGAATCCGTCCTCAAACCAGTTTTGGGCATAATGCTTGTCAAACCAGAAATGTGCATATTCTTCTTTTATATCCCCTGACCATTCTTCTTCATTTTCCAACATACCCAAATCTCTATATCCTTTACCATTATCAATATATTCAATTTTTACCTTAATTTTAGGATAGCGAATACGAGCAATGGGATAAAAAAGCCCTAATTTTTCAAATTGTTCCAACTGTTCTCTTGAGGTTCTCATACCTCGATCTTTGCAATAGGAAATAAATTGATCTGTCGGCAGAAGCTGGCAGATTATAAAAAATTCGTTTTCTATTATGTACTTCAAAGTTGGCATTTGCTTTGTGGCCATCTTAGTGGGTTTATATAAAAAGTTCTTCTTCGCTCTATAAAAAAATTATCTATATGTTTCTTTACCGCGTTCTATCGGCTCAACTGTTCGACTTCATATTCTGTTTAAATTTAGGAGTGTTATTTTTCTTGGAACTCAATAATATTTTTTTCCACATCCTCATAAATACTATCAATCTGTTTTTGAATTTCTGAGGTTTTACTAAGTGCCGTTACAACACGGCAGTAATGTTTAATATCATCAAGGGATAACCTTTTCCCTTTTCTGTCTTTCAGCCATTTATCACAAACCTGATAACCACCGATTTGGTATTGCCAAGTCTGTGGAGTAATTCCATCAAAATACTGTTCTTCATTTATATAAAGGCGATTTTCTTTATCATCATATTTTAATTTTCCAACTTTATCTGTACCCTTGCCATGAAATTGAGCAACTGGGGGATCAAGCTCTGCTGATTTAAGCATATGTAAATCAACAAGCTGCTCGCCATATTTAGACAGCTTTCTAAATAATTTATAATGTTTAGTAAAAGGAATTCTTGGGAAATCTATCTTGAGAAACTTAGCGTATTTTGCTCTATAGATATTTGAATAAAGAACTGCATAGATGTAACAGAAAATATCATTTGGTGTTGATTCCTCTTTATATGTCTTTGCGAGAGATTTATAAAGCTCTGGGTTAATATTTGGCGCCCTTTTCTCCGGTTTTTTCGTGTAGCTAAATAAACTTTTATCCTCAGTATCAGAGTAAATGTATAGTGGGAATAAACAAGACTGAGTCGTTGATTCTCCACATTTTGTCTCCATTATTTTATCAGAACAAAAAAAGTGATCCATTTGGGCTGATTTATTACTTCTTGCTGATATCAATCCTAAATTTTCCTGCATCATATGACCCATAACCCTTTTCACGGTTCTCCATACGAGAGAGTCATGGTAAAAAATCCACTTGACATCAAAAGGACGATACAGAACAGGCAAAATAAATTTATTTAAATCAGTATCAGAAATTGATTGGAGCATATTCCATGCTTTTCTGATATCCCAACCTTTTTTTCTCTTTATTTCTGAAAATGTGTGAAGATCATCATCAGAATACTTGCTATTTTTAAAAAGTCGAATTCTGTTTAGAAGTATGTTCTTATTATTGTCTATGACAAAACGATCCCTGGCTGTTGTCATTCCTACACCGTTTAAGGGAAATATTTGAGTTAGTTTAGAATATCTTTCATATTTCTCAAAAAGTTTCTCATCTCTTGGAACAAAAAGATAAAACTCAGACTTAGGAGATAACTTTTTCCATTTAGTAGTCTTAGTATCATTTTCTAAAAGCCATTTATATTTATCATCTCTTAAACCCCAAATTTCTGAATGACAAATGCTAACCCCTTTCTTCTTAGCCCGTTTTTTTATAAAAAGAGCAACGGCTACGCCTTGCTGAATATCAAAAACATTTTCATCTTTTGAGCCATCGGGACACTTCTCTTTTTTAAGACTATTACCATGTAAGTCTAGTAAATAAATTTCATCAAAACTGTTTAATAGTGACTGACGCATACCTCTGAAGGTTGGATTATCAAGGTAACTATGGTTGGTAATAAAGCCTAAAACTCCCTCACCTGCCTGCTCTATCTTCCACTGGGCAAAGCGGATGAATTTAACATAATCATCCTGAAGCCACTTTGGGTTCCTTTCTTTCAGAGGCTTGCCATCTACCTGATAGTAAACTTTGATCTCATTTGAAATCCATTCACCTATGTTAGAAGAATGTCCCGAATATGGTGGATTGCCAAGTATCACTAAAACGGGCTGGTCTTTTTTAACTTTACCTGCTAAATAAGATTCATGAGACAGTGAAGCCATTCCGGGAAGGTCTGTTTGAGCAAGTTCTTCCATTTCTAAAGTATTTGTGAGATATAGCTTAAATCTGTCATCTTTTTGGAGTTTATAACCAAGTTCTTCTAAAAGAAAAGACATTTTCAAATGCCCGATAGCATAGGGAGCCATCATTAATTCAAAAGCATAATAATTCTTTAAGATATGGTCATTAATAAGGCTTTCTTTGGTTCCTTCGCCATATTTCAATGTAAATTCTTCAACTGCCAGTTTACTTACTTCAGCTAAGAATGTGAGTGTTCCAGCAGCAGGGTCTAAGACAGTAACGGTAGAGGTCGCAAAACCATCCTGTTTAGCAAAATTTTCTTTAAGTATGATATTGAGAGACCTTACAATATAAGAGACAACCGGTTCAGGTGTATAATAAACGCCTCGTTTTTCTCGCATTGCTGGATCGTATTCTGAGAGAAAGGTTTCATAGAAGTGGACAATAGGGTCTTTTCCTTTGCCTTCATGAAAATATTGATGAAGTATTTTTTGTACGTCTGCTGCTGCAAGAACTTCTGCAATATCATCAACAATCCATTCCATTTGAGGGGGCAGGTCTTCAAGAGAAATAAATTTAAAGACTTCACGTAATATGCCAATAGTTTTAGGAATGTTTTCAAAGGCAAGCTTTCTATTAAATCCATTTGAAGAACGAGTACGAGCGGCAAAAAGGCCATATGTAATAGTCTGAGAATATAAATCAGCAAACTCTGCCTTAGTAAGCCCGTTGATTAAATGTTGTTGAAATGCTTTGTAAAACCCAAGAATAAAGCCTGTTCCTTTTTCTTCTTCCTCTTTTAGTTCTTCCACTATAATTTGGTCTTTTAAAAAACTGGTCCTTTTTGCCAGTTCTATTGCAAGAGTTTTAGCGGTGTATGTTTTAGGCAGAGAAAAAGAAAAATATTTTTCAAGCAACTTTAAAAATTCGGTCTCTTTCTCAACCGGAGGGAGGGTTTTTAGCTTATGAATAATAAATGGCCTACCAATCTTGACACTATCAATTAACCGACCATCGCGATAAAGCCTGAATTCAAAGAAATTCGTAAGTATTAGATTAGGAAAAGTATGTAAATAGCGTTTTAACTGTTTTGTACTTTCTATTTTATCTAAATATTCAACGGATGTAGCTTTAGCTTCAATATAACCAACGATATGTTGTCGTCCGTCCCATACCCTAAAATCTGGATTGCCAGCCTCGGTTTTTTTCGGAACAGTGGTAACATGTACGTGCTTTTTATTGATTGACTCAGCATAGTTTTCAAAAAGAGTTTTAAGGCAAGAGTAATAACTTTCTTCTGTTGCATCACCTCTTTTAGCAACTTCAAAAATCTCTTTAAAATATCTCTTGAGCATAATTGCCATATTTTCACATAAATCTTTTATTTTTTCACTATTTCAACGGGAAACGCAGCTTGGAGCGTCCCGTAGAACGGGATTTCCGCTTCGCCATAACAGGAATGTAGACCGCTTGTCCCGAGTGCTTCATCGAATCGGGGAGCACCGAGACAGACAGGTTGGGCGGGGGTTAAATATTCATCAAGCATATAGTCCGAGCCCACCTCGCAGGTGGACTCGTCTTTCTTGACGCTTCATACTCAATGTAAGTATAATTCACAATATAGAAATTTAAAAATTTCTGAAGCAAAATGAACCATTAGCAACTAAGAAATGAAACATAGAATTATGACATGGCGAAAATAAACTGGACTGCTGAAGCCGAACACTGGCTTAAGGAAGTATTATGGAAGCCATAAAAATATTGGAGGAAGCTAAAGATATTAACCGGTATTACAACGAAGAAGCTGATGTTCTATAT
>FXBF010000687.1_pt1 | contig 11835 bp, 10 predicted proteins | sample 5335321 | NCBI WGS metagenome assembly FXBF01 (sample SAMEA103928391, study PRJEB20085) | sediment metagenome | isolation source: sediment | reverse complement strand
ATTCAGTTATCGCTGGCCCAAGAGCGTGCCTAAGAGCAGCCTGAACTGCCAGGACCGATTGTAGGCGGATGAGGTGCTGAACGCGTCGGAGAGGCCCAGCGAGTAGCGGACATCGAGCGCGAAGAACTTCCCGCTGGGCGTCACGCGGGCAAACTGCAAGCCAAACGGTATCGACCAGACGGTGCTATTCGCCCTATCACAGTTCAGGCCGGGATTAAGGCTGGTCCCGCTACAGGAAACCTTGAACTGGATGTCAATCCCCCCATAGGCCCTGAAGCGCATCCCGCTCGCAGTCGGCACGGCGGCTCCAAAGGTGAGTGGGATCTCGATATAGTCGAGGCGGATGTCGCCACCACCCTCCTGCACCCAGTTCCCTTCCAGCTGAACCACAGTGTTCGTGGTCGTGCGGGCTCCCAGGAACAGGCCCGCGGTTCCTCCCCACCGGGAGCTGGTGTTGGTCGCGCCTCCAAAGATGTCGCCAAGCGTGGCACCACCCGAGACACCGGCGAACGGCTGCTGGGCGCGCGCCGGCTGCGCCACCAAAACATAGAGAAGCGATGCCAGTAGCAAACCTGTCACGCGATTCATACGGCCTCCTCATCTCAGAAAAGCTAAGCAGTTGCGGAATTCCCCTCTTTGGGGGGGGAAGCGACCGCCATGCTAGTGCCCTGAGGCACAATCTGCAAGCAGCGGAACAAGTCAGCGCGCTCCTCCTTGCTGCGCCACTCTCGTGCCACGCTCAGATTTGTGTATTTTTCGCCATGCCGGCACCGAGAAGAAGCGGAGGAGCTATTGAGTTCACCAGAAGACACGCGGGTTCCGCGCAAGACGTCAGTCGTGGTGCTCTACAACCAGGTCGGTGAGGACTGGTACGAGAAGCTCAAGGAGGTGGACCCCTCAACCCTGCCGTTCAAGCCCGAGTATCCCATCCACGTCGCCACGGTGAAAGAGGAGTACGAGGACGTTGTGGGGGCGCTGCGACGCGAGGGATACCGAGCCCGTGCGGTGAATCTCGAGAACGATCTCCGCAAGCTCGAGCGTGTAGTCAAGCGCAGCCGGCCGGACGTTATCCTCAACCTGGTCGAGTACTTCCACGACGACGCCGGTCTCGAGGCCGCGGTCGCCGGGATGTTCGACCTCTACCGGATCCCCTATACCGGAGCGCCGCCATTCGCACTCGAGCTGTGCATGGACAAGGCTCTCACCAAACAGATACTGCAGGCGAACAGGATCCCAACGCCCCGCTTCAAGCTTCTCCACGAGCCGAAGGTGCCGAAGCGGCTTGGCCTGCGATACCCGGTCATCGTGAAGCCGACCTGGGAGGACGCGAGCGCCGGCGTTCACAAGAACTCCGTGGTGCACGATGACCACCAGCTCGCCGAGCGACTCCAGCCCCTGTTCGAGGAGTTCTGTCAGCCGATCCTGGTGGAGGAATTCGTCGACGGGCGCGAGCTGCACGTCTCGGTGTGGGGGAACGACCCGCCGGAGGCCCTTCCCCCCATCGAGTTCGACTTTTCAGCGCTCCCACCGGATTACCCGCCTATCATCAGTTATGCGGCCAAATGGGACCCGCTGGATGAGGCTTACCATCGCGTCCATACGGTGTGTCCCGCACCCCTCTCGAAGCGCTTGCTGCGCAAGATCGAGAATGTGGCCGTTCGGGCGTACGAGATCACCGAATGCCGCGACTACGCTCGCCTCGATATTCGCCTGAAGGACGACAAGCCGTACGTGCTGGAAGTGAACCCGAATCCGGATCTCACGGAGGGCGTCTCACTGCTGGAATCGGCTGAGCAGGCCGGCTACTCGTTCTCCCAAGCCCTGGCGCACCTGGTCGAGCTCGCGGCGGAGCGCAAGCCGGAGCCCACCCCGGCTCGGGAGCCAGTCTAGGGCCGCCCACCCTGTTTGCTCTAACGCCCGGAGCGCGGCCCCGCGAACAACCAGATGATGAAGCCCAGCACCGGCAGCACCAGAATCAGCGCCGCCCAGAGGACCTTTCCGCCGGTGGATTTGTTGCTCTGGAAGACGTTAAGGATCGCCCATATGTCGGCGATCAAGACTGCCAAACTGAACAAAGTGCCGAGACCCATTTGGCTCCCTCCTCCGCTGGCCGTGCACGACCTACCCGTCCACAGTCCCTACGAGACTCGGGGCAGAAAGGTTGCGCTCGTGCGCCGCATCCTTGACGAGCCCTAAGTAGTCTATGTATCGTACTTTACCGGCGACCCCCCTCTCCTGCTGGCACCTCAACCCGAGAACACTATGCTTTCAACGCGATCCGCTAGCATAATTCTGCCGATTCTTGGGCTCGTAGCACCCGCCCTCTGGACAGCCGGCTGCGGGGGCGGCGACGCGGCGGGCGGCACGGCCCGCTTCGGCGTGGCCGCTCCGCTGGAGCAGTTCATCGGCGCCCAATCGCTGCGAGGCGCGCAGCTTGCCCGGGACCAGATCAACGCCGACGGCGGCATTCGGGGGCGAACCCTCGAGCTTGTGGTGGTGAGCGACAGCGCCTCCGCCCAGCGGGCCGTCCCGGTTGCGGATGCGTTCTACGGCGACGTGTCCGTGGTCGCCGTCATCGGCCACTCGACTTCCGGGGCGACGCTGGCCGCAGCCACTATCTACAACCGCGGCCTTCCCGCGGTGTCCCCTACGGCCACGAGCCCCGAAGTCAGTGACGCCGGCGAATGGATCTTCCGGATCGCCTCCAGCGACGCGGCGAACTCCGCCTGGCTCGCTCGCTTCGCGCTCCGGGAACTGGGAACGCGGGCAGCGATTCTCTACGCCAACGAGCCGTACGGGCGCGGACTCCGTGAGGGATTTGGAAAAGCGTTGCTCTCAGGGGGAGGTATGCTGCTCGAGGAGTACCCTTACATCGAGGGCCAGACCCAAGATTTCGAGGCCTATCTGCTGGGGATACAGGCGGGACAGCCCGACCTGATCTTCATCGCCGGGCTCGACGCCAGCGCCGGGCTGATCATCCGGCAGGCGCGCGACCTGGGTATCAGAGCGCCGATCATTGGCGGCGACGGTCTGCTGGGTCTGGCTGGGCGGGATCCGGTTTACGACGGGACCTATGTCGGCTTGCTCTACCACCCCGACGCGCCGGGGCCCGCCGGCCGGCAGTTCGTGGAAGCCTACCGCAGCGCCTACGGCGAGCTGCCCGATCACTTCGCCGCGCTCACCTACGACGCTGTCATGCTAGTGGCGCAAGCGGCGCGGGAGGTGGGCTTCGACCGTGCGAAGATTCGCGCCTACCTCGAAGAGGTCGGCCGCGGCGGTGCCGGTTTTCAGGGCGTCAGCGGTCTGATCGCTTTCGACCAGAACGGCGACCCGCTGAAGAAGAGCTACGCCGTGGGCCGGATCTCGGGAGACGGAATCGAACTCATAAGCGTTGAGGGCGGCACGTGATAAAGACTATTCGCGCTCGACAGGCAGGAGCGTTCACCGTCCTGCTGCTAGGACTTCTGGCGGCCGGCTTGTTGGGGATCAGCTCGCTTGACGGTTTGTCCCGGGAGTTCGATGCAGAGATGGCGAAGGTGCGCCAGGTATCCGAGATCGGGACCGATCTGCAACGTGGTGTGCTCGAGCTCATCTTCGCGGCCGACGGCTACCTCGCCAGCGGCAGCCGCGACTCGAAGCGGCGGTTCGCGGAGTTGGCAGGGCGCACCCAGGACCTGGGCAAGCGTTACCGGGAGCTGGAGGGCATGGGCGCGACCGAGGCGCAACAGGTGGAGCGACTGACCGCTGCCCTGACTCAGCTCGAGGTGGAGTACGCCGGGGCTCACGCGCTTTACGACATCGGCCGGCGTACCGAGGCACGGGAAGTAGCTGACGCCGCTCACCCGCTGGCGGAAGAGGTCGCGAGCTTGATCTCGGCGTTGGGCGAGCGGCAGTCTCAGGTGTTGCAGGCCTCAACGGCTGCGCTGCAATCACGGGCCCGCGAGCGCTCCAACTACGTACTCACCATCCTGGCGTTGGCCTTTGTACTCGGCACCGCGCTGGCTGTTCTGACCGTGCGCTCCATCGATCGCCCGCTGGCGGTGCTGGTCTCAGCTGCCGCGAAGCTGGGGAGCGGCGACTTGAGGACGCGGGTCAGCGACGAGGCTATGCCGAAGGAGTTCGCTGCGGTAGGCGCGGCGTTCGACAGCATGGCCGGCGGCCTGCGCAACGTCGCCGAGCAGGTGGTCAGCACAGCATCTCAGGTCTCTTCCTCGGCGGCCGAGTTCTCGGCCATCTCGGAGCAGGTGGCAGGATCCACCCACGAGGTGGCGATGGCCATGTCGGAGATCTCGGAGGGCGCGGATGGCCAGGCGCGAGCTCTGAGCGAGACGGCTGCCGCCGTAGTCGAGTTGCGGGACGGCGCGGCGAGGATTGAGTCGGATGCCCACCAGAACCGCCAGCTCAGTCACACCGTACGGCGCGAGGCGAGTGAAAGCCGGGAGGCGGTGCAGCAGGCCGTGGAGTTGCTGCTGTCTCTCCGCGAGGTCATCCACAGCTCGGCCGAGGAGATGGAAGGGCTGGAAGCCGCTTTGAAACAGATCACCGGCTTTGTCAAGCGGATCACCTCTATCGCCGAACAGACGCACCTTCTGTCGTTGAACGCCGCGATCGAGGCGGCACACGCCGGGCACGAGGGGCGCGGCTTCAGCGTCGTGGCGGAAGAGGTGCGAAAACTGGCGGCGGAGTCCGACTCCGCAGCGCAGGAAGTGGACGAGACGGTTATCCAGTTCCGCGATTGGGTCCTCAGTGCCATCGCTCGGATGCGTGAAGGCGAGGTCCAGGTTGCACAAGTCGAGAGCGTATCCCGGGCTGCCCAGGGGGCTCTGGACTCGATCGCTGTCGACCTCGAGCGTATCACCCGGGCCACGGACCAGGCGCAGGCGACCATTGAACGAAGCCTGGTGCTACTCGGGCAGGTGGCCGGCCACGTCGAGACTGTGACGGCGACAGCAACCGCGCACGCCGCCCGCAGCCAGGATGTGAGCGCGGCAGTTCAGGAACAGTCTGCTACGACCCAACAGATCAGCGCATCGGTTGCCGAGCTGGTCACCGCCGCGAACGATCTACGGCGCGTGGTCAGCGAATGGCAGATCTGACCTAGCGAAACCTTGCCCGCCCTTCTGCGTAGGGATTGGGGAAGCCCGTCGCGCATCAGCGAGCCCAGCGTTTTGGCCGCGGCAGCTGTTCAATGAAGCGGGATAGTCTTCTCCGTAGAACAACGTGGAGGCCGGTTGCCTCCACTGAGTCGGCCCGTTATAACAACCACCACACTTGCCTGTGGACAGTGCCGCCGCCCGGGAGATGCTGTCAATTGACAGGAGCTGCTAACTGTATGAGACGACTCACGTTACCTCTAGTAGCGGCGTTGCTCATAGCCGCCGCCCACTCGGCCGATGCGCAACAGCTGGCATGGGGCGTACGGGGAGGCCTGAACCTCGCGACCGCGGACGTCGGGGGGTCGCTGTTCGCCCAGGACGTCGGCGGCAGGACCGGCTTTCACGCGGGCATATTGGGTATTGTGGATATATCCGAGAACTTCGCTCTGGAGACGGACGTCTTGTACTCGCAGAAAGGGTTCGGCACGGGGGATGGTGACGTCTCTCTTTCCTTGAACTACTTCGAGATCCCGGTGATGGCTGTCATCCGGATCCCTGGCAGTGTGTCCCCGCATCTGTACCTGGGCGTGGAGCTCAGTCTCGAATCCGGCTGCACGGTTTCCAGCGGCGTTCTTCTCGAGCCTGTCAGTTGCGACGATATCAGAGCCGAGAACGCGCGCGTCCCCAGAACCAAAGGCGCCGACTCCGGACTCATGTTCGGAGCGGGAGTGACGGTGGACGTCGGATTCACCTCCCTTCTCATCGACGTTCTTTACGATTACGGTCTGACGGATATCAGCGAGCCGACCGAGGAAATAGACTCCATCAAGACCAGGGCCCTCTTGCTATCCGTCGGAGCGACCTGGCCGATCGGAAGCACCGGCGGCTAACGCCGCTGCAGAAGCGGCCCCGCTGGCGCGGGCGCCCTGCTGACGAAACGGTCCAGGCTTCAGAGCCCTGCCCTCACGAGCGGCAGGGCTCTTTCTTATTCCGGGCACGTGCGGTGCTGGCATCGAGATGCCGTTGCGGGTCATCGGACAACTTGTGTCGGGACCAGTCGTCTGATAGGCTTCCGGACGCGCTTGCAGAGAATCGAGCCAGCCAACGAGGGCGGAAGGAACATAGATATGGACATGGCGACGTTCGCCGCGGGCTGCTTCTGGGGGATCGAGGCGGCCTTTAGGAAGATACCGGGGGTGACTTCAGCGACGGTGGGGTTCACGGGTGGAACGCTCAAGAACCCGAGCTACGAGGATGTGTGCTCGGGCGCAACGGCACATGTGGAAGCGGTGCGCGTGGAGTTTGACCCGTCGGTAGTATCGTACGAGCAGCTCCTCGATGTGTTCTGGAACATCCACGATCCCACGACATCAAATCGACAGGGGCCGGACGTAGGTTCGCAGTACAGATCCGTGGTGTTCTTCAATACAGCGAAGCAAGAAGCGGCAGCACTCGCGTCGAAAGAGAAGCTGGAGACCAGCGGCCACTACGCGAACCCGATCGTAACCGAGATCACGCCCGCTTCGGAATTCTACCCGGCCGAGGAATACCATCAGCGGTACTTCGAGAAACAGGGGTCGGATGGGTGAGCGCGGACGCGCAACCGCGAAAGAGCCAGTCCCTGATACCTCGTGAGCACGGGGCTTACGCGCAGATCATCTTTCCGCTAGTCACGGCAATGGTGCTGGGAAGCATCGGCATCGCTGCACTGCTTCTCGTCGTCGCCATCGTAGCGATCTTCCTGGCCCATGAACCCGCGCTGGTGATCTCGGGCGGGCGAGGCGGGCGGGCGCAGCGCGAAGCGAGCGAGTCCGCACGCCGCCGTCTGGTCCTTTTGCTGGGCAGCGCTTTGCTCGCGGGAGCGCTGGGCCTGTGGCTCGCCCCTGCTCAAGCACGCCTATCGGCTCTCATCCCGCTGGCGCTTGGAGCGTCGTTGGCACCGCTCATCGTGAGGCGACAGGAGAAGACCGCCGTCGGCGAGCTGCTGGTGTCGCTCACCCTTTCCGCCACGCTGATCCCGGTCGCGATGGCGGGCGGCGTCTCCTTCCAAGCCTCCGCCGCCGCCGCCACGGTCTGGGCGCTAGCGTTCGCGCTCGCGACCATCACGGTGCGTGCCATCATCGCTCGGGCCAAGAGGAACGCGGAGCCCGGCCTGGCATCTATAATCGCGCCGGTCCTCAGCGCCGCGGCCATCGCGATCTCACTCTTCCTGGCCGTGTCCGACAGGCTGCCAGTCCTGTTAGCGGTGGCGGTCGTGCCCACAGCGCTGGTGGCTATGGTCTTCGGTGTGCTGGGCGTTCACCCGAGGAATCTGCGCCGCATGGGCTGGTCGCTGGTGGTGAGCAACATCGCGGTGCTGGCGGCTCTGATCATCGGATTCAACTGAGGAGGGAGTGACGGTGACTCACCGCCGAGCCTTTCTGAAGCAACTCGCCCTAATCGCCGGAGCACCGGGATTGGGCAAGCTGATGGGACTCGACAGGGCGTTCGCGGAAGAGCTGGAGCGCTTGCCGCGACCGGATACGGGCGATGCGTCGCTCTCGGACCTTCGTGACAGCTACCTGCTGAGTCCCGACATCATCTACTTCAACCACGGGTCGATCGGCACGATCCCGAAGGCGGTCATGGATGCCCGCGCCGCCTACCTCGACCTCTGCGAGACCAACCCCTGGCTCTACATGTGGGGTGGTGAGTGGGACGAGCCCCGCGAGGCCGTTCGTGAGAGCGCGGCCCGGCTGCTCGTTTGCGATCCGAGCGAGGTGGCTCTCACCCACAACACCACGGAAGGTTTCAACACTCTTGCCAACGGGCTGCCGCTGGGACGGGGCGATGAGGTGGTGTTCAGCTCACTCAACCATCCCGGCGCCAGTATCTGCTGGCACCTCAACGCCGAGGTCAAAGGCTTCAAGGTCAGGAGCTTCGACTTCCCGATCCTGGACGTTCCGCAGATGACGGCGGATGACGTGCTGAACGCCTACGATCGAAACATCACAAGCGCGACCCGCGTTCTCGTATTCCCGCATATCGATAACATCGTCGGCCTCCGTTACCCGGTGAAGCACTTGGCGGCACTGGCGAAGAGCAAGGGCGTCGAGATCGTCGCGGTGGACGGAGCGCAGGCGGTCGGGATGATCGAAGTGGACATGACCGACTTCGGCATAGACGTCTACTGTGCCAGTCCGCACAAATGGCTGCAGGCGCCGAAGGGACTCGGCCTTATGTACGTCCGCAAGGACGTGCAGGAACGGATCCGGCCGATGTGGGTGACCTGGGGCCAGGCGCGCTGGAAGGGGACGGCACGGATCTACGAGGATTACGGGACCCGCAACTTGCCCGAGGTCATCACCTTGGGTGACGCCATCGACTTTCAGGCGAAGCTCGGAGCTGGGGCGAAAGAGGCTCGCTACCGCGAGATCTGGCAGCGGTTCCGCAGCGCCGGCGCAGAATCCGGCCTCATCACCTGGCGCTCGCCGACGTCATGGCCCCTCTCGGCCTCGCTCTACGCCCTCGAGATCCGCGGCGTCGATAGCCAGGTGGCCTTCGACCGTATGTACCGAGAGCATGGTTTCGTCTTCCGCCCCTTCCACACTCAGGGGCTCAACACGGTGCGCATCTCTCCCAACACCTACAACACGGATGCGGAGATAGAGCGCTTCTTCGACGTCGTGGCGGCCTTGCCGGGCAATTAGGATACTGCTCCACGGTTGGCGTGAGAGCGCAAACTGCATAGTATACAGTTAGTCGTAGACAGTTATTGATACCGAAAGACCAGGCAGTAGCTCGACATGAGTGCGAATAGCCCCGATGGTAACGGCGCCGATGGCGCCAGCGCTGGCGCTACCACCACCGCCAGAATAGACAGGCCCCGCGAGGTACGCGACGAGACGGTCGTCCGCTTCGCCGGCGATTCCGGAGACGGGATCCAGCTCACCGGCTCCGAGTTCGCCTTGGAGAGCGCGCTGGCCGGGAGTGACATCTCCACCCTCCCTGACTACCCCGCCGAAATCCGGGCGCCCGCCGGAACGACCTACGGCGTGTCAGCCTTCCAAGTCCACTTCGGCTCCGTGGACGTCAGGACGGCCGGTGACGAGCTGGACGTGCTGGTAGCGTTCAACCCGGCAGCGCTGAAGGTGAACCTGTCCGACCTGCGCACCGGCGGCATGGTGATCGTCGATGAGAGCTCCTTCACCGACCGCAACCTCAAGAAAGCGGACTACCAATCGAACCCGCTCGAGGGTGACACGCTGGCGCGATACCAGCTGGTGAAGCTCGACATCACGCGCCTTACGGAGGAGGCGGTGAAGGAATACGGCGTCTCCGCGAAGGAAGCCCGCCGTTCGCGCAACCTATGGGTGCTGGGGCTGATGCTCTGGATGTACAGTCGCGAGCGGAAAGCGACGGTGGAATGGCTCGAGCAGAAGTTCGCCAAGAGGCCGGAGATCGCCAGGGCCAATATCGCCGCCCTCAACGCCGGCCATGCCTTCGGCGAGACCGCCGAGATGCCGAGTGACATCGTGGGGTACACGGTCGCGGCCGCCCACGTGCCGCCGGGGCTCTACCGTACGGTGACCGGCACCGAAGCGATGACCTGGGGACTGCTCGCCGGAGCCCGTGCCGCCGGCCTGGGCCGGATCGTCTTCGGCTCCTACCCCATCACCCCGGCGTCGCCGCTGCTCCATGCCATGGCCCAGCTGGCCGATCACGGGGTGGTCACCTTCCAGGCGGAGGACGAGATCGCCGCGATTTGCTCCGCTATCGGCGCCTCCTTCGCCGGCGCCCTCGGGGTGACCGCGAGCTCCGGCGCCGGGCTGGCGCTCAAGACCGAGGCGCTCGGTCTCGCCACCGCCACAGAGCTGCCGCTGATCGTCGTCAACGCCCAGCGCGCGGGCCCCTCGACCGGCATGCCGACGAAGGCCGAGCAAGCCGACTTGCTCCAGGCGCTGCACGGCCGGCACGGCGACGCGCCCGTGGCGGTCATCGCCGCGGCGACACCCACCGACTGCTTCGAGGTGGCGATGGAAGCGGTACGGCTGGCGACGAAGTACATGACGCCCGTCGTTCTGCTCTCCGATGCCTACCTGATGAACGCCGCGGAACCCTGGGCGATCCCCGACTTGAACGAGCTGCCGCGTTTCCCGGTGAAGTTCCGTACCGACCCCGACGGCTTCAGCCCCTTCACGCGCGACCCTGAAACGCTCGCCCGTGCTTGGGCGCTGCCGGGGACGCCGGGGCTCGAGCACCGGATCGGCGGGCTGGAGCGTAGCTACGAAACGGGCGATATCTCCTACGACGCGGAGAACCACGAGCGCATGACGGAGGTGCGTGCCGCCAAGATCGCCGGGATCGCCAAGGACATTCCATTTCAGGGAGTGGAGCTTGGAGAGGAGACCGGCGCGATGGCGGTGGTGGGATGGGGCTCGACCTACGGCCCGATCTACCAGGGCGTCAGGGCGGTGCGGGAGGAGGGTTATGACGTCTCCCACATCCACCTCCGCTATCTGTCGCCGTTCCCGCGCAACCTGGGCGAGCTGTTGAAGGGTTTCGACCGGATCCTGGTGCCGGAGATGAACAAAGGCCAGCTCACGAGCTTGCTGCGCAGCGAGTTCCTGCTTCCCGCGGAACGCCTCAACAAAGTGACGGGGCAACCGTTCAAGATTGCCGAGATCGCCGACGCGATTCGGCCTAGACTGGATACGTGATGATGGCTACGGCAACGACTGACATACCGCTCAAGCCCGCCGAATTCGAATCGGATCAGGAAGTACGCTGGTGTCCGGGCTGTGGGGACTACGCGATCATCAAGGCGATCCAGAAGACGCTGGCCGAGCTTGGCGTTCGCCGCGAGAATACAGTGTTCGTTTCAGGGATCGGATGCGCGGCACGGTTCCCTTACTATATGTCCACCTACGGGTTCCACACGATCCACGGTCGCGCCCCGGCCATCGCCACGGGCCTGAAGCTAGCGAACCCCGACCTGGACGTCTGGGTGATGACGGGCGACGGTGACGGCCTCAGCATCGGCGGCAACCACACGCTCCACGTGCTGCGGCGCAACGTCGACCTGCAGATCTGCTTGTTCAACAACGAGATCTACGGCCTCACCAAAGGCCAGTACTCGCCGACCTCCCGGCAGGGTACCCTCTCGCCGTCGAGCCCGCAGGGTTCGCTGGAGCAACCGCTGTCGGCTTGCTCGTTCGCCCTGGGCGTAGGCGCCCGCTTCGTGGCGCGCTCGGTGGACACACTGCAGAAGCACCTGATCGGAGTGCTGAAGCGGGCTAAGGAGAACCACGGCGCTTCCTTCACCGAGATCTTCCAGAACTGCATCGTCTTCAACCACGGCGTCTTCGCCGACTTCACCGACAAGCGCGTAGCGGCGGACGCGCAGATCCACGTCGAGCACGGTCAGCCCCTCCTCTTCGGCAAAGAGAAGGAGAAAGGTCTACGGATAAGAACGGGCAGCCTGCAACTCGAGGCCGTCACGGTGGGAGAGAACGGAGTGAGCGTCGATGACGTCCTCCTTCACGACGAGACCGACCGCAACCTCGCCAGGCTCCTGGTGGACATGGAGCCGCCCGACTTCCCCGTAGCGCTCGGCGTGATCTACTGCGATCCCGCGCCTGCCTACGAGGACCAGGTCGAGTCGCGACTGGACGCCGCTTGCTGCGGTGACCTGAACGGGCTCCTCCGTAAGGGGCGCACGTGGTGCGTTACGGATGACGAGTGGGCGGTGAGCGGTGAG
>FXBF010000686.1_pt1 | contig 11840 bp, 9 predicted proteins | sample 5335321 | NCBI WGS metagenome assembly FXBF01 (sample SAMEA103928391, study PRJEB20085) | sediment metagenome | isolation source: sediment | reverse complement strand
GCCGTTCCACCGGCCCGCATCTGCACTTTGAGGTCCGCAAAGACGGTCGCAGCATTAACCCGGCAACCTATCTCAACCCCCAGAAACGCTTCAGTTCGACCCGTTAAGGCCTGTTGCTTGGTGATTTTCGTCCGGGTGTGGGGGCCGGTATCCTGGATATCCGAAACACCATCACCGAGTTGCCACCCTGCAATTTTCGCCCCTGGGCAGTGACCCAGAGCTGTCGGCCATCTGGAGAGACGTCCAGACCGACGGGGTAGGAATCGGCCGGGATGGTCAACAGGGGTTTCAGGCCCGGTGCGGTCAGGGCCACGATCTTGCTCTCGAGGTTAACGGCGGCGAACAGCAAGCTACCATCCGGTGACAGCGCAATCGTCCGCGTGGCGCTGCCGGTGCGCACCTCACGCAGCGGTTGCAGCCGCCGGCGTTCCAGCGCCGCCTGGATCAGGTCCCGGGTGCGGTAGACGGCGACATAGCCACTAAAGCTCAGGGCGATGTAAGTCAGAGAACCATCCGGGGACAACACGATATGGCGGGGGGTCGGCCGCATGCCGAAGGCGGTACCGATATAACGCTTGGCGACGGTATCAATGACGGCGATGCCACCCCCACCCATTCTCGCTACCAACAGATAACGACTGTCGCGGGTAAATACGGCACCGCGCAGGCAATAGCCGCAATTATGGTCACGGTCGGTATCGGCCACAGAATTCAGGCCCAAACGCGGACCGACTGTGATCAATGCATCGCGGCGGAAGCTTGTGTAATGTCCGCTGCTGACGTCGATCAGGCCGACGGTATTGTTACCCCAATGGATCACGGCCAGCCATTTGCCATCCGGTGAGGCGCTGACGTATTTCGGGATCGGTCCAGTATCCATGACCCTGACGATCCGGTCTGACGACGTATCAATGATGGCAACGGCTGACGGCATGACACCATAACGGTCAAAATCCCGCCGGTAGTAGGGCACCCAGAGGTAACGGGCGTGGTTGGTAAAGGCAGATTCGACCGGTTTGCCGGCAAACACATTGGTATCGCGTGACGCCTGTACCTCAGCCGGGAAAGAGGACCATGGCCTGCCAGCCTGAGACTGAAAAAGATAGCGATGGCGTTTACGGAAATTGTGGACGATACGCTTGCGGAGTTTGAGTTTGGCTGGATCGAAAACCAGCGTCATGAGGCCCTCGAGGGCGTTGACGTAGACCTTGCTGCCATCTGGAAAGAATCGGACCGATTTGGGGGAAAAGACATAAGGGTCGTAACGGTCGGCCGGGTCCTGCGGTTTTGGGTTATAGTGCTGGAAGCGGGCGATCAGGGTAAGCCTTAATCGGGATGCCGGCTGATCGGCCCCGGTAATTGCCTCCCTTGAAACGGCTTGGGTGCCAATTGCGGTCCGAGTCAGCTGACCGTTTTGCCCTTTTAGATTTTGCCAGGCCGTCTTCAGATAAATCGCCAGATCCGGTTCAGCCAGATTTAATGATTTGGCGATCTCCCAGTGTTTGACCACTTGATCCCAGCGTTCCAGCACCCAGTAGCTCCAACCCAGTTCATAGTGTGTCCGGGCATGATCAGGATTGAGTCGGAGAATTTTTTTGTAGATGGCAATGGCTTTCAGGGTGTGGTGCTGCTTCTGTAAGGCCAACCCTTGCCGAAATAGTGCCCCGGTGTCGTCAGAACCGGCCACAGGAATTGGCAGAACCAGCAGCAGGGCGAGAATCGTGATGGGCAGGATACCGCTGGTGCAGGGAGAAGGCAGATGATCGTGTTGCATATGACGGGTTTAGCACGGCAGGGCGTCAGCCGCCCCGGTAGTTTCCTGATGGAATAATCGTTTACATGAGTTATACCACAGCCGCGTGGCTTGCATTAAGCCCGGGATTAGAGCGCTTGCTCTCGCCCGCTGTGCCCTGGGTGCCGGCCTCCCGGGTAGAGGCCGCATAAAGCTTCAAGTCCGTTCGGTTTTCCTCCATAATCAGCCCCTTTTGTGGGCCCGGCCCGGTTTTCTGTATTGATTCAAAGCGTATTTATTAATGTTTGCTAAAGCACTTACCAAGGTATTCGGCAGCCGTAACGTCCGTTTGATTAAGGCGATGCAAAAGGTTGTCACACGCATCAATGCCCTGGAACCCGATTTCGAGGCCCTGACTGACGATCAGCTCAGGGCCAAGACCGCCGAATTCCGGGATCGCCTGGGTCAAGGAGAGTCGTCGGCGGACCTGTTGCCTGAGGCCTTTGCGGTGGTACGGGAGGCCTCCAAGCGGACACTGGGGATGCGTCATTTCGATGTGCAACTAATCGGCGGTATCGTCCTGGATCAGGGCAAGATCGCTGAGATGCGGACCGGAGAAGGAAAAACCCTGGTGTCGACACTCTCGGCATACCTGAATGCCCTGACGGGCAAAGGTGTCAACATAGTTACCGTCAACGATTACCTGGCCCGGCGTGACGCCGAATGGATGGGTAAGATTTATCAGTTCCTGGACATGACGGTGGGCGTTATCGTTGCCGATCAGAGTGTCGAGGATAAACAAATGGCCTATCAGGCCGATATTACCTACGGCACCAATAATGAATTCGGGTTTGACTACCTGCGTGACAATATGCGTTTTCAGACTGGTGATCGCCTGCAGCGCAGTCTTAATTTCGCCATTGTCGATGAAGTTGATTCAATCCTGATCGATGAGGCCCGGACACCATTGATTATCTCCGGTCCGGCGGAGGAGAGCACGGATCTCTATACCAAGATCAATATCATTGTACCGAAGCTGAAGAAACAGGAGACCGAGGATGGCCCTGGCGATTACAGTGTCGATGAAAAAACCAAGCAGGCCTATCTGACCGAGAGTGGACATGAACAGGCCGAGAAATTGTTGGCGCAAGCGGACTTGCTGCAGGGTAACAGTAACCTGTATGAACCCGCCAATATCGCACTATTGCATCATCTCAATGCCGCCTTGCGGGCGCATGCCCTCTATCATCGGGAAGTGGATTACATCGTCCAGGATAATGAGATCATCATTATCGATGAATTCACTGGACGGGCAATGCCGGGACGACGCTGGTCGGAAGGGCTGCACCAGGCCATTGAGGCCAAGGAAGGGGTTCTGATCCAGCAAGAGACCCAGACATTGGCCAGCATTACATTTCAGAATTACTTCCGTCTGTACGACAAGTTGGCCGGTATGACCGGTACCGCCGATACCGAGGCGTTCGAATTTCACCAGATCTATGGACTGGAGGTAGTCGTTATTCCGACAAATGTATCCATGGTTCGGCTGGATTGGGGGGACAAGATCTATCGTACCGCTGATGAGAAATACGAGTCCATTGTTGAGGACATTATAGACTGCCATAAACGGCAACAACCGGCGCTGGTCGGGACCATCTCGATTGAACGATCGGAACTGATCGCCAAGATCCTGAAGCAGCATAAGATTCCTCACAATGTCCTGAACGCCAAGCAACACGAGCGCGAGGCGCAGATCGTCGCCCATGCCGGTCGGCCCGGTGCAGTCACCATTGCCACCAATATGGCCGGTAGAGGGACCGATATTGTGCTCGGGGGGAATCTCGAGATCGAGCTGGCTGAAGGCAAGCAGGATGAGGTGAACCAGAAGAAGATCCGTGAGGAATGGCAACAGCGGCACGAACAGGTCGTTAAAGCCGGCGGCCTGCATGTTATCGGTACGGAACGCCATGAGTCCCGGCGTATCGACAATCAGTTGCGGGGACGTTCCGGACGCCAGGGTGATCCCGGCTCCTCACGCTTTTATTTGTCACTGGAAGATGATCTGATGCGGATCTTCGGTTCGGAACGGATCTCAGTGTTAATGCAACGTCTAGGGATGCAACGTGGCGAGGCTATCGAACATCGCTGGGTAAGCAAGGCAATTGAGAATGCTCAGCGTAAGGTGGAAGGCAGGAACTTCGATATCCGGAAACAACTACTTGAATACGATGATGTCGCTAATGATCAACGTAAGGTGATCTATGGTGAGCGTAATCGTCTCATGGATGCCGAGAGCATCTCCGGCAATATCGCTAATATTGCCGATGAAGTATTAAGTGATTTTGTCGGATACAGCATCCCGCCACAGAGCATGGAAGAGCAGTGGAATATCGACGAGCTGGAAAAAAATCTGGAGCTGGAGTTTGGTTTCAAGGCCGATATCAGCGGGTGGCTCAAGGCCGACGAGTCACTGGATGCTGAAGGGATAAGGCTACGGGTCGTTGAAGAGTTCGCCCAGCGCTACAAAGACAGAACCGATGAGATCGGGGATGAAAACACGCAGCGGTTGGAGAAAGATGTGATGCTGGAGATCCTTGACCGGGAATGGAAGGAGCACCTCGCAGCCATGGATCACCTGCGGCAGGGTATCCACCTACGGGGTTATGCGCAAAAGAATCCCAAAGAGGAGTATAAACGCGAGGCCTTTGAGTTATTTTCAGAATTGCTTGATCGCGTCAAACATGAGGCAATCCGTATCCTGGCAAAGATCGAGGTACTCTCGCCAGAGGCCATGGAGGCGCTGGAGAGGAATGACTATGGTGCCGGGGAGATGCAGTTTCTGCATCCAGACCTGGTCGGCGAGGCTGCCGAAGAAGAGAGTGATACGGCAGTGGTGCAACAACCGGTTGTGCGTCAGGGCCGGAAAATCGGTCGCAATGAACCCTGCCCCTGCGGGTCAGGGAAGAAATACAAGCACTGCCATGGCAAGCTGAGTTGATGATAATACTGCTGCAATTAGGTATTTCAGGTTAATATAAAAAAAGGGGGCAACCCCTTTTTTTCTTTTACAAAGGACCAGATATGGCAGTTGGCTTAAATGCACCCACTGAGCTCTTACCCATCGCCGGCATCCGGCTAGGGACCGGGAATACCGGTACCCGCTATGCGGATCGACCCGATCTGTTGCTTATCGAGTGTGTTGCTGGCACGACGACAACGGCGGTGTTCACCCAGAATCGTTTCTGTGCCGCCCCAGTGGTGGTGGCAAAACGACATCTGCAGGTAGGCAGCCCACGCGCCCTGCTGGTGAATGCCGGTAATGCCAATGCCGGCAATGGTCAACAGGGCATCGACGACGCGGTGGAATGTTGTCGGTCATTGGCAACCCATCTGGACTGTCAACCTGAGGAAATCCTGCCGTTTTCTACCGGGGTCATCGGTGAGCGACTCGCGGTGCCGAAGCTGTTGTCGACGTTACCGGATTGTGTCAATAGTCTGAATGCCGGGGGTTGGCTGGCAGCGGCCAACAGCATTATCACCACGGACACCATCCCCAAAGGGTGTAGTCGGCAGATTACGGTAGAAGGACAAACTATCACGATTAGCGGCATCGCCAAGGGTGCCGGTATGATCCATCCGGATATGGCTACCTTGTTGGTGTTTATCGCGACTGATGCCGCTATTACACCAACCATACTCGATAGAATATTGCATGAATGTGTCGACAAAACATTTAACCGCATTACGGTCGATGGCGATACCTCGACAAATGATGCCTGTGTATTAATGGCCACCGGGCAGGCAAAAGGTATTAATTTTTCGGATCCTGCCAGTCAGGCTTATGGGCAACTACTCTCGGCACTGATAGTAATTTTCCAGGAATTGGCCCAGGCGATTGTCCGTGATGCCGAAGGCGCCACCAAGTTTGTCACTATCGAGGTAAGTGGTGGCGAGTCGGAGGCAGATTGTATGGAGGTAGCAAATACGATCGCCTTATCGCCCTTGGTGAAAACGGCACTGTTTGCCTCGGATCCGAATTGGGGTCGGATCCTGGCGGCGATCGGCCGCGCCAGAATCGATCGACTCGATATTGATCAGGTAGATATCAGTATCAATGGTGTGAACATTCTGTATCGGGGTTGCGTAGCCGAGGATTACACCGAAGGAAAAGGTCAGGCGGCAATGAAACCGGATGAACTTCGTATACAGGTATCCCTGGGCAGCGGGGATGCCCACGCCTGTGTCTGGACCAGCGATCTGTCACATGAATATATCCAAATCAACAGCGAATACCGGAGCTAAACCGCTGGTTCAGGTAGCAGTCGGGATCATCAGAGACGGCCATGACCGGATCCTGATTGCACAACGGATACGTGATAGTCACCAGGGCGGTAAATGGGAGTTCCCGGGGGGCAAGATCGAGCCAGGTGAACAGGCGTCGGCAGCATTAAAGCGGGAGCTGCTGGAGGAGGTCGGGATCTCGGTAAACCTGGCCAGCCCCTTTATGCGTATCCGCCACCGCTATCCGGACCGGGAGGTGTTGCTGCATGTCTTTCGCATTATTGGTTTTTCCGGTGAGGCCAGCGGTACTGAGGGACAGCCGATCAAATGGGTGTCGACCGAGGCATTGCCGGAACAGCCATTCCCACAAGCCGACCTGCCGATACTCAGGGCCTTGTCATTGCCCGGGGTCTATGCGATCAGTGCATCAAAGCAATTTCGACCCGAGGCGTTTTATCCTGAATTGGAACAGGCGCTTAAAGCTGGTATCCGGCTGGTGCAATTACGGGCACAAGAACTTACGGACACGGCCTATCACGATTGTGCCCGGAAATCATCGGGACTATGCCGACACTATGGGGCCCGCTTGCTTCTGAATCGGGAGCCACAGTTTGTCGATCAGTGCAGGGCCGACGGCATCCATCTATCGGCAAAGCAGCTTCTGGGATTAAAGCAACGGCCACTGGCGGCACCAAAACTGGTTACTGCCTCATGTCACAACAAGGAGGAGTTACTGCAAGCGGAGGCAATCGGTGCCGATTTTGTGGTCTTATCGCCGGTACAGCAAACCCGCTCACATCCCGACGCCAGCCCCCTGGGCTGGACACATTTCGAGGAATTATGTCGCACGACTTCGCTGCCGGTTTATGCCCTCGGCGGCATGAGGTTAGACGACCGGGGACAGGCGTACAGGCATGGGGCAATCGGGGTGGCGATGGTAAGCGGGCTTTGGGGTACTGTCTGAAGCGCTAGTGTTCGTCGGCAAGGGAAAGATAGCGTTGATGTAATTCCCTGACTCTGTCCTTGAGCTCATCGATATCGCCGCTATTATCAATCACATCATCCGCAAGGGCCATCCGTTTTTTTTCGCTGGTCTGGGTGGCCATAATTTTCCGGGCTTCAGTAGCAGTGATTTGATCGCGCGCCATCACCCGCAGGAGACAGCTATCTTCGTTCGATTGGATCACCAGTATCCGGTCAACCAGATCTATCTGTTGTGCCTCAACGAGCAGAGGGATAACAACCAGACAGTAGGAGGTATTCAGGGCAGCCGACTGTTGCTGGATGTCCTGTCTGACAAAGGGGTGGAGGATGGATTCCAGGCACTTGCGTTCTTCAGGGTGATTGAACACCCGCAGGCGCAGTTGGCGACGATCGACCCGACCGCCCTGATCGAGTATCTCTTGACCGAAGACCTGGATAGTTTTTTCAAAGGCGGGATGTCCGGGTTCGAGTAGCCCCCGGGCGATGACATCGGCATCGATGACGGGGACACCCAGATCGGCGAAGAGATTACTGATAGTGGTTTTGCCGCTACCGATACCGCCAGTGAGACCGATTTTTAACATAAAGTTGTGTAGAAATCAGTTGGCAATGCTGAGGAAAGGTAAGTATTTACTTGTCAGTTTGTCACCCCAGAGCAGGCTGATTATGCCGGCCGCGCACAGAAAAGGACCAAACGGGATTGGCAGTTGTCGATCACGGCCGGCGACCAGGATCAGACCGATGCCGATAACGGCACCGACGATGGAGGCTGACAGAATGATCAACGGCAACTGCTGCCATCCCAGCCAGGCCCCCAAGGCGGCAAAGAGTTTAAAGTCACCATAACCCATCCCCTCCTTACCGGTCAGTAGTTTAAATCCTTGGTAAATCAACCATAGAAAGAGATAACCGGCGATGGCCCCGATAGCCGATGATTGCAGGTCGGTATAAGTGTCGGCGAGGCTGAACAGGATACCGATCCAAAGTAAAGGGAGGGTCACCGAGTCCGGCAACATCTGGGTGTCATAGTCAATCACGGCCAATGCCAGCAGTGTCCAGACCAGCAGATAGCCGCCCACGGCCTCCATGCCAACACCGAATCTCAGGGCAATTGTCAGCGCCAGGAGGGCGGAAACCAGTTCGATGATCGGATAGCGCCAGGAAATCGGTTGATGACAGTCGGCACACTTACCCCGGAGAACAAGAAAGCTGATAATCGGGATGTTCTCCAGGGCGGTAATACGGTGTCCGCAATGGGGACAGCTTGAACGCGGGACAATGAGGTTAAAGGGCTTCGATTCGGATGGTTCAGCCGGAGACTGATCGAGGAGCTCGAGACAGTCCTGCCGCCAGCCTTGTTCGAACATGCGTGGCAGGCGATAGATAACGACATTAATGAAGCTGCCGATAGCCAGCCCAAGAACTGTGGCAAAGGTGATGTAAATAACTGGATAGAGCTGCAGATAGGAAATAAAGGAATACATTGTTATTGTTGTTTATTTCAGGGCCGGCAACCAGAGCCCAAAAAATAATTGTTAATTAGCCAACAGTCGATGCGATCTTGAAGATAGGCAGGTACATAGCGACGACGATGCCACCGACGACGACGCCAAGGAAGACCATAATGAACGGTTCCATCAGGCTGCTTAGGGCGGCGACGGCATCATCGACCTCGGACTCGTAAAAATCTGAGACCTTGTTCAGCATGGCATCCAGCTCGCCCGACTCTTCACCGATAGCGACCATCTGTACGACCATATTCGGGAATAATTGGGTGCTATTCATTGCCACCTGCAGCCGGGTACCGGTGCTGACATCGGCCTTGATCGCCATGGTGCCATTGTAATAGACCCGGTTACCGGCCGCCCCGGCGACAGAATTCAATGCCTCGACCAGGGGGACACCGGCCGCAAACATTGTGCCCAAGGTCCGGCAGAAGCGGGCGATCGTCCCCTTGCGGACGATCTCACCGAGGACGGGGAGACGCAGTAGCAGACGATCGAAATTGTATTGCATCTTCTCGGAACGCTTGTAGACGTAGGAAATCGTCATTACCGTACCGACCAGGCCGCCAAAGATGGCCCACCAGTATTGCTGAAAAATCTTGGAAATATCCATGATCAACAACGTCAAGGCCGGTAGATCGGCACCAAAGCCTTTAAAGAGGCTTTCAAACTGGGGGATCACAAAGATCATCAGCACGGCGACGATAATAGTCGCCACCACCAGCACGGCAGTTGGATAAAATAACGCCGATTTAATCTTGCCCTTGATTGCCTCGACCTTTTCCTTGTAGGTCGCGATTTTCTGCAGGATATCATCGAGGATACCGGCCTGTTCACCGGCGGCTACCAGGTTGCAATAGAGGGCGTCAAAATAAAGCGGGTGTTTGCTTAATGCATCGGAGAGATTGGTCCCGGACTCGATATCCTGCTTGATAGCCATGATCAGATCGCACATACTCGGGTTTTCATGGCCCTTGCCGAGGATGTCGAATGACTGTGCGATCGGGACACCGGCCTCCAACATCGTTGATAGCTGCCTGGTAAAGATGGCGATGTCCTTGGTGGTAATCTTTTTCTTGAGAATAAATAGCGGTTTGGGTCTTTTTTTGACCTTGGTGGGATTAATCCCCTGACGCCGTAAGCTGGCATTGATGATAGCGACACTGGCGCCTTCCATCTCGCCCTTGATCGTTTTCCCTTTTTTATCGACACCTGTCCAGGTGAAGATATCGGTTTTCTGTTTTTTTGCCGCTGCTTGTGCCATCGTTACTGATTGGTTACGCGTTCAATTTCTTCGAGGCTGGTGATACCATCCTTGACTTTCTTCAGACCCGACATCCGCAGGTCAGAGACGCCTTCCTTCTTCATTTGTTTTTCGATATCAAGTTCGTTGCCACCACTCATGATAATCTCACCGACTCTTTCTGATATGGGCATGATCTCATAGATACCGATGCGGCCCTTATAACCGTCATTGCACTGGTCGCAACCTACCGGACCATAGACGGTGATGCTACTTGCCTCACTGGCCGGGAATCCGGACTCTATCAATGCCTCTTTAGGGATCTTGACCGGCTGTTTGCAGTGTTCACACAGGCGCCGGGCCAGTCGTTGGGCCACGATCAGGATCACCGCTGAAGCAATATTGAAGGCCGGTACCCCCATATTGGCCATTCGGGTCAAGGTCGCTGGGGCACTATTGGTATGCAGCGTTGACAGCACCATATGTCCGGTCTGGGCGGCCTTGATGCCGATTTCCGCCGTTTCGAGGTCGCGAATCTCACCCACCAGGATGACATCCGGATCCTGACGCATAAAGGCCCGCAGGGCTGAGGCGAAGGTCAGGCCGGCCTTATCATTGATATTGACCTGGTTGATCCCTGTCATATTGATTTCGACCGGGTCTTCCGCCGTCGAGATATTCCGGTCGGCGGTATTGAGGATATTGACTGCCGTGTAGAGTGAAACAGTCTTACCGCTGCCGGTCGGGCCGGTGACGAGGACCATGCCATATGGCCGGTGGACGGCATCGAGGAACAATTTTTTCTGGTGTTCCTCAAAACCGAGTCTTTCGACGCCCAGGGCTGCTGAGGCCGGATCGAGGATACGGGCGACAACCTTTTCACCGAACAGCGTTGGTAGCGTACTGACACGAAAATCGATTGCCCGGTTCCGCGAGATCCGCATTTTCATACGACCGTCCTGGGGGACACGGCGCTCGGCGATGTCCAGACGGGAGAGGATCTTGATGCGGGCACAGATGCGCGCCGATAGCGCCAGGGGCGGGGAGGCTACTTCAGCCAATACCCCGTCCTGGCGGTAGCGGACACGGTAGGATTTCTCATAGGGTTCGATATGGATATCAGAGGCCCCTCGGTTAATGGCATCGATCAGGATCTTGTTGACGAATTTGACGATAGGTGTGTCATTGATCTCTTCTTCCGAGGCAGGGCCTTCACCGCCCTCCTGATCGGCCATGATCTCCAGGTTTTCCAGCCCGTCATCGGCGGCGAGGTCGGCCAGGGTGGTGTCCTGGGCGTCCAGGCTGTTCTCGATGGCATGGGTGAGCTTGTTTTCCTCTACCAGGATCGGTTCGGCGCCGAGGCCGGTGTGGAATTTTATTTCGTCCAGGGCCCGGAGATTGGTCGGATCGGCGATGGCGATATAGAGCCGGGTACCACGCTTGTATATCGGCAAGACGTGATGGCGACGAATGATCCTCTCGTCAACCAATTTGGTCGGTGTGGCTTCCAGGTCCAGGGCGCTGATATCAAATAATGGCACCCCAAACTCATGTGAGGCGGCCTTGGCGACCGTACCGCTGTCGAGTTTTTTGCTCTCGACCAACTGGGTGACGAATGGGACCTTCTTAGACTGGGCCTCGCCCTGAATTTTTTCGGCATCGGCAGCTGATAACAGGCTGTCACGGACTAGCCGCAGTGCTAGGCCGCTGAGATTTGAGGCAGTACGAGGAGTGGCCATATTAACTTAATGTCAGATTCTTAGTGCCAATAATTATCATGGAGGCGATATCGCCCCCACTTTTTAGATAGTAGTTGAGATATTCGCGTAAGCCAAATGTTTAACCTGAACAAAACCTTATTTTTAACCGTAAAAAGGGACCCGTCCAGCCCCGTTGGTCGGTAAATATGAACGTCCAATCAAAAATGGCGCAGAAACTGGAATGCCTCCCTTGAATCTATTCGACAGCCGCCAGGCTAGATTGGTTCACGGGTGTGTTGACACCCTCTGGATTCAAATTTAGAATCATTCAAAATTGGCGGATAATGATTATTCATTTTCAATTCAATAAGTTAACACATATTATAGATAAGAGG
>FXBF010000685.1_pt1 | contig 11845 bp, 7 predicted proteins | sample 5335321 | NCBI WGS metagenome assembly FXBF01 (sample SAMEA103928391, study PRJEB20085) | sediment metagenome | isolation source: sediment | reverse complement strand
CCCGACGGGGACTCTCACCCCGCAAGATACGCCGAGCTTATCCCGGCGCGATAACGTATAGAGCTTTTCCCCAGCGAGAGAAAATCTCTTTTTGATAATATCTGTGTTTCTTTCTGCATCCTTTCGAAAGCTTACTTCTGAAACTTTAATTGCGATCTGTTCGATCTCTTCTAGAAAATTCAATTTCTAATCCTTAAATATTCACTTGTTCCTAAGCGAGCTTAACGTTAGCCGTGGGCCGCGCCCAAAGGAACGCAGCGAGTTTGGGCGTCGGACTCGACGGCGTTGTTATGCCTTTGGTTTCGTGTTGGCACAAATATCTTTCATTTTCTTTCTGAGGTTCTTCCATCGCTCGCTATCCCATGTCGCCTCTTCAAGAGAGGCGCAGTAGTCAGAAAGAGAGCCCTCCATTTCCTTCAGAAACTCCGTTGCATGAATAGTCTTGGTTTCACTATCGAAGAGCATGCTAAGGTCTCTCCTGATGTGCCACCCGCCAGTGGTTTCCCGTTGGTGCATGATGCCGCAGCGAATATGCGCGTAAAACTCCTGACTATATCCACGGAGAGAAGAGAAGCGACCATTTCGATCGAAGAACTGACAGAAGGCTAGGGAGCTATTAGGAGACTTCCTCCAGCCCTGCCAAGACGATTCAAACGCCTCGATCATGAGACACGCTGAGGCCATCATGATAAAACCATTCTTGTTCTTATTTCCGTCGAAAGGCTTTACGTAGCGCTCACTGAAGCGCTCGCGAATGAACGCCGCAATGCCCTTCGCGTCTTTCTCCTTTTCCATTTCCAGATACCGAGACACGGGGGTGGAGCTGGATAGAAGCGATTCACTCTTTTTGGTATTCATTGATCCAACTTTGTAGACGCATCTGAGTATACGGGTCAAGCGGCTTTTAATTGCCGCGCAAGCGGTCATATTCAGAATGTAGCTGAAGATCTCTTGGGCTTCATCGGCTTAGCGTGTGTGTCTGACCAGTGATATGCGGTTCGGGCGGTCTAACCCCGAAATTGTCGAGATATACGGCTGCAGCGGCAATATCCATTTATTACCGCTGTACTGTTTCCGGCTCCGTTCCACGAGCATTCTTCGCCCGGACGTCCCCGCAGTCAAGTTGCCCGAAGGCGAACCGCACCCCGTCTCAATCGCTCCCCCATCATAGGGGGATGTATGGGTGCATTGGGTTTTTGTCCCTTTACCCAAGCCGAGCGAGTTGGTCTTCCCCCGAATTACCCGACACCGAGTTAAGGGTTATAGAATGGCTCAAGACGGGGTATTAAATGAAAAGAGAACGAATGCAATAATGCAGGCCCGACCGTAATGTTTAGACAGGCACGTGGTCGTCCTGTTCCATCCCGCACCTCCCTATCTTTCAGTCACCGTTAGGAATAAAAGGTTTGTTAAGCATAAGATTATGGACAGCAAATCAATCAAGTCTGACTCCATTTTTCAGGTAGGTCGTCGTCGTAATGCTTAAGGCGGCTCATTTCTGTGTCAAAAAGGTGCATCTAAGGCCATAATCACATAGATCCTGATAGCTATTTCTCTCCCCCGATCAGGCTTACCCCCGGTCAGCTAAAGATCCCCGCTTCGTGTCAGAAAATAAATCTGTCCCAGTTTTGGTTGTTGTCTAGTTCTTAGGTTTTTTCAGTCGATTCTTGTAGCGTTATTTTGGAAATGTTTTATATAAAACTTTTTCACCGGCGGGGTTTCTCAAAAAGTCTATGTGGGACAATGAGACAACTTCTATTAATCGTGTTCTGTCTCCTATTATCCGCAGAACTTATGTGGGCGACATCGAGCGGGCGGAGCGTAATGTAAGTATCGACAACATTAAAAAACTGGCAAAAGCTTTCAAGATCTCGATACAGGAGATGTTCAAAGAATGATATGCAAAATGTAAGACTTGACCAGAATCCTTAGAATCTAGTATTACAACCAAAATGCTATAGCTTGAAGTGTGAAACCTGCGGTTAATAAGTATAAGCCGCGTTTCCTAACCCGTTTTAGATCTACTTGCCATTTATTGTACTCTGTTGTTACTTCAGGCGATGCTCCATCTACGGTACGGGGCAAACCTTTCACCATTATCTCCTCTGAGTTCCTTTCATGTTCGTAACGTGGTCCTCGAAATACTCTTAGAACATCAAGCGCTATAACCCAGGCACCCGATATATCCAGCATGAGTCCTAGAGTACTTAGTAATGGGACACGATGTTCTATAATCCAGATTAACACTATTTTAAGTCCTATATCACGCTACTTCTCCGAAATAAATCACTCCGACCCCCTTAATACTTTACTTACTTTTTCTTTAATCCGCTCGTTAAGTTGATTCGTACAAAACTCCCAATACGAGACGCATTGACAGCAGCAAAGGCAAACTGCCGAAAGTATCCTCAATATCTTGAGTGCGTACGAGCATCGATTCGCCAAGCCCGCCTATAGACTCGAACTGGCGGACGTGCGGTACTCCAGGAACTGCTTTGCTTGTTCGTTTAAACGCCATGCCCTCTGAAGTTGCGATCGCAACTAAGCGGCCTTCCATCTCTCCTAACTGACTAGGCGTCAAACTGCTTCCTGCAAGAATCATTTGACCGGGCAGTGCTAACGGTAGGGCGCTATCACCACGTACCTGAAATATGAGATCGACTTTCTCTAGAAGATGAGAATCATTCACTAACGCCGCTTCTCCTGATGGCCTTGGGAAATAAGGGCGGTCGTCGAACAAAATGCCCACAATCTTAAGTAGCCGGACTTCGTTGATTGGCAAGAACAGCGAACGGAGCCGGTCCAACGGATTCTCTGCTTCCGAGCCCAAGCCGATGATTCCTGGATTTGTCGGGTCGTGCAAAAGGCGGCGCGCATACACTTTATCCTGATGTAGTGCGATTACGAGCGTGTTGTCTGTGACCGCTTCATCCGTCAAGTCGACAACGACACGGCAGTTCCTGGTGCCGGCAAAGCCGAGGTTGTCTGTGTTAATTACGTATACTGCGCGGTTTTCAAACCAGCTGCTGGAAAAACGTTCGTGAGCTTCCATTGTCTCGCTAGGCGGAGTATCGGTCGTGAAGGCTGCCAAATCGGTAATCACCGGTACATCAAAATGTGGTGGTGCTATTGGCTTTGGGAGATCTGGCGTCGTGGCTGCGGGCTCCCTAGAATCTCGCCGCAGCCATCGCTCATAGTCTTCGTGAGCGGCGTCGACCAACTTCCGGATGCGAAAACACTCATCCTTTGACTGCCAAACTTCGTTAAATGTGATCTGATCCTCGTTTCCATGATGGCTCTGATTCATGAGATCGAGGAACGAACTATTGTTTGCCAAGGCTTGGTCAGAAGCCAAAACTGCGAAAACTTGGCTAGCAAATGAATCGTGGGGCACCCTTGTCCGAGTGCGGATAGCGCCAATCAGATCTGAGAGTGTCGGTTTTTTCGGTAGACCCGGCTGATGTATGTCAAAGAAATCTAGTAGCTGATTCTCAAGATAGATACGGAGATCCTTAACGTAGTCCCGGGCCGGTTGGGGTTCATTTTGGTTCTTAGGATCCTCGAACGCACGCCGCTTCTCCTCGATAGATTCCACGAACTGTCCGAGTTCGATATGTGGTCGAACCGGTATGAGCGGGTGAACGCGCCGACGGTCAACCTGGTTTGAGCTAAGGGCTGCGACGCAGGCAGCTTTGACTCGTTTGCCGAAGGTGGGGTCATTCGTGGTAACTATGACCCTGCCGCCACATTCCACCATTGAAGGTACACTGTTGGCAACACGCCGACGGTTCTCTCGGTCGAACAGTTCCTGCAAGTCGTCCAGCAGGAGGAGCGAAAGCCCCCCACGAGACTCGAGCAGATGCTTCCAGAACGCAATCAGGAAAGCGAGTAGAGTCGCCCGCAAGTCGGATGCGTTGCTTATGTGGTGTGCCGACGCTCTTGCTCCGTCAGCCTCCGCGCTGATCGCTAGGCTACCGTCCGTACCGACGTCAGTGCCGACCACTTTCGGAGCACCGCTAAAAGCGGGCATGTAAAAATTATCTTTCCATTGTAATGTTGCCGACAAAAGCTTCTGCATGAGAAAAGAAACCTGACGTTCGACTAGGTCGCTCAACCCCAGTAGGCCGTCAATTGCAACAGAGGCCTTCTGGTAGAGCGCGATGCGATCTTCCTTTTTTCTGCGTGCCGCAAGTTTGTCGGTCATTGTCGTGATCGAGGATAGCCCTTCCGTAAGAGGTGCAGTGCTCTTCACCATCCTGTCAAGAGCATCCAGCCGCTGGCGCATGGACCAGTTTTCCACTGTTGTTTCTCTAGGTTCCGTACCTTCCTGGCCGGGCTTTACATGTCCCACAATCCTCACAAACGCCTCCTTGCATACTTCTCCATTTCGCTGTCGCCAACGAGTGAACGCGACTGCTCGAGTGACCCGTCCAATTGCCTGGGTGAGGCTGCCGCCATTCTTTCCGAAGCACTCCGGCAATGTGATCGCGGGCGGTTCTTCAAAAGGTGGGAGAGCATATAATTCCGCTGTGCACAAGGATTGAACAGCGGATTTTAGTGGGGAGAGGCTAGCGCCGAAGATCGGTGATTTAAAAAGTTCTTCACCGATAGCGTCTGAGATGAGAACCGTGGGTTTCTCCGGCAGATCTTTCTTTATTTCTAACTGGAGAGGATCAGGCAGATTCTTAGCCAGTATTGCCACCGCGTTATCTTCCCAAGCTGAAAGCGTCTTTTCTAAATAGTCGCTATCAGTATCAAGGTATTGTTGGATATGTTCTGAGATAGCCTTTCCGGTTAAGCCATCGGTCTTACCTTTAAGCGCGCTCTGGCAAACTGGGCAGTCCTCGATGGCGTGAGGCCACTGTGGGAGATCCTTAATCCAGCCCGCGATCCGCGCATAAAGTCTCAAGCGGACATGGACATCGGGCCGTTCCGACAATGTTGCAAGCTCATTGGCTTCGGCTATAAGTTTCTCAATGAGCACTTCCGCCTGTGAAAGCTCCCCATCTTTTAGGTTGGCCAGATTACTGAGTCGGTTTGCGCTGGGCAATTGTTTGAGACGCTGGGTGTCGAGCAGTCCCAGCGCTGGACCAACATTGTCCATGAGGTTCTTTCGGGCGGTCGCGTCATCAGGATCGAATGACTCGCCTAGGATCAATTTGGCTTCGGCAAGCGCTTGGGCCTGGAGATCCTCAAGATGTTGTTTGAGCGCTGAAAGCTCCTTCTCGATGGTTTTGGCTGGCCCTGGTGTAGGTAAAGGTCTTTTTGGATCAATATCAGGGTGGTCAGTGATGAGGTTGGTTAATTCTGTATGCGCCTCTAGAAATCTGGAGTCGATGTTCGTTATCTCTGCTTCACGATCTTTCACCAGATCTTTTTGCAGCTTGATCTTAGACTTTTCGGCATGCTTTGCTACGTCTTCTAGAGGTTTTATTCCTGTTAGTTCAGCCACAGCTTTACCCAAGTCTGAAGTTATCCCAATCTGTATGTAAGGGATTAGGCCTGGCATCTTTGTGCCAACCTCGCGGCTGATTGCGTCGAGACCAAGAGTTGAAAAATCTGGTTCGGTGACGACGATCTTTCCGCGTGGTGATCGCTGTACGGAGCGACGTATTTTCCCGGTCTCGTTACCTGCCTCATCCACAAAGGTAAGTTCAACCCACGTATCGAGAGGCAGCGGCCCATCGCCAAGAGATCGAAGAATCTCTGCAGATGGCATAGGCGTGATTGCCGTCATGTCGTGAGTCGGTTCGTCGTTGGAGCCGTTTCCCGCTTCTTCAACAATTTCCACCGACACAGATTGGTCTGTTGTCTCGGGCAACCGCTGAGACCGGTAAACATGGCCGGTTAGGCACCATGTAATCGCGCTCAGCAATGACGTCTTGCCGGATCCGTTCATACCCTCGATTAATGTGAGCGGCTTGTCGAATTCGAAATAGAAATCGTCAGGGGGCTTCTCAGGTGAACCGTACCAATGGATACCAGCAAAACGATGGGCGCGCACCGAGTGGAGGTGAACTATTCGTTGTTGCTGATTCTCTGACCGCTTGCCGACCGGTGGCAGCTCAGGTGGCTCCTTATCGAGTTGATCGGCTAATGCCTCCACGTCGCCCTTAAGGACACGTCCCGCCCATTTGCCTTGGTTACGACGATACCAGTCAAATATTGAACGTGTCTCGGCAGATGACAACCTGAACTCATTACTCTCGTCATCGAGTAGCAACGCACGACCACTGACCAGCTCATTACAGAGGGAATCAAGCGTGTGAAGGTAAAGCGGTGTTGGTTTGTCGGAGGGGCTCATAAACGCGTCGGCAATTCAATAGCAAAATAAAATCCCAGCTCTACAGCAAGAATATGTATTCTCATTGACATTTTCTTAACCTCATCATGGGAATTCACAACTCTCCACGGAAGGCACGTTGACAAAGTGAGTTAAACAGATCACTAGAAGAACCCAAGGCTTTCTCGTTCTTTTTTATTTTGCCTAGTATGATGGACCGTATAAGCCTGTATCTATCCTGTAATTCTAACGGAGGCAATGAAAGTATTATCTTACGTATGCGAGTTAGCCCTAAATCTCTATTCGCTATACCATGCGTATATCTCTGTGACTGGGCATAACAACTTGGACTGTTTAATGCAGCTTCAAGAAATTCTGGCCGAATATTGGAGGTTGGCCTAAGAACTGCAATATGAACCCAAACCGCAAATGGCCAATTAAAATCAACTGCCTTTGCGTATCCCGTTGTACCGCCTTTTGTTAGTAGCACGTCTCCCTTCTTGGGACGAAATTTACTAGTAAGTTCATTGTACCCTTTCTCAGAGACATACTTGAGGTCCTCTAATACAAGACGGCCTGGTCTTACGTTTCGAGTTGATAGGAATGGAACACCTGTATCTGCATACTTTGGCGACACGTGGGGACCATCCCGTACGTCACTCGTCACGTCACCAACGGTCATGATCGGCCAACCTTTTGGATTCGTTACCGGATCGCCAAACATATCCAGAAACACAGAGCTGAGGAATTCTTCGGTGAGCTGGATGGCCTGTTGGCGCTTGCGGCGGATGGCGTCGGCTCTGTCGAGAATGGCGGCGATGTGTTTTTGTTCTTCCAGATTCGGCAACGGTATCTTCGTCGAAAGAAAATCTCCTCGATTAACGTGTTTCATTGTAGAGCCATGTGTAAATTTCATCATGGCTTCAATGGAACGTTTCAGCGCATAACGAAAGTACGCCTTATCGATCCTTGAGTAATCTGGAACCACTTTAAATATATGCTGATTAAGCAAAGCATCTTCGCGATTCCATTCAAAAACATCTAGTGTGGCCGACCATGACACAAGGATGTCACCGGCTTTCACAAGGTATCGATCATCGACATCATGCGTTGTTTGATTGTATGGCTTACCTTCGTCAGTGAGATTCTGAATTCTAATAATTGGCTTCCCATGGACCCCCCAATGAGAAGGCTTAAACGCAAAACCATTAATGAATTCCGCCACGTCGCCAAGCGTGACGAGTGGATAGCTCATCCTAGCATTCCCTCCAGCTCATCCAAATCCTTACTGATCTCGGTCTCCAGCTTGCGCAGGTTCTTCAGTAGCTCCTTCGGCGGATCGTATTCCACCTCCTCGTACTTGATCTCCTTGTAACGGTTGATCGAGAGGTCATACTTATTGTCCCGAATCTCCTTCACCGGTACGAAGAAGGCCTTAGCCGTGCGGTCGGTGTCTTTCTTTGGGTTCTTATTTTTCCAGCGCTTCAATACATCGGGTATATCGTTGTCTACGATGCGATCACGCTTATCGTCTAAGGAAAAGCCGTCGGCCTGGATATCGTAGAACCAGACGTGGTCGGTCTCGCCGCCCTTGGTGAATACCACCACGGCGGTAGACACGCCGGCGTAGGGTTTGAACACGCCCGAGGGCATGGACAAGACCGCTTCGAGCTGGCATTTTTCGATTAGGTGTTCGCGCACCGCCCGGTGGGCGTTGCTGCTGCCGAACAACACGCCGTCGGGCACGATCACCGCCGCGCGGCCGCCGTTGACGAGCAGGCGCGTGATTTGCTCGACGAACAACAGTTCCGTTTTCGTAGTCTTGACGGAACGGGTCAATGCCTCGTGGATGTCGCCCTTATCAATGCTGCCTTTGAACGGTGGATTGGCGAGCACGATATCGTAGCGCTCTTTTTCTTGAAAATTCCGGGACAGGCTGTCCATGTAGCCGATGTTGGGGTGCTCGATGCCGTGCAAGACCATGTTCATGGCGGCGATGCGCAGCATGGTGCTGTCGAAGTCGAAACCGAAGAAGGTGTGCTGGTTCAGGAATTCCCAGACCTTGGGATCGGTAATTTTGTCGCCCACCAGACCGTGTTCGGTGCCGTCCTCCTCGACGGTGATCTTTTCCGGGCTGCTATGAGTTTTCAGCAAGTATTGATACGCACCGATCAGAAAGCCGCCTGTGCCGCACGCGGGATCACAGACAGTCTGCCCCAGCTTCGGCCCGATCAGCGCCACCATCATCTTGATGATATGGCGCGGGGTGCGAAACTGGCCGTTCTTGCCGGAGGTTCGCAGCTCGGACAGCAGGTATTCATAGATGTCGCCCTGGGTGTCGATGTTCTGCTCGGCGATCTTCATGCTGTCCAGGACTTCCACCGCCTCCACCAGCAGGCTCGGCTTAGGGATGATGAACACGGCATCTTTCATTTGCTCGGTGAACGCGCTGGCGCCCCCGTTGGCGCCGCCGCCTTCGAGGTTCTTGATAAACGGAAAGGCCTTGTCCCGGACATGTTGAATCATTTCGCCGGCTTCAAAGTGCTTCCAGTGAGACCAGCGGCAGTCCTCGTGGCCTGTGAAGATAGATGTATAGGGTTTATTCAACCATTCGGCATCCTGCTTGCGCTTGAGATCCGCTTCATCCAGGCGTTTCATGAAGATCAGGTAGGAGATTTGCTCGATGGCGGTGAGCGGATTGGCGATGCCGCCTGACCAGAACAAGTCCCAAATGCGGTCGATCTTTGTTCTTAGTTCCGGTGCTAACATCAGTTTAACCTCGTTGTTGCCTGGCTTGCTGTTTGATCCATCGGGCTCCGCGGCCTTTGCCTTGAGACACGATCACGCCTTCATCGCGCAATTGACGCAGGACGGTGCGAATCATGTCACGGCTGATGCCGGGGCAATCGGACTCGATATCCGATATGGCAAAGGGACAGATACGCCGTTCCACGGCGAGACGGATCTGTTCGGTCTTCGAGCCGCGGCTGGTCTTGACGGTTCCAACACGTTCTTCGAATTCCTTGTAGGCGCGTATCAACATGCCCCAAAAATAGTTCAGCCAGGGGTGAACGTTATGCTTGCCCTCGTGCCAATGTTGCGAGCTGGTCTCCAGAGCTTCGTAGTAGGTTTCCTTGGTTTCTTCACAGACCCTTTCAAGACTGATAAAGCGGCCCACTTCATAGTCAAAATGATAGAGCAGCAACAGCGTCAGTAGCCGTGCCATGCGCCCGTTGCCATCGGTAAAGGGATGGATGCACGAGAAATCAAAGATAGTCAGCGGGACGGTCACCAGCGGGTCCTGGAGGGCTTTATCGACGGCCACATGGTAGCGATCGACCAGTTGCTCCATGGCCATCGCCGTCAAATGGGCCGGGGTTGGCGAGAATCGTACGCGCTTGATCGTGCCGTCCGGGTTTTTGTCGATAATGTCGTTGTTGGTTCGTTTCCATCGCCCGCCCGGATTGGGCATATAGCGATACATCATGGCATGGAGCTGGAGGATGACGTTGATGGTGAACCGCATGTGCTCACCGGATTCATGGATCATGTTCAGGGCATCACGGTAGCCGGCCACCTCTTGCTCCGAGCGGTCTTTGGGGGCTGCATTTTTCAGGACCAGCGCCTCGACTCGTGCCCGCGGGATCGCGATGCCCTCAATCCGGGGAGAGGACTCGCTGGACTCGATGGTGGCAACTTTGCGGAGGGTTTCGAGGGCCTCGGGGGATTGCTCGAAATACAGGGCCTGTTTGCCCCGATACTCGCCGATGGCGCGCAGGGTCGCTAGCTGGGTGGCGTCGAAGGTCAGGCTTACGAGGTACCGTTCCTCCAGAGAGTGCATAGCCTAGTCCTGCGGTGAGTAGATAGGGGTAGTCTAGGTCAGTAAATGGGGTAATGTCAATGATGTTATTACCCCATTTGTTTGTTTATTACCCCCTTTCCAGCGTAAGAGGCTAGGCTGACTTTCACCACAGAGCACGCAGAGACCACAGAGATTATTGATTTTCTTTAGATTTTGCTCATAGCTGCGGTGTGCGTGTGGCGCAACGTCGCCTCTTCGCAGCGCAGGTCCTCACCTTGCCTAACGTTATGTTTTTTCTGTGAACTCTGTGCCCTCTGGTGTGAGTTCATGCAAAATACGCTAGGCGGCCTCCTGCGTGATGTTCTCAATAAATCCCAGTATTTCATTGATCTGATTCCCTTGAAACAGCCCCCGAACGCCCTGGGGATGGAGATTGGTGAAGGGACGTTCCACAAGGCTCTGCTTTTCCACCCGACCCCGCTCAAGCACGAAGGTCTTCAAGATCTGCAGGAACTGAACCTGATCCGCCGTGTAGTCGTTGTGCTGCGCGATGAACGTATCGAACGCCCCGGTAATGATTTCTGTGCGCGTACGCAGCCTTTGCAGTCCGAGGATGTGGCGAATGAAATCGATGAAATGGGCATTGTAATTGTCGTAGACCCGTTGCAACCGTTCCTCCGTGATGTAGGGGTCCTCGCTTCGCAGCAACTCCGCCAGGGATTGAATGTCGTATTCGGTTAGCGGTTCACCCTGAATAAGCCTTTGCAGTACGTCGTTGTTCGCCAACAGGGCATCGATTCTTTCTTTTACTTGACGGCGGTACTCGGCAACGGTTGCCCGTTCCATCTCCGGACCGAATTCGATCCATTCTTTTACTAATGTGATGTCCTCCAGATCGAGCTTTTCCATGTCCCGTGGCTTTTTCTGCCGATGCCTCATCGCGCCCCGCAGCTGCCAACGCAGATCTTCCAGTTTTTCCTCCGTAAGGTTTTGCCAGAACGCATTGTTTTTCACCTTACGGATTGCCTCTTCCTTGGCCTTGACTTGATTCAGGGTTAGCGGAAGCTCGTCGACCTTTTTCAGGATACGCTCGCGACAGCGTTGTAGCGCTTCCTTGTCTTGCTCCAGTAGCGCGATCTGCGTGACCACGATGTCGATATCAAAACGCAGCCCGTCAAAATCTTCATTCGAACGCGTGCGCATGAGTGGGAGTATGTGTTTCCGTAACCGATCAATTTCTTTCTGGCTAAACCCGTACCACGCAGCATCTTCCGCTGCCCAGGCAACATGTACCGCCTTCTCCTTCACGTTTACGGTATTCGGCGGAAGGCTGGCGATATCTTTTCGCAGCGCCTGGACTGTTCCCCCAACAACAGCGTTATCGTTTGCAGCCAGCGCAACGTCTGCCTTCTCGAGCCGGGCACTGAAAAGCCGCTCTGGCACCGAGAGTGTCAGTGATGGCTCCTTGCCGGGCGGGTCCATCTGGAAGTAGGCGAAATTCTTCCAGTGGTCGATGATGAGAAAGTATTCTTTGTCCTTGCCCAGCCCGAATAGATCTTTGCAAAGCCGGGTACCCCGGCCAATCATCTGCCAGAACTTGGCCCGGGAAAAAACAGGCTTGGCGAATACGAGATTTACGATCTCCGGAACGTCTATGCCCGTATCGAGCATATCCACGGAAATAGCAACCTTTAGCGCATCCTTGGGGTCCTTGAATTGATCCAACAGCCCGCCTTCCGTATTCGCACGCGGATCATGGG
>FXBF010000684.1_pt1 | contig 11848 bp, 3 predicted proteins | sample 5335321 | NCBI WGS metagenome assembly FXBF01 (sample SAMEA103928391, study PRJEB20085) | sediment metagenome | isolation source: sediment | reverse complement strand
GGCTTCGTGACCAGGACCCTTCCGTCATGCCGGCTCTGGTCTGGCTCAACAAGAACCTGAGAGCGCAGGGAACGTTGCCCGTGGAGGTGGTCGCGGAGGAACACCGGGCCCAGGCCGCGGCGAACGTGACCGTCCGAAACATCATCGCCAGCATGCGATGGATGTCCTCCATCGACTGGCTCGATTTTTTCGAGAGCGTCAGTTTGGTGGACGAAGTCCTCCGCGCCGCGCCCGGGTTCGCGGCTATGGACTTCGCGACGCGAAACGAGTACCGGACCCAGATCGAGCTGCTCTCCCGGCGTTCGCGGCGATCGGAGATCGAGGTGGCGCGGGAAGCCGTGCGGCTGGCCCGGAAGGCTACCCGGGCGAAAGAGCGTGCGGACGCGGTGGCGGCCGAGCTTCCGCATGGCGAGCCGCAGCTTCCCGGTATTCCCGAGCGTGCCGAGGAGGACCCGGGGTATTACCTCCTCTCGCGGGGCAGAAGGGCTTTCGAGCGGCAGCTGGGCTTTCGTGCCCCGCTGGGAATTCGGATCCGCCGCGCCTACCGGGCCCTCGCGACCGCCGGTTACCTGGGAGGGATCGTCGCTCTCACCGCGCTGCTGATCTCCGGACTTCTGTTCCTCACGTGGAACGCGGGCGCGAGTTCCGGGATTCTTGTTCTGCTTGGTATCCTCGGCCTCGTGCCTGCCTCGGACGTCGCGGTGTCCATCGTCAATCGCCTGGTTCCGCTCCTGGTTCCACCCACGTTGCTGCCCAAGCTGGAGCTCGCGCGGGGCGTGCCTGCGGAGCTTCGAACCATGGTCGTGGTGCCCACGCTGCTCACGAGCCGCGCCGATATTTCGGAACAGCTCGAGCGGCTCGAGGTTCACTACCTGGCAAACCCCGAAGGCCATCTCCACTTCGCCCTCCTCACCGACTGGGCGGACGCGCCGCGCGAGCGCATGCCGGGTGACGAAGCTCTCGTTGCTGAGCTGGCCGAGGGCATCGCGCGCCTTAACGAACGTTACGGGAGTGGGCCCGGGGGCGGTGAGCGGTTCCTTCTGTTGCATCGTCAGCGTCTGTGGAATGAGAAGGAAAACAAGTGGATCGGCTGGGAAAGGAAGCGGGGCAAGCTCCACGAGCTGAACCGACTACTGCGCGGCATTGAGGACACGACGTTCATTCCGATCAACGGGCGGCCGCCCAGAGTGCCCGAGGGCGTTCGCTACGTCATGACCCTCGATGCCGACACACGGCTCCCCAAGGGGACCGCCTACCGGCTGGTCGGGGCGATGGCACACCCGCTGAACCGGCCGCGTTTCGACCCGCGGGAAGGACGCGTTGTGATGGGCTACGCGATCCTGCAGCCCCGGATCACGCCGTCCTTACCGACAGGCCCTGGAAGCACGATCTATCAGCGGATCGTATCGGGCCCCGGAGGTGTGGATCCCTATGCGGCCGCAGTGTCCGATGTGTATCAGGACCTCTTCGAGGAGGGTTCGTTCACGGGAAAAGGGATCTACGACGTCGACGCCTTCGAGGCGGCGCTCGAGGGCAAGGTCCCGGAAAACGCGCTGCTCAGCCACGATCTCTTCGAGGGCCTGTTCGCGCGCGCGGGGCTGGCGACCGACATAGATCTGTTCGAGGAGTTCCCCTCCAACTACGAGGTGGCCGCCCGCCGGCTCCATCGGTGGGTGCGAGGCGACTGGCAGCTTCTGCCCTGGATACTGGGCCAGGCGCGCGATGCCTCAGGGCGGAAACAGAGGGCGCGCATCCCCGCCTATGGCCGCTGGAAGATGGTGGACAATCTGCGCCGAAGCCTCATGACTCCTACCGCCTTTCTTCTGGTGGCGGCCGCGTGGATCCTGCCCGGCGTGCCCCCGTACCTCTGGACCGGCCTGGTTTTCGGGGCTATCGCGGTGCCGGCCTTCATCCCGGTTCTCGACGGGCTCGTCCCCCAGCGATGGGGGATCTCCAAGCGAAGCCACGTGCGTGCCGTGGGACACGACCTATCCGTCGCCCTGTCGCAAACGCTTCTGGCCATCGCCATGCTGGCTCACCAGGCCAGGCTGATGGTGGACGCGGTGGCGCGCACGCTCGGGCGCGTTTACGTGACGAAACGGAACCTGCTCGAGTGGGTTGCGGCCGCGCAGGCTGGATACGGAGTCGACCTGCGGCTGCGGAGCTTTTACGGGCACCTTCGTTGGAGTGTGGTCCTCGCCATCGCAGTCGGCGCGCTCTCTTTCATAGTGAAGCCGGAGGCCTGGCCCCTGGCCGCGCCGTTCGTTCTCCTCTGGGTGCTGTCGCCCGTCGTCGCCTGGCGGATGAGCCTTTCCCCAAAGGTCCCGAAGGAACAGATCCTCACGCCGCAGGAGACGCGCTCCTTTCGGCTCATCGCCCGCCGGACCTGGCGCTTCTTCGAGACGTTTGTGGACGATGACGAGCACGCCCTTCCGCCGGACAATTTCCAGGAGGAACCCGAACCTGTAGAGGCCCACCGGACTTCGCCGACGAACATGGGTCTGTATCTCCTGAGCACAGCGGTCGCACACGACTTCGGCTGGATCGGGATTCTGGAGACGGTGGAACGGCTCGAGGCCACGTTGAAGACGATGACCGACCTGCGCCGCCTGCGCGGCCATTTCTTTAACTGGTACGACACTCGGGACCTGCGGCCGTTGGATCCGATGTACGTGTCCACCGTAGACAGCGGGAATTTGGCGGGGCACCTGATCGCATTGGCTCGAGCCTGCCGCCAGCTCATGCATCGCCCCCTCTTCGGCCCGGAGACCCTGGAGGGAATCCGCGACAGCCTGGAGCTGCTTCTCGATTCGATGGAGAAGGCCGAGCATCCCGGCCGTACGCAGACGGTGACGGCGGAACAGTTGCGCGAAGCGGCGGAGGCGATGTCCGCGGTTCTGGAAGACGCCCCGCGAGCGCTTCCCGAATGGGTGCGACGCTTCAAGGAGCTGGATTCCGAGGCGGAGAACCTCCTGGACATCGCGCGCACGCTCTCGAGCGACGTAGAGGACGAGTCCGAATCCGAGGTTCTGACCTGGGCGACGGCCATTCGGGATTCTGTCCGCAGCCACGCCAGCGACCTCGAGACGATCTTGCCCTGGTGCGTGCGTCTCTACTCCGACGCCACCGCGGTGGGAGAAGCCCGGGAGGACGACGGCATATCGACTGGGGCCGGCCCGTCCGCGCCGGTTCTGGAGTTCCTGGTCGATGCTAACCCCACACCGGCCGGGCTCTCGAAACTCTGCCGCGCGGCCGAGGAGGAGATCGAAGACGGAAGCCTGCTCTACGAGGATCTGGAGGCGTCGCAGACGGCGGCGGCCGCCCTCGGGCACCGCCTCTCCGGCCTCGCCCTTCTCGCCGAACAGATGGTCCAGACGATGGACTTCCAGTTCCTGTTTGACTCGTCGCGCAGGCTTTTTTCCATCGGCTACCGCGTGGCCGAAGGGACGCTCGATCCCAGTTTTTACGACTTGCTGGCCTCCGAGGCCAGGCTGGCCAGCTTCGTGGCCGTCGCCAAGGGCGACGTCTCGCCCCGCCACTGGTTCCTGCTCGGCCGCTCGCTTACGCCGGTGGGGGGCGGTGCGGCGCTCATCTCCTGGTCGGGGTCGATGTTCGAATACCTGATGCCGCACCTCGTGATGCAGCAGCCCGCCCGGAGCCTGCTCGATCTCACCAGCCGCCTCGTGGTGGGGCGCCAGATCCGCTACGGCGCGGAACGGGGGGTCCCGTGGGGGGTCTCCGAGTCGGCCTATAACGTTCGGGACGTGGAGCTCACGTACCAGTACTCGGATTTCGGGGTGCCCGGCCTGGGGCTCAAGCGGGGGCTGTTCGAGGACGTGGTGGTGGCTCCCTATGCCACGGCCCTCGCGGCCATGCTGGATCCGAGGGCCGCTCTGATCAACTTCGCCCGCCTGGAGGAGGCGAGAGCCCTGGGCGACTATGGGTTCTATGAAGCTCTCGACTACACCCCCTCGAGGCTGCCAGAGCGAGCCGGGGTGGTCGTGGTTCGGGCCTACATGGCGCATCACCAGGGGATGACCATCGTCTCCCTGGGAAACGTGGTTCATGACGGCCGCACCCGGAGGCGCTTTCACGCCCAGCCGATGGTCCGGGCGACGGAGCTGCTGCTCCAGGAGCGGACGCCGCGCTCGGTGGCCGTCGCCAGGCCGCGGGGCGAAGAGGTGCGAGTGGCGGCGCACGTTCGCGAGATGGTTCTCCCCACGCTGCGGCGGTTCGAATCGCCGCACGACATCACGCCGCGCACCCATCTGCTATCCAACGGCCGCTACACGGTCATGCTCACTGCCGCGGGCTCCGGGTTCAGCCGTTGGGGCGACCTGGCCGTGACTCGCTGGCGGGAGGACACGACGCGGGACTGCTGGGGCACGTTCGTATTCTTGCGGGACGTGGAGACCGGCGACGTCTGGTCCGCCGGCTTCCAGCCGAGCGGAACGGAAACGGACCGCTACGATGTCGTCTATTCCGAGGACCGGGCCAAGATCATCCAGCTGCACCGGTCTCTCACCATCACCCTCGAGATCGTGGTTTCCCCCGAGGACGACGCCGAGCTGCGACGGCTGACGGTAACCAACCTGGAGAACCGGGACCGCGAGATCGATTTCACGTCCTATGCCGAGGTGGTGCTGGCTCCGCAGGGCGCGGACGAGGCCCACCCCGCCTTTTCGAACCTGTTCGTGGAGACGGAGTTCGTTCCCGAGCTGGGGACGTTGCTGGCCACACGGCGCCCGCGTTCGGGGGATGAGCCTCAGGTCTGGCTGGCGCATCTGGTCGAGGTCGAGGGGGAGACGGTCGATGCGTTGCAGTACGAGAGCGATCGCGCGCGCTTTCTGGGCCGGGGCCGCGGGATTCGGACGCCACTCTCGGTGATCGACGGCGGGCCGCTCTCGAACACGGCGGGGACGGTACTCGATCCCATCGTGAGCGTCCGGCAGCGGGTGGTGATACCGCAGGGAGGGACGATCCATCTCGTGTTCACCACGCTGGTAGCGTCTTCACGGGATGAGGCTCTGGAGATTGCGGAGAAGTACCGCCAGCCGGCGACGTTCGAACGAGAGAGCTCGCTGGCCTGGACACAGGCCCAGGTGCAGTTGCATCACCTGCGGATCACCCAGGACGAGGCGCACCTCTTCCAGCGTCTGGCCAATCGTTTGCTCTACACCGATCCCACGTTGCGCGCGGCTCCTCAAGTACTGACCAGGAACCGCACCGGACCGTCGGGGCTGTGGGCCTACGGCATCTCCGGCGATCTTCCCATCGTTCTGGTTCGCATCGAGGGGGAAGAGGAGCGGGACGTAGTGAGGCAGCTCCTGCGAGCGAACGAGTACTGGCACCTGAAGGGGGTTTCCGCCGACCTGGTAATCCTCAACGCAAGGGCTACCTCTTACATACAGGATCTCCAGGAGTCTCTCGAAGGCATGGTGGAAGCCATCCAGTCTGCGGTCGGGCATGAGAAGCATGGAACCCATGGAGACGTATTCGTGCTGCGGACCGACCTCGTGCCGCCGGAGGACCAGATCCTCTTGGCCGCGGCCGCGCGCGTGGTGATTCTGGCGGGCCAGGGTACGCTGTCTGAGCAGGTGGTCCGGCTGCAGCGTTTGAGACCGGGGCCGGTCCCGCCGAAGCTGCGCTCGCCACGCGAGACGGCCGAGACCGTCGCACCTCCCGCGCTGGACCTCGAGTTCTTCAACGGGCTGGGGGGATTCACACCGGACGGCCGCGAATACGTCACGGTTCTGGGCAAGGGGCAGTGGACCCCGGCTCCCTGGATCAACGTGGTAGCGAACCCGGGATTCGGCTTCCAGGTCTCCGAGTCGGGCTCGGGCTATACCTGGTCGGTGAACAGCCGGGAGAACAAGCTCACGCCCTGGTCGAACGATCCCGTGAGCGACACGCCGGGCGAAACGTTCTATGTGAGGGATGAGGAGAGCGGCCTGGTCTGGGGGCCGACCACCCTCCCCATCCGCGAAGAAAGCTGGCCTTATGTCATCCGGCACGGGCAGGGGTACAGTCGCTTCGAGCACACCTCCCATGGCATCGCGCTCGACCTCCTGCAGTTCGTGCCCGTGCGGGACCCGGTCAAGATCTCGCGCCTCACCCTGGAGAATCGGTCCGACCGAAAAAAGCGGCTTACGGTGACGGCGTATGCGGAATGGGTGCTGGGGGTGGAGCGAAGCCGCTCAGCGGCCTTCGTGCTCACCGACATCGACGCTGCGACGGGGGCCATGTTCGCGCGAAACGCGTGGAACGGCGAGTTCGCGGATCGGGTCGCCTTCGCCGACTTGGGCGGGCGCCAAACCTCGTGGACCGGCGATCGCCTCGAGTTCCTGGGCCGGAACGCGAGCCACGACCATCCCGCGTCGCTCGAGCGGGGGGAGAAGCTGTCGGGAAAGACCGGAGCGGGGCTGGATCCCTGCGCCGCGCTTCAGACGAAAGTGGAGCTCGAACCGGGCGAGCGCGCCGAAGTGCTGTTCCTGTTGGGCCAGGGGAACAGCCGTGAGCAGGCCCGATCGCTGGTGGAACGCTACCGCAGGATGAATTGCGACGCAGTTCTCAGCGAGGTCCGGAAACAGTGGGACCGGGTGCTGGGTACGGTCCAGGTCAAGACTCCCGATCCTTCCATGGACCTGCTGCTCAACCGCTGGCTTCTCTATCAGACGCTCTCCTGCCGAATCTGGGCCCGCTCCGCCTTGTACCAGTCGGGAGGGGCGTACGGATTCCGCGACCAGCTCCAGGACGTGCTGGCGCTGGCGGTGACCAGACCCGACATGGTGCGCGAGCACCTCCTGCGGGCCGCCGCTCGGCAGTTCCCGGAAGGGGATGTCCAGCACTGGTGGCACCCTCCAACAGGCCGCGGGGTCCGGACCCGAATCTCCGACGACCGCCTCTGGCTGCCGTATGCCGTGGCTCATTATCTCCGGATGACCGTGGACTGGGCGGTGCTCGAGGAAGAGGTCCCGTGGCTCGAAGGGGCGGCGTTGGAGGAGGGTGAGCAAGAAGCCTACTTCGAGCCCAAGGAGTCGGAAGAGCGGGCGACGCTGTACGAGCATTGCGCGCGGGCCCTGGACCGCAGCCTCGAGGTGGGCGGCCACGGCCTCCCGTTGATGGGGGCCGGGGATTGGAACGACGGCATGAACCGTGTCGGCCACGAAGGCCGGGGAGAAAGCGTCTGGCTGGGCTGGTTCCTCCTGGTGAACTTGAGGGAGTTTGCCCGGATCGCCGATCTTCGCACGGAAGGGGAGCGTGCGGCAAGGTGGCGGAAGAAAGCCGCGGCTCTCGAGGCTGCGCTGGAAGGGGAGGCATGGGATGGGGAGTGGTACAGGCGCGCCTTCTTCGACGATGGGACGCCGCTCGGGTCGGCGGAGAACGACGAGTGCCGGATCGACTCGATCGCCCAGTCCTGGGCGGTCCTCTCCGGTGCGGGAAACGAGGAGCGGGCACGCCAGGCGATGGAATCGGTGGAGCGACGGCTGATCCGTTGGGAGGACCGGCTCTTGCTACTCTTCTCGCCGCCATTCGACCGGACATCTCTGGATCCCGGATATATCAAGGGATACGTCCCCGGCATCCGGGAGAACGGCGGGCAGTACACGCACGCGGCGATCTGGTCGGTCGCGGCTTTCGCTATGCTCGGCGAGGGAGACAAGGCCGTCGATCTCTTCAACCTGCTCAGCCCCATCCACCATGCCAGCCGTCGAGCGGACGTTCACCGCTACAAGGTTGAGCCGTACGCCGTGCCCGCGGACGTCTATTCCGAAGCTCCACACGTGGGACGCGGGGGTTGGACGTGGTACACCGGGGCTGCGGGCTGGCTCAGCCGCGCGGGCCTGGAGTGGATTCTCGGATTCCGGAAGCGAGGGTCCTCCCTCTGCATCGATCCTTGCATTCCCCGAAAGTGGAAACGCTTCGAGATCACCTACCGTCACGGCAGTACGCTTTACCGGATCACCGTCGAGAACCCGAACGGCGTCTGCCGCGGGGTCTCTCAGGTCAGCGTTGACGGAACCTTGCTGTCGGGAGAAGCGCTCGTACCCTTGTCCGACGACGGTCGCGAGCACCGGGTGCATGTCGTGCTTGGACCGGGGAGGCGGCATTCGAGGGATGTACACCCGTAGGGAAAGTGATTAGTCATCAATTAGTGATTAGTGGGCTCGTGCTGCCACGCACGACTCGCCGCTGATCATGATATTGTGGGGTCGAGTTCGCGGGTCTAGAATAGAGACATATGTTTGATCCTGAACCAGAAAGGGTGCACCAGTGAGCGAGCAGCAGATGCACGCGGGGCCCGAGACCACGGGCATGCCCCGGCTCGGGACGCCGGCGCCACAGTTCGAGGCGACCACGACTCAAGGTACGATCCGGCTCGAGGACTTCAATGGGAGCTGGTTGATCCTCTTCTCGCACCCGGCCGACTTCACTCCCGTTTGCACGACCGAGTTCATCGCGTTTGCCGAGATTCAGGATAAGCTGCGAGAGATGAACTGCGAGCTGATGGGTCTGAGCATCGATAGCACCTACTCCCACATCGCTTGGGTCCGGAACATCGAAGAGAAGATGGGGGTGCGCATCGACTTCCCGGTGATCGCCGATCTGAACAAAGAAGTCGCGTCGCTGTACGGGATGATCATGCCGGGCGAGAGCAAGACCGAGACTTCCCGTTGCGTCTTCATCATCGATCCGGCTCAGGTGCTGCGTGCCATGATCTACTATCCGCTGACCACGGGCAGGAACATGGACGAAATCCTGAGGCTGATTCAGGCGCTTCAGACCACCGACGAGCACGAAGTGGCGACTCCGGCCAACTGGCGCCCGGGCGATAAGGTCATCCTGCCGCCGCCGGCCACACAGGACGCGGCGGAAGAGCGGGTGAACACGGAGGGCCTGGAGTGCAGGGACTGGTACTTCTGCAAGAAGGACCTGTAGGAGACTGAGGAGGGGGGTCCCGCGGGGTCCGCTTTGATTGGCCCGTACGGGCGGCTACACGGCCGCGCTTCGAGCATGAGGGCTTCGAGTGCTGTGGTTGCGGATAGAGGAAGAAGATGACGGAGAAGACGAAGGACGGGACGCGCAAGGTGACGGTGAGTTGTCCATTCTGTCTGACGCTCAACCGGGTGGACGTGGGACGGGTGAACCACAACCCGCGGTGCGGGAACTGCGGCAAGCCCATCCTCCTCGACCGCCCCGTGAAGGTGACCGATAGCGACTTCCAGCAGGTCATCGGCAAGACCGACATCCCGGTGATGGTAGACTTCTACGCCGACTGGTGCGCCCCCTGCAAGATCATGGCGCCGGTCCTGGACGACTTCGCTCACAGCCACATCGGCGAGGTGCTGGTGGCCAAGCTGGACACCGACGTGAACCCACAGACCGCTCAGCAGTTCGGGATCCGGGGCATCCCCACGCTGATCATGTTCAAGGACGGCAAGGAAGCGGGGCGGCGTACGGGCGCCGTGCCCCGGGAGGAGTTGGAGAGCCTTCTGGCCTCCGCCTAGCACGCGCGTTCCGTCAGCCTGGCAACGCTTTCTTGTGGTAACTCCGGTCGCAAGCTAGAATTAGCAGTTCTGGTAGTCTCGTGCGATTCTCGGAGGTTCCTTGGCCCCAACAGCTCAGGATCTAATAGCGTCCATCCGCCGGGCTCGTTTGCTGCGAGTCCTTCTGGTCTACGTAGGCGCGTCGTTTGCGACTCTCCAAGCTGTCGACATCCTGGTCGATAGCGTCGGACTGCCCGACTGGGTCGTACCGGGCGCCATCGTCCTGCTGCTGCTTGGACTACCGATCATCGTCGTCACGGCACTGATCCAGAGCACGCCGGCGATCACGGTCACAGATACGCCGACTGAAGCCGATCCCGTCCGTGCGGCGGTGGAGGGTCCTGCGGCAAAGGCCCAGGTAGCGCCAGCGGCCAGGCACGTCTTCACGTGGCGCCGGGCGATTCTCGGTGGTGTGCTCGCTTTCGCGTTCTTGGGCGTGACGGTCACGGCATACACGGCGATGCGGGTGCTGGGCATCGGACCTCTGGGCTCGCTGGTAGCCAAGGGCGTTCTCGATCCGCGTGACCGCATTATCCTTGCCGATTTCGAGACGAAGGCAGGCGACTCGCTCTTGGCTGAAGCGGTGACCGAAGCGTTCCGTGTGGACTTGGAGCAATCACCGTTGGTGACGGTCGCGGACGCTGGCTGGGTGACGGGTGTCCTCGCGCTCATGGAGCTGGATGCAGACGCGCCCCTAGACCTTGATTTAGCTCGCGAGGTCGCGATTCGCGAGGGGATCAAGGCGGTCATTGGCGGCGAGGTCAACCCGGCTGGCGGAGGCTTTGTTCTTTCGGCACGTCTCGTCTCGGCCGATGCTGGTGAGGTCCTCGCCAGCGCCCGGGAAACGGCAAACGACTCCACAGACATTCTCCCGGCGATTGACGACCTGTCGAAGAGGCTACGCGAGCGGATCGGTGAGTCGCTGAAGACGATCCGAGCGAACGAGCCGCTGGAACGTGTGACCACAAACTCCTTGGAAGCGCTGCTGCTCTATTCGCAGGCGGTCCGCGCCATCGATGTTGAGGGCGACCATGAGAAGGGGCTCGCCCTTCTCACCGAGGCGGTCAAGGTCGACACGGCGTTCGCGATGGCGTGGCGAAAGCTGGGTGTAGCGTACGCCAACGTGGGCCTGCAGGAAGCGCGAAGAGTGGAAGCGCTAGCCCGGGCGTTCGAGCACCGCGACAGGCTGACCGACCGAGAGCGCTACACCACGGATGCCAGCTATTATGCCGAAGTAACAGGCGAGCCCGACAAGGCGATCAACGCGTTGCGCACGCTGCTCGATACCTATCCCAACGACACACGGGCGCTCAACAATTTGGCTGTTTCCTATGGCGATCAGCGAGAGTACGCGAGGGCGGAGGAGTTCGCTCGTCGCGCGCTGGCACTCGACTCTTCCGCCACATTCCATTACTCGAACGTCTTTTTCGCTCAGGTCGGACAAGGAAAGCTCGACGAGGCGGAGACCACCCTAGAGCGGATGGCCGAGCACCTGCCGAGGAACCCATGGCTGTACAGCTCCAGGGCTGAGCTTGCCGCTTTGCGTGGTGATTACGAAGGTGCCGCCCAACATTTCCGGCAGCTGCGCGACTCCATCGGGGTGAGCCCGATCTGGCGCGCGGGCACGAGCTGGGCCCTGGCGAAGTTTGCCCAGACTCGTGGACGAATTGACGAAGCCGAGCGCTGGCTGCGCGAAGCGATGGCACTGCAGGAGGAGCGTGGCATCACAGACGAGTATGTCGGTGCCGCGGTAGAGATAGGCCTGCTGGATACTTGGTTCCGGAGCGCGCCTGACGCCGCCTTGCGTGAAGTCGATTCGGCCCTGGAGCGCTTCCCGCTCGGGGGTATGTCGCTGCTCGACCGACCGTACGACGGACTGGCCCGGTTCTACGCCGCGGCTGGGAGACCGGAGCAGGCGAAATCGTTGCTGGCCGATTACGAGGCGCAAGTCGCTCCAGAGTTGAGGCGTGATGAGGAAGTCTGGCGTCTTGCCGTGCTCGGCGAGATAGCCATCGCCGAGGGCCGATACGCTGACGCCATCGTCCAGTATCGCCTGGCTGAGAACGAGCGCGACGGTTTCTGCGGTTACTGCGTGCTCCCGGAGTTGGGTCGGGCTTATGACTTCGCCGGCCAAGCGGACTCGGCCGTGGCCGTCTACGAGCGCTACCTGTCCTCACCATTTACCTGGAAGTACGTTTGGGACGCCGACCGGCTCGCCTTCATCTACGAGCGGCTGGGGGCGCTGTACGAAGCGGGCGGCGATGCGCAGAAGGCGATCTACTACTACGGCAAGCTTGTGG
>FXBF010000683.1_pt1 | contig 11855 bp, 13 predicted proteins | sample 5335321 | NCBI WGS metagenome assembly FXBF01 (sample SAMEA103928391, study PRJEB20085) | sediment metagenome | isolation source: sediment | reverse complement strand
CCCGGCACCCATCCGTTCTTTCAGGCGCGGTAGCAGCTCACCATGGAGCAGGCCCCGCATCTCCAGCGGCACGCCGGGCAACATCACGGCGATTCCCGGCTCGCCCTCCAGCCACAAGCCGGGGGCCGTACCCCATCGGTTCTTCATGGTTATGGCTCCCCGGGGCACCTCGGCTTGGGTACGGTTTTTTCCCGACATGGGACCGTGTCCCAGGCGGGCGAAGCCCTGGCGCAGTTTTTCCAGATATTCGGTGTCGAGCTCGAGGGGAGCGTGGAAGATGCCTGCTACGATCCTCTTGGTGATATCGTCGCGCGTCGGTCCCAGACCGCCTGTGGTCACGACGAAACCCGTGCGGTTCAAGCCGTCCACTACGGCACCGCGGATCGCGTCGCCGTCGTCAGGGACGGTAGTGGTCCGCGCCACGTGGACGCCGGCCGCGGTCAACGCGGTCGCGAGTTCTGCAGCGTTGGTGTCGAGAGTAAAGCCAAGTAGAAGCTCGTTACCAATGGTGACGAGTTCAAGCTCCATCGCCCGAGCCCAAATGAGCAGGATAGGCATCCTGAAACAGCTTGCGATACCGATAGATGTAGGAGAGGAACGAAATCACAGTGAGCAAGAGGGCCACGCCGAGTGTTACCGCGACGGTGGCGCCGTGAAAGCGATCCCAGAACGCCGCCAGCCACCCGGTTTCCCAGCCGAACTCGATCCGCATGTCGCGCCAGGCGAACCATCCGATGGTAGCGCCCAGAAAGATGTCCTGAACGATCGTTTTCGCTTTTCCGGCGGTGTCCGCCGCGATCACCACGCCGCGTCTCTTGGCAATCTGCCGGAATACGGTCATCCCGATTTCCCGACCTACCAACAGCAACGCCACGATCAAAGGCAGGTTACCCCACCAGGGGATCTCGTATTGGCTCATGGGATACCTGGTAACCCAATAGATGGGAATCAGGCACGCGAACAGCAGCAACTTGTCCGCCAACGGGTCGAGCAGTTTGCCAAGGTCCGTCACCTCATCGCGCTCACGGGCCAAGCGGCCGTCAAAAATGTCACTCACGGCGGCGATCAAGAAGACGGCGAATGCGATGAGCTTGGGGAGGTAGCCGTTGATGAACGGCAGGAGGGCAATGACGGGCGTCAACGCTATCCGCGACAGCGTAAATATGTTGGCCAGTGTCCAGATCATGCCCGACTTCTCAGCTCAGAGCCTTGAGAACCAGCTTCGCAACATGTCTGAGGGTTTCGAACACACCGAAGCCATTGACCGCAATCGACTCGACGTATGCCGCCCTTTGGATCCACGTGCCGTCTACTTGCGTTATGAGCCATTCTCCTTTGTTCAGAGAATCCGTAGTCTCCCGCTGCTTCGCCGAGTCGGTCACTTCCCAACCGGGGTTGAGCTGCTGCTGCAGTTCGGAGATTGGGGCGGCGTTGGGCAAATCCCGCTTGTTGTACTGGATCACAAAGGGGATTTTGGCGACATCGTATCCGTATTCCGCCATGTTGTCGTACAGATTCTGCATCGATTCGACATTGGCCTCCATGCGGTCCATCTGACTATCCGCAACGAACACCAAGCCATCGACTCCTTTGAGGATCAACTTCCGTGATGCGTTGTAGTACACCTGCCCGGGGACGGTGTACATGTGGAACCTCGTCTTGAACCCTCTAATGGTCCCGAGGTCCACCGGCAGGAAATCGAAGAACAGCGTCCGCTCGGTCTCCGTTGCGAGAGAAACCATCTTCCCCCGCTTCTCCGGTGCGACCTTGTTGTAGACATGCTCGAGATTGGTCGTCTTCCCACCCAGGCCCGGACCGTAATAGACCAGCTTACAGTTGATCTCCCGGGAGGCGTAGTTGATCATCGACATGATCGGCTGTCCCGGTTAGTCATCGAACAGTTTATCAATTTCGTCTTCCGCACCCTCCAACAATCCCCCTTTTTGTGGCCCCTCCTGTCCATCGGACGGACGGCCGAACATTTCGTTGATCAGTCGCGACAGATCTTGCACCGTTCGCTTGACGCGTAGTCGGACCAACCCCACCGTCGTGCGCTGGTCGAACAATACGACGAGAATGAGCCGCCGCCCCACATCCGCGAGATACATCGACTCCTTCTCCCCTTGGTGGAACAGCGAGGCAAATTCCGGCTCGCCGATCATCTTTGCCAACTGATCGTTGGCGCTGAAATCGGCAGCCGTCAGCGAGGCGAACACGGTCGGATCGAACGAAAGCGCTTCTCCAACGGTAGCCAGAAGCTGGCCAGTGCGGTCGACCACCATTGCGCACCGTGCGTCGGACTCTCGCAGCAACTCCGTCAGATGTTCGGAGATCCGCCGGTAGTCGGACTCACCGAGCGACCACGAGCCCGCACCCGTCATCGGTATTCCGCGTTACCCAAGCTGTGCCTCCATACGCCGCACAATCGCACCAGCCCTCCTGCGTAGCGTCGGATGCTCCTCCCAGGCCAGGTAATCGTGCAACAACTGCACCGTTTCGACACTCGTGTGACCGCTGAGGTAGCCCAACGCAGACAGCCGCCGCAGCGACCGCCCACTGAACAAATCCTGGCGGTGCCGCCCCATGGACTGCTGGGCCAACATCCCACCCACTACTGCTCCCAGGCCGAACGTCACCAGTAGAGCCGTGAGCTTCGACCCCATTATCCCTTCATCTCTCGTCGGGCGGTCAACGCATGCGCAATGGTCGATCGATCGGCGTACTCCAGATCGCCCCCAACAGGCAGTCCCCTGGCAATGCGGGTAACCCGCAACCCCAGTGGTGCCAGCACACCCCTCAAATACGTGGCAGTGACCTCCCCCTCCATCGATGGGTTGGTCGCCACGATGACTTCCCGCAGCCCCGAACCGTTCTCCACCCGGCGACGAAGGTCGTCGATGCGAAGGTCCTCGGGCCCAATACCATCCAGCGGCGACAAGTGGCCACCCAACACATGATACCGCCCCCGGTACTCATCCGACCGTTCAATCGCCGCGATGTCCGATGCTTCCTCGACCACACAGAGTATACCGCTGTCGCGCCTGCTGTCGCTGCAAATCGAGCAAGGATCCGTTTCACTGAAGTTCCCGCACGTCGAGCATGGAGCAATACGATCCACCATGGTCCGGATTGCTCGAGCGAGTGATTCCACCGCGCCGCGAGGCTGTTTCAGTAGGTGAAATGTGAGACGGGTCGCGGTCTTCCGGCCGATGCCGGGGAGCTTTGCCAACTCCGCCGTCAGCTGCTCGATGGCAGACACGAGGTTAGAGCGGTAGCTGGAACGGGAGCTGGAGTCCCCCCGTGACCTTGTGCAACTCGTCGCGATAGATCTCTTCCGCCCGGCGCTGAGCATCTGCCACAGCCGCTGTCACAAGGTCCTCAATCATTTCCACATCACCTTCTTCGACGATGCTTTGGTCGATTTTTACGCTGCGAACATGGCCCTTGCCGTCGGCGGTGACGGTCACCATACCGCCCCCGGCCGATCCGGTCACGGTGCGCTGCGTCAACTCGGTCTGCATCTGCGTGATCCGCCCTTGCATCTGCTGACCGAGTTGCAAGAGTTGCGAGAAATCGGACATATATGCGTGCTACTGTTAGAGTTACCAGATTCGGAAGCTACCGCGGCCGCAAATACGCCGCAAGCTACTCCGTGAGCTCCAGGTCGAGGGCCTCAGCCACCGCATCGAGGGCCGGGTCCTGGGCCCTGTAGGTCCGCATCCTCTCCTCCCGGTCGCCTTCCAGGGTCTGGCGCTTGGGCCCCGGCGGCGGGGCGGCCGTATCCGATTCGGGGGGTCCGAAGGCAACGCCGGTCGGGGCCCCAAGGAAGTTGGCAAGAGCCTCGCGGACAAGGGCCTTGTTATGATTCAGTCCCTCCAGCAACATGGCACCGTCCACTGCCAAGCGTACTTCGCGCGCTCTCACATCCACCGGGCGCACCTGCGAGAGCAACTCCCGCACGAGAGGATTCTTCTCGCCCACGCTGTCCAGAAACGCGTCCCACTGGGAGAGGAGCCACTCGAGGGTGGGGCCTCCCTTGGGAAGTGGAGAGCTCGCCGATGCCATGGCAGCCGAAGGTCGGGGCCGAGGGACCTCCTGCGCGGACACCCGGCGACCGGCCCTCCCCCTCCCCCTCTGATTGGCCTTTGGCGGCACGGGTGGCTCGGGTAGCGGGCGCCGGTCGGCCGGCGCCGACGTCCCTTGGCCCTTCAGCGCGGCGAGAACCTGGGCGATCTCCACGGTGCGATCCAACAGGGCCCACTGGAGGAGCAACGTCTCCACATAGAGGCGGGAGTTGGGACTGCGCCTGATAGAGGTTTCGGCCTCTTGCAGGAGCTTGAGCATGCGCAGCAGGTCGCCTTGGGAAAACTCGCCGGCCGCCTGATCGACGGCCTCCCGCAATCCCTCCGTGAGCCCTTCCGGCTCACCCCCGGCGATGCGTATCAGGATCGCCCTCAAGACCTCGCTTATGCCGTTTACGAACTCGCCCAGATCGGCCCCACGCTCGACCAGGAGCGCGACAAAGGGAAAGACGTCTGCCGCCCGGCGCTCGGCCACGATTTTCAAGAGTTCGGCGTACAGCTCGTCGTCGATGAGCCCCAGAGCCTCTCGCACACCCGCGGCGGTCACCGCCTCGTCGCCGTACACCACCGCCTGATCGAAGATGGAGAGCGCGTCTCTCATGGCGCCTTTGGCCACTCTGGCGATCAGCGCCAGGGCATCCTCGTCGACGGATATCTCTTCGGCCTTGGCCACCTCCCCGATCCTGGCGGCGATCGCCTTGGGACCGATATGCCGGAAATCGAACCGCTGTAGGCGGCTGAGCACCGCGGTGCTGCTATTGACGATCTTCTGTGGCTCGGTCGTGGCGAATACGAAGACGACACGCGGGGGCGGCTCTTCCAGAATCTTGAGCAGGGCGTTCCACGCTTCCCGCGTGAGCATGTGTGCTTCGTCTATGATGTAAACCTTGTAGCGATCGGGTCCGCTGGCCGCATACATCGCCCGCTCTCGAAGCTCCCGCGCATCATCCACCCCGCGGTTGCTCGCCGCATCGATTTCCACCACATCCAGATTGGCCGAACCCGACCAAATGCGCCGACACGAGTCACACTCGCCGCACGGCTCGCCGTCGTCCCGCTTCCGGCGTTCGCAGTTCAGGGCCATCGCCAGTATGCGGGCGGCGCTGGTCTTCCCGGTCCCGCGCGGGCCGGTCAGCAAGTAACCGTGGGCGACACGATTCTTCGCGATCGCACCGGCGAGTCCTGTCGCCACATGCCCTTGAGCGACTAGATCCCGAAATCGTGCAGGTCGGTATTTACGAGCGAGTGCGGTATGTGTCATCACAGAAGAATATGAACGCCCCAGGCTTCCCGAAGCGACACGGGCGATCGCTTAGCGCTGCTACCTGCACGGTCCTGACGCGGTTCACGGGCACGCGCCCTCCGGACCTGGGGCAACTGTAAGATAGTCATGCGGCGGGAACCAGCCAACGGCATCGAGCTTCATCTCCCAAGCGGCACCGGGGGTCCCGGGGGCCTCAACTGGGAAAGAGCTTCGTCACGGGACCCACTGCATCGTGCAAAGCGAAGACGATGGCGGTGTCACCCGCCTCGATCTGATCGTCCCCCCTCGGCACGATCACGGTTTCCCCGCGAACGATCGCGGCGACGATAGTTCCGTCGGGGAAATTCGCATGTTTCAGCGGGCGCCCAGCCACCGGGCACGCCGGCGAGACGGTGAAGGAGATGGCCTCCGCGTCGGTGTCCTTGAACGTTGCGACGCGCGTCACGCTGCCGCGGCGAACCTGTCGCAGGATCGCGTTCGCAGCCGAAAGACGCGGACTGACGGCGGCGTCCAGCCCGATTCGACGTGCCAGCGATACGTACTGCAGCTTGTTCACCAGAGTCACCACCTGTTTCGCGCCCGCCTGTTTGGCTACGAGGGAAGACAGAATGTTGGTTTGATCCTCATCCGTGAGCGCCACGAAGGCGTCCATGTCTCCCACCCCCTCGACCTCCAACAGCTCTACATCGGTGGCGTCGCCATTCAGGATGAGCGCCTTGTGCAATTTCTCGGCCAACTCCTGTGCCCGGGATCGGTCTTGCACGAGCAGAGTAGCGTGGACTTTGTGCTCCTCGAGCAGCTGCGCGAGGTAGAAGGCCTCCACGCTCCCACCAGCAATCATCACGCGCGTGAGTTCGGTGTGCTGGTGTCCGGTTAACTCGAGTGCCCTGTTGACGGCATCAATGGTTGCAATGACGTACACTTGATCGCCGGCGCGTACCACCGTCGAGCCGTCCGGCACCAACGTCTGCCCATCTCGCTCGATCGCCGCCGTCAGGAGGGGAACACGCCCGATTTCTGCTGTGACGTCGGCAAGAGTGCGATTGGCGATGGGGGCATCCTCGGTCACCTGTAGACTGATGAGCTGCAGCTTTCCCCCTGCAAAGGCCGCTATGTCCGTGGCAACCGTCGATTGCAACAGTTGGAGCGTGTCGAGGGCCAGCTCCCTTTCCGGATTGATCATCACGTCCACGGAGAACCGTTCGGGACGCAATCGGGCGGCTTCGGTGTAAAAATCCGGGTTCGACACACGTGCCACCTTCACCATGCCCGGTTTCCCTCGCGCGGCCGTGCATCCCACGAGATTCACTTCGTCGACGCTCGTCACAGCGACAAAAAGCGTGGCCTGGGCGATGCCGGCACGTTCCAACACCGCCGGACTCGCCCCGTTCCCCTCGAGGACGCCCACGTCCAGATGGCTTTGCACGTAGTCGAGCCGATCGGCGTTCAGATCCACTACGACGACCTGACGACCCTCATTCGAAAGCCGCTCGGCCACGTGGTACCCCACTTCTCCGGCTCCAACTATGACGACGCTCACATGTCCCCCTTATCCCAGCGCACGGGCAATCGTTTCAGCCGCATAACGTACCTCATCTTCCGTCACACCGAGATGGGCGACGACCCGCAATCGCTGCGGACCGAACACCGATACCAAAACGCCCGAGCGAGCGAGGAGCCGGGCCGCGTCCTCAGCCGGGAGCGTACGAAGGTCGAGCATCACGATATTGGTATCGGGAAATACGGCCGTCACCTCTGCGTGGTCGCGGAGAGTGTCGGCGAGCAGCCGCGCCCGGGCATGATCGTCCGCCAGGCGCTCCATGTTGCGATCGAGTGCAAACAGGCATGCGGCCGCAAGGATGCCGGACTGCCGCATGGCACCACCCAGCCTCCGCCGCAGCTTAACCCCTCGCTCGATCAAGGTTTTCGGCCCCGCCAAACACGCTCCCACCGGACACCCGAGCCCTTTGGTAAAACTGACCATCACCGTCGTACCGAATCGAGCGAGTGTCTGTGGCGGCTCGCCCAGGGCTACGGCGGCGTTCCACAGGCGCGCCCCGTCGATGTGGAGCGCCAAGCCGCGGGCCCGCGCCAAGTCGCGGACCGCCTCCATCACGCCGAGATCGGTGACCCTGCCACCGTGGTAGTTGTGCGTGTTCTCAATGACTATAGCGGTCGTCGAGGGCAAGAAGGGATCTCCGTCTCGAATCGCATCGGCAATCAAGTCAGGTGTGAGAACCCCGTCCGGAGACGCTACGGTGCGGAGCTGCACACCCCATAGGGCGGCGGCGCCGGCTTCCTCATAGTGGACCATGTGGGCCTGGTCCTCGATCACGACCTCCGAGCCCGGGTCGGTGAGAAGACCGATAGCTACCTGATTCGCCTGCGTTCCCGAGGGAAAGAACAGCGCTGTCTCGTGACCGAGCAGGTGCGCTACGCGGGCTTCGAGCTTTCCGGTAGTGGGATCCCCATCCAACACGTCATCACCCACCTCAGCGTCCGCTATGGCGGAGCGCATCGCCTCGGACGGCACCGTTACGGTGTCGCTTCGCAGGTCGATGACCTCAGCCGTCTTCGTGCGCCGATTCCCGGTTGCCGCCGGCTCCGGTAGTGGCCCGGGCGGCTTTGGATTCTGACAAGCGTCGCTCGAGTTCCGATCGAGCCGATTTGACAGCCGACTTTCCGGCATCGAACGCGTCGCGCGCCTTCTCGCGTTTCTCGTCGAGCGTCTGCCGCGCGCTATCCAGTCCCTCATCGATTCGGTCCCGAGTTCGATCGTAACCTCCGCTGAGCGCTTCCTGGAGGTCCTCGGCCTTCTCGGACGCGGCGGTCCGGAGGCGGCGGCTAGTGTTCTTCAACTGGCGGCGCGTTTCCTCGCCGGTTTTCGGCGCCCAGAGCAACGCAATTCCTGCTCCGATCGCCAGGCCCAGCAGAAACCCGCCCAGTCCGCCCTCGGATCGTTCCACAATCACGACGGGCTGGTCACTGCGATGGTCACTCATATATCCCCCTTCTCCACGGTCCTGCGCCGGGTGAACGCTTTAGGGTAATACGATGCAGTCAAAAAAATCAGTGGCTCCCCACAACAGCTCAGAAGGTAAGCGTAAGGCCATCATACGCTGGCTCGACGCCCTCCGGAAGCCGCTCGGAAAGATCCCGATGGCGGTACCGGTGGGTGAGGTGCGTGAGGTACGTTTGCTCGGCCCCTACCCCCTCCGCGAGCGCCACGGCCTCCGGAATCGACAAGTGCGTGGGGTGGGGCCGGTCGAACAAGGCGTTGATAACCAGCACTCGCACGCCGCTGAGCGACGCCAACGCGTCGTCCGGTACCGACTTGACGTCCGTGAGATAGGCGAACGGACCAAAGCGATAGCCAAATACAGTCATCACTCCGTGCGAAAGCGCGATCGGCAATACGTCGATGCCGGCAATCCGTACCGGTTCTCCTGCGTTCAACGGCGACGTGCTGAGATCCGGTTTGTACGTCCCCTCTGGTGCCACCACCGCCGGATCGAATATGTAATCGAATCGACGTACGATGCGATCCAGAGTGTCCTGAGGTCCGTACAACCGCAACTCTCCGTTGCGTTGAGATATCGCACGTAGATCGTCGATGCCGTGCACGTGGTCCGCGTGGTCGTGAGTGAACAGCACGGCGTCCACCGTTCCTACGTCGGCGGACAGCAGCTGGAGTCTCAGCTCGGGTGGCGTATCAATGAGAATCCGCCTCCCATCACCTCCGTCGATCACCGCCGCCACACGGGTCCGCTTGTCTCTCGGATCGGAGGAAGTACACACTTCGCAGGAGCAACCGAGTACCGGAACGCCCATCGAAGTCCCCGAACCCAACACCACGGCACGCATCACACCACTTCGACCTTGAGCAGATTGGTCGTGCCCGAAACGTCAAACGGCACCCCCGCCGTCACCACAACACGAGCGCCCTCACCCACGTACTCCTGTGACACCAAGTACTCTCTCGCGACATGCCACATCTCGTCGTACGTGGGAAGGGACGGCGCCAGGGCCGCGTGCACGCCCCACGTGAGGGCGAGTTGCCGATACGTCGTAGCCTCCGTGGTCAGCCCGATGATGGGTACCGTGGGACGGTAGGCGGCAATCTTCCGCGCCGTGAACCCGCTTTTGGTGAGACACAGGATGAACGGCGCGTTCAACATCTCTGCGGCGGCGCACGTGGCTGCTGCGATCGCGTCAGATGTATCCGGACCGTGACTGGCAAACACCCGGTCCACCCGCTGGCTCTGGGGCGAGCAATCCGCCAGGTCGGCCGCTTCCGTCTCCTCGATGATCCGCACCATAGCTTTCACGGCCTCCACAGGATACGCGCCGATGGCCGTCTCCGCCGACAACATCACCGCGTCCGTGCCGTCGAGAACCGCGTTCGCAACATCGGACGCTTCCGCGCGCGTCGGGCGTGGCTTCTCCACCATCGACTCTAGCATCTGCGTCGCCGTGATCACCGCGCGGCCAAACTGGTTGGCGAGGCGGATCACCCGTTTCTGGGCGAGAGGGACTTCCTCGAACGGCAACTCGACTCCCAGGTCGCCTCGAGCAACCATGACGGCGTTCGTAGCTTCGATGATCCGGTAGAGATCGTCCAGCGCCGTCGCCTTCTCGATCTTGGCGATGATGCGCATGTCCCGTGGAAGCAATTCCCGTAGCGTCTGAACATCGTTGTGACGGCGCACAAAAGACAATCCCACGAAGTCGGCCCCATGGGATTTTGCAAGATCGAGATCAGACCGGTCCTTTTCGGTCACCGCAGGGGCGCTCACCCGCACACCGGGAAGGTTCATCCCCTTGCTGCTCTTCAACTCTCCACCGTGGATGACACGCCCAATGACGTTTCGTCCCTTCACCTCCACAGCCTGTACCTCGAGCAACCCGTCGTCGAGGAGAATCCGGTCACCCGGCATGATATCGTCCGCCAGAAGCTCGTAAGTGGTGGGAATGTCTTCTCCCGACGCATCCGCCTCCGGCGCAAACACGACTTCTGTCCCTTCGACGAGCTCCCGCGGCCCCGATAACTCACCGACGCGAATGCGCGGCCCCTGTAGGTCAAGAAGGATCGCGACGGACTGACTGGCTCTTTCCCGAACCCCCCCGATGCGATCCATCATCTCAGCACGCCATTCGGGCGTGCCGTGGGAGCTGTTGATGCGCAGCACGTTGACGCCGGCGGCCATCATCTCTTCGAGCACCGATTCGCCCGCCGACGCCGGACCCACCGTCGCAACGATCTTCGTGCGCCGAAAGCGCGGATCGTATTTCACCCTGCCGTCCCTCCCCGCTCCCGGCGGCAAGGCGGTAGGGCGGTAAGGCGGTGCCCCCGCTCAACGGCCATCATCCCTTCCTTCCGTCTTTCCGTCCTTACGTTCCGTCCCTATGCGACCTCGCCCGCAGCCGCAGCGCTTCCACGAGCCCCGGAAGCGCTTCGCCAGCCGCCGCCCGCCAATACAAATCCGCACTGAGGCTCAGCGGCGTCGCCTCAGGGTTGATCTCAATCACGCGACCGCCGCGGCCTACTACGATAGCCGGCAACTCCGCCGCCGGATACACCATAGATGACGTTCCTATTACGAGGGCCACGTCGGCCTCGCGCGCCGCCTGCCCCGCGCGCTCCAGTACGCCTTCCGGCAGCATCTCACCGAACCACACTACCCCGGGTCGTATAAAGTTACCGCATTTGCTGCACTCAGGGGGTGCGACCTCTCCGCCCCCTTCCACAAGCTGCACGACCCCAGCAGCGGGATAGGGATCGCGGCACCGGCTACAGCGAAACGCTTCCAGTGACCCGTGCAACTCGATCACGTCGCGGGTTCCCGCGCGTGTGTGCAACCCGTCTACATTCTGGGTTACGACGGTGAGCGCACCTGGGTACATCCGCCCGAGCCGAACGAGGGCGTCATAACCGGCGTGAGGGGATACCCGGCGAACCACCATCAACCGGCTCGCATACCAGCCAAAAACGCGCGACGGGTTACGCCCGAAAGCCTCCGGGGTAGCCAGTTCGCGGGGATCGTACCGCGCCCAAAGGCCCGTCTGGGCATCACGGAAAGTGGGCACCCCAGACTCCGCCGACATCCCCGCACCGGTGAGCACCAGCACCCGACGGGCACCCTCGAACAACTCCAACGCCTTGAGTAAAGAACCGTTCATCTACGATTGACACCCGAGGCAACTCGCCTTCGCCGGTGAGGCGGTAGCACAGGTGTCCGCTCTCATCTGTGGCATCTGCGGCGGTTATCCGCATTCCGACAACACTTCAACATCGGCCGTCCACACCATGTTAAGCATCGCCGACACCTGCCCCGGCACAGCACGCCCGCGGATGTAGAAAAGGCTGGTTTCAACATGCCAGAGATCCACGGGGGTGGAAAAGGCCGGATACCCCAGGGTGACGGCCTTCCAACACGGGTGACACGGTTGATGGCGTGTGCACAAGCGGCGCGTTTTCCCCAGGCGTTCCACACGCCGGGCGCTATCTC
>FXBF010000682.1_pt1 | contig 11860 bp, 10 predicted proteins | sample 5335321 | NCBI WGS metagenome assembly FXBF01 (sample SAMEA103928391, study PRJEB20085) | sediment metagenome | isolation source: sediment | reverse complement strand
GGGATCCCGGTGATCGACCTGATATCCGATTTGACGCCCTTCAATTCCCGCGCCGCTGCCTATCTGCTGGCATCGCTGAGCTCCGAGATTCCGCCGGGGTCGGTGCTGCTCGGAGTCGTGGATCCGGATGTGGGCAGCGAAAGCCGCCAGCCCGTAGTCATGCGCGCGGCGGATCGCTGGTACGTGGGCCCGGGAAACGGATTGTTCTCCGTCGTCGCGCAGCAATACCCGCCGACCCAGGTGTGGCAGATAACCTGGCGACCCTCGCGCCTCTCGGACAGCTTTCACGGGCGCGATCTGTTCGCGCCGGTAGCGGCGATGCTGGCCCGTGGTGACGAAGTGCCCGGTAAACCCGTGGACGCGACCAGCGTCGGTCCCGGCGACTGGCCCGATGATCTTGCCGAGATCATCTACCTGGACGACTTCGGAAACGCCATGACGGGCATGCGGGCGAGCACCCTGGATGCCGACCGACGCCTCGAAGTGCGCGGCCACCGGGTGCCACCGGCACGCACCTTCGGCGAGGTGGCCCCGGGGGAAGGCTTCTGGTACGGCAATTCCTGCGGCTTGGCGGAGATCGCTGTCAATCAGGGAAGCGCCCGGGAACAGTTCGGACTGCGCGTGGGCGACAGCGTGGGGACATAAAAAGGGGACAGATCTATTTAATTGGAGGCAGGCTTAATTGGGGAGATTTAATTGGGGACAGATCTATTTTCCCTTGGGACGGGTCCCGTCCCAAGGGAAAATAGATCTGTCCCCAATTAAATCCCCCAATTAAGCCTGCCTCCAATTAAATAGATCTGTCCCCTTTTTATGTCCCAATTTACCCAACCTACGGTACGTCGTTCTCCAGCCTGCTCTTTAAGAGCGCGCTGACCCGCCCGGGATTCGCTTTTCCGGCGGTTGCCTTCATCACCTGACCGACGAGAAATCCCAGCACCTTGGTCTTGCCGCTGCGATACTGCTCCACCTGGGACGGATTTTCGGCCAACACCCTGTCGACGGCCTTCTGCAGCTCGCCGCTGTCCGACATCTGCTCCAGTCCGCGCGCCCCGATGACGCTGTCGGCGTCGCCCGCGCCATCCCACATGGCGGCCAGCACCTCCTTGGCGCCGGTGCTGGATACCGTGCCGTCGTTGATTCGCACCAGCAGGCCGGCCAGCATCTCCGCTGTCACCGGGCTAGAGTCGATTTCCAGCTGATGCCTGTTGAGATGGGCGGCCAGCTCGCCGGTGATCCAGTTCGCGGTCAGCTTGGCGTCGCATCCGGCCGCGCCATGGGTGGTTTCGAAGTAGTCCGCCATCGCCCGGCTGGCGGTCAGTTGACCGGCAAGGTCGGCGCCGAGGCCGAATTGCTCCATGAATCGGCGTTGCCTGGCGTCGGGCAGCTCGGGCAGGGTCGCGCGAATCGCCTCGACCATTTCCTGCGTGATCACCACCGGCAACAAGTCCGGGTCGGGGAAGTAGCGGTAATCCTCGGCTTCTTCCTTGCTGCGCATGGAACGCGTTTGATCGCGTTTCTCGTCGTACAGGCGCGTCTCCTGGACGACCGTTCCACCGCCCTCCAGCAGCTCGACCTGACGTTCGATCTCGATTTCGATGGCGCGCTCCACGAAGCGAAAGGAGTTCAGGTTCTTGAGCTCGGCGCGGGTGCCGAGCGTCGTCGACCCCAAGGGCCGAACGGAGACATTGGCGTCACAACGCAGCGATCCCTCCTGCATATTGCCGTCGCAGATGCCTAAGTAGCGAACGATGGAGTGAATCTTGCGCATGTAGGCGACCGCCTGCGCCGCGGAGCGCATGTCGGGCTCGGAGACAATCTCGAGGAGCGGCGTGCCGGCACGATTGAGATCGATCCCCGTCATTCCCTGAAACTCCTCATGCAGGGATTTGCCGGCGTCTTCTTCCAGATGCGCCCGCGTCACGCCGACAGTGAAAGGCTCACCGCCCTGCGGCGTGATTTCCAGGCGCCCGTCGTAGACGATGGGCAGCTCGTACTGGCTGATTTGATAGCCCTTCGGGAGGTCCGGGTAAAAGTAGTTCTTGCGCGCGAATATCGATCGGTCCGCGATTCGTGCATCGATGGCGAGACCGAACATGATGGCCATGCGCACGACCTCGGCGTTCAGCACCGGCAGTATCCCCGGCAGCCCCAGATCCACCGCGCACGCCTGGGTGTTCGGTTCGGCCCCGTAGGCGGTCGCGGCGCCGGAGAAAATCTTGCTCCCGGTAGCCAGCTGGGCGTGGATCTCCAGACCGATGACGGGTTCCCAGTGCATTCGTTCGCGCCCGCTGCCCGCGCTCAGCCGATGTCGCGCGGCATCTGCAGGTGCCAGCCGCTCGTCTGCTGGTATTGATGGGCTGCGTTCAGCAGGCGTGCCTCCTGGAAGTAATTTCCGATGAGATGCAGTCCCACGGGCAAGCCGTGCGCGAATCCTACCGGAATGGATGCCGCCGGCAAGCCAGCGAGATTGACACCGGTGGTGTAGACGTCGCACAGGTACATGGTGATGGGATCATCGGTCTTCTCGCCAAGGCTGAAAGCAACCTCCGGAGTCGTCGGTCCCATGATGACGTCGCAATTCTCGAAAGCCTTTTGAAAGTCTTCGCTGATGCGCCTGCGCAGTTGCTGGGCCTTGAGATAGTAAGCATCGTAGTAGCCCGCTGACAGCACGTAGGTGCCCACCATGATGCGGCGCTTGACCTCGGTTCCAAAGCCTTCGCTTCTGGTGCGCTTGTACATGTCCAGGAGATCCGATACGCCTTCGGCACGATGGCCGAAGCGCACCCCGTCGTAGCGGGAAAGGTTGGAGGAGCATTCTGCCGGCGCTACAACGTAGTACACGGGTATGGAAAGGGGGGCATGAGGCAGACTCACCTCGGCGATGACCGCCCCCAGGCGTTCGAATTCCTCGAATGCTTCTCGCAGGCGCTCGGCCACAGCGGACTCCAGCCCCTGGTCGAAGTACTCTTTCGGAACCCCGATGCGCAGACCCGAGAGGCTCTCGCCGAGCATCGCCGGATAGTCGTCCACCGGTCGGTCGATGCTGGTGGAGTCGCGCTCGTCGAAACCCGCCATGGCCGCCAGCAGGTAGGCGGCATCCTCGGCGCTGCGGGCCATGGCGCCGCCCTGATCGAGGCTCGAGGCGAAGGCCACCATGCCATATCGGGAGACGCGCCCATAGGTGGGTTTGATGCCGGTGATTCCGCACATGGCGGCCGGCTGGCGAATCGACCCGCCGGTGTCGGTGCAGGTAGCCAGGGGGCTGAGCCGCGCCGCCACCGCGGCCGCCGAGCCCCCGGAGGACCCGCCCGGCACGCGATCCAGGTCCCAGGGGTTGCGGGTGGGTCCGTAGTAGCTCGACTCCGTCGACGAGCCCATGGCGAACTCGTCCATGTTGGTCTTGCCGAGCATGCACATTCCAGCGGCATCCAGGCGCTCGACCACGGTGGCGTCGTAGGGGGCGACGAAATTGTCCAGCATCCGCGACCCGCAGCTGGTGCGCACGCCGCGGGTGCAGAAGATGTCCTTGTGCAGCATCGGAATGCCCGTCAGGGGGCCGGCATCGCCGGCGGCGAGCCGCCTGTCGGCGGCCCGGGCCTGCTCGAGGGCTCGCTCCCCGGTGACGGTGATGAGGCTGTTGAGGCGTCCGTCCAGAGACTCGATGCGGGTCAGGCAGATCTCGGTGAGCTCGACGCTGGAGAACTCGCGGGCCCGCAGTCCCCGCTGCAGGTCGATTACGGATTTATCGTGCAACTTGTCGCTCAAGGTCGGTCCCTCGGGGGCCGATTAATATTGGAGGAGCCGCGCTTGCACCATACGCCTGGAAAAGGTCGTCGGGATGCCGCTATTCGATGACCTTGGGAACCAGATAGAGACCGTTCTTTACCGCCGGAGCGCCGGCCTGAAACTCGCAACGCCGGTCGATCTCGGTGATTCGGTCCTCTCGAAGCCTCTGATTCGCGTCCAGGGGGTGGGCCATCGGCATCACATCCGAGGTATCGACGGTATTCATCCGTGCGACGAAATCGAGGATGTTGGTGAGTTCCTCGGCGCTGTCGGCCGCGGCCTCATCGCCTACTTCGAGACGTGCCAGGTGGGCAATGCGCGCGATTTCGTCCCGATCGATGGCCAAGGCTCGAATACTCGTGAGGAAGGCTGGTTAACTGCCTATATTACTTGATGAAAGTGAAGCCCGCTGCTAGATTTAGAGGGATTTTCGTTGGTTTTCTTCTGCCCACTCGGACGAGCCGCATACGCGCCTATCGATGTCGCGACGAAGGCCGGTGTGCGGCCGAATTATACTCGGCGAATCAAGCCATTGGTAATCGCCATTCCCAGCCAAGGTAGGACTTGATGTTCAAGCGCATTCGGGGGATTTTTTCCAACGACCTGTCTATCGATCTCGGTACAGCCAACACTCTCATCTACGTGCGCGGCAAGGGCATCGTCCTGAACGAGCCGTCCGTGGTCGCGATTCGCCAGGAGCGGGGGCCCGGCGGCACCAAGAACATCGCCGCCGTCGGCGAGGCCGCGAAGAGCATGCTCGGGCGCACGCCCGGCAACATCATGGCCATCCGGCCACTCAAAGACGGTGTCATCGCGGATTTCACCGTCACCGAAAAGATGCTCCAGCATTTCATCCACAAGGCGCACGAGAACAAGTTTCTGCGCCCGAGTCCCCGCGTGCTGGTGTGCGTGCCCTGTGGATCCACCCAGGTGGAACGGCGCGCCATCCGCGAGTCCGCCGCCGGGGCGGGAGCCCGCGAGGTGTTTCTCATCGAGGAGCCCATGGCGGCGGCCATCGGTGCCGGTATGCCCGTGAGCGAGCCCAGCGGCTCCATGGTGCTCGACGTCGGCGGCGGCACCACGGAGGTGGCGGTGATCTCCTTGAACGGCATCGTCTACTCCGAGTCGGTGCGCATCGGCGGCGATCGCTTCGACGAGGCGATCATCAACTATATCCGCCGGAACTATGGTACGTTGATCGGTGAGGCGACGGCGGAACGCATCAAGCACGAGGTCGGTTCCGCCTATCCCGGTAGCGAAGTGAAAGAGACCGACGTGCGCGGCCGCAATCTGGCCGAAGGCATCCCGCGCAGCTTCGTGCTGAACAGCAACGAAATACTCGAAGCCCTTCAGGAGCCGCTGGCCGGTATCGTCAGCGCCGTCAAGACGGCGCTGGAGCAAACGCCCCCCGAGCTCGGCGCCGACGTGGCGGAGCGCGGCATGGTGCTGACCGGCGGCGGAGCGCTGCTCAAGGATCTGGATCGCCTGCTCATGGAGGAGACGGGCATACCGGTGATCATCGCCGAGGATCCGATGACCTGCGTTGCCCGGGGTGGTGGCAGAGCGCTCGAAATGGTCGATGAGAAGGGCGTCGATGTCTTTGCGCTAGAGTGAGCGGCTGAGTCCGGGCTGCACGCTGTCAGCTCTCCGGTGAACCCAGGGGGCGTTTGGTTGGAGCGAGATCATCAAGCCGAATAAGCCACTGTTCGAGCGCGAGTCCTCGTCGCTGACGCGACTGCTGGTCGTCATCGTGGTGTCGGTGGTGCTCATGACCGTGGACCAGCGCGCCCAGCATCTCGAGGCGCTGCGCAGCGTTCTCAGCACGCTCGTGTATCCTCTTCAGGTTGCAGTGGATTTCCCCATTCAGGCGGGAAACTGGACGGCTGAGTACTTTTCCTCACGCGATCGTCTCATTTCCGACAATGCGCGCCTGCGCGAGAACCAGTTTCTACTCGATACCAGGCTCGCGAAGCTCGCGGACCTGGAAGCCGAAAACCGGCGCCTGCGCAGCCTCCTCGATTCGTCGGAAAAAATTGGCGAGCGGGTGCTGGTGGCCGAGCTCCTGTCCGTTGACATGGACCCCTACAGTCGCCGCATCGTGCTCAACAAGGGCTCCCGGCAGGGCGTGGAGGTGGGCCAGTCGCTCATCGACTCCAACGGTGTCATGGGCCAGGTCGTGCATGTGGCGCCGTTTTCCAGCAACGCGCTTTTGATTACCGATCCCAGTCACGCGCTACCGGTGCAGAACAATCGCAGCGGGCTGCGCTCGGTGGCCGTCGGCACCGGCCCCCTCAACCAGCTCGAGCTCGCCAACTTGCCCAACAACGCCGATGTGCGCATCGGCGACATGCTCGTGACCTCCGGACTCGGCGGCCGCTTTCCCGCCGGCTACCCGGTGGGGCGCGTGATCAGCGTCAAGCGCAATCGCGGCCGCCCCTTCGCGACGGTGGTGGTGGAGCCGAGTGCGAGGCTGGATCGCAATCGCGAGGTTCTGCTCGTGTGGCGGTCGCAGTCGACGGAGGAGTCCGATACCATGCCGGCCCGCGCGGAGGGCGCCGAGTGAGCACCACCCGCACAGGTTACACCGTCATCGTCTTGAGCTTCGTGGTGGCGCTGATGCTGACGGCGCTGCCGATGCCGGTGTGGGCGGCGTTGTGGCGGCCCGCCTGGGTGGCGCTGGTGCTCGTATACTGGTGTATGGCCGCGCCCCGTTATGCGGGCATCGTGATGGGCTGGGTGCTCGGCCTGTTTCTGGACGTGCTGGCCGGCACTCTGCTGGGGCAACATGCGCTGGCGCTGGCGGTGGTGGCTTTCGTTGTCCACCGCTTTCACCGTCAGGTGCGCGTGCTGCCGCTCTGGCAACAGGGTGTCGGCGTGTTCGGCCTGGTGTTCCTTTACCAGGTGTTGATCCTGTGGATCACCGGCATTCGGGGCATACCGGTTCTCGCCTCTGCCTACTGGTCGTCGCCGCTGGTGAGCATGCTCCTGTGGCCGTGGGTTTTCATCGTGCTGCGCGACGTGCGACGCCGCTATCAGGTGGCGTGAATCGCGCCATGGCCGAACCTGCGCGCGCCGATCGCAGTCGGACTTGACATGCAACCGATCCACACCATAAAGGACGTCGCCGGCGAGGCCCGCATCGTCCGAGGCCGGGTAATCGCGGCCTGCGTCGGGGTCCTGCTGCTGGCGGGGGTTCTGGTACTGCGCATGGTGCAGCTGCAGGTGGTGGAGTACGAGCGTTTCAGCACCCTGTCCGAAGACAACCGCGTCAAGCTGGTACCGCTTGCGCCCACGCGTGGGCTCATCTTTGACCGCAACGGTGTGCAGCTCGCGCAGAATACGCCCACATTCACCCTCGAGATCGTTCCCGAGAACGTCGAGGACATGGAACAGCTGCTGACCGAGCTCGGTCAACTCGTCGACATCACGCCGGAGGACATCGAGCGATTCCGCGACATGCTCAAGAAGACACGCCCCTTCCAAAGCGTGCCGTTGCGGAATCGTTTGAACGAAGAGGAAGTCGCGCGTTTCTCCGTCAACCGCTATCGCTTTCCGGGCGCCGACGTGCAAGCACGGCTGACCCGCAGCTACCCCCTCGGCGCCTCCGGGGTGCACCTCATCGGCTACGTCGCCCGCATGAACGAGGAAGAGCTGCAGAGCGTGGATGCGGCGAAGTATCGCGGCACGACGTACATTGGAAAAACCGGCGTCGAGCAGGCCTACGAGTCTCTGCTGCACGGCGCTCCCGGGTTTCAGCAGGTGGAAACCAACGCCCAGGGGAGAATTCTGCGAGTGCTCGAGCGCACCGACCCCATCCCGGGCAGCAATATTTATCTCACCATCGATGCATCCCTGCAGGCGGCGGCCGAGCGCGCGCTTGGCAGCGAGAACGGTGCCGTGGTCGCGGTGGATCCGTCTACTGGTGGCCTGCTGGCCTTCGCCAGCACCCCCGTCTACGATCCGAATCTGTTTGTCGACGGAATCGACCGGAAAACTTATCGGACGCTGCTCGCATCCCCCGAGCGGCCGCTTTTCAATCGTGCCCTCAACGGCCAGTATCCACCGGGCTCCACCGTCAAGCCCTTCGTCGGCCTGGCCGGCCTCGAGCTGCAGTACGTGACTGCGGACGAGGAAATCTTCTGCCCGGGCTACTTCCGTCTTCCCGGCCGTGAACGCCGTTACCGTGACTGGAAGAAGTGGGGCCACGGCAAGGTGGACTTTAACAAGGCCATCGCTGAATCCTGCGACGTGTACTTCTACAAGCTGGCCAACAAAATGGGCATCACCCCCATGTATGAGTTTCTTTCGCTGTTCGGGTTCGGACGGCGAACGGGCATCGTTCTCCAGGGCGAGAGCGCGGGTCTCATGCCCTCGAAGGAGTGGAAGCGGCGCACCAAGGGTGAGGCGTGGTTTCCCGGGGAGACGATCATTACCGGTATCGGCCAGGGTTACATGCTGGCGACGCCGTTGCAGCTCGCCATGGCCACGGCGACGCTCAGCACCCGGGGCGTGCGGCTGCGTCCCCAGCTCGTGCTTCGGCGTGACGCCACCACCACCCAGGGCCCGGTCGATCTGGTGCCCGAGACCCTGGATACCATCGCTCCGGCTCTGGAAAGCAACTGGCAGACTGTGGTAGACGCCATGGTCGATGTGGTGAACAGCCCGAAAGGGACGGCCCGGCGCATCGGCGTCGGCGCCACCTACCGCATCGCCGGCAAGACCGGCACGTCCCAGGTTGTCGGCATGCCGCAGGACGAGGAGCACGGCGAAAGGAAGCTGGACAAGAAGTTGCGCGACCACGCGTTGTTCATCGCCTTTGCCCCGGCGGACAATCCGCGCATCGCCCTGGCCGTGGTGGTGGAAAACGGCGGCAGCGGTAGCAAGGCTGCGGCGCCTATCGCACGCAAGGTGATGGACCACTACTTCCAGCAGGTGCTCGACGATGACGACGAGCAGCTCATCCTCACCGCCACCGATCTCCCGGATGGTGCGAATCTGCGCGCTTCACGACAGCCATGAGCAAGCTCCAACCTCTGTGGACGCCGTACACATCACTTGCGCCGACGCCGTCGCTGAATGCCATGCACGATCGGCGCACGCTCGCCCAGCGTCTGCACATGGACATTCCGCTGCTGCTGGGGCTTCTGCTGCTGTCGGGAATCGGGCTGGTTGTCCTCTACAGCGCCGGTGGGCAGGATACAAACTTCCTTGTTCGGCACGGTATACGCCTTGGCGTGGCCTTCACGGCCATGTTCGTGCTCGCTCAAGTACCGCCACGACACTTGTTTTTCTGGGCGCCCTGGTTGTATGCCATTGGCATCGTGCTGTTGATTGCCGTGCTGGTTTTCGGCGACGTGACGCAGGGGGCCCAGCGGTGGATTAGGATCGGCCCGTTGAACTTCCAGCCGTCGGAGATGTTGAAAATTACCGTGCCGATGATGTTGGCCTACTATCTCGGCGGTGGTTCTCTGCCGCCGTCCTTCGTGAGGTTGCTGGCGGCCGGCATTCTGGTGGTCGTGCCGACGCTGCTGATAGCCCGTCAACCGGATCTCGGGACAGCTTTGCTGATAGCGAGCTCGGGCGCATTCGTGCTGTTTCTGGGGGGGATCAGCGTGCGCTTGATTGCCGCATGCGCTATCCTGGCGTCGGCGAGCGCGCCGGTGATGTGGTATCTGATGCGTGACTACCAACGTCAACGCGTGCTGACATTCCTCGACCCGGAGCAGGATCCACTGGGAGCCGGATATCACATCATTCAGTCCAAGATAGCGATCGGATCCGGCGGCACCTATGGAAAGGGATGGTTGAATGGGACACAATCGCAGCTGGACTTTCTGCCCGAACGCTCGACCGATTTCATATTTGCAGTTTTCAGCGAAGAATTCGGCCTCTCGGGTGTGCTGATACTGGTTGCCATCTATCTCGCCGTCGTGTTCCGGGGACTCTTCATCGCCTCCCAGGCGCAGGATTCCTATGCCCGCCTGTTGGCGGGCAGCCTGATTCTGACATTTTTTGTCTATGTTTTCGTCAACATCGGCATGGTCAGTGGGCTTTTGCCTGTGGTTGGATTACCGCTGCCGTTGCTCAGTTACGGAGGAACTTCGCTGGTCACGGTCATGGCCGCGTTCGGTATCCTGATGTCCATTCGTACCCATAGGCGCCTGATTTCGGAATGAGGATAGCCTCGTGCCGGGAATGACCGCGGGTATGTTCCAGGGCCTCGCACGGTGGTTGCGATACACGCGCAGCCCCGTACTCTGGTTGGCAACGGTGAGCCTGTTCGCGTGCTCGGGCGCGCCGGCCCATCCCGGGTCCTCGGAGAGGCTCGACCCGGACGCCGAAATCGCCCCCTTCGTGAAGGTGATGGTCTCCCGCTATGGATTCGAGCGGGAGCAGCTCGAGCAGCTGCTCGGCGGTGTGCGCGTGCAGCCGGAGGTGCTGGAAGCAATTGCGCGTCCCGCGGAATCATTGGACTGGTATCAGTATTACCCGATATTTCTGACCGAGACGCGCATCGCCAGGGGCGAAGAATTCTGGCGTGCGTATGCGGACACGCTCGCCCGGGCGTCCCGGGAGTACGGGGTTCCTGCCGAAATAATCGTCGCCATCATCGGTGTCGAGACCCTCTACGGAGCACGCAAGGGAAAGCACCTGGTGCTGGATTCCCTGGCGACCCTGGCGTTCCGCTATCCGAAACGCGGCAAATTCTTTCGCACGGAGCTCGAGCAGTTTCTGATACTCGCGCAGCAGGAGAATCTCGACACGCCGAAGGTGAAGGGATCCTACGCCGGTGCCATGGGAATTCCGCAGTTCATATCCAGCAGCTATCGACGCTTCGCAGTGGACTTCGACGGCGACGGCGTGCGCGATCTATTGAACAGTGAGATCGATGCCATCGGCAGTGTCGCCAACTATCTCAAACGGCACGGCTGGCAACGGGATGGCGCCATCGCACTGCCGGCAAGCGTCAGCGGCGATGATTACAAGGCTCTGGTGAAAAAGGGCTTGAAGCCACACACGCCGGTATCCGACATGCGCAATTTCGGTGTCGTCGTGCTGTACGCCAGCGACAATGAATCCCCGGGGGCGCTCATCGAGCTGACCAACAAGGAGGGCGCCGAGCAGTGGGTGGGATTGCAGAACTTCTATACCATTACCCGCTACAATCACAGCAGCTTGTACGCGATGGCGGTATTCCAGCTTGCTCGAGAAATCCGCAAGAGATATCGCGGTGCCGAAGGGTGAGGTGAACGGCGACGTGGTTCCCTGCCGATATCGTCGGGCAGTCCTGGTTCTTCTGGCGGGAACCGTTGTGTTGAGCGCCTGTGGACGTGCCCCCACGGTGGACGGGCCGCCGCCGGGAAGCATCGACGTGGCCTCGATCCCCGACGCGGTACCGAGGGTCGAGCCGAGAAGCCGTTATGGCAATCCCGCGTCCTACAAGGTGAATGGAAAGCGGTACTACACACTCAAAGCGAGCAGCGGCTACCGTGAGCGCGGGATCGCTTCCTGGTACGGGACCAAGTTTCAAGGCCGTCGCACATCCAGCGGCGAGCCTTACGACATGTATGCCATGACGGCGGCCCACAAGACTCTGCCCCTGCCGACCTACGTGCGTGTGACCAATCTCGAGAATCAACGCAGTGTCGTGCTGCGCGTCAACGACCGCGGCCCGTTTTACACCAACCGCATCATCGATTTGTCTTACACGGCTGCCTCGAAGCTCGGAATTTTGTCCAAGGGCACGGGCTATGTGGAGGTAGTTGCGCTGGATCCTCGATCCCCCGAGCCTGTTATCGCGGCAGAAACAACCCCGAGCCCGGCAACGGGGCCCGTGCAGCTCTATCTGCAGACGGGTTCATTCAGCGTGCGCGCCAACGCCGAGCAGATGAAGTGGCGGATGCAGAGCGTTTCCGGTGGCCCGGTAGACATCGAGCCGGTGCAGATCGACGGCAGAATCACCTACCGGGTGCGGGTCGGTCCCATCGCCACCGTCAACAAGGCCGATCGCCTGGTGCAGCAGATATCGGATCTCGGTCTCGAGACACCGCGAATCGTAATCGAATAATTC
>FXBF010000681.1_pt1 | contig 11874 bp, 8 predicted proteins | sample 5335321 | NCBI WGS metagenome assembly FXBF01 (sample SAMEA103928391, study PRJEB20085) | sediment metagenome | isolation source: sediment | reverse complement strand
AATCCCGCGGGCACCGGCAGGCACTGACCTTCCGGCGTGGCAACATACTCCGCATAACCGCCGCCATTGACCAGAGCGCAGATTTGTTCACCCGTCTGGAATTTCGAGGCGCCGTTACCGGTCGCGACGACTTCGCCGCAAACCTCGAGGCCCGGGATAGGGGATGCGCCCGGCGGTACCGGATACATGCCCTTCCTTTGCAGGACATCCGGACGATTTATGCCAGCGGCCGAAACCCTGATCAGGAGCTGGCCCGTACCGACGTCTGGCACGGGACAACTGGCCAGCTGCAATACTTCCGGCTCTCCTGGCTCAACGATATCTACGAATTGCATGTTCTTCGGTATAGTCACTCTCAATCACCTGACAATGTGTGGCCTGCTCCTGATGCAACGATGTCTGAATCCTCCACAATCAGTCAACTCCTGACGACAGGTCAGGACGATGCTATTGCGATTTCGGCGCCGGATCGGGCACCGCTGACCTACAAAGGCTTGCGCGAAAACGTTGATAAGACGATTTCCGCGCTGAACCGGATCGGCATCGAGCGTAACGACAGAGTAGCGATTGTATTGTCAAACGGCCCGGAAATGGCGGTGGCATTTGTGTCGATCGCAGCCGGCGCCACGACGGCGCCGCTTAATCCTGCTTACAGGCAAGAGGAGTTCCGCTTTTACTTGTCGGATCTCGGCGCGAAAGCGCTGCTCGTCGAAAAAGACAGTGAGTCTGCGGCTCGACGCGCCGCTTCCGATCTCGGTATCCCTGCATTGGAAATCGTCGGGCAGGACAAGGCGGGGTCTTTCGAGATTATTTCGAATAAAGACACAAAGCCTGATTCAGCGATCGGGTTCGCAGAACCGGATGATGTAGCTCTCGTTCTTCATACTTCGGGTACGACGGCCAGTCCGAAGATCGTTCCGCTCAGCCAGCGCAATATCTGCGCATCCGCCGAAAATATTCGGCAGACTCTGGCGCTCACGCCTGACGACAAATGCATGAACATCATGCCGCTCTTTCATATCCATGGACTCATAGCCACGGTCCTGGCTACGTTCAGTGCCGGTGCCAGCGTGTTCTGCACGCCCGGATTCAACGCGCTGAAGTTCTTTTCCTGGCTGCAGGAATCCGCACCAAGCTGGTACTCGGCAGTTCCCACGATGCATCAGGCGATACTCGCGCGCGCAAATACGAACCGCGACAGAATCGCTGAGCATTCGCTGCGACTGATTCGCTCGTCATCGGCTTCATTGCCACGGCAGGTCATGCAAGAGCTGGAGCAAACCTTTGGCGTCCCTGTCCTTGAAGCCTATGCGATGACCGAAGCGTCTCATCAGATGACCAGTAACCCGCTCCCGCCAAAAAAGAGGAAACCGGGGACCGTCGGTATCGCGGCGGGACCTGAAGTAGCTGTCATGAATGATCATGGAGATCTTGTTCCTGCAGGTACTACCGGGGAAGTCGTTGTGCGCGGCGCCAACGTTACTTTGGCGTACGAGAATAATCCGACGGCGAACTCGGAGAGTTTCACCAATGGCTGGTTTCGGACCGGAGATCAGGGCGTGATGGATGGAGAAGGATATCTTTCGATTACCGGGCGCCTCAAAGAAATTATCAACAGGGGCGGCGAGAAAATATCGCCGAGGGAAGTCGATGATGTACTAATGGATCATCCTGCCGTACAGCAGGTAGTGACGTTTGCCATACCTGACAAAAAACTGGGCGAAGAGATTGCTGCGATCGTCGTGCTGCACGAGGGAAGTGACGTGAGCGATCACGACATTCGCGAGTTCGCGCGTGGTCGCTTGGCGAACTTTAAGGTGCCAAGGAAGATTCTGTTTCTCGATGAGATACCCAAAGGCGCAACCGGCAAACTGCAACGCATCGGTCTTGCCGACAAACTGGGCCTGGCAGGATGAAGATCTGCATTTACGGCGCCGGGGCGATCGGGGGATACCTCGGGGTTGAATTGGCTTCGGCGGGAATGGACGTCACGCTGATTGCGCGTGGGCCACATCTGCAAGCAATGCAAGAAAACGGCCTGAAGCTGCTCATCGGCGATGAGGAAAAAATCGCGCACCCTCGCTGTACTGACGATCCTTTCGAAGCCGGCCCACAGGACTATGTCATCGTGACGTTGAAAGCACCATCGGCGGTTGCCATTGCCGGGAAGATGGAGCCTTTGCTCGGACCCGACACCGCCGTCGTAACGGCAAGCAACGGTATCCCCTGGTGGTACTTCTACAATCTGCAAGGGCCCTTGCGCGATTATCAATTGAAAAGCGTCGATCCCGACAGCAAGCAATGGGACCTGATAGGCCCCGAAAGGGCGATCGGCTGCGTCGTCTATCCCGCCTGCGAGATAAGCGAACCCGGCGTCATCCGGCACGTGAGTGGCAACCGCTTTGTGCTGGGAGAACCCGACGGCCAAAAAACCGACCGGGTGCAGAAACTAAGTGAAGCGTTTGTGAACGCCGGTCTCAAAGCGCCCGTGCGACCCGAAATCCGCAACGAGATCTGGGTAAAGCTCTGGGGAAATCTCTGCTTCAATCCCATCAGCGCATTGACTCATGCGACCCTGGATGTCGTTGCAACCGATCCTGGAACACGACAGCTTGCCCGCGAAATGATGTTGGAAGCACAGGCTATCGGCGAAAAACTCGGTGTGCATTTCGGAATAGATGTCGATCGTCGAATTGACGGGGCTGCGGCTGTAGGGCCGCATAAGACATCGATGTTGCAGGATCTCGAGCGTGGACGTTCCATGGAGATCGATGCTCTGGTGACCGTCGTCCAGGAAATGGGCCGGCTCACCGGGGTCTCGACGCCGACGATCGATCTCGTTCTGGCACTGGTCCAGCAGCGAGCGCGGGCAGCCGGATGTTATTAGGACCCATCTCATAGATCCTCATGAGGGTTTGTGAGATGGGCTCCAAATGTGGATTCCATGAATGTTTCCTGCACCGGGCATCCGAGTGACAGGTGGTTTGTTTCCTGCATTGGCGCGGTTTCGATGCTCGTTGTAGTGGGTCAAAAAGACGGGTAAAACAGCCATCCGCTCGTTGGGGGTGATATAGATTCGCGCGTAAGCTGATCCGCGCAAGTCAAATTTTCTGTATTTTTGCCCATATATTAATATGGCCACAAGACGGGAACCTGGCTATGGTCATTGAATGGCCAAATCGAGCTTCGAATGGGATCCCGACAGGGATTTGTCAAACCAGTGAAAGCATGGAGTGTCGTTCACTGAAACGCAGCTTGCGTTTACGGATCCGCCAGGTGTAATCGTGCCTGACCTCGACCACAGCTTCAGTGAGGATCGGTTCTTTTGTATAGGAAAAGTAGGCGTCGGAATTCTGACTGTCCGGTTTACCTATCGGGATAACGTAATACGGGTATTCGGCGAGGGATATTGGCGTAAGGGTAAAACGATATATGAGTGCGAAAACCAAATACTCTGATGAACCTATCAAAGCGGGCAAACCGGTGAAGGACTTCCTGCCGTCACCCGAGGAGCTTGTACTGAAGGAAGACACGGTCAAGGTCACAATAAGTTTGACTAAGGACAGCGTTGATTTCTTCAAGAAACACGCAAAGAAATATGGCACTCCATATCAGCAGATGATTCGGCAACTATTGGACGCCTATGCGCAGGCGCACAGGAAATAGACCTTAGCCCGGATGTTGCACCAGTATGTCGCGCTCTCGCTTAGTCCTTGATCGCCTGAAGCATTTTCTTCCCTCGGAAATAGCTACTGCTATTCCGCTCGGTCAGAAAATGCTTCAGGCGATCAAATCCTTAACCGATCTTACGCGCCAACTGGTGCAACATCCGGGTTAGGGAAGTCCATCGCACACGCTAGCTCGTCGCCATGTCGAACAGCACATAGGCGAGCAAAGCCGGCGCAACAAAGCGGACGAGGAATAGCCACACGCGGTAGGCCAGAATATTCTGTCCGCCAAACAATTCGTCATGGCTGAACTGTCGCTTCATCACCCAACCGGCAAATACGGTGATCAGAATACCGCCTGTCGGCATCAGGAGATTGGTGACGAAATAGTCGAACAGCTCGAAGAAAGTCTTGTCTTTGAATATCGGTATGGCGCCGAGCGGATGCACATCCCCCAGGACATTGAACGACAACGCTGCAAGAATGCCCAGAACAAAACTGATTCCGCCTGACAGCAGCGCGGCAGAACGGCGCGACAGCCTGGTTACGTCAGTCAGCCAGGAAACCGGTGCTTCCATCATCGAAATCGAGGAGGTCAGCGCGGCGAAAAACAGCAGAACAAAGAATGCGGCGCCGAAAACGAGCCCGCCGGAAATCTGGCCGAATGCGAACGGCAGTGTTATGAACACGAGCCCGGGACCCGCGCCCGGTTCCAGTCCGTAACCGAAAATAATCGGGAAAATCATCAGGCCTGCAAGTATGGCAACCAGCGTATCGGCACCGACGATGATCCCGGACGCTTGCGGCAAACGCGTCTTACGGCCCAGGTAAGCGCCGTATGCCATCAGGTTAGTGATACCGACGCTGACCGAAAAGAATGCCTGTCCGAACGCACCCAGGATAATTTTTGCGTTGAGTTTCTCGAAGTCGGGCTTGAACATGAATTCCAAAGCAGCGCGAAAATCGCCGACGACGGCGGCGTAAATAACCATAGTCACCAGCATCAAAAACAAGGCCGGCATCATTACATTGACGGCACGCTCAATGCCCGCGTGCAAACCGCGCGCCGAGATAAAAATTGTCAAACCGATAAATAGGGTAAACCATGCGAGCAATGAGATCGGGCTGGCAATCAGATCATCAAAGACCATGCCTGCATTTTCAGCACTGATTCCCTGTAACTGGCCGGTTCCCATCTTGAACGCGTAGGCAAGCGTCCAACCGCCGACGACCGAGTAGAACGCAAGTACCGTAATGGCACCGATTCCACCGAGCAGAATTCCCAACCAGCGCCAGTTGACGGACCGGCCTGACTCCGCTGCGACGGTTGCGATCGCAGCCGGAGGGCTGGCAGCGCCTCGCCGGCCGATCAGCAATTCCGCCATCAGAATTGGTAGTGCCAGTACGATGACTGCAGCAAGGTAAACGAGTACGAATGCACCGCCGCCGTTCACGCCGGCGGAATAGGGAAAGCGCCAAATGTTACCCAGGCCGACCGAACAGCCTATCGCCGCCATCAAAAACGTGAAGCGTGAAGACCATTGCAGCCCGCTTGAAGTATTCATTTTTGATTTTTCCTCAGGTGACGGCAGCGCGTTTTCGATATTGCGCATCATTCCAGGAGCTGCTTTTCAATATCTCGTGAAGCTTTTCTACGGCATCCCATACATCGACGTAGCGAGTATACAGGGGAGCAAAGCCGAACCGCATGATGCCGGGCTCGCGATAATCACAGACGACGCCGCGGTCATGCATTGCCCGGGTGATTGGATAGCCATCCTGGTGGTGAAATGATACCTGGCTGCCGCGCTGTCGGGCATCGCGCGGACTGACCAGCGTAAGGTCCTCGCTGTCGCAACGACCTTCGGCCAGCTCGATAAAAAGATCAGTCATGCGCATCGATTTCTCGCGGACGGCCTGCATATCCGCACGCAAAATGATATCGATACCGATCTCGGCGGTAGACAGACTTGCAGTTGGTTGAGTACCACTGAGCATTTGCCGAATGTCCGGCGCCGGTTTGTAATCTCGATCGAAGTCGAATGGCTCGGCGTGTCCGAACCAGCCGGTCAACGGCTGTTTACATTTGCCATGATGACGCTCGGCCACGAACAGTAACGGTGGGCTCCCGGGTCCGCCGTTTATGTATTTGTAAGTGCACGCGACGGCGAAATCCACATTACAGCCGTTGAGGTTGATGGGCATCGTGCCTGCGCTGTGGCAGAGGTCCCAGACAGCCACGGCGCCGACAGAATGGGCGCGTTCGGTAATTGCCGCCATGTCGAGGATATTGCCGGTCTTATAGTGGACATGGGTCATGCAAATACAGGCTACATCCTCATTGATTGTATCCATGATTTCGTCAGCTTCGGCAAACCTGATCGTGTAGCCGTCGTCGAGCTGCTCGACGAGGCCCTGAATCATGTAGTTATTCGTCGGGAAATTGCTGCCTTCCATGACAATGACTCGCCGGTCCGGTTGGAGCTGCAGCGCCGCCGCCACGATCTTGTACAGGTCGATGCCCGTCGAATCGGTCAGCACGACCTCGTTCGGCTTCGCGCCGACCAGCGGTGCGATCTTCCGCCCCAGGGTGACCGGAAGTTTGTACCAACCCGCCGTATTCATGCTACCAATCAGGCCTTCAGCCCACTCCTTCTCGACCACTTGTCTCGCACGTTCCGCAGCCTTCAAGGGCATGGCGCCGAGCGAATTGCCATTGAGATAAATAATGCCCTCCGGCAGGAAGAATTCGTCCCGAAACGACGCCAGGGAGTCCTGCTGGTCGAGCTGTTCGAGGTCACTGCGGGTGGAAATAGCCATACTTATGGTTGATTATCTGTTCGGGGACTTCACTCGATGGGAAGATAGTGAATGCACCGATCATAAAAAACTACATTGCCGGAAAATTCCTGACATCTGAAAAGCAAATCGAGGACACTAATCCCGTCGACGGCTCGATGGTGGCTATGGTAGCCGAAGCGGACCGGGAAATGGTGGACAACACGGTTCGGGCGGGGCGCACGGCCCCCACGAGTGACTGGGGTTCTTCCTCTGCAGAGGAACGCGCCGGTCTCCAGCACGCGGTGGCCGATGGTATCGAGAAAAGATACGATGATTTCGTCCAGGCTGAGACTGCCTGAAGATCGGAGCGTCTCGGCGATAATGTGCAAGGATATTTCGACTTATGAGCTGGATAACGACAATCGCCTACAACGAGGCGAGCGGGAAACTCAAGAAACTCTACGATCGGATCAAGGGGCCGGACGAGAACGTAGACAACATTATGCTTGCTCACAGCTTGCGTCCGCACACGATGGAAGGGCACATGGCGTTGTACAAACACGTATTACACCATTCGTCGAACACGCTCGATAAATCGTATCTGGAGACCATCGGCGTTTATGTCAGCATGCTGAACAATTGCGAGTATTGCATCGAGCATCATTTCGCAGGACTTTGCCGTTTGCTCGAGGATCAGGATCGGGCAGATGCTATTCGCAGCGCATTGGAAGACGAGGAACCGGCAGCCGCTTTTCACGGAAAGGAACTTGCAGGTTTGAATTACGCGAGGATGCTGACTGTTGATCCATCGGCCATCGATGCACAGGATATGGACGAACTACGCGAATCCGGATTCGACGACGGCGAAATCCTGGAGATCAACCAGGTGTCAGCATACTTCGCGTATGCCAACAGAACTGTGCTGGGCTTAGGGATTACTACGGATGGAGATGTTCTCGGTCTGTCGCCAGGCGATTCCGATGACACGACAAACTGGTCTCATCAATGATGGTGCCGGTGTACAGGTTCTTAAGTTATTTTCCGGAAAATAACTTAAGAACCTGTACACCGGCACCAATAACTCCCAGTCAGTCTGCGACGCTGACCGGCTCTGTATCAGACAACAGTCCGATACCGGCGTCATCAACCGCCTTGCGAAAATCTTCGAGTTCCCCGCTGTCAAAGTCATTCAGGATGGATAGTCCTTCGTCGACTGAATTTCGGGCAAGCTCAACATACGAATTTGCAGCCGCGCTCGGCACGTCGTATGTCGAACTTACGTATTGCTGCGCCAATGTGAGCTGATTAACAATTTTTTCAGCGTCGTAGGTTATGCCTTTTGTTTCCGGAGGCGCCCGGAAGCGTTTCTCGAGTTCGTCAAGGCCTTTATTTATTTCCTCTGCCTGTTCTTTGAGGGTCGTCAGGATTTCGTTCTCGTCCGCGCCTTTCCGTGAACTGATGAGGTCCGTAATCGTTACAATGTCTTCACGCGATTGAACGATATGTTCGACGGCACTGACGACAGCCCTTTCGAGTTTGAGTAACTCGAGTTGCGTTGCAAAGTTTTGTTCGATATCAGCCTGTGAGTGAGTGGATCGCGGATCGGCGACGGTTTGCACATTGATGCTTGCGACGGTGGCCTGACTGTCGGGATGATCGAGCGCCAGGGTAACGGAGTAGCTGCCTGGAGGAACCTCGGGCCCGGCAGGCAAGCCATCCTTGTAATCCTGTTCCTCCGGCCCGGGTAGTTCGCGAGCGCCGTCGCGCCGCATATCCCAGGTAAGGCGGTTGATACCCTGGTGCACGGGTTCTCGGTATGTGCGAATGACGTCGCCGCTGGCATCCTTCACGGTAATCGTTACCTTCGGGTTGTCGTCCTCGTCCTCGTCGTCGTTTTCCTCTTCGGCCTCGCCTTCCTCGCTTTCCCGGATTAGTATTTTGCGCTCGCGCTCAGCCTCTTCGTCCGGATGAGGCAGGTCCTGCCCACTGGCCATGAACGTCAGCATCACTCCGTAAGGTTCGTTATCCGCCCTGAATTCTGCAGACGCCGTAAACCGTGTCGAGGGTGTCTGGTTTGCGACGTAACGCTGGCCGGTCGTTGCCGACAAGATTTTCAAGCGCGATTCAAAGTCTTCGTCCGAAAGATTTCTTAAGCCGCTGTAGTCATCGATGACGTAGACAGAGCGTCCATGCGTGCCGAGGACGAGGTCGTTTTCTCTTTCCTGAATAGCCATGTCCATGACCGATACCGTTGGTACGCCGGCCGTAAACTTGGTCCAGCTGCTGCCACTATCTAATGACACGAACAGCCCGAACTCGGTGCCAAGGAACAGCAGTTTCGGATCGGCGTGATCCTGCAATACCGACAGGGCGTAACCGGACAATTCATCAGTCGCCAGGGAGCGCCAGCGCTGCCCGTAATTTTCTACGCGATAGACATAGGTTTGCATGTTGCTGCGGCGGTGATCGTCGAATACCACGAAAGCCGTTCCGGGATCGTGCGGAGAGGGCGCGATCATTGGCACCCAGGCCCCGGCCGGAACTCCTCGTGCGCGCTCGTCGACGCGGCTCCAGTTCTGGCCGCCATCCCGGGTCACGTGTACGCGACCATCATCGGTGCCGACCCAAAGAACACCACGTTCCTGCCTGCTTGGCGCGACAGCAACGATGGTCGTGTAATTCTCCGCTGTTGTAACGTCGTAAGTCAGGCCACCGCTCTCGCGGAACGTCTGCATGTCCGGATTATTCGAGGTGAGATCATCGCTGATCACGGTCCATGTATTGCCACGGTCGACTGATTTGTGAAGATACTGGCTGCCGTAGTAAATCGTCGCCGCGTCAAACGGGTCCTGAGCGAAGGCCGCGTTCCAGTTGAACCTCAGATCGACGTCCTGGCCTTGCGGATCGGGCCGGATCAGCCGCTGCTCTCCGGTATCGAGATCCCAGCGACTCAAATAGCCGCCTTGAGACATCATATAGCCACGCCGCGAGTTCTCCGGATCCGGGATCGTGTCGAAGCCGTCGCCGAAGCCGACTTCCTGCCAGTGCAGGTTGCGGATGCCCGCGTTCTCCCATACCTCGGACGGGCCCCGCCACGAGCCGTTGTCCTGCAGCCCGCCATAGACGTGGTACGGATGATCGCTATCGACCGCAATATGATAGAACTGGGCGAGCGGCAGATTACGCACAAAACGCCATGTTTCGCCGCGATCATGCGTTACGCCTAAGCCACCGTCATTGCCGATAATAATGTGCCGGGAATCGCCCGGATTAATCCAAAAGGCGTGGTTATCGATGTGAAGCGTGTTGCCGGCATCGCAACAATCGATAACCGAATTCAGTTCGAAGGTTTTTCCGCCGTCGATCGACATACGCAGTCGTGTTGCAATGTTGTAGACGCGATTGGCATTCAATGGATCGACTGCGATTTCCGTATAATAAAACGGCCGGTCGGAAATATTGTAGGCTTCGTTGACTTTCGACCACTTCTCGCCACCGTCATTCGATACGAGCAAGGCGCTTTTCTCGGCTTCGACCAGTGCATATACGCGTTTCGGTTCGGCAGCGGAAATCGCAAAAACCATGCGACCCAGTTCACCGGCAGGAAGACCGTCTTCTTCCGTTTTTTGTTTCCAGGTCTTGCCGGCGTCATAGGATATATACATGCCGGAACCCGGGCCGCCCGACTTGAAAAAGTACGGCCAACGCCGGAACTGCCACATGCCCGCATATAACTTGTCGGGATTGCCTGGGTCCATTTTGATATCGGTCGCGCCGGTGAGTTGGTCGACATACAGAATCTGCTGCCAGGTCTCACCACCGTCCGAGGTCTTATAAACACCGCGTTCACTGTTCGGGCCCCAGAGTGTGCCCATCGCGGCGACGTAGGCGATGTCCGGATTCGTCGGATGCAGGGCGATTCGATCGATTCTTTCGCTATTTGGAAGACCCACCATCCGCCAGCCTTGTCCGCCATCGACGGACTTGTAAACGCCACCGCCGATGGATGTCGAGTTACGGACATTGCTCTCGCCTGTTCCGACCCAGATGATGTCGGGGTTGGACTGATTGATCGCAAGTGCACCAATTGACGCGACGGATTCGTTATCGAATACCGGGTCCCGCCGCCATTGTCAGAAATCCAGATGCCGCCGGTTGCGGCGCCAACGACGATTCGATTCGGGTCAGATACAACAGCATCGATCGCGGAGATGCGACCGCCGACCGCCGCCGGCCCCAGGGTGCGTGCAGACAGCCCTTCGAGCAAATCGGCATCGATTGCGGCCAGGGCGCTAAGCGGGCCAAGCAGTAACAGTGACAGAAGCAGCCCGAGTCCCTGCTGCTTCGGGGCAGATGCATGATTTGTCATTACGGAAGCCTTTGATCGGTATCTGTCAGAGAGCGTCATTTGTCGCAGGCGGATTGTCAATAGGAATTCGACTATCGGTGTATCTGATGGGCTATACGTAATAGCTCAGACGCGACGGTACAGACACTGTACGATCAGACCGAATTCGATTGGCCGGTTTCACCGGGAGCGGTCATTCAATCAACGATAAGGGTACGATCGCGAAGGGCTCAAAACGGCCAGAAGCGGCCATTTCTTGCAGTGTATTGAGTTTCGATTAACGTAAGTCCGCAATAGCGTCCTCTACGAAGGCAACGTACTCGTCGGTGTAGCCGTATTTTTGGCTATCCCAAGTTCTAATACCGATTTCACTTCCGCCTATAACGGCGCGGGCAAATCCTTTGATCGAACGAGGTGTGCTTTCGCCGAGAAACCCCTGATTATACTGCCAAAGGTTATTGTCCTGGTTTCGGTTCCCTGATCGAAAATAGGTCCTGTAACGAATCATTTCCTGTTCCGAAAACGGTTCTCCCTTATTGCGCTTTGCGACTAGTGCAGGTATGTAATCTGAATTGAATACCGCTTGCTGCTCAGATATTGCTGCGTCTGTTCGGCTTTGGTTTATTTGCGCTTGCATCATTTCAGTATTTTGACCAATTTCGATAATCAGCAATACCAAGCCAATAACGACACCAATATTGGCACCGAGAGACAGCCACCTATTAACTTTCTCTGCGCTCATAAGATTCCCTCCAGATGTAACGATGTGGGTTGAACAATTGCAACGGATACGCTGATTTTATGACCGCTTTGGGTCGTCCCCTGCCTGCTGATATCATATCACCGAACCGGCAGCTTCCAGGTCGTCACCCGCCGGTCAGTTCCGATGAAATCTGATACCGTCTGCCCGATCAAGTGGCGAACATCACAGCTGTATATGCGCAGTTCTACAACTTGTCACGAGCCGACCTTGTCCTTTAGGACCATGACACAATAGCTGTTCAAACTTTCGCTGATCTTCGTGGACTCAATCACCAATCGCTCATGAAGCTCTTCGCCGACCCGCAGATTGAATTT
>FXBF010000680.1_pt1 | contig 11897 bp, 10 predicted proteins | sample 5335321 | NCBI WGS metagenome assembly FXBF01 (sample SAMEA103928391, study PRJEB20085) | sediment metagenome | isolation source: sediment | reverse complement strand
ATAGCGCACCCCAACAATTCGGTGGAAAGATGTTGGGGTGCATGAAAAACATTTATTTCAACCTACCGGGCTGGGATAGCAGTGACTCTGACCCTATTTTTCCTCTGACTAGAAACGTCGTTTGCGGCTAATACGCGGCATCAAGATCGGACCCGTTGCGCTGATTTCTATCGGATATTTTGCCACGTAGGATTTGCTTGTCACATCCACCGATTCGATCTTGGATAGAGAATAGGCCTTTACGTGCCCAGCGTCTTGCTCATAGCCGTAAAACAGGTTACGTCCATCCTTCGACCTCCTGAATGATAGAGGCTCTACCGTTCGGATTTTTCCGTGGTAGCCTAACGCTATGCAGACCCGATTCGAGGCAGCGAACTGAATCTGTTGCAAGAAAGGCTCTATTCCGAAAGCACTTGATACGCGCCCTGGGTGAAACACGGTCTCACCGGCCTTTTTTGGTAATGGCGCGAGCGCTTCGACGGTCTGCGATCCGGTCAGCCATTCGAAGAAGGCTGGCAGCTCGGTCCAAAACGATTCCATCGGTGGAAGAGATGGCAGCTGATGGGCAAGCATATTGGCCCACTGTGGTTTCAGCTCATCCAGCTTTTCATGCTGTTCGATACTTTTGTATGTTGGCACCGCCATTTTCTTGAAAGCACATTTTTTCTCAAGCACATTATGAACCAATCCTGGGTTGTCTATCATTTCACGGTTACGATTAAAGTGTACGACATCGTAGAGATCTCTGGGCCGCGCACGTTGCGCGAGTGCACGTATCTTTTCTGCAACCACTTCCTCGAATGAGTAGCAGGTCGCTTTTATGCCGCCATCCGGGTCATCGGAGTAGGGGTGGTGAACGTCTCTTGTGATTGTCTCGAGCACCAGTATTTCGTCGCTCGTCAGATCGAGCTTGATGCTTGCAACACCCTGTGTTCGTCGCAAAGGACCGTTGAAGTGAATTTTTCCCTGTGCAGAGAGTTGGCCTTGGTCTTTTTCTTTGATCTTAAACGTGAACCGGTCACTAAAGAATTCGATACCCACTTTTTCTGAAAGCAGCTCGGTAATCTCTATGAATGTCTGCGTCAAGAACTCCTTTGTAAGATGCAGCGGATCTGTCAGCGTAAAATCGAGATCTTCTGAAAAACGAAAGGTTTCAAAGTGACATTTCTTTAAACTAGTACCACCTTTGAATGCCCAGCTGGAAATGGCTGAATGCTGATTGATGCCCCATAACATCCAACCTAAAATATAGTCTTTTTCAATTGTGTCGGGTCTGAGACCAAGCTCAGTTGCCATCTTCAGAACTTCATTTTTTTCGATCATATAGTGTCTTCCATGATTGTGATGTTTTTAATCTCCACTTCGAAACAGTACATGGTGAAGCTATTGTGGGGTCAAATATAGAGTACCCCTCTGACATGTTTGTTCGTATGGCTGATAATTGTACCTCGCTTACAGAGAAGCTGGTGTCTAGCAAAAATCCTAGCCGTTTATAAATGGATTTGTTACCGATCCTCTGGATGTAACTTAGGAGCAGGTTGAAATCGTAGTGCTCTGACTCAAAATATTCGGCGAAGACGTCCTTAACAATGGCCATGCCACCTACCAAATTCGAGTCATCAAACAGATCGACGATCGTCTTCGACGGATCGCTGATACAGATCTTTTTGTTGCCCACCCATAAGGTTTTCAGGCCAAATATTTTGTGCTCGGCAATAGTTTTTAGTCGGAATTTAACGCCCCCGTGGGTTGGATTGCGATCCTTGACTTTCTTGCGTGTAAAATACGTGACAGTTTCGATAATCTGCTCGGACAAATCCCAGTGCTTAATGGCGCTGAAGCCGCCGATGTAGCCTGGGCCGTAGATAGATTCAGCGATCAGGAAAGGCTCTTCCACGACGGGCTCGGTGCTGGTCGACGACAGCGAGACGGGTACATAAACGCCCCGTTTAACCCGATGCACCCAGCCGTTCTTATTCCACCGAGCAAGCAATCGCCCGGACTCCTGAGTAGAGACCTCTAGTACTTCCGCGACAACTTTTGGCGTTAGGATGCTGGCATGGCGCTCCAACACTCGGCTGAGTTTTGTGCGGTACGCTTTGCCAATTCCTGCAAGCTCACTCATATGACATATAATACACCATATTTGCCTGTAATTGGCAAATATGGTGTATTTATACTAAATACCGTGACTCGTAAAAGGTGGCACGCATTCGCTTGACGGGGATTAAATAGATGTTTTCAAAGAAGAAAGCCAAACAAAATAGGAGAGGAACTAAATTTTATGCAACTCACCCTTGCCTATTTTTTAATCCCGTCCCCTATAACTAATTCTGTAATCAGAATCTAGTCCCCTTACTCAAAAGGGGGCCGACTATCCGCCATGAGCTTATTCAGGGTCTTCTGCGCTTGCTTCGGTCTGGCCAGGTCCTGCACTTCCAGCATCTCACACTCATCCTTTATCATCTGCGCGATAGTGACAGGATAGTGTCTACAGTCTTCGGGGCGGTCATCATAGATATCGCAAATAGTCTTGTTTTGATCGGGCAGTTTCCTTAGCCACGGACACAGCGTGAGTTGCTTGCCAGTGTCGGGGCTCATCCAGATATGCCCGCCGCTAACATAACGGTATATATCAGGCCGGGAAACTTCCCAAAATTCTATTTCGCTTGCCGATGCAGCCAGGTCGCCGTTACTATATTTCGTGCAACATTTTCCGCACTGATTGCAGTCTTTCACGTTATTGTTTCGTTCTCAGTCATCGACTTACGGGTATGTAACTTGTTGTATAGAAAACAGATAAACCGTGGTCCCCTGTTGTTTCTTATTAGCAACAACTGCTTTCTGACCCGGATTTGTTAGGTTCGTGCAATCTGACCCCGGTTTTTAGTTATTTCTTTTTATCCTTATGCTTCATTGCAGAACGAACAACTTTTCCGAATGATTTGTCTTTTTTCCGCTTATCAGAATAAGACATCTCGTTAAACTCCGACTCCTTTTTTATCTTTAGATAATTCCGGTAGTGATTCTGTTGCAGTTCACCACTTTCTATTGCTTTCAAAACTGCGCATCCAGGTTCATTAGTGTGGTTGCAATTGTTAAAGTGGCAGCTGAGTGATAATTCCCTAACATCAGAAAAACTGTTTTTCACGCCTTCACCAGTACCCAAAATGCCTATCTCTCGCATTCCCGGTGTATCGATCAACATCGCGCCTTGTTCGAGAATAATAAGTTGACGACGTACCGTTGTATGTCGTCCTTCTCCTGTTTCACTTACGGTTTGTGTTTCCAGTGCAGCATGGCCCGTTAGCTGGTTAATTAATGTAGACTTGCCAACACCAGAGGATCCAAGCAAACAGTAGGTTTTTCCAGTACCCATAACTTCTTTAACCTGGTCCAGACCCGCACCGGTTTTATTGCTGATAGCAATAATCATGGTATTAATCCCCACGCCTCGAATTTGCAATATTAATTGCTCCAGTTCATCAGCACTGACCAGATCTACCTTGGTCAGTATCACTATGGGTTCAACATGGCCTTCATTTACCATCACCATATAGCGCTCAAGTCTGGGAACATTAAAATCGTAGCTGCACGACTGCACAATAAAGGCGACATCAATATTGGCCGCGATCATCTGAAACTCGATGTCTTTGCCGGCAGTCTTTCGGCGCAGAAACGATTTTCTTGGCAGAATAGTATGGATGCTCGCTGAAGCTTCAGCGTCGTGGTATTGCGCACAGACCCAATCACCAACACAGGGGAAATCTGCATTGGATTCAGCGGAATACAGAAACTTGCCGGTCTTCTCGGCAGAGGCCTCCCCATCCTCATTAATAATGATGTAGCGTGATCGATCAACCACCGCTACCCGGGCAAGTCGTTGTCCGGAGTTGCAGTGCTCGTCAGCCTTATCGCTAAACCAGGCGTCTAGCCCGAGTTCAGTTAGTTTCATGGAAGCGGGTTCATTTAGTTAATTGGGGTCAGCGTAAAAACGTTTATAATTTTTACGTTGACCCCAAATATTTAAAGTTCTTTAGTATATTAGCAACAATTGCGCTCTGCCCCGGGTTTTCTTTCAATCTCGCGGAATACTGTAACAAGATAATCAGGTGAATTATCTCCCTGACCTAAAAGATCAATGTCCCGGGTTGCGCGATGGGGATCGCCGCTCCAAAGCGAAAACAGCATTGCACCTTTGAGTATGAACTGATCGGCAAATCGGGACCGGCTCAGCCGATAAAGCAAACGCTCCAGGCCATAACGGGTCAAAACGAGATCAAAATTTTCACCTCTTTCTTTTGCTAAATTTAACAGTCGCTGTCGGACCGACGCGGCAATGTCTTTGCCTTTGTTATTCACGATAGGGTTTCCAGGTAGGGGCGCATGATGTTTTTTACACGACAGATCCCGGCGTAGTGCCACAGCGCATCCATGGTGCAGCGTTTTTTATTCCAGCATTCACGCAGTGCTTCCAGCGCCACGTCCAGACCAATTTTATTGCGATACTTGAAGCAATCTGCAACGGTTTTGGCCGGCTTGGTGACGCGCACTGTGACACCTTCGATAATGTGTTTCTCGACACCGGCACGAAGCGTCTCTTTCGAGAAACGCACAATTTTAAGAGGAGGGTAGTCGAGTCGCGGTCGCCAGGTCTTTTCGTCCAGTGCCAGCCACACCTCGAACGGGGCTTGCGTGGTGAGATCATAAAAACGCAGTGCCGATAGCAGGCAGACCACACCTTTTGGTACCCGCTTGCAGGCTTCAGCCAGACTGTGATGTTCGCTCACCTCATGGTCGGGCAGCATATAAAGGCCTCGTCCCAGACGCTTGAGCCGACCTTGAGCCTGCAGTCGGCGTAGGTATTCACGCGGAATACCGTAGGGGTCGAGATCCCGCGGCCGTAGTACGCCGGCTTTCTTAACCAGCGCAAGTACTTGGTAGTTTCGGTTTTGTTCCATTCAGCTATTATGTTACGAAACCTAGGGAGAAATCAATATCCCCCTAGGTAATGTAACAATGTGGTTTAAAACGGTGTCTGGTTAAGAAGTGGGGGAGGTTCAGTCTGACCCCATTGATTGCACCATTGATTGCATTAGTATATTAGCAACAATTGCTCTCTGACCTGGTTTTCGGTCTACTTTATTTTAGCGGTTCAAAGAGATCTCTTTGAACTCGTTATCACCCAGAAACCCAAATTTATGCCGGAACAAGCCGGCTAATTTCGCGTTAGGTGTGGTGAAAAATATTTGTCGATTGCCATCGATAGCCAACTCTCTCAAGTAATCGAGAAATGACAACATGTTGACGTCATCAATGTGAGAGATGGGATCATCTAAAAGAAGGACCCCGGGGCCATTATCTAATGTTTTGTTCATAGTTAAAAATAAGGACAGAGCAAAAGCTGTTCGTTGCCCTGTGCTCACTTCATTAAGCGACCGCGGCTCTCCTGATACTTTGTGGATTAGCTTTATTTCCTTTCCTTCAACATTGATATCGTATTCGTTGGGAAGATGAATTTTTGAAAATATTTCCGAAATAATAGCCGCATTATTTTTGAGTAAGTCATATTTTATACTCTCAAGCGAATTTTGGCCCGATAATAAATTTGAGAGGGTATCCCTAGCTCTCAACAGATGTTCCAAGATGGTTTCTTTTTTTGCTAGGGCGGTTCGACTAGTCTTGATCTGTTTCTCAAGTTCTTGGGATCGACTGTTTGCTTCGCCTTCTCGTTTCCGTGTAGTGATGAGCTTTGACACCATATCACGGGCCTCCTGGATTTGATGGGAGAGCGCAATTATAGAGAAGTCCTTTTCCAATTTAAGAAAACGGGCTAATTGAACAGCTGCAGCTATCTTTTGATCACAGTGTTTAATTTCTGCCGCTATTGTCTTGCTTAAGCTGGCCGCCGGTAATGATTTGGATAGGCCAACTTTTTCAGCTAATACTGAGATCTGCTGGTTAGCGCCATCCAACTCAGTTTTTTTGCTGCTAATTTCTTTTGCTAGATTTTTTGATTCCGTACGCAAGGACTGTAACAAAGCATCCAGCTCATTTGGGATGTACTCAGTGATTTCAAGAAGCCCAATAAGCTCTTTCAAGCGGTTTACTTTCAACCCACTTTTGTTGTACTTGGTAAGCTTAGTGGTTATTACATTTAGGGATTCCTGATATTCCAATCTTTTCCGTTTATCCTCTTCAATATTTTTCAAGGCAAGTGCGGCAGTTACTTTGGGAACGTCACCACAATAGTTTGTTAACGCTATCAACAGAACTTTTGTCTGTTGAAGATCCGCTTCGCTTGCTTGCAGGGTAACGAGCTTGCTTCGCAATTCGGTAGATAGGGAGGGCGAATCACCCATGGTGTCACTGGCTATACGAAGCATCAGCTGTCCCTTTTCAAACTGTGTGTTACACAAGGGGCAGTGATCCTTGTCGGGGGAAGACTCCAGGATTTTGGTGCCTGTAGAAATCAGTTGATCACGTAAATTTCTCAGCGCGGTCTGAGAGCGCTCATGCTCATCAATCCTAATTTGTGTGCCAGCCCTCTCTGAGCTTACTTTGGATAACTTAGTATCCGTTGCGGTTAGGGCCTTATTCAAAGGTAGGATGGCGAGGTTGTCGTCAATCAATTCGATACGCTGCAAGTCTGGCAGTTTTGCCTGCAGGGTATTGATTATCGCTGTTTGCTCTTTTTGTTGCGTATCAAGGGATAATAAGTCCGAGCCCGCATAGTTTTGAAGCTCTTCAATGATTTTAAGTTTGTCGTTTATTTGTTCTTTTTTCTTAGTGAACGATTTCAACTCAGCATCGAAACTTGATGTAGTTTCAGCGAGTGTTATTAACGATAGGTTGCTTGACTCGAGTTCTTGGCGCTGTTTTTTCAAGTCATCAAGGTTGCTTCCTTCTAACAGCTTGCACTGATGGCTTGCGGTCGCAAGGTTCTCAGAAAGAGTTTTAATGGATATGTCGTCAGCATTGTTCATCTGCTCTTTCCAGTGCATTTTTTGTAAATGTTGATTGATCTGTTGTAGAAAGGTATCCGATTGTTTGGTCATTGAATTAAGAGATTCTCTCTCTTTTTCTAGCAACTGAGTTTTCTCACCTAATTGGCGGATGTCTTTCGTGTTAACACCACATTGTTTTTCTAGTTCAGCACCTACTCGCTGGATTTGATCGGATGCCTTACCGGCTTCTGCGCCTAAAACAATAAGTGCAATGTCTTCTGAGAGTTGTTCGGGGGTTATCGCGCCTATCTTCATAGAAAGCCTAGTGGCCGCGTCGGTGTCCATGAAATTAAATCGCGCAAAACTCTTATCAAGCGAACTACCCCGTACATCATTTTTACCATACCATCCTAAATTCCTGGCCTTCAATCGTTTTATAAGACTCTGCCCCGACCGGGTATCAAGTGTTTCTCGTGAATTGACCAGGGAAGCGGTGATATGTGTCTTCTCGCGAGGAGCACCGTTACGGGAGGTGGTGCCACAATATAGGTACTCAATAGCTTCTAGTAGTGAAGTTTTTCCGTACCCATTAGGGCCAGTTATTAAGTTAACGCGACTTCCAAAGTGGAATTCCTTCTCTTCTGGGTATTTTCTGAAACCTGTCTTCACCAAATTCTGAATAGGATGACTTATTGCATCCTGTTCAGCAGCATTGAGCTTATCCACTGGCGTATCTTGTTCTAACTTCCCCAGTGCCCCAGTTCCGATTTTGCGTACGATTGCTGGTGCCTTCAGTCTAAAATCCAGTATATAACCCAACTGTTTGTCATTGAGCAACTTCAGCCAAGTACTATAGATGTCTTGTATAGGCGCTGTGGGCTGTTCTTTGTCCCGCGAGAATAACTGAAAAAATTTAGGGAGATCAGTCTCTGTGATGACAAATTTTCGGGCGTACTCTCGGTCTGATTCGATGATGGATTTGGCGTGCAGGAAGGCTTTATCCTGTTGATGCTGGTCGCTCGTGATGAAATACAGGTAGTTGTTCCATCGAAGATCAATCGGTCGTTCTACGTCGAAGTAGTCTTCGCCCAAGATGTTTTCCAGATACTCATTTAGCCCTTCAGTGTGTGAAGTAATGTTATCGCTAAGATCAAAATAACGAACGGCATAGGGTTTATCGTGGTATTTATCCGTCGCGCAAAATATATTTGGTGAGATTTCCTCCAGATGTTGGAATCTCTGGTTCAGGGTGTTTTTAATCTCATTAATGTCCATTGTCGTCCTCTGCGACAACGCTTGTCGGTGACTGGCCACCCGGGATAGCTATTGATTTTTTACCGTCAGATTCATGAAGGAATTTGAATTGGTGGTTCTCTTTATAGACAACACATAATCTATCTTTAGCTCGAACCATACTTTCAACAGGGTCTCCGTCAGCACATGTTTGGATTGCATGCTCCTGTAAGCCCTTGGCCATTTTCTTATGACAGGATTTCGCTTCGTCCGGAATGCACCTATCCAGATAAATGAGAGTTGCAGGTTTATCGATCGCCTCTAGTGGCACAACGTTGCAGTGGGGATGAGCCTCTCTCCACTGATAGACAAAGCCCTGCCCAATGTCATTTAATGGTGTTGGCCAGGTCAGCGGTTGAGTATGGAGTGTCGCGGCATCATAACTTGCTTGCACTCTTCGCTTTCTAAAGGTGACCCCTTGTCTCGTTGGACACTTTTCCTGATGCACGGTTACTCGCCGCGGAGACTCCTCTGGTGCAACTTCAAGGGCATGTAATTCTTCACGATGATACCAAGTGGTGGGCTGCCCTTCAGGGCCCTGGAGTAGCTCAAGACTTCTTTCCACCGCAAACGGGCTGGCATCATGAGCCTCTCTCAGATTTGCTTCGAAACGATCAAACCCTTCTTGTGAGTTTGGATCTGTGGGCTTGTACTCAGCGAGCAGTTCAGTGAAGCCGTCACTCGCCTCGTCGGCTTCAATCCAAGCATCCCTCTCGGCATTTGGAATAAATCGTTTTAAGAATTGTAATCGCCATGGCATGACCGCCAGCACCTGAGCTCCATCAAAGCGAACCGGTTGTTTCTTGACTAAAATGGCTTGCGCAGCGTTGTTCAGAAAAAGACCATCCCAATGAGAGTGAACCCGGTTATAGTAAATACCGTTCTTATGGATTGCATCAAGATCCGTGTCGGGGACATTCTGGAAAAGTCTTCTAGGGATGTAAAAGGCAGAGTTAGCGACGTAATTCCAAGTAGTAACGTTGCCCGGATCGCCATTATTATCCCATGTGACACCCGTCGCCCAATTCAAACACATCAATTCAACATGATTGTTACTGCCAACTGAAAAGAGATGATTGCGATATTGTGTAAAATCGGAGTGCCAGGGCTTTTCATTTAACTGGATATGAAGGATCAAAGAGTCTCTGTGATTATTTCTTATCTGCTCTTCTGTAAACTCAAATACATCAGCACAAATCAAGCTGAAAAAGTTAAGTTCATTGCCTCCATTACCGAAGACATACACATCATTACCACAATAGAGATGATCATTCTCAGAGGCTACTCTAGATGGGATTGTTTTGAACTGTATCAACATGCAAAGTTTCGGTTCGTCACTTGCATCATTAACCCAAAAGACGTACACGAGAGGACAAAAATAGTCCTTATTTTGTTGCGGCAGTGTTTCGCATAACACCTTGATACTCTTTTGCAATTGCCTAGCTTTAAAAGCTTCCAAAGCATCCGGTGTAATACTTTCGCAACCCAATACCCAAAGTGCTCCCTGTTTGGGTTTTAGATTCGTTTCCGCAATTTCTTCAACCACTCGCCAAGGTAAGCAGTATTCAGGTGTTACCACCAAATCGACTGCGTGTTCACATGCTTTATTTAATAAATCTTGATACAGTTTGATTGCGGAATCCTGATCAGCATGCCCAACGCGCTGTTCGGTTGATTGCATAGTCCCAAGAGGCTGCACCAGCAAAGCATCATAAAGATCTCTTGATGGCTGAAGTATCTTTAGCGGCAGCACGGAAAGACTGTTGTCTTCATTGGCCAATTTCTCATTGACCCTCACAAATTCCATAGTGGCAATCCTCTTTCCTTAGTTCACTTGTGTATTAGGGGCAGTCCACGTTTTTCGTTATAACGGACAGCACAGGAATGATTGCGGACTATTGCACTACAGCCCAAATGAAAGGCTTTGTTTTTGATCATTTCGAATTCTTCCCCAGTGTTAACCAATGTGTAGTGCATCCTGTTGCATCGGCGTGACACACAACCCTACACTGTGTAAATCTTGTTGGGAAGTCCTAACGGTTTAATTTGATTGGGCAGAACCACGCATTTGCCTTCTTATTGCCCCGGTACATAGACCAGCTCCTGATTATTGGACACTTGATGAAACGGGCAGTGGTAAAGCCTTTCCAGTATTTCGGTATTCAGTAACTCGTCGAGCGGGCCGTGGCGACTTTCTCCATTGGAAAATAATAGCAATCCGTGGCTACAGAAGCGCATGGCCATGTTGACGTCGTGCATGACAAATAAGTTCAGGTTGTCGGGTGCGTGGGTTCGTGCCGCCAGTAGCGAAAGTATTTTGAGCTGATAATTCAGGTCGAGTTCGTTGTTCGGTTCGTCCAACAGACAAATCGGTGGGTCCTGGGCGAGCAGGGCGGCGATTTCCACGCGCCGTCTTTCGCCGCCGGACAAGGTGTTCACCCGGCGTGATGAAAATGGTTCCATCTCTACCTGTTGCAATGCCTCGCTGGCGAGTTGGTAGTCCTGCGCGGTTTCCCACTGCAACAAGCTGCTCCAGTGTGACTTTGTCCTGTGCGGGTGGCGGCCGGTGAGCACGGTTTCCATGACCGAGGCCGGAAACACGATGTCGGTGTGCTGGAACAGAAGTAACAATTGCTCTCTGACCCGGGTTTTGCGGGTTTTGCACAGAGTCTGGGGAAACCGTGGTCTGTCTCCGGTTGTTTTTGTCAGGTGATACTTTCTTTGCCAAATTCATCTATAGCATCAAGCAACTTGTATACATCCGAAAACGGGTTCCATTGGTACGGCTGTTTCCACGACTCGTCTGCAGAGCCAATAGTATTTTTATTCATCGCAATTGCGTTTTTTCTAGCATCTGCAATTCGATCAACAATCACATCGAAAACACCCTTATCGCTTTTACTGTAATTCTTGATATGTTTTTTACGCAAATCACTGTTTTTTATTAGATCGTCACAGCTACTATATGCTGCAGTATTTCTTTGAAAGTGCAGCAGAATCCATATTTCAAAGCATACATTTGATATGGCGATATTTACGCCATGTTTTTGAGCACATTGGTATGCTTCTAGATGCAATTTATTTGGGTATTTAGCTACGCTTTCACGATCAAACACAACCCAAAAGATATCTTCATCCGGACAATCTTTATCATTTTTAGCTACGGCTGTCTCTTCAACCAACTGTAAAGGAGTGTTCTTCTTAGCATTTTCTACCTTGATAACACTTAATAGTCGGCTTCCTGGGAAAGATTTTCCTATGTAACCATTAAGATAATTTGGTTCGGTTTTTTCACCTTCACAATAAATATGAAAAACAGGCGCAAGCTTTCTTTCATCATTATTTCTTCTTTTCTTTGGCATTGCCTACCCTATAGCCTTTGAGTAAACCGACTATTCCTTGGTAATCAATCTTTGGCACTCCCCCAAAACGACCTTCTGCGTACCATTTATTAAATGGGCTTTGTGGCTTAACTTTCTTTTTATCAAAATCTTCAAGGGAATAACAAACTGTTGCACCGTCACGTTTCTCTGTAAACCAAATTTGGTCACGCCGAAAATATTCAGACAGCATCAGATTGACGTTATGAGTTGAAAAAATAAGTTGTGCGCCACTACTATTTAAGTTCTCATCGTTAAAGAGCTTGATAACTAACTC
>FXBF010000679.1_pt1 | contig 11901 bp, 6 predicted proteins | sample 5335321 | NCBI WGS metagenome assembly FXBF01 (sample SAMEA103928391, study PRJEB20085) | sediment metagenome | isolation source: sediment | reverse complement strand
GGTTTCCCGGTCGCGCAGGCGGAATGGATTGTGAATCGCGAGGCCGAGATGCAAATGGAACGATTGCAGGCGCGTTACGAGGCTATGAGGGGGGAGGAAGGTCCAGGGTTTTTCGGCTCGGCGTCGGATAACGGGCTTCGAGCAGAACTTGGGGAAACCGACTACGAGCGATATCTGGCCGCCAACGGGCGATCGACGTCGGTCGGCATTGGTAGCGTCATTCCAAACTCCCCGGCGCAGCAGTCTGGCCTGCAGCCGGGCGATCAGATCGTTCGCTACGATGGAGAACGTGTCTTCAGCATGATGGACATAGCCGGGCGAATCATGCAGACCGAGGCGGAGGGTAACGTCGTCGTCGATATCACGCGTGACGGTATGCCAATGCAGCTCGTAATGCCACGCGGACCCCTGGGAGTAACCGGCAACTAAGCCCGAAGAATTCACGAGAATCCGGCTTGTGGCCAGATCTCGTTGCGCCTGGCTTGCTCTTCCATCGAGCCATAACGGGCTATGGCTCTCAATCCAGAGCGGCGTCAGTCATAACCATCTCGTGGCCACCCCACAAAAATTCCGGGCGAGATTCGGCTGGCCAAGGCCTTCTCTCACATGCAGAATGACAGGTCGGACTCACGGTAAAACAGTACCCTGAAAAGACCTTGACTGTTCTCCGCTACACGATTCCCAACAGTTTCACCGCGATGAGCCTTCTGCTCGGGCTCGGTTCTGTCGTCACCGCACAACTCGGTGAGCTGGAGCTGGCCGGCTGGATGATCGTCTGGTGCGGCCTGCTCGATGTTTTGGATGGCCTTGCTGCGCGGCTGCTCAAAGCAACATCGACATTCGGCGCAGAGTTCGACTCGATGGCCGATCTCGTCGCTTTCGGCGTCGCTCCCGCAATGCTGGTATTGCAGACGGGAATGCAGATTGGCGGCGTCCAGTTCGGGACGGAAGCGTTCTGGGTATTGCTGGTCTCCGTCGGCCTGTTCGTCCTGGCAGGAGCGGCACGGCTGGCGAGATTCAACCTGACATCCGACAAACCTCGTACGGGCTGGTTTGCGGGCCTGCCGATTACAGCAGCCGGGGGCGGTCTCGTTTCAACAGCCATGATCTTGCTGGCCAGACATGATGCCGTTGCAGATGCGCTGCCACTGCAATTGTATTTGCCGATTGGCATGTTCGTGCTTGCGCTTTTAATGATTTCAAGAATCCGTTATCCCAAGGTGATCCGCCGCAAAAGCAATTTCATCAACGGCTTCCAGATACTTGTGATTGTTTCATCCTACTATTTCGGCATCACCCGTACCTACCCGGCATATTTGTTTTTCCTGGGCTTGTTCCTGCTAATCGTCGGAATCATCGCCGGACGGATCAACAAAGAAGACTAAGCGCTGCAAATGACGGAAGTCACAGAGGAATCTGACAAAGGCTCGTTGATCACGCGTCGCAAGAAATTGTTGGGACCGGCTTACCGCCTTTTCTACGACAATCCCGTACACCTTGTGAAAGGCAAGGGTGTCTGGTTGTTCGACGCGGACGGAAATAAGTATCTCGACATGTATAACAACGTGCCACACGTCGGGCACTGTCATCCGCATGTTGTTGAGTCGTTGCAAAAGCAGATCGGGACGCTTAATACACACACCCGGTACCTGCATGACAACGTTCTTGATTACGCGGAGCGCCTTACGGGGAAATTTCCAGATGAACTCGATGTATCGATGTTCAGCTGCACGGGCAGCGAAGCCAACGAACTCGCATTACGCATAGCTCGTATACACACAGGCGGAACCGGCATTATCGTTACCGACTTTGCATATCACGGAAATACGCACGCGATTTTTCAGATCTCGACCTCCGACATACCAAAGGATGAGATTCCCGACTTCGTCGTTTCCGTACCAGCGCCTGACATTTACCGCGGCGAGTATCGCGACGACGACGCAGGCAAGCTGTATGCGGCGCACATCGAAACCGCGATAGACGAACTTGAGAACAGAGGTGTCAAACCTGCGGCGTTTGTTGTCGATACCATCATTTCGAGTTCGGGGATCGTATTGCCACCACCCGGCTATCTGAAGAAAGCAGCAGAATTGATTCGCGCGGCCGGCGGGCTGTTCGTCGCCGATGAAGTACAGGCCGGTTTCGGGCGCACGGGCGCAAACTTCTGGGGATACGAGGCCGACGAGTTTGTTCCGGACATAGTTACGATGGGCAAACCCATGGGCAATGGACATCCGCTTGCGGCGACGGTTACACGAACAGATATTGTCGAACGGTTCGCCACTAAGGGGAGCTACTTCAATACTTTCGGCGGTAATCCCGTTTCCTGTGCCGCGGGGCTGGCCGTGCTGGACGTCATCGAGAACGAAAACCTGCAGCAAAACGCCCTCGATGTCGGCCAGCACCTGATTGATGGTCTGCATGACCTATCAACGCGACACGGGTGCATAGGTGACATTCGCGGTTCCGGGCTTTTCCTTGCGATTGACCTCGTGAATGATCGGGAGTCGCGTGAGCCAGGTACAGAGTTGGCATCCAGAGTTGTCAACGGCCTGCGCGACCGGGGCGTACTGACCGGATCGATCGGTCCTTTCGACAACATCCTCAAATTGCGGCCGCCAATGGTCTTTTCTAACGAAAATGCCGACTATTTTCTTGAAATTGTGGACGGGGTCTTGTCTGACGCGTAAGAGGTCATAGTAACGTTGTGCCGGTTTTCTACACCAGGTGTGGAAAAGACATGACGGATACTTTACGAGTTGACTTTTTGAGCAGGCTTGGCGCCGCACCATTCATTGCGACGCTGCGCGGCGTGCAACACGCTGAGGTCGTCGAAATCGCCGAAGCACTGGTCTCCACCGGCATCAGCATCATAGAGATTACGGTCGATTCTCCGGAGCCCTTCAAGACAATGGAGAAGCTGGCGCTTCGCGTCTCTGACCAGATAATGATCTGCGCCGGCAATGTCTTGACTGCAGATCAGGCTACGGATGCAGCGAATGCTGGCGGCCGGGTTATCTTTTCGCCGATCTTCAATGCATCAGTCGTAGAAGCAAGCAAGAACAAAAAGGCATTGGCGGTACCCGGGATATTTACGGCGACGGAGGCGGTTGCTGCAGTCGATGCAGGTGCGGACGCGTTACGAATTTTTCCGGCAGACAATTTTTCGACCCAGGCTTTGCGTGAATTTCGCACGGTGCTGCCAGAGGACATGATCTATATTCCGACCGGTGGAATTACGGCACACAAAGTCAAAAGCTATATGGCAGCCGGGGCTGCCGGGTTCGGCCTCGGCACCAGTATCTACACGCCCGGTGCAAAACCGGACGAAGTACACGATCGTGCGAAGGTGTTTACGCAGATTCTCGTGCGCGCCGACGCCTGACAGCTGTTACTATTCCCGGCGGACTTTGTCGGCCGGCGCTTTGAATACGAGCCCGCCTTTGACGACCGTGTCGACATGTTCCAGCACAGTAATATCAGCGAGCGGATCTCCTTCGACAGCGACGATGTCGGCCAGATAACCGGGTTTTATCGAACCGATTCGATCATCCCAGCCCATGTAACGTGCCGCTACCGAGGTCGCCGCCTTGATTGCTTCCATTTCCGTCATGCCCCATTTGACCATATACTTGAACTGATTCATGTTCAGCCCATGCGGGTAAATGCCCGCGTCAGTGCCATAGACGATGGGGACACCGGCGGCGTGCGCCTTGCGGAAGTTTTGCCGTTGCACCAGCGTTGTCTCGTCGTTCTTACGAATGAACTCATCGGGCCAGTTCTGTTTACGGCCCTCGACGGCAATCCAGTCTCCGCCATAAATGTCCATCGAGAGTGCGACGTTGTGTTCAGCTGCGAGACGTATGCCTTCATCGTCGATGAGGGATGCGTGCTCAATGCTGTCTACGCCGGCATGGATTGCATCCTTGATCGATTGCGCGCCATGCGAATGCGCAGTCACCCGGATTCCGGCTGAGTGACCGACCTCGACGACCGCGGCAATTTCCTCTGGCGTCATTTCCGGCGATCCGGGTACACCTCCATAGGCCAGCACTGCACCGGAGGCGATCATTTTGAGCAGATCGGCGCCTCCGTCGACGGCGTCCTGCGCTCTCTGGCGAAATTCCTCGGCACCTCTGGCTACACCAAGACGAAGGTGTGGCGGAATGTCATTCTCCTCGACGCCCGGAGTCAGCAAGTCACCGCCGCCCCCCGGAATGGTCAGGTAAAAACCCGCGATCTGCATTCGCGGCCCGATCGAATCGCCGCGATTGATCTCGTTGCGAAGCTCGCGGCTCGACCATCCGAAATAGACACCGACGTTTCGGATTGTTGTAAAGCCAACGTCCAGCGTAGTGCGTGCATTGTCGCGTCCGGTCTCAAGCGTTTGTTCGAGTGTATGTTCGAAATAGACGCTTAGATCAGCCATGTCTTCGGGGTTTTCCAGAATGTGCGTGTGCATATCGATGAAGCCCGGCAGGCAGGTTCTGTCCGACAGGTCGAGCGTCGCGATGCCGGTGGCTGCCTCCACCTCCGCTGCAAGCAGCTCGATCCGACCGTCTTCGATAAGGATAAATACGGGACCTGTCGCCTCGTCGCTGACACCGTTGATTAATGTTCCGCAGCGTACGAGCAAGGTGCCCGTGTCCGCATCATAGGGCGCTTCCGTGACAAGTTCTGGCAAGTCAGCTGGTTTTGCGCAGGAGGCCAGCGCCCCAATAATTACGAAAAGAGCGATATGGATTCGGAAATTCATTCAAACTCGAAAGCGGTGCTACTGGGCCTGTGCCGTACCGCCGGGCGTGCCCGGTTCCGGATCTCTGCCCAGCATCAGGTTCTTAGTGTTCCTCAACAGGAGACCAAAATCACCCATCAGCAGATAAAGTGACGGGATCAGGAACAGCGTTATCACCGTCGCAAAAATGATGCCGAAGCTCATCGAGATCGCCATCGGGATCACAAATTGCGCCTGCAGGCTCGTCTCCAGCATTATCGGTAGCAGACCGAACGCAGTCGTAAGCGAGGTCAGAATGATTGCCCGAAAACGCTGCGTACCGGATTGAATTACGGCTTGCTTGGCCGGCACGCCGTCCAGTCGCGCTTTGTTGATGAAATCAACCATGATCAGACTGTCATTCACGACGACACCGGCAAGAGCAATCAGGCCGAACAAAGAATACATGCTGATCGCTTTGCCCATGATGATATGACCGATTACGGCGCCGATCAGACCGAACGGAATAACGGACATTATGATCAGCGGCTGCGTATAGGAGTGCAGCGGAATCGCAATCAATGCGTAAATCAGGAATAGCGCGGCAACGGATGCGATCGAGAGATTCCTGACGAACTCCTGCTCCTCAAGGCTGGCGCCTTCCAGCCCGAAGCTGACACCCGGATAGCGCGACAGCAGGCCGGGAATATATTCTTCGCTGATTTCCTTGGTAATCTCGCCGGGCTCGACGAGCTCCGGATCGATATCCGCCGACACCGTGATCGTCCGTTGTCTGTTCTGGCGCGTAATACTGGAAAAAGCCTGATCGAACGAGATGTCGGCCACTGAGTAAAACGGTACCTCGTCGCCAGCCGGCGTACGGATGCGCATGTTCTCGAGATCAGCAACCGACCGGCGATCTTCACGCGGATACCGCACCATAACTTTCAGTTCGTCCTTGCCCCGCTGAATGCGTTGGGCCTCTTCGCCATAAAATGCCTGCCGAACCTGGCGTCCCAGCGATGACAGCGTCAGGCCGAGCGCCTCCGCTTCAGGCTTGATTTCGAGTTTAATTTCCTCGCCGCCCGTATTCGACGAATTGCGAATATCGAAGACGCCGTTGTACTGGCCTAACTTGTCCTCCAGCTCTTTGGTGACATTCTCAAGTGACGCGTAATTACTGCCCGAGAAATTAAAGCCAAGCGGCGCCTCGCCACCGATGTGGTCGCCGCTGGAGAATGTCAATTCCTTGATCCCGGCAATCTCGCCGACTTTTTCGCGCCACAGGTTGGTGATTTCGTCGGCCTGCATCGGACGATCTTCGCCTTTGTACAGCTCGGCAAGAACCACGCCGCCTGTATCTCCGTTGGTGAACACGCCAACATGATCGACCGGGTCGTCGGAACCCGGGTTGGCTTCGACGTATTCAGCATTGATATCGAGGATAGTTTTTTCCAGACGATCCAATGCAACATTCCTGACCTGCGGCGCCGTGCCGTTCTGCATGGTCATCTGCACCTGGATGAAGTCGCCCGGTACGTCAGGGAACAGCACCGTACGCACGATGCCGCTGTTCATCACGCCGACAGTCAAAATCAGGACCGCTGCAAATATGCTGAAAGTCAGCCCACGATTATCGAGTGCCTTCTCGAGGAGCGGCGCATACCTGTTATGGATGAGTGAGTGAAGTCCGTGCTGCGTGTGTCGCTGAATCTTCTGGAAGAAACGCGGCACACGCTCCCACCAGCCGATCGCTCGCTGCGGATTGAACAAATCTTTTTCATCGACCGGCTTAATATTGGCGTGCACCAGGTGCGCCGGCAGTATCAGTTTGGATTCCACCAGCGAAAACATCAGGGCCAGAATCACGACCACAGACATCGCCTCGAAAAAAGGCCCGACAATGCCGCCGACGAATAACATGGGCGCGAACGCCGCCATCGTCGTCAGGACGCCGAATGTCGCCGGAATGGCAACACGTTTCGCTCCGCGGATGACGTTGTCCAACGTGTGCCCGTCAGCCCTGATCTTTGTATAAACGCTCTCGCCGATTATGATCGCATCATCAACCACAATACCGAGTACCAGGATAAAGGCGAACAAGCTGATGAAGTTGATCGTCACCGGCCAGGGGCCATGTGGCATCAACCACAGCGCGCCGAAGAAGGCGACTGGTATGCCGACTAAGACCCAACCGGCCACTTTCATGCGCAGGAACAGTGACAGGATCAGGGAGACCAACAGCGCACCCTGGAGCATGTTTTTCAGCATCATGTCGAGTCGACCCTGCAGGTACCACGCTCGATCGATCCAGGACTCCATCACCACGCCATCGGGCAGCGAATTCGACTTCTCCTTTATATACTTTTTCACAGCAGCGGCTGTCGCCAGCTCGTTCTGAGCACCACCCGCCAAAACACGCATGATAGCCGTCGGCTGGCCGTTGAATCGGGCGTAACCATCAGTCTCGACGAAGCCGTCCTCGATCGTCGCAATGTCACCCAGGGTCAGGCGGGTGCCATCGGGATAAGTACGTAACACGAGATCGGCGAATCCCTGCCCTGTGTAAACCTGACCTTCGGTGCGCAGAAGAATGTCACCGCCTTCCGATTTAATAGTGCCGCCTGGCATGTCGACCGATGAGTTCCGGATTGCCTGCGAGATCTCACTCATCGTCAAGCCGTATTGCCGCAGCACATGCTCGGAGACCTCGATGCTGATCTCGTAGTCGCGGTCACCGAGAATCTGCACCTGGTTCACCGCCGGAATCGTCATCAGCTCATCACGGACCTCCTGCGCGATCTGTTTTCGCGCGAACTGATCCAGGTCCCCGTATATCGATACGAACACGACGTGAATGGGTTCTTCCTGTTTGTAGATGATCGGCTTTTCAGTCAATGCCGGGAATGTCGAGATCGCATCCACACGGGTCTTGATCTCGATCAGGATTTCATTGATGTCTTCGCCGATTGCGACCTCCGCTGTCACCAAACCGATGCCTTCACTAGCCACCGAATTGATCTCGACGATGCCATCGATATCCTGGATGGCTTGCTCGATCTTGATCACCACACCCTCTTCCACTTCCTGTGGCGCGGCGCCCAGGTACGGCACACGAATCTGAATTCTGTTCAGTTCGAAGTCCGGCGTGGTCTGCTTGCGGATCGTGAATGCGGACATAATGCCGAAAGCGATGATCAGGAACATCAGCAGGTTTGCCGCAACATGGTTGCTCGCAAACCAGGCAATAATGCCTTTCTCCGTACTTTCACCGCGCGGAGTCATGATCCTCTGCCCCTTCGCCGATATTTAGTTACCGGCATCGCCTGAAGCGAGTCGTTCTGTTGCATCATCGACCGGCCTTTCATCCGGCTCGTCACCGGTGCGTACTTTCATGCCGTTGATCGGCGACTCAATCGCGGTGAGGCTGATGCGTTCGCCGGGCATCGCTCCGCCTCTCAGGTATGCGTAATCGGTATCCGCCCGAAGAACATCGACAGTTCGTACTCGCAAGCGGTTGTCGTCGTCAATAATTATTAGTTGATTGTTGCCACGCAGCGCCGATCGAGGTACGCGGATCACGTTGTCGACCGTCAGACCATCGATAGTGGCGGCGACAAACGTGCCCATCGGCAGCGCTGAGCTGTGCTCAGTTTCTTTGTCAAGCTTGTACGGATCCTGAACTTGCGCGACTGCATAAGTGACGCGATTCCTCTCGTCGACCACACCTTCGGTGCGGACAATCTGCGCCTCCCAGTACGCCACCTGACCGCGCTGCACCGTGGACAGGTTGACAGACGTTCTTTTGGCTGCGCCAGATCTGGAGATATCGGCGGGGTTCGGCAGATCAACAAAAGCGAGGTCACGGTCCGTCAAGGGAAGACGCACCTCCGCGTAGTCGGTCGCGAATGTGACGCCTAGCCGTGTGCCCGGAATGACGTATTGGCCGAGATCCGCCTCTTTAGTTCGCACCATGCCGTCATACGGCAGGCGGATAAAAGTCCTTTCAAGGTTGCGCCCGGCCTTGACCACGTCGGCTTTGGCCGATGCCAGCGCCGCGGCAGCGGACGCCCATTCGGACTCGGCCCGGTAACCCTGGGTCTTAAGTTTTTGCGCACCGTCAAACTCGATCTGACGCTGTTTCAGCAACGCTTCGGCCTGCTCGACCGCAACTTCATAGTTCGTTGGATCGATACGCATGAGTTCATCGCCTCTGGCGAACACACCACCCGCTACAAAGCTGGGTGAAATGCTAACGATGGTGCCGGAAACTTCGGCGCTTAAGATCGTCTCGGTACGTGGCCTGACCGTTCCCTGGCTCCGGACGGTGAAACTCACCACCATTTGCTCAAGCGGCATCACATCGACCAGCAGTTGGATATCTGCTACATCCCTGGTCTCAGGGGGCGGTTTCATCTTGCTCAGGCCAAATGCGCCGCCTAGGGCGACGATGAAAATCGACGCGATCAGCAAGTACCGCTTTGCCTTACGATTCATGCACTTATGTCCACGGATGAGGAATTTATCATTGTTGTAAAGGCCCGCAGTCTCGACCCGCCCAACTCAACAGCGTGTCATTCGCAACTCTAACATCAAAGCAATCAAGGTCAGCCCAACCCCATTTGATCCACAGGGCCATGATTCGTTCACCCCTGGGGATGATATGCGCACGGATAGGGTCGTACACCCGCCGCTATGGCGGCACCTATGAGCCATCCCCGGAGAACTCATCCTGTCTATCCTCATTCCGCATTGACTTGAAATAGGGTCTAATCGCTATCTATATAAAGGAGTAGGGATACACGATGCGTCGCCTGATCTTACTGGCAGCCTTAAGTCTGGCTGCCTGCGATAGTCCGGAACCACCAATTTCTTCACAGTTACCGAACTTTGACGAGTTCGAAGGCTTCTTCGACATGTACTGGGACGAGTCAAGGGGCCGGCTGCTTCTCAAGATCGAAGAGTTCGAAGAGCCTTTCCTGTATCAGTCATCGCTGGCGCGAGGCGTCGGTTCAAACGATCTGGGTCTGGACCGCGGGCAGCTGGGTTCGACCAGGGTCGTGGAATTTCAACGGTCCGGCCCGAAAGTATTGTTGATACAGAAAAATCTCGACTACCGGGCATCGAGCGACGACCAGTACGAACGGCGCGCCGTCGAAGAATCTTTCGCGCGCTCCGTTATCTGGGGATTTCAGTCTCTGGGTACTGACGGCGGTGCGACGATTATCGACGCAACTGAATTCCTTATCCGGGATGCGCACGGCATTTCGGCCTGGCTTAAGGAGGCTGAGGAGGGGGAATACGCGACAGATGCTACTCGCTCAGCAATCTTCCTGCCGAGAACAAAAGCGTTTCCCGATAACTCGGAGGTCGAAGCCGTCGTTACTTTCACGGGACAGCCAACTGGCGAGATACTTCAGACAGTCATTCCAGACCCGACGACAATTACCGTTCACCTGCATCATTCGTTTATCCGCTTGCCGGACGATAACTATGAGCCGCTTCCCTATGAACCACGAGCCGGATTATTCGGCTTTAACTACGAAAGCGACGGGTTTTTCGATTACGCGACACCGATTGGCGACCTGTTGGAAGTCACGTATTCGCGCCGTCACAGGCTGGAGAAAAAAGATCCGTCTGCCGAGATCAGTGAGGCGGTCGAGCCCATTGTCTATTACGTCGACCGTGGCGCGCCGGAGCCGGTTAGATCGGCTCTGATTGACGGTGCTGCATGGTGGAACGAGGCATTCGAAGCCGCGGGCTACAAAGATGCGTTCCGTGTTGAGCTAATGCCCGAAGACGCCGATCCGATGGACGTGCGATACAACGTCATTCAATGGGTACACCGCTCGACACGTGGATGGTCTTACGGCGCATCCGTCATGGATCCGCGTACAGGCGAAATCATGAAAGGACATGTAACACTGGGGTCCTTACGCGTGCGCCAGGATTACCTCATCGCCGAAGGGCTGCTCGCGCCGTACGCGGATGAAACTGTGCCCGACACCATGCTCGAGATGGCGCTGGCACGGATACGACAGTTATCCGCGCACGAAGTCGGTCACACACTTGGCGTCGAACATAATTTCGCGGCAAGCACACAAGACCGTGCGTCCGTGATGGACTACCCGTTTCCGTTGATACGGATCGACGATACTGGCGCTCTCGATTTGTCGGACGCTTACGACACAGGAATCGGTGAATGGGACAAGCGTGTGATCATCTACGGTTACCGGGATTTTCCTGATAACACTGATGCCGAGGAAGAACGGGACAAGATAATTGCCGAGACAATTGCTGATGGATGGAAATACGTTGCCGACTCCGATGCGAGGGCTGTTGGCTCGGCACATCCGGATGGAAATCTGTGGGACAACGGAACGGATGCGATCGAAGAACTCGAACACCTGCTGAAAGTCCGGGATTTCGCGCTTCGCCGTTTCGGGGAACGCAATGTTCGAGTCGGCCGGCCGATGGCAACGATCGAGGAAGTACTGGTGCCGCTTTACCTGCTGCATCGCTTTCAGATCCAGGCGGTCGGCAAGTTGGTCGGCGGCCAATACTTTAGGTACGCGTTACGGGGCGATGGTCAGGAAGCAAGGCGAATCGTCGACGCCGGCAAACAACGAACGGCGATCGCGATTTTGCTACATACCCTAAGTCCTATCGTGCTGCGTCTCCCCGATGAGCTCGTCGACGCGATTCCAGCGCGGCCGCCGGGATTTGCGAAGACGCGTGAGACATTTCCAACGGACACGGGCACGGTTTTCGATCCTTTTGGGGCGGCGGAAAGCGCCGTGGCACTGACGCTTGAAGTGCTGCTCGATCCCACTCGAGCGGCCCGCATGATTGCAGGCAATGCCCGGGAAGCTGCCTTGCCGGGATTCGGCGAGTTAGCAGAGTCACTTCTGCGTGCGACCTGGTATTCGAGTCAGCGCCCGGGTACCGATGGTGAGATACAGCGGGTGACGAACAGCTTGGTGTTAGAGCGATTGATGTTGCTTAGCGTCAATCAGGAAGCGGACGCGCAGGTTCGGGCGATCGCTTTCGATGCGATTAATGAGCTTGATAGCTGGCTGTCGACGCGGCTCGGTCGTGAAAACAGCAGGCAATGGCGGGCTCATTACCGGCTCGCAAGGCATCAGATCCAACGCATGCTCGAAGATCCTGCTAGCCTGGAAACGCTG
>FXBF010000678.1_pt1 | contig 11901 bp, 12 predicted proteins | sample 5335321 | NCBI WGS metagenome assembly FXBF01 (sample SAMEA103928391, study PRJEB20085) | sediment metagenome | isolation source: sediment | reverse complement strand
AGCCCGTTCAGCGGGACAAAGGTCCACCGGACCTTTGTCTTGATCCGCTTCACCCTTGCCCCGCCACTTCGTGCTTGCCCTTTGCTCTCGCTCCTCCCTCGGCTTGAGTAAGGGGGTCTAAAAGCAAAACAACTGCGCCTATTCGTTGTCTCTGCGATCTTCGCGATCTCTGGTGTGAGGTCATACAATATTAGCGTCAATTATGGCGCTTGGGAAAGCCCAACCCGAAGGCATCGAGCACCAGTAACACCGCGCCAATGCTGATGGCGGTGTCGGCTATATTGAACGAAGGCCAATGCCAGATCTGGTAATGCAGGTCAAGGAAATCCACGACGTAACCCAGGCGCACCCGGTCGGCCAGATTCCCGAGGGCGCCGCCCAGAATCAACATCAATGCCACCATGACCTGCACCTCGTTTGCGCCGAGCCGAAACGCCATACCAATGATAAACAGCGACACGACGATCGCGATAATGACGAACAACATATTTTGCCACCCGCTCGCACCGTCCAAGAATCCGAAGGCGGCACCGGAATTGAACACCAGCATCAGATTGAAAAACGGCGTCACCGCAATCGGGTTCGCGAGCAGCTTGACCGCGGCCAGCTTGGTGGCTTGATCGAGAATCACAATGAGGATAGCAATCCACCAAAACTTGAGCATCACGCGTACTTCCGTACCTCGCCGCCACCGGTCACGTTTTCCACACAACGCGCGCAGATCTGCGGATGCGCGACGCTCGTGCCCACGTCTTCGCGGTGGTGCCAGCAGCGCACGCATTTCGGATAGTTCGATGGCGCCACCGTCACCCACAGCCCCTTAAGCTCCGTTTCCAGCGCATCGGCGGGACGGGCATCGGCCGGGTGCACGCGCGCATAGGAGGTAATCAGCACGTAACGAAGCTCGTCCTCGAGCTTTCGCAAGCGTCCGCCCAGCTCGGGCTCACAGTAGAGGTCGACCTCGGCGTCGAGCGACGAGCCGATGCCGCCGGCGATCCGCAACCGCTCCAACTCCTTACTCACCGCCTCGCGCACGCCAAGCACATTGTCCCAGAACAGCAGGTCCATTTCTGCGCTTTGCGTCGGCGCGAGCGCCGCCAGATCGGGGAAGGTGTACCAAGTCGAAAGGAATACGGACTGCTCGCGCTTGCCCGGCATATGTTGCCAGATCTCGTCGGCAGTGAAGCTCAGCATGGGCGCAAGCCAGCGCACGAGCGCCTCGAGTACGTGAAACATGACGGTCTGCGCCGAACGCCGGCCGTGGCTTTCAGCCCGCATCGTATACATTCGGTCCTTGAGCACATCGAGATAGAAGCTCCCCATCTCGAGCACGCAGAACTGATGCACCCGCTGGTAAATCTGGTGGAAGCCGTAGTCCTGGTAACCCTGGATCACTTCGTCCTGTATGCGCTTTGCCGTCTCCAACGCCCAGCGATCCAGGGACAACAGCTGCTCCACCGGCAACGCCTGTTTCGGGTCGAAGCCGTCCAGATTCGCCAACAGGTAGCGCGCCGTATTACGCACTCGCCGGTATGAGTCTGCCATGCGCTTCAGGATCTCGTCGGAGATGTTCATCTCGCTGCGGTAATCGGTGGCCGCGACCCAGACGCGAAGGACGTCTGCACCCATTACTTTGATGATCTTTTGCGGCGCGACGACGTTGCCGCGCGACTTGGACATTTTCATTCCCTCCGCGTCGACGGCAAAACCATGTGTGAGCACCTCACGAAAAGGTGCGCGGCCGTAGATGGCGACAGAGGTCAACAAGGACGTCTGAAACCAGCCGCGGTGTTGATCCGAGCCCTCAAGATACATGCCGGCGGGATGCCACGCCTTGCCGCGCGGCTCGAGCACGCACACATGAGACACGCCGGAATCGAACCAGACATCGAGGATGTCGGTGACCTTGTGATAGTCCCCGGCTTCCTCGCCCAGGAGCTCCTGTGGCTTGAGGTCGAACCAGGCGTCGATGCCTTTTTGCTCCACGCGCCGTGCCACCTCTTCGATAAGCTCTGACGTACGCGGGTGCAGCTCGCCCGTTTCCTTGTGCATAAACAATGCAATCGGCGTACCCCAGCTGCGCTGGCGCGAGATACACCAGTCCGGCCGATTCTGCACCATGCCCTCTATGCGCGCCTGCCCCCAATCCGGGATCCAACGGGTCTTTACGATCTCACGCATGGCGGCTTCGCGCAGCCTTTTCATGGCGACGAACCACTGCGACGTGCCGCGAAAGATGATCGGCGTACGATGGCGCCAGCAATGCGGATAGCTGTGGCGGAAGGTCTCCGTATGCACCAGCATGCCGCGCGCTTTGAGTACTTCGATAATGTGACCGTTGGCCTCCGAGACGTGCTCGCCGGCGAAGAGCTCAGTGCCGGCGACAAACTTACCGTCCTCGCCCACGGGGCTTTCGATAGGCAAGTCGTAGCGCACACTCATCAGATAGTCCTCGAGCCCGTGACCCGGTGCGGTGTGCACCGCGCCGGTGCCGGCCTCGGTGGTGACGTGGTCCCCGAGGATGATCGGCACCTCTCGGTCATAGAACGGATGCCGCAGGCCGATGCCTTCGAGCTCAGTACCGCGACAGTAGGCAATGACGCGATAGCCGTCGATACGATAACGCCCCATGGCGTCTTTCATCAGCGCCTCGGCCAACAGCCAACGCTCGGCCCCGCGATCGGTCGTGGCTTGCACCAGCGCGTAATCGAGCTGCGGGTTCAGGGCGACAGCGTAGTTCGCAGGCAACGTCCACGGCGTGGTCGTCCAGATCATCACCGAGATCGGGCCCTTGCCTTCATGCTCGTGGCCCGGCGCATGCTGGCAACGAGCAAGGAACTGTTCCTCGTCGACGACGGCAAAGCGCACATCCACGGCCGGGGACGTCTTGTCGACATACTCCACTTCGGCCTCGGCCAGCGCCGAGCCACAATCCGCACACCAGTGCACCGGCTTGTAACCCTTATAGACATGCCCCGCTGCCACCATACGGCCCAAGGCGCGAATGATGTTGGCCTCGAACTGATGATCCATGGTCAGGTACGGGTGATCCCAGTCGCCGATCACGCCCAGGCGCTTGAAGTCCTCCCGTTGCCGGTCTATCTGCTCGCGGGCGTACGCCCTACAGGCGCGACGAAACGCCGCCGGGTCCACTTGCAGCCCAGCCTTGCCGATTTTCTTTTCCACCGCCAGCTCGATCGGCAAGCCATGGCAATCCCACCCCGGAATGTAAGGCGTATCAAAACCCGCCAGGGCCTTCGACTTGACGACGATATCCTTGAGGATCTTGTTGAGTGCGGTACCGAGATGAATGTCGCCGTTGGCATAAGGCGGCCCATCGTGCAGCACGTACAGCGGCCGGCCTTTACGCGCCGTACGCAGCTGACCGTAAAGGTCCATGTCGGCCCAGCGCTTGAGAAACCCGGGCTCGCGCTTGGCCAGGTTGGCACGCATGGGAAAATCCGTACGCGGGAGATTCAACGTGTCTTTATAGTCCGTCACCGCCGCCTCATCGAAATTCGGCCGTCCCAGATAATCCGTGGACTGCAGTGGCGGCGCTGCCGCCGCTGCTGGTTCGACGCGCGAAAACACACGCAAACCGCACGATCAGGATCAAGATAGCGGAAGCTTACCGGGCTCACGCGACGTTTTCCCCGCCTTCCACTCGCGATCTGCGCGGATGATAGTCTCGGAAAAAGCCTCGCGCATCTTCGAGATCACCAAACATGCGCCGCTTGAGCTCATCTATTGAATTGAATCGTTCCTCATCGCGCAGCTTGCGCAAGAAGTTGACATTCAGATGGCGTCCGTAAATGTCGCCGTCAAAATCCAACAAATGAATCTCGAGCAAGGTGCGCGTTCCACCAATAGTTGGTCGCGTTCCCACGTTAGCCACACCGGGCAGGGGCTCGGTCTCGAGACCGAAGACCTCCACTACGTGGATGCCCTGTATCGGTGTGACCTTGCGGTGCACATAGATGTTGGCCGTGGGCATGCCGATGCTGCGCCCGAGCTTGTTGCCGTGCGCCACGCGGCCGCACATTCTATAGGGACGCCCCAGCAGCTTCTCGGCCGTTGCCAGGTCCCCGGTCGCCAGCGCCTGGCGAATACGGGTGCTGCTTACGCGCGCGCCGTCTATCTCCACCGCGTGCATGTTCACGACCCGATAGCCGTACTCCGCCCCGGCCTGCTGCAAGAACGCGAAATCGCCACGCCGATTCTTGCCAAAGCGGAAATCATCTCCGACAACCAAATAGCGCACGCCGAGGCCCTGCACGAGCACATGCTTGACGAATACCTCCGGCTCCATGCTGGCAAAACGGCTATCGAAGCGGATGCACAACACACGATCAACCGAGTAACGCCGTAGCGCCTGCCACTTCTCGCGAAAGCGCGTGAGCCGCGGCGAGGCGCTAGCGGGGCGGAAAAACTCCTCTGGCTGGGGCTCGAAGAGAATGATCTGCGTGGGCAAATTCAACGCTTGCGCGTGCTCGGCGAGCTGGCCCATAACGGCCTGGTGGCCCAGATGAACGCCGTCGAAATTTCCGATAGTGGCGATGCAGCCTCGATGCCGAGGCTTGAGGTTATGCAGCCCTCGTATGAGCTCCATATCAGTGCGTTATTTTCCTGTAGAGCTTCGCAAAGCGATCAAGGTTAACGCGTCGGTCATAGAAGTTCCAGCCGCGAGCCGGAAAACGCGTTGCGGGGGAATGCGAGAACGCGACGGCGCGAGGAACTAGCCTGCGTTTCTCACCGGGTATCGTCGCGAGGGCGCGCAGATGCCCGTGGCTACAAGGCGCGCGAGCGAAAATGCGCGCAGGCGTACTTTACCGTACGTTGAGCACATTCTACGAGTGCAACGCCGTAGAGACACGGGCAGATACGCGGCCGCAGTAGGTAGCTGGTGAGAAACGCAGGCTAACAGTGCGCCCAGTCGGGATCGAGCTCTTCGACCACCTCGGGTATGGGCCGACGGCCAGCGAAACCCTCGTCGTAGCTATGGTAGTGGCCCAGCTTGAGCTCGGGAAACTTCCAGCAAAGATAACCGTCGCCCGTATCAAAGTCCACCAGCCAGAGCCCCTTGACCACGAGGCCCAGCCGCTCCATCTTGCCGACCCAGGCCTTGACGATGACCTCATACCTGCGTTCCACGTCTTGCATGAGTGGATTGGTGGGGATCATCGCCTCGAGCTTGTGCCGCACGGGCTCGAGCTCGTGGTAGGCCGCCTCGGTGATGCGGTGTACGAGCGGGAACAGCTCCAGCGCCTCGCCGAGAGTGAACACCCGCGGATCATCGCGCGGTACGATCTGCGCTATCGCCGATTCTCTAGCCATCAGTTTCAATCTGCCCCTTTCGATCTAGCAGTAGTTCCTTTGCGCGCACACCCAAGGCAAAGACAGACGCAATATAGACCAGGACGCCTGCCGTGATCCAGAGCGCCAGGCGCGAGGCCCGCCCCAGGAAATCAGCCTCCACCCAACTCGACAGGTCGCCTGCACCCCAAGCAATCACCAGCGTCATGGTGCCGCTGGCCAGCGCGACGCGCAAGAAAAAACCGCGCCACCCGCTCGCCGGCACGTAGACATTATCTCTGCGCAGTAAGCGGAACAGCAATCCCGCATTGATGAATGCTGCCAGCGAAATCGACAACGCCAGCCCCACGTGCGCGAGCGGGTAGACCAGCGCCAGCGCCAGCACGATGTTGGCGCCAAAGCTGAGCGCCGCAATTCGGGCCGGCGTCCCCGTATTCTGGCGCGCATAAAATCCGGAGGCAAGAATCTTGACCAAAATGAAGGCGGGGAGCCCGAACGCAAACGCAATCAGGGCGCGCGCAGTCATCTGCACATCAACCTCCGTGAACCGTCCATACTGAAACAGGGTGGCCAGGATCGGCGCAGCCAATGCCATCAGGCCCAACGCCGCCGGTATGGCGATGAGACACACCCAGCGCAGCGCCCAGTCCAGCAGTTGCGAAAACTCCTCGTGCGAGGCGCTGACGTGCTTGCGCGATAAGGCGGGCAGGATAACGGTGGCCAGGGCGATGCCAAACACGCCGAGGGGAAACTCCATGAGGCGATCGGAGTAATACAGCCACGACACGCTGCCGGTGACCAGAAAGGACGCCAGCAGGGTGTTCACCAGCATATTGATCTGCGCCACCGAGCTACCGAATATCGCAGGCAACATCAGCTTGAACACCCGTGCCACGCCCGGGTCGCGCCGTGCGATGCGTGGGTGCGGCAGCGCGCGCACCTGCCGCAGGAACGGCAGCTGGAACACCAGCTGTACGATCCCCGCGATCAATACGCCCCAGGCCAGCGCCAGGCCGGCATTACCCAGCGCCGGCGCAAGCCATACGGCGGCGGCAATAAGGCACAGGTTCAACAACACCGGGGTCAAGGCCGGCACTGCGAACCGCCCGTGCGTGTTCAGCACGCCCGCCGCCAGTGCCACCAGCGAGATGAACGCGAGATAGGGAAACACGATGCGCAAAATCTGCACCGTGAGCTCGTACTTCTCCGGTGTTCCCAGGAACCCGGGAGCCAGCAGCGTAACCAGCAAGGGCGCGGCAATGACGCCGATCAGTGTCACGACAACGACGATCGCCCCCAGCGCACCGCTGACATGATCAAGGAAAGCCTTTCGCTCCTGCTCGGTGACGCGCTCGCCGTGCTCCGCGTACACCGGCACGAACGCCTGTGAAAAGGCGCCTTCGGCGAAGATGCGGCGGAAGAAGTTGGGAATGCGAAAAGCGACGAAAAATGCGTCGGCTGCCACCCCGGCGCTCGCCCCGAGCACATAAGCTATGGCGACATCCCTGATCAATCCGGTAATGCGCGAAATAAGGGTCATGCCGCCGGTGACGGCGGTGGACTTGAGCAGCTTGCGTGACACCAGCGTGGTGAAGGGCGCGCCCGTCTCCGGTGTAGGGGAAGAGCGCGGATCATAAGGCATCTGCTCGCGCCGCGCATTACGTCGTGAGTCCCGCACGTTAAGGCCGGGGATTGACAAATTCGGCCAAAATCCGCATAGTGGCGCGCCTCCCGGGCCCGAGTCCGTTCGACCGAGGTAGAGAGCTGTTGGCCAATTCAGCACAAGCCAGAAAACGCGCGCGCCAAACGGCACAGCGCCGCCCACGCAACTTCAGCCTGCGCTCGAGGGTACGTACTTATATTAACGTCGTGCGCCAGGCGATCGCCGAGGAAGACCAGGCCGCGGCCGCGCAGGCGTACAGGCGGGCAGTCAAGGTCATCGACCAGGTATGCAACAAGGGCGTGCTGCACAAGAATACGGCTGCGCGGCAGAAGAGCCGTCTCAACGCCAAGGTGCGCGCGCTCGGCCGTTAGCCTGCATTTCTCACCAGCTATCTACTGCGGCCGTGTATCTGCCCGCGTCTACAGCGTTGTGCTCGGAAAATGTGCTCAACGTAGTGTAAACTACGCCTGCGCGCATTTTCTCTCGCACGCCTTGCCGCCTGCACTTCGCACTCCTGCGTCGCTTGGCGGGCCGGGGAAATCCCTCCGTGGATTTCCCGTTCGCCGGGACGAGCGTCCACTGGACACTCGTCTTTATGCGGCTCACCCACGGCCATCTCCGCGCCCTCGCGACGATACCCGGTGAAAAATGCAGGCTAGACCCGCGTCTTAAGCGCGCGCCCTACATCAACACCATGTTGTCCCGGTGAATCAGCTCGGGTTCGTCCACATAGCCGAGAATGGCTTCGATCTCGTCGCTGGGATGACCGATAATGCGCGTGGAATCAGTCGCATCGTAGTTCACCAGTCCACGCGCCACCTCGCTTCCCTGCGGATCCACGCAAGAGACGATTTCGCCGCGGGCGAAGTCTCCCTCCACCGCTCTGACCCCCACCGGTAGCAGGCTCTTGCCGGCGTCACGAATGACCCTCGCTGCGCCTTCGTCCAGAAACAGCTTGCCGCGTACCTGCAAATGGCCCGCAAGCCACTGCTTGCGCGCCGCAATGCGGCCGTGCGTCGGCTTGAGATAGGTCCCCAGCTGTTCGCCGCCGACAATGCGCAGCAGCACATCTCGATCCCGGCCCGAGGCGATTACCGTGCCCGCACCGGAGCGTGCCGCCTTTTCGGCCGCGAGCAACTTGGTGCGCATGCCGCCCCGCCCGAGCACGCCTGAACCGCCGGCTACCATGGCCAGACGCGGATCGCCGATATCCGCCTGCGGAATCAACGTGGCCTCGTCGTGCAGCCGCGGGTTGCGATCCAGCAGCCCCGGTTGGTCGGTTAGTATGACGAGCAGGTCGGCCTCCACCAGGTTGACCACCAGCGCCGCCAGCGTGTCATTGTCACCGAAACGAATCTCGTCGGTAGCGACTGTATCGTTTTCGTTGACCACCGGAATCACCCCTAGGCGCAGCAGCACCAACAAGGTGCTGCGGGCATTGAGGTAGCGCTGACGGTTGCCCAGGTCGTCATGGGTCAACAGGATCTGCGCAGTATGCAGCCCGAATTTCTGAAAAGACGATTCGTAGGACTGCACCAGCTCGATCTGCCCTACTGCTGCCATCGCCTGTTGCTCATAGAGTGCGCGCGGTCGTGTCCGACGCTTGAGCCGTTGCATGCCGGCCGCGATCGATCCGGACGTCACCAACACGAGGCGCAGGCCGCGTTGGTGCAGGGCCGCCATTTGCGCCACCCAGCTCGAGATGGCGGCACGGTCGAGCCCCTGGCCATCGCGGGTCAATACGGCCGTGCCGATCTTTACCACGACACTGCGTGCCGCGGTTAGCGAATGGCGCGATTCAGCGCTGCGCGTGGGCGACATCGGTAGCAGTTTCCTTGTTCATGGCGTCGAGCCGCCGCATCAGCGCCTGCACCAGCGCCCGGCAGCCGTTGCCGCTTATGGCGGCGATCTCGAATACCGGGCCGGTCCGGCCGAGCGCTTGCACCAGGCTCTTGCAACGCCGTTCAAGCGCCTCCCCCGGAACCAGGTCGACCTTGTTCAGCACCAGCCAGCGCTCACGCGACGCGAGCGCGGCGCTGAACTGCGCCAACTCATCGACCACACCGTTCACGCTGGCCAGCAGGTCGATGGTCTCATCGCAGGCCGCAATGTCTACCAGATGCAGCAGAATACGCGTACGCGCAAGGTGCCTGAGGAAGCGCGCCCCCAGACCCACACCCTGTGCCGCCCCCTCGATCAGACCCGGTATATCGGCGATCACGAAGCTGCGATGGGGCTCGATCCACACCACGCCGAGCTGCGGGTACAGTGTGGTAAACGGATAGCCCGCCACCTTCGGGCGGGCGTCGGAGACGGCGCGCAGAAACGTAGACTTGCCGGCATTCGGCCGGCCCAGAAGGCCGACATCGGCCAGCACCTGCAGCTCCAGGGCAAGCTGGCGCTGCTCCCCAGGCTTGCCGGTGGTGGTGCGGCGCGGAGCGCGATTGGTGCTGGACTTAAAGCGGGCATTACCGAGCCCGCCTTTGCCGCCGTGCGCTACCAGCATGGTCGCGCTATCGCGCGCGAGATCGCCGATGAGCTCACCGGTGACCGCATCACGCACCAAAGTACCGACCGGCATATCGATAAACAGATCCTCACCCGAGCGGCCCGTGCGATTGCGCCCGCTTCCATTGCGGCCGCGTTCGGCCCGGAACAGCCGTGCATGTCGAAAGTCAGCCAGGGTGTTGAGCGCGGCTCGGCCGACCAGGTAGACGCTGCCACCGTCACCCCCGTCAGCACCGTCCGGCCCCCCACGCGGGATGAACTTCTCGCGCCGGAAGCTGAGACACCCGTTGCCGCCGTCGCCCGCCTCCACGCGAATGTTTGCCTCGTCGACAAATTTCATAACTGAAGTTTCAAGTAGCAACTAGCAAGTTACAAGTACCCCGTTCAGCTGCTTTGATCCCGATCCTTGTTACTTGATTACTTGCCACTTTTCACTGTTTTGCTATTAAAAAACCCCGCTTCGCACGCAAAGCAGGGTCGAGTCCGTGGCGGCGCCGTGGCGCCGTGTCAGTCCGGCACTATGCTTACGGTCTTGCGTTCGCGCCGGCCCTTGATTTCGAATACCACACGTCCCTTTACCCTGGCATACAAGGTATCGTCCTTGCCGATCCCGACGTTCAGCCCGGGATGGAACTTGGTGCCGCGCTGTCGCACCAGGATATTGCCGGCCAGCACCTGCTCGCCACCAAATCGCTTGACGCCGAGGCGCTTGGATCGCGAGTCTCTGCCGTTGCGCGAGCTACCGCCCGCCTTCTTGTGCGCCATCTGCGTACCCTCAGTCGCTGTCTGTCTCGTCCGCCGTCGGCTTCGCTGCGGCCGGCTCTGTGGGCGTCGTTTCGGCCGGGGTCTCGCGCGCCGGCACCTCGGCCTTGGTCACGCCGCCGATGCCCGTAACTTCCAGCTCCGTGTACGCCTGGCGGTGCCCCGTGCGCTTGCGCGAGTTCTTCCGCCGCCGCATCTTGAAAACGTGCACCTTATCACTGCGGCCATGGCCCCTGACCGTCGCGGTGACCGACTCCTTGAGCAATGGTGCACCGATGCGGACATCCGCGCCCTTGCCCACCAGCAGGACCTGGTCGAGATTGACCGACTCACCGGGCGTCGCCAGGAGCCGTTCCACACGAATCACGTCGCCCACCGCCACGCGGTATTGCTTGCCGCCCGATTTAATTACCGCATACATGGTCGTGCCTCCACGGGGCCCTGGACCGGCGCAGCGGCCACCTTGGCCTGTGCGCTCCAAAGGGCGGGAATTCTAATGTGTCGCCCGCACCAGGTCAAACCGCTTGACGCTCGTCAGACCGGCCCCTAGCATGGCTTCCCTATGCCGCAAATACAAACCCAACCCGTTGCCGACGAACTCGCCAGTGTACGCACCCTGGTCGGCGAGGAGATGCGGGCCGTCGACCGCGAGATCCAGGAGCGCCTGCGCTCGGACGTGGCGCTGGTGAGCCAGCTCGGCGCCTACATCGTCAACAGCGGCGGCAAGCGTTTGCGACCAATCGTGGTGCTGCTCAGCGCCAAGGCGTTCGATTTCTTCGGCCGCGATCACATTCAGCTCGCAACTATTATCGAGTTCATCCATACCGCTACGCTCTTGCACGACGACGTCGTGGACGCCTCGGAGTTACGCCGCGGGCGATCGACGGCGAATGCGATCTGGGGTAACGAGGCAAGTGTGCTGGTCGGAGATTTTCTGTACTCGCGCGCCTTTGAAATAATGGTTGAGGTCGACAGCATGCGTATCATGGAGATCCTCGCCAAAACCACCAACATGATCGCCGAGGGGGAGGTGCTGCAGTTGCTGAACTGTCACGACCCGGACATCACGGAGCAACAGTACATTCAGGTTATTCGCAGCAAGACCGCGAAACTGTTCGAAGCCGCGGCGCAGCTGGGTGCGGTCATTGCCGACCAGGCCGCAGAGACCCAGGCGGCGATGGCTAGCTATGGTGCGCACCTGGGCACTGCGTTTCAGTTGATCGATGACGTCCTCGACTACAGTGCGGGCAACCGCACGCTCGGTAAAAATATTGGCGATGACCTGGCGGAAGGAAAGCCGACACTACCCTTGATTCACGCGCTCAATGAAAGCAACGCCGCACAGCGGCAATTGTTACGCAACGCCATCGAACGCGGCGGCCTCGAACAGATCGATGCCGTGATCGACGCAATTGAGTCGACCGGGTCCATCGCGTACACTGCGCGCAAGGCCGAGGTCGAGGCGAAGCTGGCGCGACAAGCGCTCACTGGGTTAGCAGACTCGCCCTTCAAACAAGCTCTGTTCGATCTGGCCTATTTTTCTGTTCATCGCGACTACTGACCGCGTCCATTTTCGGGGTGTAGCTCAGCCTGGTAGAGCACTGCCTTCGGGAGGCAGGGGCCGGAGGTTCGAATCCTCTCACCCCGACCATAAA
>FXBF010000677.1_pt1 | contig 11917 bp, 10 predicted proteins | sample 5335321 | NCBI WGS metagenome assembly FXBF01 (sample SAMEA103928391, study PRJEB20085) | sediment metagenome | isolation source: sediment | reverse complement strand
ACCCACGACCTAGTGGTTAACAGCCACCCGCTCTGGCCACTGAGCTACCCCGGAATACGACGACTCTTGCGCAGGCGGGCTCCCTCCAGTTCACGACAGCTCCTTGCCGCTCGTCCTGCTCCAAGTAGCGGGGGTGGGATTCGAACCCACGACCTCCGGGTTATGAGCCCGGCGAGCTACCAGACTGCTCCACCCCGCAGCAGATAAGCGTTCTAACGTATCGGGAGCGCCGAAACGTGTCAACCGCGGGGAGCGGCACGATGGCTGTCAGACGACAGGTCTCTGGCTATTTGTCAGTAGCGACCGGGCCCACTTTCCTCCATCTGCTTGCGGCCGCGGGCCCCGCCTTGGTATCCTGACGGAGCCATGGCGAGCCCCGTCTTGACCCGCGAACTGGAGAGCGAGCTCAGCCGCCTGGTGGGCCGTGATGCCGTGCTCACGGAACCGGGCGAGCTGCTCACCTACGAGTCCGATGCGCTGACCGAGCACCGGGCGACACCCGCTGCAGTCGTCTTCGTGCGCAATACCGGCGAGCTGCAGCAGGTCGTCTCGGCTCTGTACGCGGCGCGGATCCCGTTCGTGCCACGCGGTGCGGGTACCGGGCTCTCCGGCGGCGCCGTGGCGGACGGGGCGGTGATCATCGAGCTGTCCCGCATGAACCGCATCGTCTGGGTGGATGCGGAGAACCGCCGGGCCCGGGTGCAGCCCGGCGTGATCAACAGTCAGCTCGCCACGGTGGTCGCGCCACACGGGCTGATGTACGCGCCCGATCCCTCCAGCGAGACCGCCTGCACGCTGGGCGGCAACGTTGCAGAGAACTCCGGCGGGCCCCACTGCTTGAAGTACGGCGTTACGGCCAATCACATAGTTGGCCTGACGGTCGTCACTCCCGATGGCGAGGTCATGGAGCTGCCCGGTCCGCAGAGCCCGGGCTATGACCTGGTCGGTCTCTTCGTCGGCTCGGAAGGCACACTGGGCGTTTGCAGCGAGATCGAGGTCCGGCTGGTGCCGACTCCCGCGGCGGTAGAAACGCTGCTCGCGCACTTCGATGACATCGATGAAGCCAGTCGCGCCGTTTCCGCTATCATCGCCGCCGGCATCCTTCCCGCCGCATTGGAGATGATCGATCAGAATACACTCAAGGCGGTAGAGGCATCGGTCTTCGCGGCGGGCTTTCCGACTGACGTTGCCGCCTCGCTCATCGTGGAGCTCGACGGGCCGCGGGCCGGGCTGGCCGAGCAAGCGCGCGAGGTGGAGGCGCTGCTGCAAGACCACGGGGCCCGGGAGGTGGCAAGAGCGGCGGGCGAAGAGGACCGCCTGAAGTTCTGGAAGGCGCGCAAGTCGGCGTTCGGCGCCATGGGCCGGTTCGGCTCCGACCTGCTCGTCCAGGATGCGACGGTGCCGCGCAGCCGCATCCCCAAGGTTCTCGCTCGCGTGTACGACATCGCCCGCAAGTACGACCTGGTGATCACCAACGTCTTCCATGCCGGGGACGGGAACCTCCACCCGAACATCCCCTACGACCGCCGTGAGCCGGGAGTGAGCGAGCGGGTGCACGCGGCGAGTCGCGAGATCATGGAGGCGTGTGTGGCGGCCGGCGGCACCATCACGGGTGAGCACGGCGTCGGCGTCGACAAGCGCCAGTACATGTCGCTCATCTACTCGGAGGACGACCTGCAAACGATGCGCTGGGTGAAAGAAGCCTTCGACCCGGCGGGGCTCTGCAATCCCGGGAAGGTGTTACCCGATGAGCCCGCGGGAGCAGGGCCGGGTCGAGTCGGCGAAGGCGAGAGGAAACCCAATATCGCCGAGGCCATCGAGTCGGCGTTGGGGGGAGATTGCCTGGTCGACGATCCCGGCGAATTCAGTGTGGATGGCCAGCCGCCGCTAGTCGCCGCCGCGCCCGCTTCCGTCGAGGAGCTCGCCGAGTTGATGAAGCTCGCCGCCGGCTCCGGCTGGGCGGTGTTGCCGGCGGGGCAAGGGACTTGGCTCTCGACGGGTGTTCCCCTCAGCCGGCTTGATCTTCTGGTCACAACTCGCCGGCTGAAGGGACGGGTCGAGCACCACCCCGATGACCTGCTGGCCACGGTCCAGGCCGGCACATCGCTGGCCGACCTCAACGCGGCGTTGGCGGAGGCGGGCCAGTGGTGGCCTCTCGATCCGCTGGGTGGCGGGACGGTCGGAGCCGTTATCGCTACCGCGTCCGACGGCCCGCTCGCGGCCATGTACGGAGTGCCGCGCGACCTCGTACTCGGCCTTACGGTCGTGCGTGCAGACGGCCGCACTGTGAAGGCGGGCGGCCGGGTGGTGAAGAACGTGGCCGGTTTCGACATGGTGAGGCTGTACACCGGCAGCTGGGGCACGCTGGGTGTAATCGCGGAGGCCAACCTGCGGCTGCACGCGCTTCCGCATGCGGACGTGACCCGGGTGTACAGCGCCGGGCGCGGGGATGAACTCGTTGCCTTCGCCGCGGAGCTGGGCCGAAGCGGAGAGTTGATGCCCGCGGCGGCGGAAATTCTCTCGCCGCTTGCCGCCCCGGCACTGGGAACAGAGACCGACGGCTGGCAGATGGCCGTTCGCTGGCTCGGGCACGAGAGCGCGGTTGAGGGCGCGGTCGACGCCGCGGAGGCTTGCATCGCCGGCAGTGCGGTCCAGGGTGAGAAAAGAAAAGGTCCGTGGGATGCACTCGCCGCCGTGGAAGAGCGCATCGAGCCGCGTCTCACGGTCAGGGTGGACGTACCCATCGGTGCCAGCGCCGAAGTGATCCGGCGAGCCACGCCCTTCGCTGCCGGCTCGACACCGGCGATCATCGCCTCGCCGCTATTGGGGCGCGTCTGGATCTTGGTGCCGGCGCCGCTGTACGAAGAGGCGTCCGAAGATCGTGTCTGGGCGTCGCGACTGGATGACCTCCGCAGCGTGGCGGGCGAACGCGGCGGCAGTGTGAGAATCGATCGAGCCCCCGCGGAGCTGCGGGGCCTCGTCGACCCATGGGGCGAGGTCGGACCGGCACAGCGCCTGCACGCTGGACTGAAGGCTCGCTTCGACCCGAACTCGAACCTGAAACCGGGGTTTTTCTTGGGAGGTCTGTGAGGTGCGGTGGAAAACCTTGGCTTCGATGTCCGTAGGCCTGGTGATATCGGGGTGCGTCTTCTATCAACCCGTCGAGCCATCGCTGGTCTGGCATCCCTTCGAGGCAACGGCCTATTGCGACTACGGGTTCACGGCTTCGGGCGTTTGGGTCCGTGAGGGCATCGTAGCGGGCGACCCTAGAATTCTCCCGTTGGGTAGCGTAATAGACATAAAAGTTGACGGTGAAATGCTCGAGAAGTACGACGTCATGGACACCGGCGGCAAGATCAAGGGTTATATTATCGACATCTGGATGCCGACCTGCGAGGAGGCGGTCCGATTCGGGAAGCGCGAAGTGAAGGTGCGCGTGCGCAAGAAAGGCGAGCTGCGCCGCTGAACCCACTCAACCCACTCACCCTGACGACCATCGAACGGTGAAGATCTACACACGCAGGGGCGACTCGGGCGAAACCTCACTATTAGGAGGCAACCGAGTACCTAAGGACCACGGTCGCGTCGAAGCCTACGGGGCCGTCGACGAGCTCAATAGCGTATTGGGGCTCGCCGTGGCGTTGCTACCCCCGGAGATGGAGCACTGGCATGCACCGCTCATCGCGATCCAGTCCGACTGTTTCACGCTTGGCGCCATCCTCGCAACCCCAGAGACCGGTAGGGCCAGGCCCGATCGCATCCCGGATCTCCCGGAGGCCCGGGTCACCGCGCTCGAGACGGCGATCGACGAGTTGGATGACGGTCTCGAGCCGCTGACCGCGTTCGTGCTCCCCGGCGGCAGCGAGTGCTCGGCGGCGCTCCAGCTCGCCCGCAGCGTGTGCAGGCGCGCGGAGCGTGCGGTAGTGACTCTGAGCCAAAGCGAGGATGTCGAGCCCATCATCATCAAGTACTTGAACCGGCTCTCCGATTTTCTTTTCACGCTCGCCCGCTTTGCGAACGTGGGGGAGGGCGTACCCGAAGTGGAGTGGCACCCAACGAGAGAGATATGACGATCAACCGCACGCCGTTCGAGCTCACCAGCGGAGAAGGTGATCCCATCCGCGGCGACGTCTGGACAGGTGACGGCGCCAGATCCGAGACCGCTATAGTCATCTGCCATGGCTTCAAGGGCTTCAAGGACTGGGGCTTCTTCCCGTATGTCTCCGAGCAGCTCGCGGAGCGGACGGGGTATCCGGTGATCACCTTCAATTTCTCTGGCAGCGGGATTGGGCCGGACCTGGAGAACTTCACCGAGCTCGACAAGTTCGAGCGGAATACGTTCAGCAAGGAGTTGGACGACCTCGACGTCGTGCTCGATGCCGCGGAAGCGGGAGGCCTGCCGGGATTGGGCCGGCGGTCCAGCTTCGGCTTGCTGGGACACAGCCGCGGCGGCGCCAGCGTGGTCATCACGGCGGCCGGGGATCCTCGCATCGACAGCCTGGTCACCTGGAACGCCATCGCCCGCATCGATCGCTGGACGGACGAGCAGAAGGAGGAGTGGCGCCGCAACGGGCGCGTGGAAGTCCTGAATGCTCGGACCGGCCAGATGATGCCCCTCGGCCTGGCTCTCTTGGAGGACGCCGAGAAGAATGCCTATCATCTCGACATCCTGAAGGCCGTCTCAACGCTTCGCGTGCCTTACCTTATTATACACGGAACGAACGACGAGTCGGTGAACATCTCCGATGGCGAGCAACTCGCCGCTGCGGCAGAAGAAGAGACTACACGGCTCGAGCGCATCGAGGGGGCAGGCCACACGTTCGGTGCCGTGCACCCGTTCGACGGGACCACCGATCACCTGGCGCAGGTGGTCGGACTGACGGCCGACTGGCTCACTGAAACCTCGAGCGACTCGGGGGCCGGACAGTGAATCTGTTCAGTTCTCGCGTGCTGATCGCACTCGCTGCCGTGGTGACGGGTTGCCAGAGCCCGCAGAAGCGGGAGGATGTGGTGGGCCCTGCCCAACTGCAGACGGCGGTTGATGACCTTCTCACCGCGTCGGAGGGTGCGTGGAACGGCGGCGACCTGGACGGCTTCCTCCGCTGGTACCAGCGCGGGCCGAAAACGACGTTCATGGGCTCCGACGGCCCGATTCACGGTTGGGAAGCGATCCGCGGGCGATACGCGCCTCGGTTCGAGCCGGGGGCGTTGCGCGACTCGCTACGATTCGAGAACCTGGAGACCCGCCCGCTCGCCCCCTGGCTTGGGCTCGCCACTGGTCGCTACGTGCTGTTTCAGGGTGACTCAATCACGGCGACCGGCATCTTCACGCTAGTGGTCGAGCGGACGCCGGAGGGCTGGCGCATCGTCCACGACCATAGCAGCGCCAGCGGCTAGTTCAGCCTCGACTCCAGGTTCTCTTTCCTGTAGCGAGCCATCTCCACCTGTTCCCTCAGCGTCGGATCAGCGTCATCTCCGAAGCGCGCTACGATCTCTTCGTACGTCGCCAGCGCCTCCGCTCGATCGCTGAGCTGAAGCAAAGCGGAGGCCTTGTTGAGCAGCGCCTTCGAGGCCCGCTCGCGGAGAATCGGGTCACGCGAGTCACCCCAGCGGCTGACTACATCGTCCAGCACGGCTATCGCTTCCGACAGCCGGTCGAGCTCGGCCAGCGCGATCCCCTTGTTGATCAGCGCCTTGCCGACGGCCTCGCTGAACGTGGGCTCGGGATCGGCGGAAAAGCGGCCGACCAGCTCGTCATAGACGGTGATCGCTTCTTCAAAGCACTGGCGCCCCCCCAGACTGGCGCCTTTGTTGAACAGCCCCCTAACCGCGCTCTCCCTCAGTCCGAGGTGGCGGGAAGTGCCGGTTCGGCTCAGCAACTCGTCGTAGACGCCCGTAGCCTCCTCGAGGCGGCCGAGTTGGGCGAGCACCACGCCTTTGTTGAACAACGCGCTGTTCACCTTGAGCTGCACGGCGACCCGGTAGACATCCTCGTCCGGCAGCGCGTCCCCGATCTCGACCACACGGCTGTAAGCCTGAAGCTCTTCTGCGGAGCTGTCAGAGAGCCCTGCGGCCGCACCCAGGAGCGCGTCCATCAGGTAGCTCAACTGCTCGGGCTCCAGCTCGGACTCCAGAGCCAGCGAAGCCGCGTTGATGGCATCGCGGTACTGCCCCCGCTTCAGCGCCTCGTGCACCTTGTCCAGCGGCTTGCCTTCACGTCCCATCGGTCCTCCCCGATCCAGCGCGCCGATCGTGCTTTGATGAGTATCATATAATATACTGACTGACTCGCTCTTCTGCCCACTCCGACACCTGGGGGCAGCCCGACCCGGCTTCCGGGGTCGTTGGAGGGCAGCCCAAACACCCTCTCGTGGAGGTGTCCATGAATATCCCGATCGCTCTCGCAGTCGCGGTTGCTGTACAGGCCGGTGGCTCCGGCGCGCCCGTCGATACCGTCTACTTCACGCCCGAGGTGGCCCAGCCGACGTTCGCGGTCCGGGAACCCGTTCTCCGCATCAAGCCGGGAACGGTGCTGATCTCCAATACGATGTTCGGCGCCTACTACACCGAAGAAGGTGGCGCATTCCCAGGTGAAGTCGGGCCGATTTACGTGGAGGGCGCCACCCCGCAGGACATCCTGGTCGTCAAGATCGTGAAGGTCCAACCCAACCATGAGCTGGCCGCGTCCCGGCTCTATCCCGACTTCGGCGGGCTCGCCTCCGACGCGCGCTCGCGCATGCTCAACGATCCGATACCGGCACGGCGCTACGTCTGGCGTCTCGATCGCGAGAACATGACCGCCACGACGGAGCTGCCGGACAGCCGGATGCGCGAGATCACCATCGACCTGCAGCCGATGCTGGGCCGGCTGGCCGTGGCGCCCCGCGGCCAGGAGGCGTTCGCGGGCCTCTGGCCGGGCGACTTCGGGGGCAACATGGACGCACCGGAGGTCCGGGAGGGCTCGACGGTCTACCTGCCGATCTTCCACGACGGCGCCTACTTGTATTTCGGCGACGGCCACGCCCGACAGGGCCAAGGCGAGGTGGCGGGGACCGGCCTCGAGACTTCGATGGACGTGATCCTGGAGATCGATCTGATCCGAGGTGTAGCTATCGACTGGCCGCGCATCGAAGATGACGAGTACATCATGGTCGCCGGGAGCGGCCGGCCGCTGATCGATGCCTTCCGGATCGCTCACGTGGAGCTGATCGAGTGGCTGGAGGAAGACTACGGTTTCGGCCGCTGGGACGCCTACGAATTGGTGGGCCAGGTGGGGGAGAGCACGATCGCCAACATCGTGGACCCGAACTACACGGTCGTGGCCAAGTTCCCCAAGCGGTTCCTGCCCGAGTGAGAAACGCGGGGCCCCGGATCTGCGTAGGGGTAAGGAACTCGGCATGCCCCGTGGCGTTGCTTGATGTTCCCGCCCCGGGCACTAGGTTGCATAATTCGGCATCCTGATAACTTGATTGGGTACTGCTATAGATGACTGGCCAGAGCTCGAAGAGCCAACCGGATAGAAGCCGCCGCGGATATCTCACCCGGGTGCTCGTGGTGTTTTTCGGCGCCTCGTACGCAGTGCTGGAGATCGTAGACATCTTCATCGACCAGCTCGGTCTGCCGGACTGGTTCTTCCCCGGGGTGATCGTCCTGCTGCTGATCGGGCTTCCCATAGTGGTAGCGACGGCGCTGGTGCAGAGCCGGAACCACGTCGCAGAGGCGGGCGAGGTGGAAATGGTCCCGCAGCCTGCCGCTGTTGGGGCGACAGCCGACCCGGGAGTCGAAGCTGACTTCGCCGTCCAGCCCGCCGCACGTTCCATGCACTGGCTCACCTGGCGAAAAGCCATCCTCGCGTTCGTCGCCGCCTTCGCCTTGTGGGGTATCGTAGTAGCCGGCTACATGGCCATGCGCGCCTTGGGGATCGGGCCCGTCGGCTCCCTGGTCGCGGCCGGCGTGATCGAGGAGCGCGAGCGCATCATCCTCGCCGACTTCGAGAGCAACACCGGCGATCCTTTGCTGGGCTGGGCGACCACGGAGGCCTTCCGCACCGATCTGAGCCAGTCCACGGTCGTCACTGTCGTGAGTGGGGCCTCTGTCGAGCGGGTACTCGCCCTGATGCAAGAGGAATCCGACCCGCCGCTCGACGAGGACCTGGCTCGTGAGGTGGCGATCCGCGAGGGCATCAAGGCCGTGGTTGCCGGCGACATCACGCCGGTCGGAGGCGGCTACGTTCTGACGGCCCGATTGGTGAGCGCCCAGGATGGACAGGTGCTTGCGGCGGCGCGTGAGAGCGCACGGGATTCCACGGCGATCATCCAGGCTATCGATCAGCTATCCAAGAAGCTGCGGGAACGCATCGGCGAGTCGTTGAAGACCATCCGGCGTAGCGAGCCGCTCGATCAGGTGACCACATCGTCCCTCGAGGCGTTGCGTACGTACTCGCAGGCCGTGCGCCTCATCGAGGAGGGCGAGCACGAGCGAGCGATCCCTCTGCTGGAGGAGGCGGTGGATCGCGATTCGGCGTTCGCCATGGCGTGGAGGAAGCTAGGCGTCACGCTCGGCAACGTCGGGAGGGACCGCGCTCGGGAGATCGAGGCACTCACGCAGGCCTACGAGCACCGCGACCGGCTCGTGGACCGCGAGCGCTACATGACGGAGGGCAGCTACTACCAGGGTGTGATCCGCGACAGCGATCGTGCGGCGGCCGCATACCAGGCGCTGCTCGACCTCTACCCGAATGACACCTGGGCGATGAACAACCTGGCGCTCATCTACATGTGGGATCGTGACTTCCGGCGCGCTAACCAGCTGTACGAGCGCGCCATCGAGCTCGATTCGGCGGGTGCCCTCTACTATGAAGGCGCAATAATCACACAGATCGCCCTCGGTGATTTTGGTGGTGCGGATGAGACTCACCGGCGCATCACCGAGAAGTTTCCCGAACATCCGACTGCTCTGCTCGCCGGGTCGGCGATCGCCACCGCCCGCTTCGACTACGACCTGGCGGAGGAGCAACTCCGCGCGGCGCGGGAGAGCCCGAGCCCGAACCGGCTCACCCAGGTTGCTCTGGGCTTCAGCGAGGTCCAGATCGCCGAGATACGCGGCCAGCTTGGCGAGGCGGAGCGAATGCTCGAGGGTATGGCGCTCGTCTTCGAGCAGCAAGGTGACTACGGGCGCTATTTCGGCACGACGATACGGATCGCTTTCTACGATCTCTTGTTGAGGGCTCAAGCCGACCGTGCGGTGGAAAGAGTCGAGGCGGCCCTCGCCCGGCGCCCACTGGAAGAATTCGACCCTCTCGAGCGGCCCTACGAGATGTTGGCTGTGTTCTACGCTCTGGCGGGACGCGATGAGCAGAGCCGTGCCATGTTGGCGGCGGCGAAAGCCGTCGATGATCAGGCCAGCTATGATAAGAGCACTGAGGATGACGTGGCCCGTGCCATACTTGCTGGCAACGAGGGTCGGATGGAGGAGGCGATCCGGCAGATACGTCTGGCGGACGTGGGGGAATGCTCTGTATGCGCGCTCCCAGTATTGGGTCGCATCTACGACGCCGCCGGTCAGACCGACTCCGTGGTGGCCGTCTACGAGCGCTACCTCGAGACGCCGTGGCTCTACAGGCTGGCCTCGACCGACTGGTGGGCGCTGGCAGGAGTCTACGAGCGGCTGGGTGGGCTCTACGAGTTGAGCGGCGACACCGAGAAGGCGCTGTACTACTACAACCGCTTCGCGGAACTATGGAAGGACGCGGATCCAGAGCTGCAGCCTCGTGTCGACGCAGCGCGTCGTGCGATTGAGCGACTGTCTGCTGAGGAGCCAGCGGTGGGAGGTAAGAAGTAAGAGGTAAGAGGTAAGCAGTGATCGGTCACCGCAACGACTGCTAACTGTTTACTGTTTACTGTTTACTACTCACCGCCCCGCCTACCCCCCCCGCGTATGCATCTCCCGATGCGGGTCTCTGCGCAAGTCCTCGATCTGATACAGAGGCCCACGCGAGTTGAGCGCTTTCCGCTCCTCGGCCCCGCGATCCGCTCGCCCCGTCCAGCCGTCCAGGATCAGCTCCTTGATCTCGTCCTCCGAGGCCTGGCTGCGTAACGGGGTCCGGAGGTCGACGCCACTCGCCGCGTAGAGACAGAGGAACCAGAGCCCGTCCGCCGTGATCCGGCTGCGATCGCAGGTGCGGCAGAACGGCTCGGTGGTGGAGGCGATGACCCCGAAGCTGGCACCGTCGGGTAGGACGAATCGCTCTGCCGGCGCCGAGCCGTTCTTGCTGAGCTGCTGGATCCGCCCGTAATACCGCTCGAGAGTCTCGAGCATCTCCCGTCGCGATACGACCCTCTCCATCGACCAGTGCGTCGCGCCGCCTACGTCCATGTACTCGATGAAGCGAATCTCGACGCCCTTCTGCTTGCCGAACTCGATGAGGTCGATCAGTTCATCGTCGTTATAGCCGCGCATCACCACGGTATTGACCTTGACGCTCTTCAAGCCGGCCTGGACGGCGGCATCGATACCCTCGATCACCTGGTGCAGCTGATCTCGACCCGTGAGCTGCTGGAAACGATCGGTCCGCAGCGTGTCCAGGCTGATGGTGACACGCTGCAGGCCGGCATGCCGCAAGCGCCCGGCGTGTCGCGGCAGTAGCACGCCGTTCGTGGTCAGGCTGAGGTCGCCGATGTCCCGGTTCCCGGCCAGCCGCTCGACCACCTGTTCCACCTCCTTGCGCATCAGCGGCTCGCCGCCGGTCAGCCGCACCTTGTCGACACCGAGTTCCGTGAAGATGCCCACCAGTCGGCCGATCTCGTCGACGCTGAGTATGTCCTGCCGCGGCAGCCAGGCGTACTCCTCCTCCGGCATGCAGTAGTTGCAGCGCAGGTTGCACATGTCGATCAGCGACACCCGCAGGCTCCTCAGCGGGCGGCCCAGCCTGTCCTCTGACAGCCGGGCGACGCTTTCCGCCACGGGCGCAACGGCTGGATTCGCGGGTCTGTTCAAGCCCTTCTTCCTGTGTTCCGAGTCGCGATAAGTCCCTCAGTCTGTTGGGGGACTGGCCTAAATGCAAGGCACACCTTCCGGGGAAACTCGCTCCTGGTCGTAGATGTTCTACGCAGGAACATTGGATATGGGCCTTCGATAGGGGTTTTCATGAAGATACCAGTACCTGTAACCACTGCACTGGCGTTCGGATTCCTGGCTTTGTTCGCCTGTAGCGAGGCCAGGTCCCAGGGAGGTCAGGGCGACCAGGGCTCGTCCGGGGAGGTGAAAGTGCCATTCAGCACACGAGGCTGGAAGACCGACTTCTCGAAGCACTCGGTCCCGTTCGACGAGATCCTATCAGGTGGGCCGCCCAAAGACGGCATCCCCGCCATAGACGACCCGAAGTTCGTCCCGGTGGGCGAAGCCGACGGATGGCTGGGGGACCGCGAGCCGATCGTCGTCGTCGAGTATGAGGGCGAGGTCCGGGGCTATCCCTGGCAGATCCTGATCTGGCACGAGATTGTCAACGATGAGATCGGCGGCCTTCCCCTATCCGTGACGTACTGTCCTCTCTGTAACACGGCCATCGCCTTCGACCGCCGTGTTGGCGACCTGCTCCTCGACTTCGGTACCACCGGCAAGCTTCGTCACAGCGACCTGGTGATGTACGATAGGCAGACGGAGACCTGGTGGCAGCAGGCGACGGGTGAAGCGATCATCGGCGAGCTGACGGGCACGACGCTGACGTTCCTCTCGGCGCCCACCGTCAGCTGGGTGGACTTCAAGAAGGAGTACCCCGAGGCCGAGGTGCTGAGTCGCGATACCGGCTTTAGCCGTTCCTACTGATCGAGCCCCTACGGCGGTTACGACACAGGCCGGCCGTTCCTCTTCCGTGGCGATGCCGATAAGCGGCTGCCGACCATGGCCCGCGTAGTTGCTG
>FXBF010000676.1_pt1 | contig 11923 bp, 9 predicted proteins | sample 5335321 | NCBI WGS metagenome assembly FXBF01 (sample SAMEA103928391, study PRJEB20085) | sediment metagenome | isolation source: sediment | reverse complement strand
CTACCAGAAGCCGGAGCTGTTGGCTGTCGCTCCGAATCAGGTCTGGTCGTGGGACATCACGAAGCTTCGCGGCCCGGTCAAGTGGACCTACTACTACCGCTACGTGATCCTGGATGTCTTCTCCAAATACGTGTCCGGCTGGATGCTGGCTCAACGAGAGAGTGCCGAGTTCGCCTCTCATCTGATCGCCGAGAGCTGTGGCAAGCAAGACATCGCGCCGGGCGAGCTCACGCTTCACGCCGATCGCGGCTCCTCGATGCGGAGCAAGCAAGTCGCCTGTCTGCTGGCAGAGCTCGGCGTAACCAAGACTCACTCGCGTCCTCATGTCTCCAACGACAACCCCTACTCCGAATCTCAATTCAAGACGCTGAAGTACTGCCCGCAGTTCCCAGCCCGTTTTGGTTCCATCGAAGACGCTCGAGTGTTCTGCCGCAGCTTCTTCGACTACTACAACAACGAACATCGTCACTCGGGCATCGGCCTCATGACCCCAGCGATGGTTCACTACGGCCGCGCTGAGCCAATCAGCGCCGCTCGACGGCGCACCCTTCTCGCCGCTTATCGCGCACACCCTGAGCGCTTCGTCCACAAGCCGCCCCAACCTCCTGTTTTACCTCGAGCCGCATGGATCAACCCGCCGCCGGAGAAAACGACGCGCCAGGAGGCCGCAGGCGCCACTTTCTCGGGGTCGTCCATACCTGGGGTACCCCCGGATTCAGGCCAACGCGGCGAGATCTCGCCGGACGCAGACGGCGACCGCCCCGGGCCCACGAGCCTTCCTGCATTGATTGAGGCTCACTAAATGCAGTCCGCGGGTGTCTCAGAGTTGTTGACACGTTCACTAGAGGAACCACATCAGGAGGATCCAGCGCCTTCTGCCACAGAATAAGCTCCCCAGAAACTGCAAGGGCGAATCTAGCAAGCTTGAAAGTGACAAAATGTAGCGTCTTCGAACTGAGTAGTGTCTCGAATTCCGCTTAATCGTCTACCACCGCAAAGCGGATAGTTTTGATGAAAGCCCCTTTAAAGGGCCCAGAGGTGTACGGCCTTTGCGCGTCTTCCGAATAGATGCAATCACCCTTTCTGCAATGTAAATTCCTATAACGGCAGAGGCTTGTCAGGTCTTACCGCCCGCTAGAGCCGGTGGCTCAGCCGCTTATGTTGACGCGCGGACAATCGACTTAGGTTATATAGGTGATAATAGCGATGTCGTAAAGATTATCGGCATCGCTAGATCCTGACCGATCGCGATTTTTCCAAATTCTTTATTTAGTACGGTTGGAGAACTCGTGCCAGACTTGAAGGACGCCACCATCACGGCGCCGATGTTATTGTTACTTATCGGCCTGACTATCCTGGTTAACACGTTCGTTTTCAACGTTATACAATAATTCTCTGGTGAGCAGATATTTGTTGGGGCAAAATGTTGTTAACTTGTGGCATCGTATTGCTGCCATTTATTGCGCCGTCGTTATTGGTATCTACTCGTTGCTGCCCGATTCGAAGCCGCCTACCAACCGTACGGGGAGTATCACTGAGCATCTCGACCACATGCTCGCGTACGGGGTTCTGATGAGCTTATGTCTGCTGGGCTTCGGGCGACGGCTTCCGTCTGCGCTGATTGCAGTCGGCCTCCTGACCTATGGTGGCATACTCGAACTCTTACAGAACGAAATGCGTAACCGAGACCCCGAGTACCTAGACGTGGTCACAAACAGCCTATGGATTTTCGCGGGATGAGTCCTAACGACGATACTACAACGGTTAAGGTGACTCGAGCTTAGAGCGTACGAATCGTTACGCCGACGTTCGACGCCAAAAGCTTATTAACGGATTGGCCGGTCATTACGGGGTATCCGTTTTCTATCGAAACAGTCGAGGCATGGGGTCTATGCCTCGGTCAGCGTCCGATCCCCACCGTGCAGCCTCGAGGACGCTTTAAAAAATTGCTGCCATACACGCAAAGCGAACATGCGATTTCCGCTTGCACGGGGTTGTTTTTGAGCGATATGTTACGCATACTGGAGAAAATTAGCCGAATTCGGATCATTTCCTAATTTATGAGTTACTGGAGTTCTTTAACAAAACGATATAAATAGTTCCCTTGGTATCATGTCCACACTTAAGCTTACAGTCAGACGGCAAAAGCGGAGCCGTTGGCATTATACAAGCGGTAAAGAACTAGACCCTTGAGAAGTTGCTTTATGCGTTTTCTGCCCAAGGTGTTCCTGGTCGGTGGGCCCGATGTCGACGCGCGTCTGGATCTAATGCATCGCCTCAATGACGACTTCGATCTCACCGCCCTTGGCTCAGTGCCAATACTGCGCGATCGATTCCGGGCCGAGGGTTTCGATTACATCGCTTATCACCTCAACCGACGGGTTAACCCGCTCTCAGATTTATTAACCGTGGGTCAGCTTACGTCCGTTTTTAGGAAGCTAAGACCACAGATTGTCCACGCATTTGATACAAAGCCAGGTATCTGGGGCTGCCTGGCGGCACGATTGGCGGGTGTTCCCATTGTTATTGGTACTTTAACGGGGTTTGGAGGGAGCCTGTATGGGAACGACAGTTTGAAAAACCGATTGGTATGGTCGTTTTACGAGCGACTGCAGACGCTGGCCTGCCGCCTTTCGGATTTAAGCATCTTTCAAAACGAAGACGACGCGCACGAGTGCATCGCCACGGGTGTTGCATCACAAGAAAAAACAAAGGTTATCTTGGGCTCAGGTGTTTCGACCAATTTCTATGCTCCTGATCGAGTTCCTTCGAGAGAGCGGGCAAGGTTGCGATTCGAGCTACGTATTCAGCCCGACGAGATCGTGGTAACCATGATTTCCCGTCTGATTCGCTCAAAAGGCGTACTTGAGTTCATGGATACGGCCCGGGCAGTGCATCTGAATCACCCTCACGTGCGTTTCTTGCTCATTGGGTCAGAGGATAAGGAAAGTATTGATCGGCTCGATGCAGTGGAACTAACCGAATTGAAGCAGACTGTGATTTGGCCGGGTCCGAGACGAGATATATCGGCCGTGTTGGCTACATCTGACATTTTTGCATTTCCCACTGCTCATCGAGAAGGTATACCTCGCGTCTTGATGGAGGCGGCATCGATGGGATTACCGATCGTCACGACCGATACTCCGGGTTGTAACGAGGTGGTTAACAATGGCATCAACGGTTTCCTGATACCGGTCCATGATGCGAACGCGCTCAGCCAAGCGATCTTGCGTCTGATTAAACAGCCGGAGCTCCGTGAACGCTTTGGAGCCGCCTCACGCCGACGGATGGTGGAACGCTTCGATTTGTCCGTTATAGCGACGCAAACGCGTATGCTGTACTGGCAGTTGCTAGCTCGTAAAGGGCTTTCACATGCCGTAGAACCTTAAGAGTCGACGAAGTCGCTATCGGACAGTGACGTGGAAACGGTAGATCACGACTAAAGAGTCGGTTCCGAACCGCCTTATAATCGCAAAGATGAGCGTCAGTCTGCTAATTCTACCTGTTAAGAGTTTTACTCGCTAATGCGATGAATGTAGAAATTCTTAATCAACCTGATGCTGCTTGTGACACCTTTGTTGCCCAAAGGTCCAACGGAAGAATTTGTCATCTATACAAATGGAGTGATGCCGTCACACGAGGGCTCTCGGCCAGACCCTATTATCTAATAGCCCGCGAAGGAAACACCGTTCATGGAATATTGCCCCTGACCCACGTAAAAAGCCTTCTGTTTGGAAACTTCATGGTCTCTCAAGCTGTTAGCGATCATGGTGGTCCGCTTGTGGATTCGGACCAAGCACGAGATGCTCTTTTCGACCGAGCCGTCAAATTAGCGACCGAGCAACGGTGTGAGTCGATAGAATTTCGCAACACCCGACCTTTGCCTTATGACCTTCAAAATCGCCCCGGCAAAATGGTTCTGCATCTCCCGCTCGATCCAGACCCCGACATCGTATGGAAATCATTCCATTGCAAGATCAGAAATCAAATTCGTAAAGCCATAAAATCCAATATCACTGCTACAAGTGGGCACCTAGAACTTTTGGACGACTTCTACCGTGTCTACGCCATCCGGATGAAACAGCTCGGGACGCCTCTTTATTCCCGTAAATTGTTAGAAAGCCTTTTAAGAAACTTTCCCGACAACAGTTCGCTGTTTATAGTCCGTCTTAATCACATCACCATTGGCGCGGCCTTGACTTTTTGCTTCAACGGTTTCGCAGAAATCCCTTTTGCCAGCACTCTGGTCCAGTACAACAAACTCTGCCCCAATAACCTCCTATACTGGTCCATCATCAAGCACTACTGTCTTGCCAGAGCCAGAGTCTTTGACTTCGGTCGATGTACGATAGAAAGTCCTACTTATCGATTCAAAAAACAATGGGCTCCAGAACCGGTAGATTTGCACTACCAATATTGGGTCCGTTCGGGTCATCAACCCAACCTCCTGAGCCCGGATAATCCTAAGTATAAAAGACGGGTCGAAATGTGGAAAAAGATGCCAGTTTGCGTGACACGGCTCATTGGGCCGGTTATTAGCCGAAATCTGCCTTGACTATGCAAGCATTTATGGGTTTTTCTGACAGCATATCGATTACTGTAGACGTAGAAGATTGGCCCCAATCCACCTGGGACCGAAGTCTACCCATCGGTGATTATTGTGCGGAAAATACAAGGCGGTTACTTGAACTATTCTCGGAGTTTCCCCATACAGAAGCAACATTTTTCATCCTGGGCAAATTCGCTGCGAAACATCCCGCAATCCTCAGAGAGATTCAACAAGCCGGCCATGAGATTGCCTCTCACGGCTACGGGCATATCGAAACCTTTCGGCTTACCCGAGAAAAGTTTAAGGAGGATATTATACGGAGTACTGCAATCATAGCGGATGCTATAGGCGTTCGTCCGATTGGGTATCGTGCCCCAGATTTTTCCATAGTCGGTGAATCGTTATGGGCCTTGGAAATACTGGCGCATGAGGGTTTCACGTATGATTCAAGCATTTTTCCAATCGACAACAGGCGTTACGGTATCCCCGGTTGGCCGAGGACAGTGACAAAAGTTAAACTTGATTCAGGCAGAACAATTTACGAATTTCCGATGACGACCCTGGATTTCCTGGGTCGGCGTCTACCAATCAGTGGTGGGGGCTATGCAAGATTGTTGCCGGCAACGTTCCTCATCAGAGCTTTTCGTAAAGCACAAACCCAATTGGAGAGCACGCCCATATTTTACTGCCACCCGTATGAATTGGATAATAAAGAGTTTAGACGACTTAAATTAAAGCTACCTTTGAAAGTAAAGCTTCACCAGAATTTAGGGCGGAGACGAACGGCAGATAAGATAAGAAAACTCCTGCAAAACTTTACTTCTATTTCATTGAGTCAAGTTATTTCAAGGAGTCAGAATGTGCCGGCAATTACTTATAACCCTTACGTATTGGATGAAAACTCTGTTAAGCGTACTCCAGCCTTTTCTTACGATGAATGAGCCTCATAGATCAGCGGGGTCGCGTCATATACCCGGTTATCTGTTTCCTATTACCAGGACAGCGTGAGGCCGTTTACTCGTGCTGACGAACATGACGACCCATGATACTTCCACCAAAAGCCCGCTGCCTTTAGTCAGAGTCCCCAGGCTTTCCAGGTGGGAGATATTTTCCCAACGAATGTGAAAAATTATCAAAACAGATAACCAGAACGTGATATTACGCATGGTTAGCTCGCCAAAAGCGCGTTGATATATTGATTCACCACGCTCTCTAGTTCGAAAGGTCGCCGGCTTTCCTGAGGCGGAGGTGGTATCTTGCCGCCTAGTGCCATTTCAATCGCTTGAGCGAGAGCGGCGATATCCCCAACCGGCACCAGTTGACCGTACTGTCCGTCCCTTAAGATCTCTCGAGGTCCACTCGGGCAGTCGGTCGCAATGAGAGGCGCACCACAGGAGAGGGCCTCTATCAGTACGCCGGGCAGACCCTCCCACCTGGAGGAAAGAACGAAGGCTGAGGCGCGGGCCATATAGCGGTAGGGATTCGCCTCAAACCCCGGCAGGCTCACATCTTTGTCTAGGTTAAGCTGCCGGATGAGCGTCTCGAGCTCAGGTCGCTGTTCCCCCTCGCCCAAGATTAATAGTCGCGCTGGTTGGGCCTGGCGTACGCGGGCAAAGGCCTGGATCAGGGTGGGAAAACCTTTCTGCTCGGTTAGGCGGCCAGCTGCCAGCACCACGGGGGGCTGTCCAGGCTTGAACCATGGGTGGTCAAGAGGGGCTTGGGCTTTCTCGCGTAACTCGGGTCTCACGATCGGATTGTAGATGGTGCGAATGTACTCCTGAGGAATGCCTGCCACCTGAATCAGGTCATCGGCCACGCCATTGGAGACAGCGATAATACCGTCAGCCCAGGGATAAAAGCGTCTGATAAGCCATGGCCACAGCCAGCCACGCTTGGATTTGGCGTGCTCAGTCCTCCATGAAAGTGTCACGCGTTCGCTCACTACTGTGCGCGTGGAAACTCCAGCCAAACGACAGGCCCACAAGGCAACGATATTGGTGTGGACCATCATGGAGAGCAGCGCCTGCGGTCGCTCCTGGCGCAGATAACGCACCAAGGCCGGCAGACTGGTCAGGACTCGAGATGCTTTGAGATCCACCACCCGCACCGACTCGTGCACCTCCGCCAAATGAGGACCCTCCGCCTGTGCCAGCAATAGATCCACAGCGTGTCCACGCGAAGCGATTTCCCGAGCGAGGATAAGCGTTACTCGCTCGGCCCCACCACCCCGCATGGAAGGGACAAAGAGCGCCAATCGCTTCGGTGGGCAGAGAATTCCGGGTTCTGCTGCAACTTCGGGCGGGAAATTAGCTACCATGGTTTATCAGCTAACCGTTAGAAGATGGCATCACTATTCGAATGCGTTGCAATACCTGGGTTCGCTGGACACGCGATAATCCGGTATAAAATACCGCCAACGATACTAGCGCGAGCGTAACGCCAACCCAGAGAATCAAATAGAGCCAGGTGCTTGCTGTTACAAAGCTGCCCAGACGTGACATGAACGCAAAAAGTAGTAACGTGATCAGCGCCGGCCTCCCGCTGCTCTTTAGTTGGGAAGATAATGAAACCCCTAGGTAGCGGCCAACAAGCCAAGGATAACTCAACGTAAGGATCGAGCGGCCGGCGATGAACCCTACGATTAAGCCCATGATCCCCATGTTAAAGGTACCCACAAGAACGCCAGCAGCGACTATCGATAGCGTGGCGGATAAGAGACCGATTAATACCTTGCGGCGTAGGTCGAGAGTGAGATCGATTATGCTCGCATCATTTCGAATGAACACAAACTGCGTCACCATCCCTATGATTAGCAAGGTGGCAATAGGCCCCGCATAGTATTCCGCTCCTACCCATAGGCGAACAAAAGACTGATTCCACAGTAGAACTGTTACCCCTACGACGGTTGCTACCAGCCATGTAAACGACATAATCTCTTTACGTACGCGGGTCGCCTTCGCCAAATTTTTGGAGCCAATAATTCCACCTAACCCGGGCGTGATCCCGAAGACCATAATGGCAACGAAGCTAATGAGAGTCTCCGGAACATATTTTGTGAGCGAGTACGTCGTAACCAGCTCTGCTGAGTCGAGTATTCCCAATATGATGACGTCGCTGGCTCTCATCAACCGCATAACTACGCCCCAAACAAGGAACCATCCACTCAAGCGCAAAAACGAACGCACAGCCCCACGCACAGGCTTAGCTATCCCGAACCAGGGAACATGCGTATGCGCGACTTTTAAAAATAAAACTCCCGTCAACACCGTTGCCGCCAACGTAGCCGCCGCCACACCGATGAGACCGGCATCGACATACAAGGCTAAGGCCGTAAATCCGCCGCCAACGGCTACTAAGAGCGCAGATAATCCCATACGCTTATAGCCCAGGTTTTCACCCGTAAGCACCGATCGCGGCACATCTGCTATGCTGACAATAATCAAGCTAACTACGAGAATTGCGGCGGCTAAACGTACGCTTTGAGAAAAGTCTGCGGGTGCATCGAGCCAAACGGGAGCGAACCAGGCCAGCACTGCTCCGAGCGAGACGAGCAACGGTAGGAACAATAACCAAACGGCAACCGCGCTGCCTACCTGACGGCGCTTTTCTTCGTAGTCGGTCGACGCCTGCTGATTAGCAATGGTCCACTTGAGTGCTTGAGTGGAACGACCGCCTGCCGGGTTGAGATACCCGACCAAGCTTCCCAAAACCTGCCATACGCCGTATCCATAGCTCCCAAGACCGGTGACTAGTAGAGGAGTGATTACAAAGCCGACTACTAATCGTGTCCCATAATCCAGAGCTGAGGCGATAGCGTTGAGGTACGCTTTTCTCGTTCGACCCTCATCAGAAAACCACTTTGAAAGGGTCTTGGAATTCAGGGATATCCGGTGTGAAAGCATTTGCCGCTAGTATATGGTTCTTACTTTGCCGCCAGTGATACGCTGATGTCCAACAGTTGCTTCACGCCCTACATCCTGTCGTCCAGGTATTTGTGAGTCTCTTTGTGGCTGAAGTTCGGCACCGCGGCCCGTAATGCATCGAGGATGTCCTCGCGGGTCCACTCACCGTCTTCCTGCAGGCCGCGAATACGGGTCAGAAACGCATCGAGAACCTCATCGCCCTTCGGCTCGGAACTCTTGATCACGGCCACCCCCTCAAAACGCTCCCAGTCCACCGTCTCGGCAGCTGTGTAAAATTCCTCGAGATCCTTCTCGCCGGTAGTGTCGCTTCCGAAAAAATAGCACGGCCATTGATTCCGCGCCGCCAATTCGGCAACGCGACTTCTCGCTTCGTCTTCTGTCTGACAGACATGCGGTTCGTAACCCAAACCCTGGAGAAACCTTTCAGCAATCGTATCGAAACGGGTCGGCTGAAGCTCGTCGCAAGGTTTCGGGAAGAACAAGTCTCGGTTGTGGCCTAGCAGACACGACATCAGGCACAGCTGGCCGGATTCCTGAGCGGTAATAAAGTACCGCTGCACGTCCCGAGGGGCGGAAATGGGCTGCTTCTTGCGAACGCGTTGGAGGAATCCGTGCAGCAAGCTGCCGTCGGAAAACGCGACATTAGCGAACCGGGCCGTCGACACGGGCAACTGCCGACTGGCACGCATCAGGCACAATTCCATGACGCGCTTGCTGGCCCCCATGGCGTTGGTAGGGTTGACCGCCTTATCCGTAGAGACGCCAAAATACTTCTGGCTGCCTGTCTTCTCGGCATGTCGTAGCGACCTCTCCGTGTTGAGCACGTTGACGCTGATCATGCGCATCAACGTGTAAGGGTCCTTTTCGCTGCGGACATGTTTCAAGGCAGACAGGTTGAGTACGTAGTCGTAAGGCTTCTGCGACTCGAGGAACGCCCAGAACTCCTTGCCGCAACAGTCGAGCGGCAAGGTCTGGAAATCGTCTGCGATGTAGCCCAGGGAACTGCGAATATCGCGGACCAGCTCCACGAGCTGGTTTTCGCTGACGTCCACTACATGCAGGCACCGAGGCCTGCGCTGGAAGAGTTCCTTGACCACCGCCTGTCCAATGGTCCCCGCGCCGCCCAGAACCAGAAAGGAACTGTCCGCCACCAGGCCGGCCAGTTCGTCCACAGCCCGCTCCAGGTCCTGGTCAAACAGGCCTCGATCTCGGCCGATAATGGTTAAAGTCTTGTCCATCAATTCACATAGGTCCCCAGGCAGATAGCCTCAATGCTGTGAGAGAAAGCTATGTTGAGTTTCCCGCAATCGCAAGCTTGCCGGCCTTCTTACGGTGCTTCGCCTGGCGTCACGCGGATGAACGTAAAGAGGTGCGAACCGCCATGGTGGTATCGCGCGTCTGTTATGATTCAAACATAGACATGGCGCGTCGAGTTAACGCCGCCATCCTTCTGTCGCGGATTACATTCATCGGGCGCCAGTATATGACGATGACGAGCTGTTGAGGAAACATCTTGTGTGGTATTTCGGAATGTGCCACTTCAACGAAGGACTTGAACTGAGTGCATAACGCAGCGTGTCCGGGCCAAAGTGATCCGCATGATTGTGTGAGATGCAAATATCCGTAACGGCATCGAGCGCTTCATCCAGAACCGGGGTGTTCGCTGGGAATTGAAACCAGGAGCCGAAAAACGCTCCATGGCGCGAGGACAAGGGCCATCAGCACTGCCGACCCGTTGGAGGGGTACTGCTTTATGCAAGCATGACCGTAAAAAATGGGCTTCACGCCCCGATCATTCTCGGTGTGACGACTCATAGACGGGCTCCCTGTTGTTCTGCGCCCTTCCTGTTTCACACCTCGCCTCGCCCTCATGTGCCGGAGCGACAAATCTTCGAAATGGCTCCAGCTCGGCAAATACGACGAGCTTAATGTCATGCTGTTGGCAGAATATGCGAAGGCGGTGTCGCTTCGCGTGGTCTGGTGTAAATGTCATCCAAATTTCGTCAATCTCATACGCGCTCCGGATCGTGGGTAAATCCCTCTCACTGCCAAGAATTGGCACTCCGTGCACACGCCGGCCAACCTGCTCACGATCGTCAGTCAAGAAACCCAGCAAACTTATTCCGGGTAAGCCAGCCTTGATCCAATTTGCCAGCGCAATTCCGCCCCCATTGAAACCATAGATCAGTAGTCCTGGAGATTGCTCTCGCTGCGGCAATCGAGCCGTCCGACCGCCTACACTGAACGCCGTACGTCCAATGATCAGCAACGTGGCCACTACAAACCAACCCATCGGCATCAGATGGAGTGATACGCTTCGACTGATTCCCACCAAGACTAAGAAGCCGGCCATCCATGCAATGGACGTGGCAATAATGAGACGAGTACCATCGGCGAGAGAGAAATGGCCTTTCGGATACCGATAACAACGTCCACCCAGCGCACAGATCAAAAATAATGCTGGGAATATCCACAAGCCGGCCAAGAAACTATCGAAATCTTTGCCGCCGGGGAGCCCTGAGAACCGGAAAAAGTTAGTAAGCAACCAGCCGACTTCCACTAGTAGGATGTCAACGGCAAGCATCACTCCATGTGATTTTACTAAACGTTTCCAATTTATCGCACCAACAGTGCTTTCCCATACACCTTTAACAATCCAAATGAAATCGCTAAGTAGGGTAGCTGTCGGATAATAGGCTAAATTGTACTCTGCCTTCTGCGGGAATAAGACGCGCCGATAATACGCTTCCGGGTCTTCATCAGGCGGGTACAGGTCACATTCACGCAATGAACTGGGGCCAAAGAGGCCTGGCAAAAACTCTAACAAGGCTCGATGGCGATCGACGAACAAATCAGCAAACTGCGGGGATTCCGGACGCGGTCCGACGAATGACATTTCGCCTTTTGCGATGTTCCATAGCTGAGGCAATTCGTCCAGTTTCGTCCTCTCCAGCACTGCCCCTATCTTCGTTAGCCTCACATCGTTCGAAACGGTTACCGCAGGTCCTTGACTCCCCCAAGATGCTGAGAACTTCCGGAATTTATAGAGCGTAAACCGCTTGCCATACAGCCCCAATCTCTGTTGGCGGAAAATGATATGACCCGGCGACTCACACCACAACACCAATGCAATGACAGCCATCACCGGTGCCACGACAAGCAAAGCGATTAGTGTGAGCATAAGATCCATGCCGCGTTTGCAGAGCGCATTCACCCCCGACCATGACCGTTTCTGCCCCAACAAGGACGACGGTTTTGCGATGACCCTAATCTGTGGAGTGCTCATGTCAAACGACCGATTTGAGGGTGGCCACTACCCTGTCCACGTCGCCTTCACGCAACGATGGGTGCAGAGGCAACGTCAACTCCCTAGAGCAGAACGATTCCGTGTTCGGGAGCGAAATGCTAGGGAACCGCTCACGGTAGTAAGAAAAGCGGTGCACCGGAGGAT
>FXBF010000675.1_pt1 | contig 11933 bp, 11 predicted proteins | sample 5335321 | NCBI WGS metagenome assembly FXBF01 (sample SAMEA103928391, study PRJEB20085) | sediment metagenome | isolation source: sediment | reverse complement strand
GGGGTCTCTTTTTGGGTCTGAATAGGTGTGAAACTGCTTTTTCAGCTGGATGTCAAGTCCTGTCTCTTCTTTTGCCTCTCTGACGACAGCGTCTTCAAGGGATTCACCGTAGTCAACAAAACCTCCGGGTATGGCCCATCCTGAAGGTGGATTTTTTCTATTAATGAGAATTATTCCGTGCCCAATCTCTATTATTACATCAACTGTGCAAAATGGGTTTCTCGGATTGGCTTGCACAGGATTATGCTTGCGCAGGAGCTTCAAAATTTATATCAACTTCTTTTTCAGGGATAATCGTGGAAATAGCATGCTTGTATATAAGCTGCTGTTTTTCCTGTTTTATTAAAACCACAAAATTGTCAAATCCTTTTATTACACCTTTCAGGCGTGCACCGTTTACAAGATAAATTACAACGGGAATTTTTTCCTTTCTCAGGTAATTGAGGTAGAGGTCTTGTAAGTTGCGATGTTTATCACCCATAGGAAACGCACCTTAAAAATAACGAATAACGAATAACAAATAACTGTTTTTATTTAACATAAAGTAATTCTCTGAGAATTTCAACCCTGTTAGAAATTAGGCATATAAAAGGGATTCCTATTAATCAGGAGTTTTCTAACGGGGTCAATATCGTTTACGGCCTTTGCAAAAATTTCTTCTGAATCCGTAATACCGGTAATATCCAACCACTGTATATTCGGTTCTTTCCTGAACCATGTAAACTGCCTCTTTGCATACATTTTTGTTCTTTTCTTCAGAAGTCTTACGGCTTCATCCAAAGTAACAGAGCCGTTCAGGTAAAACTGCATCTCCTTGTAACCAAGGGCCTGCAAAGGTATTCTATGGGGGTTCATCCTCAAAAGCCTTTCTGTCTCCTGCAGAAGACCCTCTTCCATCATAGCATCAACCCTCTGCTCTATGCGCCTGTGTAGTTCCTTTCTTTCCCGTGAAAGACCGATCTTGATAAATTTGTAGGCCTGCGGGTCGTATCGACTTGATGAATACTGGAACTCAGTGATTGTTTTCTTCCCTGTAAGCGATACCTCAAGCGCCCTTATTATCCTTCTGGTATCATTCGGATTAATCTTATATGCCGACTCTGGATCAATTTTTTTTAGATGGCTGTAAAGATGCCCTTTACCAAAACGTCTCTCCTCTTCCTTTAATTTTTCCCTTAATGGCCAGTCTGCTTCAGGCCCCTCGAAAAGACCTTTTGTAAGCGTTCGTATATAGAGTCCGGTCCCCCCAACAATTACCGGAATCTTACCCCTGCTGTGAAGGCCATCAATAATTTCTGTTGACATCTTTTTAAACATACCGGCGCTGAAGAATTCATCAGGAGGTAATATGTCAATCAAGTGATGTTTCACCTTTTTAAGCTCCCTGCCCGGAGGCTTGGAAGTTCCTACATCCATATGACGATAAGTCTGCATGGAATCGGCGCTTATTATCTCTGTATTAAGGGCTTTTGCAAGGAGAATCGACAGACCTGTTTTGCCAGTGCCGGTGGGTCCAAGAATGACAATAACAGTATTTAATGGCCTAATCGATTTACTATTTATCAATTGAAATTTATCCTGGATTTGAGTAACAGACTTTGAAATTTCTGAGTTCTGGAACAGCATTTTTTTTGAAATTCAGTGCTTCACTGAAAGAACCGGTATTTAAATATAGTCCACAAAATTTTGTATCCTATGTATACAATGCCTTTTATATCTCCGGTAAATTTTGACTTGCCGCTTCCTCTACGATAACTTACCGGCACTTCGATTACCCTGTATTTTTTTTTAATTGCCTTGATCTGCATCTCGACTGTCCATCCCAGGTTATCCCGCATACCTAAATCTAACAGTTTGTTAAATTTAATTGCCCTGAAAGGACCCAGGTCTGTGTATTTAAATCCATAGAGAAATCCAGCCAGAGTGGTCGCCAGAAGATTACCAGCCCTGACGGGTATACGGAGGGCCCCTGCTTCACTGTTACCCATAACCCTTGAACCAAGGACCAAGTCATAATCTTCCCTGACTATTGGATCAATCAGCTTAATAATCTCCTCGGGGTGGTCACTATAATTCCCATCTAAAAATACCACCAGATCAGGATTTCTATCCTTAAGGTAGTCAATTCCCTTAAGGCAGGGGTATCCATAGCCTTTTTTAGGTTCAAGTAATACGGTTGCCCCCCATTCCCTGGCTATTACAGGCGTCTTATCAATACTGCCATTGTCTACTACTACAACTTCATCCACCAAACCCTTATCTATGTCTCTCAGCACCATGGGGAGTGTTTTTTCCTCATTCAGTACAGTAATTATTACGGCTATCTTTTTATCGATACGCATTGCCTCAAATTATAACAGATTTTATGTCAGGTTTCTTTTGATTGACAAAGGTAGGAACAATTATTTAAATTTTATAAAAAAAGGCAGTAAATTATAATGTTAAATCGTACTGCTCACAATAATTAAATCTGATAAAAGGCGGTGAAAATAACGCACTCATATAAGGTTATTTCAGAATAAGACAAGATTTTGAACATAAAACTGCTAAACTTCAATTAACCCTCTCCCATCAAGGGGGAGGGACTCAAGGGGGATAAATCATTAGTCGTTTATCTAAACACATTGCTACCTTTGGCTTTATAGGCTATCTGCCTTATGCACCCGGCACTTTTGGCTCGGCATTGGGTCTCTTGCTAATAATATTTCTTAACCCCGGGGATTATGATCTTCTGCTGATTTTTATAGCAGTATTTCTGACCGGATTATTCACTTCGCACAACGCTGAAAAACACCTTGGCAAAGACAGCGGACATATAATCATAGATGAGTTTTCCGGCTATTTGTTTTCCGTTCTGTTTGTTCCAAAGACTGCCGGCTATCTCCTTGCTGCATTCATTCTGTTCAGAATCTTTGACATTCTAAAACCGCCGCCGATAAGGAAAATCGAAAAACTTGTCCCGGGAGGCGCAGGTATTATGCTGGATGACCTTATAGCTGCGTTATATGCCAACATCTGCATACAGTTATGGAGATACCTGTTTTGAGAAGTAGTTAGTAGTTAGTAGTTAGTAGTTAGTAACGAGCCTGCCTGCCGGCAGGCAGATAGAGAGATTTTAGATTTTGAATTTTTATTTCTTACTACCAGCTACTATCTACTTTTTTATAGTTCTGTGGTATGCTATTCTCAGAGAGTAAAGATTCAATTCCTGACAGGGAGACTTGAGAAGCTTTATAGCAATAGAGTTGTCTGAGACTGTAAAATCTGCTCTGGCAGAGCTTCAGAAAGGGTTAAAAGAAAGCCGGGCTGATATCAGATGGATAAACCCTGAAAATATTCATCTTACTTTAAAGTTTCTCGGAAATATTGATGAGAGAATCACTGTCAAAACTGAGAGAATAATAAAAGAAACTTGCAAAAAACATAATATGTTTTCTCTTGAAGTTAAAGGTATAAGCGCCTTTCCCGGCATGAAATCTCCAAGGGTCTTATGGGTCGGCATTAACAACAAAGACGTCCTGACAAAAATTCAGAAAGATATTGAGAACGGGATGGCTTCTTTAGGAGTTGAACAGGAGAAAAGAAGATTTACACCGCATCTTACTCTTGGAAGATTCAGATCTGCTATGGGGAAAGAAAATTTGATTGATAAAATTGAACTGCACAAAAATGAAAGTTTTGGATTAATAGAGGTCAAAAGTATATCTTTAATGAGAAGCGACTTAAAACCCGCAGGGGCACAGCACACTAAAATCGCAGAAGTTCCGTTAGGTAAAGAATGTTATTAGTTATTTGTTATACGTTACGCGTAAAAGTAAACACAAATTTGCATTGTTGCTCAAATAGCAAACGACGTATAACCTGTAACATATAACGAATAACGATATTAATAAGGAGGGCAAAATGTCTAATAAGGATCGCTCAAAGGCCATTGACGCGGCTATTTCCCAGATAGAAAAACAGTTTGGCAGAGGGGCAATAATGCGGTTTGGCTCAGAAGGAATTGCAGAGATCGCTGTCATATCTTCAGGTTCCATCGGACTGGATGCGGCGCTTGGAGTCGGCGGTTTTCCAAGGGGCAGAGTTGTTGAGATTTACGGGCCGGAATCATCAGGGAAAACTACACTTGCTTTAAGCGCAATCGCAGAGGCACAAAAAGCAGGCGGCTCAGCAGCATTTATTGATGCGGAACACGCTCTTGACATGGCTTATGCCGTAAAACTCGGGGTAAAAGCAGAAGACCTCTTAATAAGCCAGCCTGATACAGGAGAACAGGGCTTAGAGGTTACAGAAACACTTGTGCGCAGCGGGGCCCTGGATATAATAGTAATAGATTCCGTTGCTGCCCTTGTCCCAAGGGCAGAAATTGAGGGTGACATGGGAGACAGTCTGCCGGGTCTTCAGGCAAGACTTATGAGCCAGGCATTACGAAAGCTGACAGCAGCAATATCAAAGAGCCAGACAACAGTTGTTTTTATCAACCAGATCAGGATGAAGATAGGGGTCATGTTTGGAAGCCCCGAGACCACCACAGGCGGCAATGCCTTAAAGTTTTATTCTTCTGTCAGGCTTGATATCAGAAGGATAGAACAAATCAAAAGTGCACAGGAATCCGTTGGCAACAGGGTAAGGGTAAAGGTTGCCAAAAACAAGGTTGCCCCTCCGTTCAAACAGGCAGAGTTTGATATATATTTTAACGAGGGCATCTCAAGAACTGGCGAGCTCATTGACCTTGGGGCAGCAAAAGGACTTATAGAAAAGGCAGGGGCATGGTATTCATACAATGGAAACCGCATAGGCCAGGGAAGGGAAAACTCCAAGGCATATCTAAAATCAAACCCTGAAGTATCAAAAGAAATTGAAACAAAAATACTTGAGGCTTGCAACCTCAGGAGGTAAGTTATGGCTGTTAATATTGATGATCTCCTTAAGAAGGCTGTTAATTCGGGGGCTTCTGACCTGCATATAAAAGCCGGCAATGCCCCTGTCATGCGTATTCATGGCGCCCTTTCATTTATGCCTGATGAAAAAAGGCTTTCATCAGAGGATACCATGAACTTGATCCACTCTGTCATGAACCCGGGGCATAAAGATTTATTTAAAAAGAAAAACGACGTTGATATCGCATACAGTGTCCCTGGACTTGGAAGATTCAGGTGTAATGCCTTTGTGCAGAGGGGAACGGTAGGCGCTGTCTTCAGGGTTATTCCCATGAAGATTCTTGATATAGAGCAACTTCACCTGCCGCCCGTTATAAATAAGATTGCCCTGGAAAACAGGGGGCTTATCCTTGTAACAGGGACTACCGGAAGCGGTAAAACCACGACACTTGCATCAATGGTCGATTACATAAACTCAAACAGGACTGACCATGTAATGACGATTGAAGACCCTATCGAATTTCTCCATAGAGATAAACGCAGTGTTGTAAATCAACGCGAGGTAGGCGCCGACACCGAATCTTTCAGCAAAGCGCTGAGGGCCGCTATGAGACAGGACCCTGATGTGATTCTTGTTGGTGAAATGCGTGATTTTGAAACCATTCAGACTGCCCTTGTTGCAGCAGAAACAGGTCATCTCGTGTTAAGCACCCTTCATACAGTTGACGCATCTGAAACCGTAAACAGAATCATATCGGTTTTTCCACCTTATCAGCACAAACAGGTAAGAGTCCAGCTCGCCTCTGTCCTGAAGGCCATTATATCCATGAGGCTGGTGCCGAAAGCCGATGGCGCAGGGAGGGTGCCTGCTGTTGAAATACTCATTGGAACAGCTACTATAAAAGCCTGCGTGGAAGACGCTGATAAAACAAAAATAATCCCCGATATTATTGCCCAGGGTTATAGTCAGTACGGCATGCAGACATTTGATCAATCTCTTCTTAGCCTTTATAGAGATGGACTTATTACTTACCAGGATGCCCTTCGCAGAGCTACAAGCCCGGATGATTTTGTCCTCAAGGTTAAAGGAGTTCAGTCCACGAAAGACCTGAAGGAAGAGGACGAAAAATCCATAAACATAAAAGATAAAGGTGTGCCGGGGATTGAAAGGTTCTCGATCTGAAGCAAGAAACTATGCACTAAGACTTCTCAGCTACCGCTCAAGAAGCAGGAAGGAAATGTTTGAGAGACTGAGGAGAAAAGGTTTTGACAGCGGGCAGGTGAAAAGCGCTGTAGAGTCTCTTGAGAATGCAGGACTGATTAAAGACGAGGTTCTTGCAAAAGAGCTTCTCAGGAATGCAGCAGAAAGAAAATACCTCGGAAGACAAGGCATTGAAATGTTTCTCTCCAGCCGCGGAATCCAAAGAGAGCTTATAAATGAAACAATGTCAATTCATACAAGAGAGATGGAAAAAGACTCTGCCCTGAAAATTGTTGAGAAAAAATTAAAGGCGCTGAAAAAATACCCGGAAAATATTATAAGACGCAGACTCTGGGGGATGCTCAAACGCAGAGGATTTTCATCTGACACAATTAATATGGCAGTCAGGTCAGTGAGTAATAAAAAAGGTTAATAGTAGCCTTTCCCCCTGAATCCTTTAAATCCACCATAAAATTATCTGCTTAACAAAATAGAATCGCCCGGAAAGAATATTCCTGCAACTGAGGTTATATATCTGCTTTTCTTATACTTCCTGCTCTGCCACACTAAATAGCGATGGTATTTTTAAGCCCTTAAAACAGTGCATCAGGCCTGTGGCTGTGTATTTTTATTATATATGCATAATTTTTGATATAATACATTTTATTATATATCAAAATCTTGTGATTTAAGCTTTTCAGCAGATCAATGACAAGTAACGACATAAGACAATTATTCCTGGATTTTTTCAGTCAAAAGGGGCATAAGGTCCTTCCCGGTTCACCTCTTATACCAAAAGATGACCCAACGCTCCTGTTTACCAATGCAGGGATGGTTCAGTTCAAATCCGTTTTTCTGGGTGATAAAGACAGCCCTTACAAAAGGGCAGTAACAGTTCAGAAGTGTCTCAGGGCAGGCGGCAAACACAATGACCTCGAGAATGTCGGCAGAACAGCAAGGCATCATACATTTTTTGAAATGCTCGGCAATTTTTCTTTTGGCGACTATTTCAAGCGAGAGGCAACTGAATGGGCGTGGGAGTTCCTGACAGAAAAGGTCGGGCTGCCAAGTGAAAAATTGCTGGTCACCATTTATGAAAAAGACGATGAATCAGACTCTTTATGGCAGAATGAAATTGGCATTAAGCCTGAGAAAATTTTCAGGCTCGGCGACAGAGATAATTTCTGGCAGATGGGAGATACGGGGCCATGCGGCCCATGCTCTGAAATACTTATAGACCAGGGGCCGGAAATGGGCTGTGACAGGCCTGACTGCAGTGCAGGATGCGACTGTGACAGGTTCCTTGAGATATGGAACCTTGTATTTACGCAGTACAGCAGGGATTCAGCAGGGAAGTTAACTGCCCTGCCCCGGCCAAGCATTGACACGGGCATGGGGATTGAAAGGCTCGCAGCAGTGCTTCAGGGCAAAAAAAACAACTTTGACAGCGACCTTTTTGGTCCTATCATCAAAAACATAGAAGATATCTCAGGCAAAAAATACGGCGCTGGCCCTTCAACAGACGTCTCCACCCGTGTAATAGCTGATCATATAAGAGCAGTGGCCTTTGTCCTTTCCGAGAGACTAATGCCTTCGAACGAGGGAAGGGGTTATGTGCTGAGGAGGATTATAAGAAGGGCTGCAAGGCATGGTTTTATGCTTGGCATTGATAAGCCGTTTCTTTACAGGGTCATGGATTCTGTCTTTGACGCAATGTCCGGGCCCTATCCTGAACTGCTCGAAGACACGCAGGGAAGCAAAAATGTGCTAAGGTTTGAAGAGGAGAGGTTTGCTCATACTCTCTCTACGGGGATGGCTATATTAGAGAAGCTTATGAAAGAGTTAAAGTCAGCGGGAAAAGATACAATACCGGGCGCAGAACTTTTTAAATTGCATGATACATACGGATTCCCGCTTGACCTTGCCCAGGACATTGCAGAAGATAACAGACTTAAGACAGACGGGCAGGGCTTTGCCAAAGAGATGGAACTGCAGAAAACAAGGGCAAGGGCATCATGGGCCGGGACAGAGGAAGAGGTCTCTGTCATTTACAGGGAAATTCTTAAGAAATCCGGTCCTGTGGAATTCCTCGGCTACGAAACCCTAAGTGCAGATTGTACTGTTAATGACCTGATAAAAGACGGGGCCTGCGCAGAAGAAGCAGGGGAAGGTGAGGAAGTAGAGATAATCCTGGACAAGACCCCGTTCTATGGAGAATCAGGAGGGCAGGCCGGAGATAAAGGGATAATAAAGGCTGACGGCCTGAAGATTCAGGTGCATGATACAAAAATATTCAACAGGCTGACGATTCATGCCGCCGCCATAAAAAAAGGGAACATCAGAAGGAAAATGACCGTCCATACATCTGTTGATGAAAACAGAAGAAAAGCTGTTATGCGCAGCCATACAGTTACTCATTTATTAAACTCTGCGTTAAAGGCTGTCCTCGGTGACCATATAAAACAGGCCGGCTCACTCGTTGCCCCTGAAAGGATGAGATTTGACTTTACCCATTTTTATGCAATGGACAATAAAGAGATGCAGGAGGTGGAACAGATTGTCAGTGAAAAGATTATTGAGAACCTGCCCGTCAGTGTAGAATTGACAACCCTTGATGATGCCGTTTCAAAAGGTGCAATTGCCCTGTTTGGAGAGAAATACGGAGAAAAGGTAAGGATTGTCAGGGCAGGAGATTTTTCTGCTGAACTCTGCGGCGGAACACACTGCAGGGCTACAGGAGAAATCGGCCCTTTCAGGATATTATCAGAAGGAAGCGTTGCTGCCGGAATAAGGAGGATAGAGGCCGTTACAGGCTTTACTGCTGTTGAATTTATAAAAGCTGAAGAGAGAGAATTAAAGAAAGCAGCCGGCCTGCTCAAGGTTAAGGAGCTTAATGTGTCAGAAAGACTTGAAAGATTTATCAGCGAGGCCAAACTGCTCGGGAAAGAGCTGGAAAAGTCAAAAGGCACGGCAGCACTGAAGAACGTCAATGCCATCCTCAAAAAAATAATAAATGTAAATGAAGTAAAGGTTTTATCTCACAGGGTTGACGGTCTTGACATTAAGACATTAAGAAATCTTGCAGATACAATAAGAGACAGAATCGATTCAGGTGTTATTGTCCTCGGCTCTTCACAGAACGGCCGGGCGTCTTATGTGGCTGTAGTTACAAAGGATTTAGTACCGCGGATTAATGCCGGAGAAATCCTGAAGGCTGTCACAGGCGGAAAAGGCGGCGGCAGGGCCGACATGGCGCAGGGCGGGACAAAAGATACAGAGGGACTGGATAACGCAATACAATCAGTCGTTAATATAGTTAAAAAAAAGACAGGATAGTTTGATACGGCGCTCAGGTAGTGCGCCGTTCAGCCTGTTTTAACCACTTAAGCCGTTCAAAATTAATAAATTTTGAACTGATACTGGAGGATATCATGATACTTATTGAATCCATACGCAGAGCCTTAATGGCAGGGTTAGGGGTACAGGAAAAGGTTAAAGAGCTGGTTGACGACCTTATTAAAAAAGGAGAACTCAGTGAAAGTCAGGGGGCTAAACTTGTAAAAGAATGGTCAGATAAAGTCAACAAATCAGGAGATGATCTTGGAGAAAGCTTAACAGAGCTTATCAATAAGACCCTTGAAAAGATGAATATCCCCACGAGAAACGAACTGGAGAAGCTGAATAATAAGCTCCGGTCTCTTTCAGCAAGACTGAAAAAACTGGAAGAATCTGACAGCACCAGAGAAAAACAGATCAGTCCGTTGACACCGGAAAACGGTCAGAGATAAAAGAATGGCAATTACGGGCATCTTAAGATTCCTGCAGACATATAAAAACATTGGCCGTATACGGCACATAGTAAGTGTACTCCTCAAACACGGCTTTGGACAGTTTATTGAACAGATCAATCTTCACCGGTTTATTCCATTGAGAAAAAGGCTCAAGATATTTGGCCGCTGGCAGACAATTGAAAAACACACCACGCCTGAAAGATTGAGGATGGTTTTCAGTGAATTAGGTCCCTCTTTTATAAAACTTGCCCAGATTCTTTCATCAAGACCTGACATTATTACAAGCGCTTATGCAGAGGAGTTTAATAAACTCCAGGACAAAGTTCCTCCATTCCCTGCTGAAGAAGCCGGGAAAATCATTGAATCAGAACTTGAACGGCCTTTAAAGGAAATATTTACTGATTTTGATAAAACCCCTGTTGCTGCTGCCTCTATTGCCCAGGTTCACAATGCCACCCTTAAGAATGGTGAAAAAGTAATTGTAAAGGTACAGAGACCAGATATCCGGGAAATGATTGACAGAGATATATCTATTCTCGGCGCAATTGCCCGTCTCATGATTAAATATATCCCTGAAAGCAAATTCTTTAACCCAGAAGGAATAGTAGATGAGTTTTCCAAAGCAGTGAGAAAAGAACTGGACTTCAGGCTGGAGGCCCGGAATGCACAGCATTTCGAGGCAAACTTTGCAGAAAGCTGCAATATCTATATCCCGGCCATTCATCGTGATTTGCTCTCTGAAAAAGTTATTGTGATGGAAAGGCTTGATGGAGTAAGGATTGATGATATAAAAGGGATAGAGTCTCTTGGAATAGGAAAAAGTGATATAGCAAAAAAGTGTGTAGAAGCTTATCTTAAAATGATTTTTGAAGACGGGTTTTTCCATGCAGACCCGCATCCCGGAAATATTTTTGTTATGCCGGATGGCAGAATTGGTTTCATGGATTTCGGGATAGTCGGCTGGTTAACACCTGATGTCATCGAAAATATGGCCAGAGCATTCCTGGCCTTCTTTAATAAAGATTTTGATGCCCTCGTTGCCCGGTATATAGATCTGGGTCTCGTAGCTGAAGAAATTGATATAGAGATATTTAAGGACAAGTTTAAGACTGACCTTATGGATCTCTGCGAAAACCTGTACGGCCTTACTATTTCCGAAATAAACTTTATTGAATATCTTGGGAGTATTACACATATTGCGATAAAACACGGACTCAAGATGCCCTCAAACCTTTTGCTTATGAATAAGACTATGCTGATATTTGACAATATCGTCAGGCAGCTTGACCCGAATTTTGATCTTGTATCAGCTGCGGAACCGTATGCTGCAAAACTCGTTAAAAGACGGTTGAGCCCTCAGGGGGCATTTGAAAGGACAAAGAAAAATTTGTCAGATGTGAGCGATTTACTGATTGCCGCCCCCAAACAGATAAACAGGCTTTTAGGGAAAGCCTTGAAGGGTGAATTAGGACTGAAAATAAATACTGTAGGCATGGATAAATTAATAAAGGATATAGACCGTTCAAGCAACCGCCTTGCCTTCAGCATAATAGTTGCTGCAATTATAGTCGGTTCATCCCTGCTTATACAATCGGGGATTGGAGGAAAGGTGTTCGGGCTGCCAACAGTAGGCGCCATAGGTTTCTTCGTTGCCTTTGTGTTGGGCTTCTGGCTCCTGATATCAATATTAAGATCCGGACGACTGTAACATCCTGCAAAAAAGCAGGGTGTCTGATTTCTCAGATTAAATGCAATAGCGAGTGTTAATGAGCGAATATGATTAATAAAAAAATCATTACATTAGGTTTCTGGAGGGAACATTAAAAGCCATAGATTACACAGATAGATTTATAAAATCTGTGTAATCAGGAGGTACCATGACAAAAGATGAACTCAAAAAATATTCTGACGTAGAATTCAATAATATTGACAGAATTACAAACGAACTTTTTTCTGTCTATAAACCTGAAAAATCTGACTATACGCTTGGCGAAAAAGCGGCAATAGCCGCCTTTATTGTGAATATCTACAGCGGGCTTGAAAATATCTTAAAACAGATGC
>FXBF010000674.1_pt1 | contig 11937 bp, 18 predicted proteins | sample 5335321 | NCBI WGS metagenome assembly FXBF01 (sample SAMEA103928391, study PRJEB20085) | sediment metagenome | isolation source: sediment | reverse complement strand
CATCTTCTGAGCAGATAAGCAGGAACAGGGTTGTAGCTTCTATCTCCTTTGTGCTAAGTTACCTCTTGGACAGGGAGCCTTCCCTGTCTGGTGCCCCTGCCCCTAGCAGCCACGTGCGCCGGTTGCTGTGGTCTTTTCTTTCTTGTTTGGCAATCCATTCATTTGTGGTACATTGCTTGCCGGTAAAGTAACTTCCTTGTGGCGAGGGGCTATTTTACCGCACCGCCCCTACTGGCTATTGGTCGCTCTCGGTCAGTGGGGGCATTTTTTGGTTGCGATCTTCCCCTTCATTCCTGTAATTTGAAAGCAGCTCAAGACCTTCTAAAGAAGTACAAGAAAAAACCCCGAAAAACAATCTCACAAGCTGTTATGGGAACCGACAACCGCCGCCACACCAGAGCCAAGGTAAAATGGCCTGTTTCAATCAAGGCTCCCACTGGCCTCGTTGATGGAACAACTGAGAACCTCAGTCTAAGCGGTGCATTCATCCGCCTATCGAAGCAATTGAACTCCAGTGCCGAAATACCTTTAGTCCTAAATGCCAATGGACGGTTCATACCCTGTACTGCCCAAGTCGTTTGGTCAGATGAGCGCAACCTTTCTGACCAGAGAAAATTCCTTGGAATAGGAGTACGCTTCACACGAATGATGCTGCATGACCGAGAGTTTCTTCACGGTGAAATTTCGAATCACACCTAACTTAGAAAAGTATCTCCCCAAACACGGCATCGACCGGAGAGAGGAAGAGTCGGAGAAATAGCCCACAGGAGAACTACCAGTGAACAAGAGTGAGTTGATTGAAGCATTTGCAAAAGAAATCGGTATCACAATAAGAGATGCGGAAGTCTGCGTTAATACCCTCTTTAACAGCATCGCTGATACGTTAGCCAAAGGTGGACGGGTTGAGATTCGTGGCTTTGGCAGCTTCAAAGTGAAAGAGTATGAACCCTACTCTGGACGGAATCCCAAAACTGGCGAACCCATTCAAGTCCGTAGTAAAAAACTTCCTTACTTTAGGTTGAGCAGTATCATACGAAAGCGCATTAACAAGAAACCCATCGAGTAACACACCGCTCACAACAACCCCCGCTCCTGAGAGAGCCTGTTTAGCTTCCCGCCTGACCGTATTGGTGTATGGCTAATCCCCTGGCATGTTTTCTGCATCTTTTAACCCCAACGAAGAGAGAGCCTGATCCCCTCTCTTCTTCGTATACAAACCTCCCTTTTCAAACGCCCCTACACCAACATTTTTGGTGTGGGGGTAAATTACTAAAAATGTGACGTGATGACGCAGAAGGAAAGACGCAAATACCTCAGAGTTCCAGTGGATTGGTCTGCCATCGTGCAGACCAACCATGGTTCGTTAGAAGGAGAAGTCAAAGATATTAGTGTTGGCGGAGCATGCATCCTCTGCCCAGAGGAACCAATTGCCGGGGAGAGCATTTCTATTCTTCTCAAACCGCCCGAACAGCGGTCCATCCCTGTGATTGGCGAAAAAGTCTGGTCAGATTTCTTTGACATTCACTATGGAACAGCATTCGGTATGGGTGTTCAGTTTATCCACGTATCACCGGAAGACCGACAATACATAGCAGCCTTGGTAGAGAAAAAGAGAAGTGAGTACCTTCCTTGACCCTGACGAAATCAAACGAGTCAAACTCCATCCTGTCAAATGCTTCAAGTGCAAGGTCAGCCTCATGGTAAGGCCAACTGAGAAAGTGTGTCCTGTTTGTGGGGGTTCGTTGCCAATTCAAAGGAAATAGCCTTCCTCACAACAACCCCCGCTCCCGAAAGAGCCTGTTAAGTTTCCTTCCTAATCGTATTGGTGCATGGTTAATCCCCTGGCATATTTCCTGCAGCCTTGACCCTCAACTACAAACCTCCTTGTCGGTAGCCCTCACACCAATATTTGAGGTGTGAGGGCAAGTTTTGAGAAAGAAACCCACGGTGGCAGTAGAAGAGAACCGGGTATATCCTAGAGCAAAGCTGAAATGGGCCGTTTCCGCTAAGGTTGATGGTAAAGTCATCGAGGGAGTAACCAAGGACATTAGCGTAAGTGGAGCATACGTGTGTTGCGCCAAACCGCTAAGACTCAACGTGGTGTTCGATTTGGTCATAAGAGCCCCAGATAAATCACTGAGTGTGAAAGCCGAAGTGGTCTGGTCTAATATCTATGGTCCTGATGACAATATTAATCCACGTGGGATGGGAGTTCGATTTCTAGCCATCTCTGGGGAAGACCCAAAAATCATAGCTCAAGCAGTCATGGAACATCTAAAATCGAGCAAAGAGGAAATAGACCCCAAGCACCTACAGACTCTACAGACTCTAATCATAGAGCCCGAGCAAGTTCAGGCTACGACCAGGCGAGTGGCTTCCTAATTTCATCGGTCGCTGTTTTCACAAGTGGCAGTTTCGCAGGAAGGTGACTATGAGAGAAAATAGTCGCAAGATGCCTAGAGCCAAAACCAGTTGGCCCGTAACCATAAGGCATCCCAATGGGGAGATGGAGGGGCTAATCACACTGGTAAGCCCTAATGGTGTCCTTATCCTCTGTTCAAGACCTCTGAAGCTAAATGAAGTTTGTTGGATGACCATTAATGCTCCCAGCCGATCCTTTGAAGCCAAGGGTCTAGTCGTCTGGTCAAATATCTACGGTCGGGATGATGAAATTTCACCACGGGGGATACGTGTTCGCTTTATTAAAATCTCAAGTCAAGACCGTTTGTTTATCGCTTCCGAGCTAGAAGGTCAAGGCGTGAAAAAAGTGGCTGAAGATTATCTGAAAACCCTAAACACAACGGTTGAGGATATTAAGTCGGGTGCCAGCTAAACAGTTAACTATAAACAAGTCCCCCCAAACAATAACAGCGGTATCTCCAGGGCATCAGTATCGAAGAGAGAGGCACAATGGCTCTCATAAAAGATAGACGGCAATTCGCACGAGCAGAAGTTAAATGGCCTGTGATTATTCTATCCTCTGAGGACCAACCTCCCGGTGAAATTAAGAGCATCAGTCAAGTGGGTGCATCTATCTATTGTCAAAAACCACTTCCTGCGGGCCAAGAACTAGGATTGGAGATTCAGCCTCCCAATCGCCAGTCAATCTTAGTCTTCGCCAAACCAATTTGGGCTATTGACGCTGACTCTTCAGAAAGCCCACACTGCTTTGTATTCGGTGTCCGGTTTGAATATATCTCAGAAGACGACATTCAGTTTCTCGGTGACATTGTTGACAAACAGTCGCATTAAAAGAGTGCGAAGATGTATAAAGCAATATTACTATCCCCAACTCATTCTCCCCGGTCATAATGTCCCTAGCTACCAAGGCAATACTACCTGCTTCTATCCCCCACCTTGACAACCCACAATATCTTATGCAAGCCTGAATTCCAGCCGACTGTGAATTAAGGGATGCTAATGTAAACTCTTACTGTTATCAAGGTGAGTTTACACTTCTTATCGTTTTCCGCAAATTTTCTCCATAATTGGCTCTTATCTCCTGCGCTTCTCCCCACCTCTTGGCATAAACATTGCTCCTTAAATCGTGCAAACTCAGTATTCTCCTTTTCATGAGATATAGCCTCAGAGAGTTGGTATTGCTAGAATAGTAGCTCTAACGCAGCACTTGAGCCTACCGGGAACCTATATATTCGTTGTGCGGCTCTCCACTTGGAGGTGTTGATTTGTATACAACAAGCGGCCCTGACAGACGCAAGCACCCCAGAGCAGAAATAATCTGCCCAGTAATCATGCAAACCAAGCGTACGGTCATAAGCGGGGAAACGCAAAATCTCAGTGCTGGTGGAGCTTTAATACGCTGTCGCAACCGGATAAGGCCTAATGAAGTCATTAGCATGTTTATCAGTGTCTCGCTTCTGAGTCCCAGGGTATCGGTCTCAGCAAAAGTTATCAGGTCGAGTATTTCTTACTCGGCTAATAAGGCTGGGCCATATGATATAGGCGTGGAGTTCAGAGCAGTCTCGGGTCAAGACCAAGAACTCATCTCAACTAAGATTGCAGAACACCTAAAATCCTAAAACATCGGCTGGAGAGAGGAAGAGCCAGAGAAATAGGAAAATAAGAACTGCTATGGGCATTGAAAAACGGCTACATCCTAGGATTCCTGTAAATTGGCCTGTGGTTATTCTAACGCCGAAAGGTGCCATTGAAGGAGAAACCAGGAACATCAGTGTTGGCGGTGCATTCATCGAATACTCTGAGAAGGCAGACCTTAACGGCGAATTACAAATTGTCTTCGAACATTCCAAACAGCGGTCCATGTCAGTGACTGGTAGAAAGGCTTGGGCAGGCAACTTCAACATCGACGGAAAGTCAGTATTCAGCGGAGTAGGTGTCCGCTTCACTGAGATATCGCGTGAGGATCGAGAGTTCATTTCTTCCCTAGATAAGGATATCTGAGACCAGCATACTCTCTCATCGCAGGCTGAATTTTGTTGTGGATCAGGTAACTCGAACTGGAAAATTCGTACTCTGCGTTGACGACGACAGAGAGGTTCGCGAACTTCTCCATGAGATCATTAGTCATCTGGGGCACAACAGCAAGACTGCAGTTGATGGCATTGATGCCATGGATAAATTGGCAGACGACCATTTTGATATTGTAATCACCGATATTAACATGCCTCGCATGGACGGAATCGAGTTAATCAAAAGAATAAAAACCGACTTCGATGACGTGGATGTAATTGCTATTACTGCGTATGAGATGACATACAAATATACAGACATTATAGCACTTGGCGCCAGCGATTTTATTTCTAAGCCATTTAATGTCAACGAGTTGGAGGCTAAACTCAACAGGATTCTTCGCGAGCGCAGACTACGGGCTGGACTCAGACGGCTATCCACCCGTGATGGACTCACAGGACTTTACAATCGTCGATACTTCGATGAGAACCTAAAACATGAAGCAAGCCGGGCCTTCAGGCAGAACTACAGCCTGTATCTTCTTTTCATAGACCTTGATGGTTTCAAGGCGTACAACGATAAATACGGTCATCAACAGGGGGATAAGCTTCTAAGAGAGTTGGCCGAAGTCATACTGGATAATATTCGCAAAGATGTGGATTCGGCCTGCCGCTACGGAGGTGATGAATTTGTAATTATCCTACCTCATGCCAAGCGACAACAGGCCCTATTGGTGGCAGAACGGCTGCTTAACAGTTTCAATAAGAGAAATGTGTCTTCCACCGGCCTCAGCATAGGTTTGGCCAAGTTGGAAGGTTCTGGTCGCACTTTGAAAGAAAATCTTGAAAGCCTGATAAGGAAGGTTGACCAAGCGGGCTATCGTGCCAAAATCAATGGCGGTAACCAAGTGTGTGACGACCAAGGTCAAATCGCATCTCCTAGACTCTCTCTAGTCTAGTCCGAACACGAGCCACATTGACAACTGCTTCAAAATAATTAGCTGTCTTTCTGGTTCTTAATCTTCAAATAATTAGCATGAACGTAAATCGTTAAGGTGTAAACTCGCTTATCTCTTTGGTGAGAGTTTACACTTCTTATCATTATCTACATTCGGCTCCAACCTTTTGGTCGTCTGCATTCAAGTCAAAATGGTTGCTTCTATCCACGCCTAGCGCCCCATTTGAACATATCCCATTTTGATGTTTTGGCTAAATAATATTTGGCCATTTAGCCAAATATTGCGATTTTGCTAAATGAACTGGCGGAAGCTAAAGAGCGCAACCTTTTGAATGAATTGATCTTTCCCGTTTTTTTTCCTAGGCATCATTCTTGCTCAAAGGAAACTAAACCTTAAATACTCGGGGGAGGACAACAAGTGGGTGCAGAACACTATCCCAAGGCCAAGCTCAAATGGCCTGTTGTTATACAAAACGGTAAACGCTCAATTGAGGGAGTGACACTAACCCTCAATCCCAATCAAGCCTATATCCGCTGCGCAAAACCACTGAAGCTTTATGAAGTCATTGAAATGACCATAAATGTTCCCGATTTGGACCGTTCTATTAAGGCGCGTGCTGAAGTTGTGTTCTCCAATATATACGGCCCTGATGACCAAATAAGTCCACGCGGTATGATTGTTCGGTTTCGGGAAATCTCCAGCGATGACCGCAAAGTCATAGCTAAAGAAGCCTTCGAGCATCTGAAATCGAAAGAAGTAGATTCCTACAAGTTGGAGGCTCTGCAAACCATAATCCTTGACCAAGACGAAATCGGCTTAGAAGCCGGCTGAATGGAGTGAAAAACATGGAAGCTACTTTAGAGTTCGAGATGTTGAAGGACACGTCGGTAGCAGAGATGGTTGCTGAGGAGGCAACTAAGGAACTTGATGGCATTCTAGACGAGGTTGTCAATCTGGCTGAGACTATAGAGGGTCAAGAGCCTGTTTTGGATAATATGGTCGCAGACGGAGAAGAGGCCGTTGACGAAACTGATTTCGCTATGCAGACAGGTGATTACCTGGAATTAGAGATGGATTTGCCCATGGAGGCAACCGAGCCTCAAGCTAAGACAACACCTTTGGCAGAGGAGACAGAATCAGCCTTTGATGCTTTGATCGACGTAGAAAATGAGGTCATGGCTGCGCTGGCAAAGGACGTGGGGGTTAATGATCCTGGAGATTCTTTATTGACAGTTGCAGGCACAGACTCAGAGTATAAGGATACTGAAAAGAGTTTGGCTGAGGACTCGAACACATGTGAAGAGAGCGTTTGTGATGCTCCTGTGGAAAATACTGTATCGGATGAGACATATGGCAAGTTTCCCGCCTATAATGAAAAGCCTTCCGAAGATTTCTTAGTTGACCAGGAATCGGAAAGTGAGGTTGAAGATGTTTCAGCGCCTGTTGGTGAAGCCTCCACTCCGCAAAGTTCTAGCGATCAACTGACTGATATGCTTAGTAAGAAGATAGAAGCAACCATTGCCCGTCTTGTTGAAGAACGATTGTCTATTATTGTAGAGCGTTCCATTGCGGAGAAACTCGAAAGGATTTTGGCAAATATTAGATAAGCTACAAAAAATTTGGAGGTAGGTTATGCCTGATCAAAAGAGGAATTTTAGATCATGTCCATACTGTGGTGCAGTTGGGTATGGAGATGAGGGGGTAGGGCTTAGGCTCACCTCAACCTCCAATGGTTGCTTTTAATGTCACCGATATAATTCAGTACCAGTTTCACCGATTTCATTCCATACGATTCCCACCGGTCTTATTCTGATCCATTCATATTATTCCCTCACTATCTTTTGTAAACCATCCTTGTAGTTTCTCTAATTCCCTATCATTTGTGTAATTCATTGATTTTTCACCACTTTTTGTTTACCCCGCTATTAGTCTGGAAATATTCTCTTGATCTACCCTCATAAGATTGGCCTAAAGTCGTTTTCTCATGGCTCACTAAAGGAGAGAAAACGATGCGAAGGGTCTCAAGATGCAAAAAGCGTCCATGCCGCATTTGTCGACGGTGGTTTATGCCTAATCCGAGACTTAAAGATCGTCAGATGACCTGTGGTGATCCTAAATGCAAGAGAGAGTGGCACAGGAGAAAGTGCCAACAATGGAACAGAAACAATCCTGATTACTTTAGGGCCAACTATCTGCACAAAAAGATTGAGGCCGCTCAGTCTGACAAGGCCAAAGCCCACCTTTTTAAAATCAACACCACCGGGCCACCCAAAAGCCCTTCAAAGTCAGGACTACCCCTTCAGTTAGTTCAAGAGGTGATCGGAGTGCAACATCTTATAATCATTGAGTATTTAGCTCAACTACTCATTAAACGTTTTCAAGAGGTGTTAAAGAGCCAAGTTGTTGTAAACACAAGGCAAGTCAGTCAACTACCCAGTGCGGAGTTTTAAGATCTGATCGACTTTCACTCAGGGCCTTCTATATATCTGGCATCATAAATGAGAAGGAGGTGTGCTCATGATAAAGAAAAAGATTCTCAACTCCCAGCGTATCAGGCGTATTGACGGGGGATTCAGCTTTATTCCTCACCGTTTTCTCACCGATGGCTTCTTGGCATCTCTCAGTCAAAGGGAACTGCTATTGTACCTGTTTCTGGTCCTGGTCTCGGATCGATACGGCCTTTCTTATTACGCCTATGACTCCATCTGTTCCTTACTCCAATTCACGCTCGATGATTATATCGAGGCCAGAGACGGCCTGATAGAAAAGGACCTAATAGCCTTTGCCGGCACCCTCTTCCAGGTCCTTGATTTACCCCCAAAACCCTTAAGGCTTTTAACTGCAAAAGATGACTCAGCAACCGTTGCCCAGCTTATCAAACAATCACTTAAGGAGGTCGATTATGCTTGATAAAAGAACTATTTTCGAGATCCACCGACTCAACCACCAGGGGTGGGCACAAAGAAGGATTGCCCGCGAACTCAGAGTAGGCAGAGAAACGGTAAAAAAGTATCTGGAAAACCCAGAACAGACAGCTCCCAAAAGACCACCAAGAGCATCCAAGCTGGATCCTTACCAGGATCTTATCGAGCAGTTTCTACAGCAGGACCCACAGGTAAACGCTCCGGTGGTTCTCCAACGCCTTCAACAAGCCGGTTTTAATGGAAAAATAACCATCCTTAGGGATTACCTTCATAAAAAACGAGGCCGCTCAAAAACCCGTAAGGCTTTTATCCGATTTGAATCGGCCCCAGGCCAACAGTGTCAGATCGATTGGGGCCACTTCGGCTCCATTGAATATGGCAGCACCAAAAGAAAACTTTACTGTATGGCAGTTATTGAATGCTACAGCCGCTTGCTTTACCTTGAGTTTACTCACTCACAGAGGCAGGAGACCTTGCATCGATGCCTGCTCAATGCCTTCCGGTTCTTTAAGGGAACTGCCAAAGAACTGGTTACCGACAATATGCTCACAGCAGTCACTGAACGCGATGGGTCCCTCATACGCTTCAATGAGTCCTTCCTGGAGTTCTTGCGCCCCTTCGCCATCGTCCCTTGCGCCTGTAATGTCAGAAGCCCACACGAAAAAGGCAAAGTGGAAAAGGGCGGCATACATTACATCCGGTACAATTTCTTCCCTCTGAGATCTTTTAAAGACCTCAAAGACCTTCAGGCTCAGGCCAATCACTGGAGAGACCAGGTGGCCAACGTAAGGGTCCACAGAACAACAGGCGAGCGCCCCATAGATCGTTTCAAACCAGAGTCTATGAGACCCCTGCCTCAACTATTGCCCGATTGCAGGGATACGGCCTCGGCACAGGTTTACCCTGATTTCTCCGTGCGCTTTGACGCCAACAATTACACTGTCCCTCCATGGGCCATTGGTAAACAGGTTATTGTCAAAGCCGACAACCATACTCTCACCGTTTACCTTAACGACAAGGCTGTCGCCACTCATGCCCGTTGCTTTAAACGCAAAGAGCGTGTTGAACTGCCCTCACACCGAGAGGCTGCACTAACACAGAAACGCAAACTTTGGCGCTCACAGGAAGTCAATGCCTTCATCAGTTTGGGAGAGGTGGCTAAAACCTATCTCGAACGTCTTTCTGACACCAAGCAACCCATCAAAAAAAACCTAAAAAAACTGCTCACCCTCAAAGATGAATATGGCCCTTATGCCCTCATTGAAGCCATTAAAAAGGCCACCTTACATAACGCTTATGGAGCCCATTACATCGAAAACATCCTTTATCAGGAGATGACACCCAAAACAAATCATCCTCCGGTTAAGCTTAAATGCGAAAATCTCAACAATATCCGTCTCGAACAACCCTGTTTAGCTGAATACGATGCCTTCGTCGTTAAAAGGAGAAAACTCTCGTGACAGAAATAGAGCGCCTAAAGGAAAAACTGATAAACTTACGTCTTAAGACTATGGCACATAACCTCGATGCCATCCTTGATGAAGCCAACAAGAAAAATCTCGACTTTTTGTCCCTCCTCCACCGGCTTGCTGCTTTGGAGTCAGAGCATCGCCGGCAAAACGCTATTAAACTCAGATTCCAGCAATCCAAGTTGAACGAAAAAATCACCATCGACCAGTTTGACTTCAACCACCACAAATCAAGAAGAGATCAAAAAACTCAAATCCTCAACCTCTTGAACCTGGAGTTTGTCAGAGAGCACAAGGATGTGATCTTGATCGGAAACCCTGGCACCGGAAAGACCTTCCTGGCTAAAGCCATAGCCTATGCCGCTTGTAATGCCAATATTAAGGTCCTCTTTACCACTGCCATTGATATGATCAATCAGCTCATCGCTGCCGAGGCAGACCACTCGCTCTTGAAAAAACTCCACTATTATCAAGCACCGGCACTCCTGGTCTGTGACGAGTTAGGATACCTTTCTCTTGGTCATAAGGGATCACACCTCTTCTTCCAGGTCATCAGCGCAAGGCATCAGATAAAGTCAACACTCCTGACAACAAATCTACCCTTCGCTGAATGGGGAGAGGTGTTCGACTCCACAACCGTGGCCACAGCGATCGCCGACCGGCTCGTTCACAACTCGGAGGTCCTTATCTTTGGAGGGTCCAGTTATAGAAGAAAACAAAAATAGCCAACCAGAAATAACAGCATAATAGGGGATGACCAAACAACGCCAAAATCCCTAACCTACACCTCTGCACCTTTCCACGTGCAACAGTGCCGGAGTGTGTCCTGAACCACACCCGGCATGTTTATAAAACGTTCGGCCTGGTATGTTTGTTCACCGACGTCAATAACATCGATTCTGAGAAGGACAATACCATGCGTCGGCTTCTTAAAACGGTATACTAACTCACCAAAATCTTTGTCCTCTGTGATCAGGATGCGTTCTTCTTTATAAGCGTTAGACAAGATTTCATCGTCAATGGCACCAGCCTTTTCCTCTGTGATGTAGAGCACATTGTGTCCATCCTTCCTTAAGGATGCAACCAGACCAGTATCACAGCATTCGTCGGCAAGGAATTTCAATGTGTCCTCTATTAACCGAAGGCGATTTCCTCATCAGCCAAGTAGTCGGCTGCAAACTCTTGCGCGGCTAGAATATCCTCTTTCTTCAGGTGTGGATGATCTGTAATGATCTCTTCAACTGTCATTCCTCCCGCAAGCTTGCGCAAGATTTGCTCCACCGTTATACGTGTGCCTTTGATTACTGGCTTTCCGAACATTATGTCTGGGTTAGTCTCAATTCTGTCATAGGTTTTCATGATTTACTCCACGCTCTTCTGCTCTTTGCAAAATATGCGGGTTAATCTCAATTCTCATCTCGCCTCGCTGGCCATCAACCTATGTGCACAGAAGCCTTTTCAAATCCAATAATCTCATTCTTAGGGACAACGAACTCATCTTGTATCTCGAAGCCACATTCATTGAGATATTCTTCCAAGGTTCCCATTTCAGTCATCTCTTCGAATTGAATTTTGATTACTTCTTCTAGGTTCTTCCTGGCTTCTTCTCGCGTTCCCCCTTGAGAGATAAAATCAAGCTCAGGGGATCTTGCCACATACCACCTGCCTTTTTTCCACAGCTCGATGGTAAAATCTAATTGCATTTTATGCTCCTGTATTGAGGCCTATGCCATCTCCGTGGAGACCTCACTCCAGATCCTCGTGAACTAATTTTTCCGTTGGCTCTGATTCATGGGCCTCTAGGAAACGCCGAATCGCCTCAGAAAAGATATCTTTTTCGTCTCGAAACCAGCCTTCTTTAACCAAAGCCTGCGCTTTTTTGTAAAGTTGCTCCGGCAACTCGGCCTGAATCGTTTTCATAAAGTTCGCTTCTGTTGCAGATTTTTCGTGAACTCTATCACAGCACTTCGTATTTGTCAGCTTTCAGCGAACTAGGTCAAAGCTCACATACAAAAGAGGGGTCCATGAAATTATGACTTTCCACCATGCAGAAAAACGCTGAGCAGAGAAGCAGATAGATTCTAGTCTGATCCGCGAAGATCACGAATAGATAGGATTCGAATACGTCTTTTAGTCTGTTGAGCATCTTTGAGAT